>Ga0316613_10000054_pt1 | contig 167031 bp, 147 predicted proteins | sample OWC_soil_day10_C_2_FD_207647 | JGI IMG/M metagenome (GOLD analysis project Ga0316613, IMG submission 207647) | Wetland soil microbial communities from Old Woman Creek delta, Ohio, United States - OWC_soil_day10_CT_b | ecosystem: Environmental > Terrestrial > Soil > Wetlands | place: USA: Ohio... | reverse complement strand
ACAAGTTACGCTTGGCGGCCATAGCACTTTGGACCCACCCCTTCCCATCTCGAACAGGACCGTGAAACGAAGTCGCGCCGATGATAGTGCATACTACGTGTGCGAAAGTAGGTCACCGCCAGGCTCCCCATTCATAAAGCCCTCCTTGCATATGCATCGAGGGCTTTGTGTCGTTAACGAGCCGTCATCGTGGTTTGACTTGATGCGGCGAGTGGTGCATTGTCCATAAGAGCCTGGCGACAGGCTGACAAGCGGTGAACGAGCGGTGTTGATTGATGTTGCGGCGTGTCCCAGCGGTTAGTTAATATCTCGCTGATTGTCTTGGAGTTCGAGCACCATGTTTTCACGTTTTTTCAGAGAACTCAAATCCCAGCTCATTACCCTGGGCGAGGTCGTCAGGACCCGTGAGTTTTGGATCTACGTCGGTCTCATTGCCGTTCTGCTGCTGCTTGCGGTGGCGGTACTTCGCCTGGCGACGAGCTTTGATCCAATGACTCGCGGGATGCTGCGCATGGGATTTACATGCAAAACCGGCGAAGGCCAACTGGCGACCATTTTCGTCGGTTCCTTCGTTTTTTCGATCGCCAGCGTGGTCACGCTGGGCGAGGTGATCAACTGGGTCGAAGAGACCCGGGCGTCGCGCATCCCCGGCCGCTACCCACACAAGATCAGTTACTGGCGGCCGATCCTGCATGTCGTCGGGACCGTGGTGCTCGGCGTCAGCGGCTACTTTCTGTTGCTGGCCTGGTGCACCTGAACCAGGCCTAGCCTTGCGCAGGGACTTCAGGCGGCCAGTTCATACACCTGGCGCGAGTCATCGAGGCCGAAACTGGCGTGTTCGCCGAGTGCCACCATGCCGTGCCTTTGCAGTTGTTCGACCAGCACCGGGATCGCCTCGCGGCTGATGCCGTAGTCTGCCAAGCGGGTCGGCACCGCGAGCGATTCGAAGAACTGCCGGGTGCGTTCGATCGCCTGATCGATTCGTTCATTCTCGTCGCCGGTGCGCAAACCCCAGATCCGCTCGGCGTATTGCAGCAGCTTGTCGCGCTTCTCCGCGCGCCGTTGCTGCAGCATCGCCGGCAGGACGACCGCCAGCGTTTGCGCGTGGTCGAGCCCGTGCATTACCGTCAGTTCGTGGCCGAGCATATGCGTCGCCCAATCGTTGGGGACGCCGACACCGATCAGCCCATTGAGCGCCAGCGTCGCGGTCCACATCAGGTTGGCGCGCACCGCGTAGTTTTCCGGCTCCTGCAGCGCTTTGGGGCCGTCCTCGATCAGCGTCAGCAGCAGGCCTTCGGCAAAGCGATCCTGTACCTTGGCATCGCTCGGGTAGGTGAGGTATTGCTCGGTGATATGGACAAAGGCATCGACGACGCCGTTGGCGACCTGGCGCGGCGGCAGCGTGAAGGTCTTGGTCGGGTCGAGCACCGAAAAGCGCGGGAAGAGCAGCGCGTTCGAAAAGGCCAGTTTGTCGTTGCTGGCGCGCCGCGTGATCACCGCGCCGTTGTTCATCTCCGAGCCGGTCGCCGGCAGCGTGAGCACGCTGCCGAAGGCGACCGCGCTGCTGATCTTGGCACGCTTGGCGAGGATGTCCCACGGTTCGCCGACGAAGGGGATCGCCGCGGCGATGAACTTGGTTCCGTCGATCACCGAGCCGCCGCCGACCGCGAGCAGGAAGTCGATGCGTTCGCGACGCGCCAGTTCGACCGCCTGCATCAGTGTCTCGTAGCTCGGATTGGGCTCGATTCCGGGAAATTCGAACACCGTGAAGCCGGACAACGCACTTTTGACCTCGGCCAGCGTTCCGGTCTTGACGATGCTGCCGCCGCCGTAGGTGATCAGCACCCGCGCCTTGGCCGGAATTTCGCGGGCGAGGTCGGCGATGCGGCCGCTGCCGAAGAGAATTCGTGTCGGATTGTAGAAAGTGAAGTTTTGCATGGATCAGTTCCTTAATGGTGTGCTGCCGTAGCGTGAGGCAACGTAGGACCCCAGCGATACAAAAATAATTCCAGTCGACAGCCAGAGCGTTAGCGCTTCATCAAGTAGTGGAACAGCGACAACGCCGATGACGATCGGCACCAGCGCCAGAAAGGCGGCGGTTCGGTCGGCGCCGAGCAGCGCAATAGCCTTGAGGTAGGTTAGCATGGCGAGGATGGTGGCGACAACGCCTTGAAAGGCGCTCTGTATGATAATCATCGAAAGCGGTGCGCTCGCCAGTTCCTTGGGGAGCCACAAGGCATAGATAGGCAGATAGACAACGGCCGAGCCAAATGCCACCGCGCGCGTCAGCGTCCATGCGGAGTATCCCCAGCGCGCCGCCAGTACCGCATAGAACGCCCATAGGATCGAGGAAAGCAGGATCAGCAAGTCGCCAAATATGGAGTCGGCCGACCACACGGAGAAATACGGCATAGCGGCGCAAACGATGCCAGCGGTGATGAAACACAGTCCGATGCAGCGCATCCGGCTGGGTCGGGTGCCGACGATCAGCCAGGCGACGACGCTGATCAGGAAGGGCTGCAGACCGGAGAGCAGGATGCCACCGTGTGATGCCGGGGCGTACTTGAAACCGTTATAAGCCAGCGGCGAGTAAATCAGACTGCACAATAGCGTCAGCAACCACAGCCGGCGATCGCGCCAGGCGCCCTTTGGCATGCTGCCGGCGAAGGGGAGCAGGACCAGCGACGCGGTGATCAGGCGCAGCGCGAAGATGTCGTAAGGTGTCAGGATGCTTTTACCACCCAGTCGCGAGACGAGCGAGAAGCCGGCCCACATGATCAGCGTCGCGGTGGCGGCCAGGTAGCCGCGAAAGAGCTGTTTTCGGTCAGTCAAGCGAGCATCCTGTTCAGGTCTTCGGCAGCTTTTGGAAAAGGCCGCGTAGCGTGCTTTGTAGATCGGCGGGCAGTAGAATCATTTTGGCGTTAGGCGATTCGGCGAGTCGGGTCATGCTGGTGATGTACTTCTCACCGAGCAGGTAGAGCATTGGCAGTTCGTTTTCACCGAAAGCGCCAGTCACTTTGGTAATCGCCTGCGACGACGCGTCGGCCAACATGATCTGCGCTTCGGCGTCGCGCTTGGCCGATTCGAGGCGCGCTTCGGCGGTCAGAATCATCGACTGCTTTTCGCCCTCGGCGCGTGTCACCATGGCCTTGCGTTCGCGCTCCGCGGCGGCCTGCAGTTCCATCGCGCGCTGCATCGATTGCGAGGGCTTGATGTCCTGGATTTCGACCGATTTGACGGTCAGCCCCCAGTCCATCGCTTCGTCGGCGACGCCGGCCTTGAGACGCGTCTTGATCATGTCGCGTTGCGACAGCGCGTGGTCGAGTTCCATCTCGCCGACAATCGAGCGCAGGGTGGTCATGATCATGTTGCGAATCGCTTCGGAGTAATTCTGCACGCCGTAAACGGCCTTGACCGGGTCGGTGATCTTGATGAAGGCGATGGCGTTGACCACGATCACCGCGTTGTCGCGAGTGATCACTTCCTGCTCCTGAACGTCGAGGATGATGTCCTTGGTCGTGAGCTTGTAGTCGACGGTGTCGATGTAGGGGATGATGAAACGCAGGCCGGGCATCAGCGTCACGCGGTACTTGCCAAGACGCTGGACGATCCACTCCTCGCCCTGCGGAACGATGCGCACGCCCTTGGCTACCGTAATGACGACGAAAACCAGGAAGACGACTGAGGTTACGGTCATGCCGATCATTTTGCTTCCTCCACCTTGATGAAACTACCTTCGACGGCGATCACGCGAACCCGTTGGCCCGCCTTGATCTGGGTGTCGGCGTAACACTCCCACAGATCGGAGCCGAGAATCGGTTTTTGAAAGCGCACCTGGCCGCGTGCCTCTGGCGAAATGTCGGCGACCAGAAGGCCGACCTCTCCCGCCACTGCCGCGGCCGACGTGCCGACAGAGGTCATGGTGCGCGGTTTGAGGTAACGAAACCAGACGCCGACGAGCAGCGCAGACAATGCTGCCCACAGCAGGATCTGCGTCGCCACGGCAAAATCGGGCGCTATCAGCAAGGCGATGCCGACGCCGATGGCGCCGATGCCGAACCAGATAATGAAAAAGGCGGGAACTGCCAGTTCGATCATCGCCAGGCAAAGTCCGAGAACAATCCAGTGCCACCACTCGAACATAATTTCGCCCTTTGCTCGATTTGCCGGAAAAGCGAGAGCATAGCGCATCATCGATGCCTGATGCACCCGCCAAAGCCGGCTGAATCGGAATAACATGGCGGCTATGCTTGAATAGGCATCTTTTTGATCGAGAGGACGACCTTGTTAGCCAAAGAAACGACACCGAGTGCGATCGTCAATTATCTTGATCAGTATGTGATTGGGCAGGACGAGGCCAAGAAGGTGTTGGCCGTCGCCGTCTATTCGCACTACCGCAAGATTTCGACCTTGGCGTCAAGCAGCGGTGCCATCGCCAAGAGCAATGTGCTGCTGATCGGTTCGTCGGGGACCGGCAAGACGCTGATGTGCGAGACGCTGTCGAGAATGCTCGGCGTCCCCTTCGTGACCGCCGATGCGACGTCGCTGGCGCAGACCAAGTACGTCAATGAAGAGATCGAGGCGGTATTGCAGCGGCTGGTCGACAAGGCCGACGGCGACGTCGAAAAAGCGCAGTTGGGAATCATCTTCATCGACGAAATCGACAAGCTCAAGGCCAGTAAGGTCGAAGCCCGCGTCATCTCCGGCGAGAGCGTGCAGCACGCCTTGCTCAAGATCATGGAGGGCGCTCCGGTCAAGCTCAAGAGCAATCAGTACCTCGACACCAGCAACATCCTGTTCATCTGCGGCGGTGCGTTTGTTGGGCTCGAGAACATCATGTCGAAGACGCACGGCTTCGGTTTCATCTCGACCACCGGGGGCGACAACCAGAATATTCTCGACCGGCTCAACAAGCGCGTCAAACCGACTGATCTCTTCGAGTACGGCCTGATTCCGGAATTTACCGGCCGCCTGCCGATCATTGCCAACTTTCAGAGTCTATCCAAGGAGATGCTGGTCCGCATCATGAGCGTGCCGAAGAACTCGATCTATCGGCAATACATCGAGATCTTCAAGGCCGAAGGGGTTGAACTCGCCATTGGCCCGCGGGTATTCGAGCAGATTTCGGAAATCGCCATCGAATACAAAACCGGCGCGCGCAGCCTGCGCGGAATATTTGAGGAGCTGATGACGCCGGTTCTCTACGTCGTTCCGGACAACCCGGATATTCACCGGGTCGAAATCAGCTCGCTGTTCGAGGACCCCCGGCTGCTCAGGCGAAGTCAGGAGCGATAGACCAGCACCGGAATCGTCGTGTGGGTGAGCACCTTGTTGGTTTCGCTGCCCAGCAACAGGCCGCTGAATCCCCTGCGGCCATGCGAGGCCATGAAAATCAGGTCGCAGCCGCTTTGCGTCGCGGCTTCGATGATCGCTTCATAGGGGATGTCGTTGGTCAGGGACAGCTTGCTGCACGGTACCCCGGCTTCGCGGCAGAGGTCTTCGACAAAGCCCAGATTCTGCTGCGCTTGCTGCTCGGCGAGCTCGGCAAACTGTTCAGGTGTCGTCGAATCGATCAGCGCGCCTTCGCCATAATAGGTCACCGGATATTCAGGCTTGGCGTAAAACACCGTAATTCTCGCGCCGGCCTCGCGGGCAAAAGAAACGGCGCGACGAGCGGTATCCTGCGAGAGTTCGGAACCATCGGTGGGAACAAGAAGGTGCTTGAACATGATCGAACCTCTTCGTTGTTATGATTGGTAGGGCCAATATAGACCCTAAATCGTTTTGAGGGCAATGGTCTTGCGCGGCCCGCCACGGCCTTGGAGCGGCGGTTTTCTCGCAGCACTTGTTGGGCGAAGGCGTTTTTTCTCGCCGTTTTGATCTCGGTCAATATGTCGCCCGCGCCGCTCGCCGATCATTGGCCTTCGATACTTGGAGAGGTGTTTATGGAAAATATTCGCGATTTGATGGCCGCCGACCATCGCCAATGCGACGACTGTTTCGTCGCCGTCGAGCGCTTGGTGGCGCGTGCGGCATGGGCCGACGCCGACGCCGAATTCGATCGTCTGCGTGACGCCATGCAGAACCATTTCGACGCCGAGGAAGCGATCCTTTTCCCGGCCTTCGAAGCGCGTACGGGAATGAGCATGGGGCCAACTCGGGTGATGCGCGGCGAGCACGATCAGATGCGTGAATTGCTGGACGCGGCAAAAGCTGCTCTCGATGCGCGCGATGCAGACGACTACTCGGGGACCGCCGAAACGCTGTTGATCATGATGCAGCAGCACAACATGAAAGAAGAGAATATCCTCTACCCGATGTGCGACCAGCAGCTGGCGACGCAACTTGAGACACTGCTGGCGCAACTCAAAAACGGGATCTCGGGAGCGATGAAATGACGCCTGCGCAAGCTGACGTGGTGATCGATGGCCGGCAGATGGAGCCGCCCGAGCCCTTCGTGCAAACCATGGCCGCGCTCGATGCCGTCAAGCCCGGGCAGCGCGTTATGTTGCGGCTTTGCCGCGAACCCTTCCCGCTCTACCGCGCGCTCGAACTCAACGGGGTTTCCTGGACCAGCGCGCGCAACGACGACGGCGATTTCGAGATACTGATGTGGCGTGCTGGCGGGGCGCCGATGGTCGTGCCGCCCGATACGCACTGTCCGGATTGCGGCGGAACCTAAGCGACGATGCCGGCCCTTCTTTCATTCGACCAGTCGCCGCCGCTCGCCGCGTCGCTGCGTTTTTTCCTGACGGCGCCGCTGTTCGCCATCCTCGCCGGGATCCTGCTGCTATGGAGCGGTCCGGACAGCTTGGCTTCGCGCTGGACACCGGCGGTGCTCGCGTTGACCCACCTGATCGCTGCCGGCTTCATGCTGCAGGTGATGCTCGGCGCGATGCTGCAGATTCTGCCGGTCGTCGCCGGAGCCAATATGGCCCGACCGCTGCGCGTGGCGACGCTCGTCCATGGCGCAATCACGTTCGGTGTGCTTTTTTTGGGTGCCGCGTTCCTGACCTTTTCGCCCGCCTTGTTCAAGCTCGCCGCCATCCTGCTCGGTGCCGGCATCAGTATATTCGTCGCCTCGGCGGCGTCGGCGCTCTACGGCATCGCTTCGCCGAGCCCGACGATTCAAGGGCTCAAGCACGCGCTTGCCGGTCTGACGGTAACCGTTGGCCTGGGCGTTGCGATGAGCGTATCGCTCGGCTGGTCGCTCGATTCTCCGCTGTTGCAACTGGCCGACATCCATCTGGGCTGGGGCTTCGTTGCCTGGGGGGCCGTTTTGCTGGCCGCTGTGGCCTACGTGGTGGTGCCGATGTTTCAGATCACGCCGGCCTATCCGGACTGGTTTGAGCGCAGTTTTTCGCTTTCGGCGCTGGCCGCAGTGGCGCTATGGACGATCGCCGAGTGGCTGCAACTGGACATCGCCATGGCCTTGCTCGGCACGGTGGTGGTAGCGCTCGCCGTGCTTTTCGCCATCGTCACGCTCGATATTCAGCGGCGCAGCAAACGCGCGCGTTTCGATGCGTCGCAACATTGCTGGCGGGTGGCGATGTTGAGCGCCTCGGCCGCTGGCGCACTGTGGCTGGCGGCCAGCACGCTCACTGCCGTCGGCGAGTGGCCAGCCTGGCCGCTGCTGTGCGGGGTGCTGGCGCTGTGCGGCGGTTTCATGTCGGTGATTATCGGCATGCTCTACAAGATCGTTCCCTTCCTGATCTGGCTGCATCTGCAGAACCAGGGGCAGCAGGGGCGCGTTCCGGCGCCCAATATGAAAAAAATCATCGCGACGCGCGACATGGATCGCCAGATGCTGGCGCACTTTGCCGCCTGCGCGCTGTTGCTGCTGGCGGTGTGCTGGCCGGTCGCCTTCGTTTATCCGGCGGGGATCGCGCTGATCGTTGCCAACGGCTGGCTGCTGCTCAACCTGATGTCGGCGCTCGCGGTCCATCGCGCACACCTCAAGAAAATCAAGCAGGTGGTCGGCGCGCCATGATTTACCTGGCGCTCAGGCATCTGCATGTGACCTGCGTCGTGCTCAGCGGAGCGGGATTTTTGCTGCGCGGAGCGTGGATGTGGTCGGGCTCGCCGATGCTCGGTCGACGCTGGGTTCGCGTCGTTCCGCACTTGGTCGACACGGCGCTGCTCGCCAGCGCCATCGCGCTGGCGGCACTCAGCGGGCAGTACCCGCTGGCGCAGGACTGGCTGACGGCCAAGGTCGTCGCGCTGCTCGCCTATATCGTGTGCGGAACGATGGCGCTCAAGCGCGGTCGGAGTCGTGCCGTGCGTTGCGTTTTCTTCGTCGCGGCGCTGGCGATTTTTGGCTACATCGTCTCGGTCGCGATGACGCGCAGTCCGCTCGGCGTCTTCGCCCTGTTCATTTAGCACGACGTTGCGAACCGCTGCTGGCGACTTGGTTTAAACTGCCCGCTAACCCGTGCGCACCGGATGCCCTCACACCATGACTGCTGAAACGCTCGTTTTCGATCCGAAAATCATCAATCGCTTCGACGTCAATGGACCGCGCTACACGTCGTATCCGACCGCCGACCGCTTCGTCGAGAGCTTTTGCGCCGATTCGTGCGCGCACTGGCTGGCCAATCGCTCGGCCGGCAGCGAACGCCAGCCGCTGTCGCTCTATTTTCATATCCCGTTTTGCAACACCATCTGCTACTACTGCGCGTGCAACAAGATCATCACCAAGGATCACGGGCGATCGGCCAAGTATTTGAAGTACCTGGCCCGCGAGCTCGCGCTGCAGAGCAGTTTTCTCGCCGAAGGCGACAACGAGGTCGCGCAACTGCACTGGGGCGGCGGCACGCCGACCTTTCTCTCGCACGACGAGATGCGCCAGTTGATGGCGGCGACTCGCCAGCATTTTCGCCTGGTCGATGACGGCGAGTACTCGATCGAGGTCGATCCGCGCAAGGTCGATCATGCCACAGTCAAGTTGCTCGGCGAACTGGGTTTCAACCGCATGAGCATCGGTGTCCAGGACTTCGACGAGCGCGTCCAGCAGGCGATCAACCGAATTCAGAGCGAGGCCGAAACGCTCGCCGTGATCAACGATGCGCGCGCTAACGGCTTCAAGTCGATCAGCGTCGATCTGATCTACGGACTGCCCAGGCAAAGCGTCAGCGGTTTTGCGCGAACGCTCGATCGCGTCGTCGCGGCGAGTCCGGACCGCCTGTCGATCTACAACTATGCGCACCTGCCGAGCCTCTTCAAGCCGCAGCGGCGAATTCTCGAATCCGACATGCCGAGCGCCGACGAACGCCTGCAGATTCTCTCGATGGCGATCAACAAGCTCACCGACGCGGGCTACGTCTTCATCGGCATGGACCACTTCGCCAAACCCGACGACGAGCTGGCGATCGCGCAGCGTGAAAAACGGCTGCACCGCAATTTTCAGGGCTATTCGACGCATTCGGACTGCGACATGATGTCCTTCGGCATTTCGTCGATCAGCAAGGTCGGCCCCAGTTACTACCAGAACGTCAAGACGCTCGACGAGTACTACGAGTTGCTCGACCGCGGCGAGATTCCGGTCTATCGCGGCATTGCGCTCGACGCTGACGACATCCTGCGGCGCGCGGTCATCCAGTCGCTGATGTGCCACTTCGAGCTTTCTTTCGAGTCGATCGAAAACGCCTACGGGGTCGATTTCGCGAGCTATTTCGCGACCGAACTCGACGCCTTGCAGGAGATGGTGCAGGGCGGTCTGCTGCGCATCGAAGCGGCGCGCATCGTCGTGCTGCCGCCGGGACGAATGCTGGTTCGCGCGATTTCGATGGTCTTTGACAAACGGCTGCGCGCCGATCGCGAGAGCAAGCGCTATTCGAAGGTGATTTGAAGCCGCGTATCACCTTCTGCGTTGTTGCACCAGATCGGCGGCGATGTCAAAATGCGTTGCAATTGCAACACATGAGGAGTGGTGATGAAAACGGCAAGCTTTCCATCCTTGCGCGTCGATCCCGAGCTGCGTCAAGCGGCCGAGCAAGTTCTGGAGGAAGGCGAAAGCCTTTCGAGCTTTGTCGAGCAGTCGATCAGGGGAAATGTCGAACGCCGGCAATTTCAGCGCGAGTTCATCGCGCGCGGGCTTCTGGCTCGTGACAATGCTTCGCAAAATGGCGCCTATGTCAGCTCAGAAGCGGTCGTCGCTCGCCTCGAAACGATGCTGGCCGAGTCGAAGGCAGGCAAGTGAGCTATCAGGTTCGGTTTACGCAAGACGCGCAAACCGATCTGCTGCGCCTCTATGAATTCCTGCTGGCCAAGGATCAAGCCGACCGGGCGCACGCCGAGCGCGCGCTGGAGGCGATCAAGAACGCCATTCGCAGCCTTGAGTTTTCGCCATTCAGCTTCCGCAAGGCAAGTCCCGATAACCCATTTCTTCGCGAGCTGGTGATTCCTTTCGGTTCGGCCGGATACGTCGCGCTGTTCGAGGTGGAGGACGCCAGTACGGTGACCGTCCTGGCGGTGCGGCATCAGTGCGAAGACGATTACCACTGAAGCTGCGCGCGGGAATCAATCCCGCGTAATAGGCTGTCGGTCGGCCAGCGCTGCAAGTCGGTTAAACTCCGTGTTTTCCCTCCTTGTTTTCCGGCCCATGCCCGAATCGAGCTATTTCGCGTTGTTCCTGATCGGCCTGCTCGGCGGGACGCACTGCATCGGGATGTGCGGCGGCATCGTCGGCGCGCTGTCGCTGGGCGCCGCGACGCGCCCGTCGCTGCAGCTGGCGTACAACGCCGGGCGAATCCTGAGCTACGGCGTTGCCGGTGCCATCGCAGGCGCGCTCGGTGGCGCCAGCCTGGCGCTCGCCGACCAGTTGCCGGTGCGCATCATGCTCTTCGTTCTCGCCAACCTGATGCTCGTCGCGCTCGGCGTCTATCTGCTGGGCGTGACGCGCGCGCTGGCCTTCAGCGAGCGTTTCGGGCAAAGACTGTGGCGCCACCTGCAGCCGCTGACGCGGCGCTATCTGCCGGCGCGAACGATGGCGCAGGCCTTTCCGCTCGGCGTGCTGTGGGGCTGGCTGCCGTGCGGCCTGGTCTATAGCGCGCTGGTCACTGCGCTGGCCAGCGGCTCGGCAGCCAGCGGCGCATTGACGATGCTCGCTTTCGGCCTGGGCACGCTGCCCAACCTGCTGCTCGCCGGACTGCTCGCTGTTCGCCTCAAGGCCTACGCGGCGAAGCCGGCGGTCCGTTTCGTCGCCGGGCTGCTGGTGCTTTGTTTTGGCCTGCGGGGCTTGTTCATGGCACTGCGGCTGATCTTTCAACTCTAAGCGACCATGACGACCATTTCTGAATCCATTGCAAGCACCCACCGCCTCGATCTGCCGCTCGCCGGAATGACCTGCGCCGCCTGCGCCGCGCGTATCGAGAAAGTCCTCAATCGGCTGCCCGGCGTCGCGGCGACCGTCAATCTGGCGAGCGAGCGTGCGCGCATCGAGTTGGCTGCAGGGCAGACGACGCCGCAGCAGATCGTCGAGTCCATCGAGAAAGCGGGTTTCAGTGTTCCGCAGCAGAGCGTCGAGCTGGCCATCGAAGGAATGAGCTGCGCTGCGTGTTCGACGCGAATCGAGAAAGTATTGAGCCGTCTGCCGGGCGTCGATGCAGCGGTCAACCTCGCCGCCGAGCGCGCGCGAATCCGTTACACGCCGGGCGTCGCCGACGCCGCGCTGCTGATCGCCGCGGTTGAAAAAGCGGGATTCAAAGCCCGGGTCGCCGACGACAGCTCGCGCGACGACGAAAAGGCGAGAAAACTCGCCGCGTATCAGGCCGAGCTTAAGCGCTTCTGGATTTCAGCGGCGCTGACGCTGCCGCTGTTGGCGCAGATGGCGACGATGTTCAGCGGCGATCTTCATCACCATCAGGATCTGCTGCCGCGCTGGCTGCAGCTCGTGCTGGCGACCCCGGTGCAGTTCTGGATCGGCTGGCGTTTCTACGACGGTGGCTGGAAATCCTTGCGCGGCGGCGGCGCCAACATGGACGTACTGGTCGCGCTGGGGACCAGTGCCGCGTATTTCTTCAGCCTTTTTGTGACGCTCGGCGCAATCGATGGCCTGCCAGTTTATTTCGAGGCGTCGGCGGCAGTGATCACGCTGGTGCTGCTCGGCAAGCTGCTCGAAGCGCGCGCCAAGGCCAAGACGACCGCGGCGATCGAAGCGCTCATTCGCCTGCAGCCCAAAACCGCGCGCGTCGAGCGCGACGGGCAGTTGATCGAACTGCCGGTCGGCTTGCTGATTCCCGGCGACGTCTTCATCGTTCGCCCGGGCGAGAGCCTGCCGGTCGACGGCGAGGTGATCGACGGCGCTTCGAGCGTCAATGAAGCGATGCTCACCGGCGAGAGCATGCCGGTCGCCAAGGCTGCCGGCGACCGCGTCTTCGCGGCGACCGCCAACGGTCAGGGAATGCTGCGCTGCCGCGCCACCGGCGTCGGCGAACACACGCTGCTGGCCGGGATCATCCGCCTGGTGGCGCAGGCCCAGGGCTCGAAAGCGCCGGTGCAGCGGCTCGCCGACCGCATTTCGGCGATCTTCGTTCCGGTCGTCTGCGCCATCGCGCTGCTGACCTTCGCCGCTTGGTGGTGGTTCGGCGGCGTCTTTAGCGAGGCGTTGGTCAATGCCGTCGCCGTGCTGGTGATCGCCTGTCCTTGCGCGCTCGGTCTGGCGACGCCGACGGCGATCATGGTCGGCACCGGGCAGGGCGCCAGCGCCGGGATTCTGGTGCGCAACGCCGAAGCGCTCGAACACGCCGAGAAAATTTCCGTGCTGGCGGTCGACAAGACCGGAACGCTGACGCGCGGCGAACCGATCGTCACCGACCTGGTGCCGCTGGCGCTCGACGCCGAAGCGGCGCTGCAACTCGCTGCGGCGCTCGAGCAGGGCTCTGAGCACCCGCTGGCGCGCGCCATCCTGCTGCGCGCCAAGGGCTCGATGCTGCCTGCCGTCGTCGATTTTCGCGCGCTGGCCGGACACGGCGTCGAAGGAACGGTCGATGGACGTCGCCTGCAGCTTGGTGCTCCCGACTGGTTTGCTGAACTCGCGCTGCCGGGCGATCAGATCGCCAGCCTGCAAGGCGATGGCAAGACCGTCGTGGTGCTCGCCGAAAGTTTGGCCGGGCGCAGCGTCGCGCTGGCGCTGCTGGCGATCGCCGACCCGCTGCGCGAGAGCTCGCGCGCAGCGTTGGCGCGCCTGACCGCGATGGGAATCCGCGTCGTCATGCTGACCGGCGACAACGAGCGCACGGCGGCGGCGATCGCAGCGCAGGCCGGAATCGCCGATTTTCGCGCCGGCATCCTGCCCGGCGACAAGGCCGCTGCGGTCAATGAACTCAAAAGCGACGGGCAAGTCGTGGCGATGGTCGGCGACGGCATCAACGACGCGCCGGCGCTCGCTGCCGCCGACATCAGCTTCGCCATCGGCGCCGGTTCGGACGCCGCGATCGAGGCCGCCGACATGACGCTGGTGCGCAGCGATTTGCACGGCGTCGCCGACGCCATCGCGTTGTCGCGCGCGACGCTCGCCAAGATCAGGCAGAACCTCTTTTTCGCTTTCATCTACAACGTCCTGGGAATCCCTTTGGCGGCGGCGGGGATGCTCAATCCGGTTTTTGCCGGCGCGGCGATGGCGATGAGCTCGGTGTCGGTCGTTTCGAATTCACTGCTCTTGCGCCGTTGGCGCGCCGGCCGGCACTAGTCGGGTGGCGCTGGTATCATTTCAGTCCGGCGCAGTCCGGGCGGCGTTTTATCCTGGGAAAAGCGATTAACCACGACGAACATGCCGCGAAGCCAATCCCTGTGGGACAACGATCACGACGAAAAAACAATGGCTTGCCATGTGTTTCCGTATCACCACGAGGTGATTTACAAGAATCCAAGAAAGCCAAGCTTCTTCGTTGTGCCCGTCGTGTCGTTGTGGTTCGAACTGCAGTTTTTAGGTTTATTGGAGAAAACTCAACATGGAAAAGATCGATATCGGCGTTGGCGGAATGAGCTGCCAGGGCTGCGTCAAGAATGTCACGGCCGTCTTGCTCGCCTTGCCCGGGGTGTCCTCCGTCGAGGTGTCGCTTGAAGCCGGAACGGCCCGAATCGCCTACGATCCGGCGACGGTCGGCGCCGAGCAGTTGCGCGCGGCGGTTGAAGGCGCGGGATTCGACTTTACGCTGTAATCGATCAATTTCTATAAAGGACGACCATGTCCACGAATGAACCTACCCCCGTCGCGCCGGTCCGCCTGACCCAACTGTCGCACGGCGGCGGCTGCGGCTGCAAGATCGCTCCCGGCGTGCTCGAAAAGATCCTGGCCAAGACCGCGCCGGCGCTGATCCCGCCGCAACTGCTGGTCGGCATCGAAACGAGCGACGACGCCGCCGTCTATCAGATCAACGATGGGCAGGCGATCGTCGCGACCACCGATTTCTTCATGCCGATCGTCGATGACCCCTTCGATTTCGGCCGCATCGCGGCGACCAACGCCATCTCGGACATCTACGCGATGGGCGGCACACCGCTTTTCGCGCTGGCGATCGTCGGCATGCCGGTGAACACGCTGCCGCTCGACACCATCCGGCTGATTCTCGAAGGCGGCGAGTCGATCTGCGCCAAAGCCGGGATCCCGATCGCCGGCGGTCACACCATCGATTCGGTCGAGCCGATCTACGGGCTGGTGGCGATCGGCTTGGTGCATCCCGCGAACGTTCGGCGCAATACCGGTGCGCGGCCCGGCGACCAGCTGATTCTCGGCAAGGGATTGGGCGTCGGCCTGTACAGCGCGGCGTTCAAGAAAGGTCTGCTGGCGGACAGCGACTACGCGGCGATGATCGCCTCGACGACGCAGCTTAATACGCCGGGTTCGACCTTGGGCGGTATGGCCGGCGTTCATGCCATGACCGACGTCACCGGTTTCGGTCTGCTCGGCCACCTGGTCGAAATTTGCAAGGGCTCGTCAGTGACTGCCGTGCTCGATTACGCTGCGTTACCGATTCTGCCCAACGCGCTCGACTATGCCGCACGCGCTTGCGTGACCGGCGCCTCGGCGCGCAACTGGGCGGGCTACGGCGAAAGCGTCGTGCTCGACGCGCGTTTCGGTGACACCGAACGCGCGCTGCTCACCGATCCGCAAACCAGCGGCGGTCTGTTGATTGCCTGTGCGCCCGAGGTCGCTGCCGAGGTATTGGCGGTTTTCCGGCAACAAGGTTTCGCTTACGCTAGCGTGATCGGCGAGATCAAAGCGGGCGCGCCGCAGGTTGAGTTCAAATGAGGCTCCCCAGCAGGTGGGGGTGGCAGGCCATGCAGTTTTATGAGCGTAGCCTGCCGCTTGTTTAGGCGATGCGGAACTGGTCGCGCGTGGCGCCCTGGCTTTCGAGCGCGGCCAGCCATCCCGGGATCCGGCCGCGTCCGGACCAGCCTTCGCCGTTGGGGCCGCGGAATTTGACGGGAACGACCTGCTTGGCCTTGGCGGCGCCTTTTTGCGCCTTGAAACCGCAATCGTCAGCGCTCAGCTCGAACTGCTTGATCAGGCTTTTGACCGTTTCAATCGCCTTCGACTGTTCGGCTTGGCGAGCCGCGTCGATCTGGCGGTCGAGTGCTTCGCGTTGGGCGACTAATTCTTGATAGCTTGACATGGCATTTCCTTTAAAGTGAAAAAATAATCGGGATCGTTATATTTTCGATGCGATACAACTAAACCCCGTACACCTGCGAATCGGCAACGATTTCGAATCCGATAGTCCCGAGCTTTATTCGCGCGTCGGGAATATCCTGGATATCGATGACCAACAAGGCGCTACCACCATCATCGACAACCCGGCCGTAGGCATTGGTGAAATTAACACCTGCCGTGGCGATTCCCTTGAGCAAGTCGTCGAGTCCGCCGGGCGCATCGGCCATTTTAACGACGACAATTTCGCGTAATGCCGCCGACATTCCGCCTTCATTCAATAACCGCAGCGCGAGCTCCGGATTTGAAACGACCAGGTTCAGGATTCCCCAGCCATTTGCCGTATGGTTAAGATGAATTGAACGGATATTGATCTTTGCCTGCTTCAATACCGCGGTCACCTTTTCCAGGCGGCCCAGTTTGTTCTCGAGAAAAACAGAAACCTGATAGGTCATGGTCGTCTAGGCTCGATTATGCATCATTTTTTTTAAAAAATAACGATTGCTTAATGTAAAAAAACGCAATTCCGGCGAAACGGCTATCTCTGGCGATGATCAAAAACCCTGACCGCCTTGCCTTCCGATTTGGGTATCGATCCCGGTTCGACGAGTTTGATCAGCGGGCGCACCAGCACTTCGTCGCGGATGAGGCGAGCGATATGGTTCTCAAGCTTCGCGAGAAAATCGAGATCGCCGGTAAACCACTGCTTTTTGACTTCGACCTCGATAAGCATTTCGTCCTGATCGGCAATCGTTTCGATGATTATCCGGTAATCGTCGCCGACTTCAGGTAGCTTGAGCAGAACACCTTCGATCTGCATCGGGAAAATATTGCAGCCCTTGATGATAAACATGTCATCGGAACGCCCGGCGATCCGGTCCAATCGACGGTGCGTTCGACCGCAGCGGCAGGGGCCGGGAATGAAGCGCGTCAAATCGCGCGTGCGATAGCGGATCAACGGCATCGCCTGGCGGTCGAGCGTGGTCATCACCAGCTCGCCGATCTCGCCAGCGGCAACGGGCTGCAGCGTGAGCGGATCGATGATCTCGACCACATACGCATCTTCCCAGACATGCAGACCGTTCTGTTCGGTGCATTCGAATGCCACCCCCGGACCATTCATTTCGGACAGGCCGAACGAGTTATACGCCTTGACGCCGAACAGTTCCTCGATTCGCCGTCGGTGTTCTTCGCTATGCGGCTCGGCGCCAATGACCAGCGTATGCAGTTGGGTATCCTGGCGCGGGTCGAGCCCCTCGTCCTTGAATACCTCGAATAATCGTCCGAGATAACTGGGAATCGCGTGCGCGACCGTCGTGCCAAAATCGCGCATCAATTTTATCTGACGCAGACTGTTTCCCGCACCGGAAGGAATGCTCAGGCAGCCGAGCTTCTCGACGCCATACTGGAAGCCAAGACCGCCAGTAAATAGCCCATAGCCCGACATATTCTGAAAGACATCGGTATCGCGAATTCCCGCGGAAAATAGCGAGCGCGCCATCAGATTGGCCCAGCTTTGCAGATCTTCCCGGTTGTGATAAACAACGGTCGGGTTTCCGGTGGTGCCGCTTGAGCTATGCAGCCGAACGACGTTTTTTTTGTCCATCGAAAGAAATCCCCAGGGGAAGCCCTGCCTCAAGTCTTCCTTGGTGGTGAAGGGAAGCTCGCCAAGCTGCGCTATCGATGTCATCCCCGATTTGACGATTTTGCTGATTTCCGGAATCCGGCAATAACCTGGAGATTTTACGGCTTGACGCAACGAACTGTTCAGTCGATCAAGCTGCAGCGATTCAAGCGCTCTCCGGTCGATGGTTTCGAGTTCTTTTTCCCAATACATATCTTTTTTTTCTGGTTGGCAATCGATAATCAAGGATGGAAAGTGCAAGATGCTCAGTATCGTTGAGCGTCTCGGCTGAGTCAATTGCCGGCCGTTATCCTGAACTTGCGACAGAACGGGTTGGCGGCATAGGGGCGTGCGTCAGCAGAAAACAAGATCAGGTCAATGAGATAATGTAAGGCGCCTACTTCTCAGTGCTTTGCCGGATCTCCCCAGTCATTGCTGATAATCCGTCTGCCGACCGAGCTGATCCGCGTTTCGAGACAGGCTGCGTACTGCTTGGCGCTGTCGTCGAGGCAGGGTTTGCCATCGTAGAGCGTGTACAGGCGGCGAACACGATTGGGCGTGGCCTGCGGCATGATGACGTTGGCGCCGAAACGCAGTCCCTGTTCGCGGCCGTCGGGCGCCAGCGTTTGCAGCGCGGTGGTCGCGGCGATGTTGATCCGGGGCAGCAGCAGGCGGGCGGCGGCGATCATTCGCAGCGCCAGTTGCAGGCGCGTTGCGCCGTCGGGAATCGCCGCACCGCCTGGCAAAACAGCGTGTTCATGCGCGATGTAAGGTCCCATGCCGATCATGTCGGCGCCGATGTCGCGGAAGAAAATGAGGTCGTCGACCAGATCGTCGAGGCTCTGCCCCGGCAAGCCGATCATGACCCCGGTGCCGACTCGGTAGCCGAGCGTCTTCAGGCTCTTCAGGCACTGTAGCCGCGAACTCCAGGTCTGGCTTGGCGGGTGCAGCGCGGCGAACAGTTCGGGCGATGAGGTTTCCATGCGCAGCAGGTAGCGGTGCGCGCCGGCAGCGAACCATTCGGCGTAGGTGTCGGCTGACTGCTCGCCGACGCACAGCGTAATGCCGACGCCGCGCGGCAGCGTCGGCGACTCGGTGGCTGCTTTGATGGCGCGGACCGCTGCGCTGACCAAGCGGGTGAACTTGGCATCTCGTCGTTCTCCCGCTTGCAGCACGATCGATCCGTAGCCCCGCTGCGCGCACCAACTGGCGGCCTCGACGATCTCGCCGAGCGTCAGCGTGTAGCGGTCAAGTTGGCGGTTGCTGCGCCGGATTCCGCAGTAGCGGCAGTCCGAACTGCAGCGGTTGGAGAACTCGATCAGTCCGCGCAAGCGGACGGCATCGCCGTGATTTTCAAGCAGCGTCTGTTCGGCGGCGCGGCGGATGGTTTCGATTTCGTCGGGCTGTTGCGTACTGAGAATCTGGCGCAGCAGTTCGCGATCGGGGGGGCCAAAGGCAAGCCTGGCCGCCAGCGCTTCGCCCGAGACAGTGGCGGTCATCGTCAGCCTCCGGTGACGCCTTGCCGATAGGCGTTCCACGCCGCGGGGAAGCATTCGAGCGCGCGTTCGATGACGCCTTGCGACACCGAGATGGCCATGCCGTAGTTGGTCATCGGAACACCCTGGCGCGCCGCGCGGTATTGGTGAACCAGAATCTGCTTGCGCGTCACCGTGCAGCCGCCGCATTGAACGATCAGCGCGTACGGCGCGAGGTCTTCGGGAAAATCGTTGCCCGACCTGACGTCGATATCGAGCGCACCGCCAGCGTACTGCTGCAGCCAGCGCGGCAGCTTGACGCGGCCGATGTCGTCGGCCAGCGGATGGTGCGAACACGCTTCGGCGATCAGCACCCGGTCGCCGGGCTTGAGCCGCGAGATGGCGCCGGCGCCGGCGGCGAGTCCGAGCATCTCGCCCTTGAAGCGCGCCATCAAGATCGAAAAGGTCGTCATGCGTATCCCGGGCGGCGTTTCCGCTGCGACCTTGAGCACCACCTGCGAATCGCAGATCACCAGCGCAGGCTTGGCGGTCATCTGCGAGAGCGCTGTAGCGAGTTCGCTTTCCTTGACCATCAGGCTCACCGCGTCGCTGTCGAGGATGTCGCGCAGCGTCTGCACCTGAGCCAGGATCAGCCGGCCCTTGGGTGCGCCCAGATCGATCGGCACCACCAGCACGACCAGGTCGCCCGGCCCGATCAGGTCGCCGACCAGACGCGGCGCTTCGCTGCCGGCGTCGGGCGCCAGGCGGAACAGCGCTTCCTTGAGACGGTCGATGCCGCTCGCGTGCACGGCGCAGATGGCGACGGCGTCAATCGCGTCGCGCTCGAGCTGCGCCAGCTGGTCGGGCGTCGGGGACGCCAGATCGCCTTTGTTGAAGACCACCAGCAGCGGCGTTTGCGCCTCGCGCAGCGCGGCAATCAGCGCCAGTTCAAACCCACCCAGCCCTTGCTCGCCGACGACGACCAGCCCGATATCGACGCGTTCGAGAACGTCGCGGGTCTTCTTGACGCGCAGTTCGCCGAGCGCGCCCTGATCGTCGAAACCGGCGGTATCGATGAACACTACCGGACCGATCGGCGCGAGTTCGAAGGCCTTTTCGACGGGGTCGGTGGTGGTTCCGGGCTGGTCGGAGACGATCGAAATCGATTGTCCGATCAAGGCATTCATCAGCGTCGACTTGCCGCTGTTGCGGCGACCGAAGAGTCCGATGTGCAGGCGCAGCGCCTTGGGGGCTTCGAGCATGTCGATCCTTTAAGTCAGTATGGCGATCGCCTCAGCAGCACACGTCGCGCTTGCCGCAGCGGATCTTGGCCAGCATCCGCTCGGCCGTCCGGCGCGGCCTGGCGCTCATTGCCTCGAGCGCTCGATCGATGGCGTCCTCGCCGCTCGAGCAAACGGCCTGCGGGGCAAAGTCGAGCAGGTATTCCTGGAAGGTCGTCAGCGCATTGGGATCGCACTTCTGCCGGATCAGGCCGGGCTTGGCCAGATCCATGAAGTCGCGCCCGGTGCGACCCAGGCGGTAGCAGGCGGTACAGAACGACGGGATGAAACCGAGCTGCGCCAGTTCGTCGACCACCTCTTCCAGCCGGCGATGATCGCCGAGCTGGAACTGGCCGGCTGCGTGCTGGTGGCCAGTCTCGCCTGCGCTGTATCCGCCCGGATTGGTACGGCTGCCCGCGGAAATCTGGGAGACGCCGAGCGCGTAGCATTCGCGGCGGATTGGCGCCGATTCGCGCGTCGACAGGATGATTCCGGTGTAGGGAACCGCCAGGCGCAAGATGGCGATGATCTTGCGGAAGTCGGCATCGGAAACCGGCGCCGGCGGCGCCATCGACAGCGCGGAAGAATCGGCGGGCTCGATGCGCGGAACGCTGACGGTGTGGCAGCCGACACCGAACCGCTGTTCGAGGTGGCCGATATGCTGCATCAGGCTCAGCAGCTCGAAACGCCAGTCGTGCAGTCCGAGCAGCAGGCCCATGCCGACGTCGTCGACGCCGGCCTGCATGGCGCGGTCGAGCGCTGATGCGCGCCAGTCGAAATCGCGCTTCTTGCCGGAGAGGTGCACCGCGGCGTAGGTGTTGCGATGATAGCTTTCCTGGAACAGCTGGTAGGTGCCGATGCCGGCTTGCTTGAGCTGGCGGAACTCATCGACCTCGAGCGGCGCCAGGTTGACGTTGAGCCGGCGGATGTTGCCGGACGCCTCGGTGACGTCATAGACGGAGGCGATGGCGTCGAGAATGTACTGAAAACCGCCGTTGGCTGCCGAGTAGCCTTCGCCGGCGACCAGCAGCAGGCGCTTGTGCCCCTGACGGATCAGCTCGGCGGTGTCGCTTTGAATTTCGGCGCGCTTAAGCGCGACGCGCGGCAAGGCCTTGTTCGAGCTGCGAAAGGCGCAGTAGGTGCATTCGTTGCCGCAGACGTTGGAAATGTAGAGCGGCGCGAAGAGGACCATTCGCTGTCCATAAATCTGCGCCTTGACGCTGCGCGCGGTGGCGAACAATTCTTCGATCTGTTGCGGCGCGGCGATCTGGCACAGCGTCGCCACCTCGGCCAGGCTGAGGCCCTTGAGTTCGCGCGCCTTGTGCAGCACGTCGCGAATTTTCGCGTCGTCGCGAACTGCGCCTTGGAGAAGCTCATCAACCTCGCCGGCGCGCAGCCAGTCACTGGTCGGGTATTGGCTCATCGTCGCGACGCTCCGGGCGGGTCGATTTTCGTTGTCACGGCGTCAGCGCCCGCCCTGTTTCTTGAGCTCGTCCCACGCCGCCTGGATGTCGGCGATCACCCCGCAGGGCCTGGCGCTGTACTGCGTGTGCAGCATCTGGTGCGCTTTTTCGGAGTGCGGCGCGCCGAGAAAGTCGGCGTAGAGTTTTTGCACCTGCTGGTTGTTGTGCGACTGGCGAACCTTGGTTTTTCGATCGATGCCGAACATCGTCTCGCGGCGCATCATGGCATGCGGAATGTACGACTTCTTCGAGCGCAGCGTGCCGCCGCCGTCGACGCAGCCGCCCGGGCAGGCCATGATTTCGATGAAGTCGAAGTCGGCGGTGCCCGCCAGCACGGCGTCGACCAGCTGGCGGGTACCCTTGAGGCCGTGGCACATCGCCACCTTGATCTGACCGTACTCGCCGCCGAGCTCGACGTTGGCCGAGCGAACGTTCTCGAAGCCGCGCAGCTGCGCGACCTCGATGTGTTCGAGTTCCTTGCCGTTGACCACGTAGTACATGGTGCGCACCGCCGCCTCCATGACGCCGCCGGTGGTGCCAAAGATCGCCGCGGCGCCCGAGTACTCGCTCATCAGCGGATCGTCGTAGGCTGACGGTTCGAGCAGCTTGAGGTCGATTCCTTCGCGGCGCAGCAGGCGCGCGAACTCGCGCATGGTGAGCACGATGTCGACGTCCGGAACGCCGTTTTCGCCGAGTGCGGGGCGGGCAGCCTCTTCCTTCTTGGCGGTGCATGGCATGATCGCGATCATGCGCATCTGCTTTGGATCGATGCCGCGTTTTTCGGCCAGGTAGGTCTTGGCGATCTTGCCCATCACCGCCTGCGGCGAGCGCGTGCTCGACAGCAGCGGCAGGATTTCCGGGTAGTGCTTCTCGGCGAAGTTGATCCACGCCGGGCAGCAGGACGTGAAGGTCGGCCGATAGCTCTTTTTCAGACGACCGAGCAGCTCGGTTCCCTCTTCCATGATCACCACGTCGGCGCCAAAGTTGGTGTCGAGGATGACATCGGCGCCCATCAGGCGCAGCGCGGCGATGATCTGGCCTTCGACGTTGGTTCCCGCCGGCAGTCCGAACTCTTCGCCGATGCCGACTCGGATCGCCGGCGCCGTCTGGAAGACGGTGACGATTTGCGGATCGGCCAGGTAGTCGAGGACGTCCTGGGTCTGGTCGCGCTCGGCGAGCGCGCCGGTCGGACAGACCATCACGCACTGGCCGCAGGTCACGCACGGCGATGCCGCCACCGAGCCGCCCTTGAGTCGGATTCCGGCGGCGTTGCCCCAACCGGCGAGTTCCAGCGCATCGACATCCTGGATCTTGCGGCAGACGGCGACGCAGCGTTGGCAACGAATGCAGCGGCTGCGGTCGTAAATGACCGGCTGGCTGCCGTGGTCCGGTTCGAGATCTTCCCAGCCTTCCGTATAGTGGAAGCGCACCTGTTTGAGGCCGACCGAATTGGCCGTCGCCAACAGCTCGCAATTGCCGTTGCGCGGGCACGAGGCGCAGGACTGATGGTGGTCGGCCATGATCAGTTCCATCTGCAGCTGGCGCATCTCCTGCACCTTCGGCGTCCGCGTCATGACCTTCCAGCCGTCGCCGAGCGGCGTGTCGCAGGCCGTCACGTAGTGCGGCCCAACGGTGTCCTGGCGATCGACCTCGACCAGGCAGACCCGGCAGGTGCCTGGCGCATGGTCGATGTCGTTGAGCTCGCACAGCGTCGGGATGAAAATCCCGTTTTTTCGCGCGACCTCGAGGATGGTCTCGTCGTGCTCGAAGGAGAATTCCCTGCCGTTGATGTGAGCTTTCATGGACGATTACTCGTAAAGGTCGATTCTTTATGCGCGGCACGGACTGGCTGTTGCAGCGGCTTGGCGGTGACGACCGAGTAGAGCCGATAGCAGCGCAGGCAGCGGCTGGCTTCGGCGTAGGCGTCTTCTTTCGAAATCACGCGATCGACTTCGCCGAAGTGCTTGATGCGCTCACTGGCGTCGAGCTCTGGCAGCGTCACCGGGTCCTGATGCAAGGGCGGTGTTTTGAGGCATTCGCCCGCAAACAGCTTGTTCTTGGCCAGAAAGTTCTGCATCCGGCGCTCGGGCCTGATCCGCACCTCGCCGTCGTCAAGATAGTCGCGAATGGCCGCTGCGGCGCGCTCGCCATGATCGAGCGCATTGACCAGCGTCAATGGCCCGAGCACGCAGTCGCCGCCGGCGAAAACGCCTTGGCGCGAGGTCTCAAGCGTGTCGGGATCGACCGTGATGCAGTTCCAGCGATCGCGTTCGATGCCGTCTTCGGGCTTGAGAACGGACGGCTCGACTTGCTGGCCGATCGCCGCGACCAGTAGGTCGCAGCGCATCAAGAAGCCCGAATCGGGCAGCGCCTCAACGCTGCGCCGTCCGCGCGAATCAAGCTCGGTCTGGCGCATGCTGACCAGCTCAACGCCGCGCACCTGGGCGTCTTCGACGACCAAGCCGGACGGGTTGGTCAGGCAGTGGAAGACGATGCCTTCGCGCTGCGCAGCGACGATTTCGTCGTCTTCGGCCGGCATGTCCTCGACGGTTCGGCGATAGATGAGATGCACCGATCGCGCGCCCATGCGCCGCGCCGAGCGAACGCAGTCCATCGCGACGTTGCCGCCGCCGACGACGATGACGTCTCCCGTTACTGCGAAAGGCTCGCCGTGCTCGACATGCTGGTGCACCTTGAGCAGGAAATCGACGCCGGAGGCGTAGCCCGCGAGTTTCGGGTCTTCGTTGCGGATGCCGAGCAGACTGCCGCGGCTCGCGCCATAAGCCAGGAAGACCGCGTCGTAGCCCTTGTCCTGCAGGTCATCGACGGTGAAGTCTTCGCCGAGCACCTTGCCGTAGAAGAAATGACCGCCCAGTTGGCGGACGACGTCTTCGGTTTCGGCCTTGAGCACGTCCTTGGGCAGTCGATAGCTGGGAATTCCGATCGACGCCATTCCGCCGGCGGTTTTCTGTGCGTCGAAAACGTCGACCTGGAAGCCTTCGAGCAAGAGCTTGTAGGCGCAGGTGATTCCGGCCGGGCCGGCGCCGATCACCGCCACGCGCTGGTTGCGCCGGATCGGACTTTTGGTAAAGCGCAGCCGGTCGTTGGCAATTGCCTGATCGGCGGCGTAGCGCTTGAGCATGCGGATGCCGACCGCGCCTTCCACACTTCGCCGGCGGCAGGCGATTTCGCAGAAGCGTACGCAAACCCTGCCGCAGCTTGCCGCCATCGAGTATTTGTCAAGGATGACGCCCAGTGCAAAGTCGAACTTGCCGCCTTTGACGCCGTCGATGTACTTGGGCACATCGACCTTGGATGGACACGCTTCGATGCACGGCGCCGTGGTATAGACGAAACTGTGCTGGAAAATGGCCTGCGCCGGTTTCAGCGGTTTGAACTCGTCGCTGAAATAGTGCAAGGCATCGAGCAACGCCTTGGCGCACGATTGCCCCATGCCGCACAGCGAGGTTTCGGCGACTTGTTCGGCGATTTCCTTGATGTCATCGAGGATGCCGTTGGCGGTCAATCCCGCCGAGAACTTCTGCAGCAGGTCGCGCATCCTTTGCGTGCCGACGCGGCAGGGCGCGCAGCGGCCGCAGGATTCCCTGGCGGCCTGACTCAGGTACTGGCTGAACGCTTCGACCAGGCTCATGTCCCGGTCAAAGACCAGAAAACCCCGGTCGGCAATGAATGCCTTCGTTTCGTTGTGCGGAGCAAAGTCGTCGAGCCCGGTCAATACGGCGGGTTGCTCGCCAAGTTCGATGAGGCGGAAGTCGTGAACCTTTCCGTCCCAGACACCATAAACCGATCTGTTCATCCGCTGCCCCCCTCGATGACCTCGTTGGTTTTCTTTGCTTTCGGGCAGCAAACGGTCGGCGCAGAGCGCTGTCCGGCGACGCTCGATCTTTCGCTGCTTGGCGAGAATCATCGGCTGTTGCATCGCTGGCTCGATCGCCTGCGACGCGCGCGGCTTTTTTTCGAAACGACCGACGACTCACGCAGTCGCTCAAACCGCTCTCTTTACTTTGACCCCCGTCGCGATTCTCGGCCGCTTTTGATCGGGGCGCAAGTCATTGCAATTCATCATCTCGTTCTGTTCTCGAATGATCTGCTAAGGCCTTCGATGTCGAGCGGAACTGATCGCGGCTTCAACCGGGGGCGCCCGGTTCCGCCGCTTGTCCTGAATTTCAGCAACGGGTAGTTACGCGGCTTGCGAGCGCTCGCGCGAAATCGGCGGGATTGCTCGGGTGATCAAGGAAATCGCCGATCAGACCAACCTTCTGGCGCTCAACGCCGCCATCGAGGCGGCGCGCGCTGGCGAGCGGGGACGCGGTTTCGCGGTGGTCGCCGACGAGGTGCGCAAGCTGGCCGAACGAATCGGTAAGGCAACCGACCCGATCAGCGGTTTGGTCAGTCGGTCGCGCGCTTCCGGATCTGACGCGGGGCGGGGCAAAGACTACCGGGCCTGGCTTTGTGGCGTGCGGGCCAAACGCCTCAGCAAGCGCCGGGGCTTATGTCGCGACTGCATTCTTCGAGCAGGTAGGCGACCGAGCGGTAGCTGCGTCCGCTTTGCGTGGAGAGCCCGATCTCGCAGGTGCGATTGCTCGAGACACCGCAGCGGCAATCTTCAGGAAGCTCGTCGCCGAGCTTGCGTAGCGCGTGGCGGTTGAGTTCGGGTACGACGAAGCCGCGATCGCCGGCAAAACCGCAGCAGTTCACCCCGGCCGGTTCGACGACCTGCTCGACGCAGGCGCTGACCAGCTTTTGCAGCTTGGCGGCCGAGCTGCTCTGGCGCACGCTGCAGTTGATGTGCAGGGCGATGGGCCCGCGCTGCCGGGTGAGCCGTAGCCTGGGTAACAGTGCGTCGTGGGCGAATTCGTGAAAGTCGAGGAGCGGTAGACGGCCGGCCAGGTACGCTTGCATGCGCGCGCTGCAACTGCTGGCGTCCATGATGATCGGGTATCGCCCGTCGTCGCTGGCGGCCCTGAGCGCGTCCTCGAGCCGGGCAGCGCTGGCCTCTGCGACTTCGGCCAGACCCTTGCTGGCGAACATCTGGCCGCAGCATAGCGCGGCGTAATCCTGCGGCAAACGCGGCGCGTAGCCGGCGCGGACCAGCAGTTGCAAGATGACCTCGCCGAGTTCGGCTTCTGCCTCGCTGCTCGGACCAAAAATGCGCCCGCCACAGGCTGGGAAGTAGACCACCGGATCGCCTTGCCCGGCACGGAGCTTGAGTGCTTTTCCGGCGCGCGGCATCGGCAGCTGCCAGGCGCCACCCGAGAGTCGGGCGAGCGCCGGGTCGCCGAACACCGCGCTCGCCTGGTGAGCGATGCGCAAGCCCAGGCGGGCGCCGGCCGCGAAGAGGCCGAAGTGTTCGCCGGCGAGGCGGCCGACGCGGCGCTCGACCGGGCCGTGCGCGAGGCCGCGCAGGCGGCGGATCAGTTCGCCGGTATTGATGCCGACCGGGCAGGCGGTCGAGCACAGCCCGCAGCCGGCGCAGGTGTCGAGGCCAAAATGACGGTAGTCCTCGACCAGCGCGCGGCCCTCGTGCTCACCCGCCGCGCGACGACGTGCGATTTCGCGCCAGCCGACGATACGCTGGCGTGGCGACAGCGTGAGCTGGTGCGAAGGACAGAGCGGTTCGCAAAAGCCGCATTCGATGCAGCGGTCGACCAGCGCGTCGGCCGCCGGCATCGGTTTCAAGTGCTTGAGGTGCGCCGCGGCGTCGTCGTTGAGAATGACTCCCGGATTGAGCAGGTTTTCCGGATCGAAGAGCGCCTTGATGCGGCGCATCAGGTCGGTCGCCTGTCGCCCCCATTCCATCTCGACGAAAGGCGCCATGTTGCGACCGGTGCCATGCTCGGCCTTGAGCGATCCGTCGTAGTCGTCGACCACCAGGCGGCAGAGCGCCTCCATGAAGCCGGCGTAGCGCGCCACCTCGGCGGGGTCGCCGAAATCCTGGGTGAATACGAAGTGCAGATTGCCCTCGAGCGCGTGGCCGAAGATGATCGCCTCGTGGTAGCCGTGCTGCCTGAAGAGCACCTGCAGGTCGACTATCGCGCTGGCGAGCGCGGTGACCGGAAAGGCGACGTCCTCGATGATCACCGTCGTGCCGCTGCGCCGCATGGCGCCGACCGATGGGAAGGTTCCCTTGCGTACCTTCCAGTACGTCTCGCAGGTTTGCGCATCGCGCGCGAACTGCGCCGCTTCGATCGTCGCGATTCCGGCGATCGCCGTCAGCGCCGCGTCGATGTTGGCTTGCAGCCCGTCAGGGTGGGGCGAGCGGACCTCGACCAGCAGCGCGCTCGCCGTCTCACCGAGCGTACGGATCAGCGCGGGCAGTCCGGGCTGGTTTTCGACGCTGCGCAGCGCCGCGCGGTCGAGCAGCTCGACCGCGGCCACCGGCCGGGATTTGAGGCCGACCACCGCCTGGCAAGCGGTGGCGATATCCGGGAAAAAGATCAGTGCGCTGGCCTTGCACGCTTCCTCGGCGACGGTGCGGTAGGTGATGCGCGAAATGAAGCCGAGCGTGCCTTCCGAGCCGATCATCAGGTGCGTCAGGATGTCGATCGGGTCGGCGTAATCGATCAGCGCGTTGAGGCTGTAGCCGGTGGTGTTCTTGATCTTGTATTTCTTCTCGATGCGCGCGGCGAGCGCGGCGTCGGCGCGGACCTCCTCGCCCAGGCGCGCGAGCTCGCCGAGCAGCGCCGCGTGGCTCTGGCGAAACGCGGCGACGCTGGCCGCGTCCTGGCTGTCGACGACGCTGCCGTCGGCGAGCATGACGCGCAGGCCGACGAGCGTGCGGTAGCTGTTCTGCGCGGTTCCGCAGCACATCCCCGAGGCGTTGTTGGCGGCGATGCCGCCGATCTTGCAGGTGGCGATCGACGCCGGATCGGGGCCGATCTTGCGCCCGAACGGGGCCAGGCGCCGGTTGACCTCGCCGCCGACGATCGCCGGTCCGAGACGCACAGTCTCCGCATCGGGCGCGAGCTCAAAGCCGGCCAGGCCGTCGCCGAGCAGGACCAGGATACCGTCGCTGATCGCCTGCCCGCAGAGGCTGGTGCCGGCGGCGCGGAAGGTCAGCGGGAGCGCGTGCTGCCGCGCCACCGCCAGCACCTGCGCGACCTCGTCCTCGCTATCGACGACCACGACGACTTCGGGCAGCAGCCGGTAGAAACTGGCGTCGCTACCCCAGGCGAGCCGCCGCAACTCGTCAGTGATGACGCGATCGGCAGGCAGGTGTGCGCGCAGGGCAGCGATGAGCGGGTTCATTTTCGCTATTCTCGTCGCAATGGCGTCGCGACGCCACCGGGCCTGTGGCGTACCGGGCCGTGAACGACACAGGCCCCGGGATAGCGGATCCCGGGGCCTGGTTGCCTAGCGCGGCAGACTCTGGCTTAACCGCAGCTGCCGACGGCGCCGCAGGCGGTGCAGAAATCACAGCCGTCCTTGCGGATCATCGTGTGGTTGCCGCATTCGCCGCACAGCTTGCCAGCGGTCGGCTTGGGCGTCGTGCTGGTAGACGGCGTCTGCAGGATTCCCATCTGTTGCAGCGGCATTCCGGTTTCGTCGAGGATGCCGAGCATCGCGTAGCGGTGGATGATCAGTTGCGCCATATAGGCGACCGTCGACGGGTAGGTGGCCTGCCGGCGCGTCCCGGGAACGAAGGCCATGAAGTCGCCGAGCGGCTCGGGGTAGTCGAGCAGCTTCCTGAGCTTCATGCCGATCCACGCCGGGTCGAGCACGCGCATGTCGAGCGAGAGCAGTTTGGTCAGGCCGTCGAGTGCGCGCGGGTAGTTGCCCGAGAGCCACACCGAGTAGGGGCGCGTGACGCCGTCGGGCAAGGTGATCTCCTTGAGGCCGAGGACAAAGTCTTCGTCGGTTGCCGGGTTGAAGATGTCGACTGTCCATGACAGCGTGCCGTCGGTACCGGTCTTCGGTTCCTTGAGGCTGAACATGGCGTCGAGCACCGGCGTCGGGCCGGCGTTCTTGAAGGCGCCGAGCTGTTCGACGCGGAACTGGATCAGGCGCGCCATCGCCGAGACCAAGGAGGGCATGCGCAGACGTTCACCGTGCGGCGGGAAATGCATGTCGAAGCCGTCGCCTTCAGGCGTCTTGGCCAGTGTTTCGAGCTTGAGCGCGAGCCAGCCATGGTCCTTGGCGCGCATGTCCATCGACAGCGTCTTGGCGACGGCACCCAGGCCGCGCGGCTGCGCCGGGCCATTGACCCAGGCTTCGAACGGCCACGAGCGGTCGTCCTCCTCGACATGGCCGACGAATAGCGCGAACTTGCCGTGCTCGTGTTCGATCATGTAGGTCCACGCCATATTGCCCTCCGGCAGGTTGGGACGGCCCGGCCAGCGCAGGCTGGAGAGCACCGGCGCCGGCAGGTTCTTGATCGACAGGCGGCGGTTGGCATCGCCGTTGATGAAGTCCTGCGGCTGCTTCTTGTCTTCGGCCTTCTTGCTCGGTTCGACCGAGAGCACCGCGCCGAGCACGCTGTTCGGGCGGTAGGTCGCCAGGCCCTTGAGGCCGGCTTTCCAGGCGCTCATATAGAGGTCCTGGAAGTCAGCGTAGGGGTAGTCGGCAGGAACATTGACCGTCTTCGAGATCGACGTGTCGATGTACGGCGCGACGGCGGCTACCATGTCCTTGTGCGCCTGCGCCGAGATTTCGAGCGCGGTGACGAAGTAGTCGGGCAGTTTTTCGACGTCGCCGCCCATGTGCTTGTAAAGGCGCCAGGCGTAATCCTCGACGGCGTATTCCTTGAGCGTGCCGTCCTGCATGCGCTTTTTGCGGCTATAGGTCCACGAGAACGGCGGCTCGATGCCGTTGCTGGCGTTGTCGGCGAAGGCCAGCGAGATGGTCCCGGTCGGCGCGATCGACAGCAGGTGCGAGTTGCGCAGGCCGTGCTTGCGGATCTCGGCCTTGACCTCGGCCGGCAGGCGTGAGGCGAAATTGCCGCCGGAGAGATACAGTTCGGCGTTGAACAGCGGGAACGCGCCGCGCTCTTTGGCCAGTTCGACCGACGCCAGATAGGCGGTGTCGCGCATGTATTCGGAGATGCGCGCACCCATGGCGGTCGCTTCCGGACGGTCGTAACGCATGCACAGCATGCACAAGGCGTCGCCCAGTCCGGTGTAGCCGAGGCCGACGCGGCGCTTGTTGGCGGCTTCCTCGCGCTGACGGTCGAGCGGCCAGACGGTGACGTCGAGCACGTTGTCGAGCATTCGCGTCGACACCTTGACGACTTCACCGAAGGCTTCAAAGTCGAATTCGGCGCGGTTGGTGAACGCGTTCTTGATGAACAGCGTCAGGTTGATCGATCCGAGGCAGCAGCAGCCGTAAGGCGGCAGCGGCTGTTCGGCGCAGGGGTTGGTGGCCTCGATGACTTCGCAGTAATAGAGGTTGTTGTCCTTGTTCATGCGGTCGAGAAACAGGATTCCCGGCTCGGCGTGATCGTAGGTCGACTTCATCACCTGGTCCCAGAGGTCGCGCGCGCGCACCTTGCGATAGACCCAGATGCCGTCGTCGCGCTGATAGGCGCCAGCGGCCTTCATGTCGGCGTTGGGTTCGGCGCGGTGCACGAGCTCGACGTCGGTATCGGTTTCAACCGCTTGCATGAAGGGGTCGGTGACGGCGATCGAAATGTTGAAGTTGGACAGATCGCCGTGGTCCTTGGCGTGGATGAAGACTTCGATGTCCGGGTGGTCGCAGCGCAGCACGCCCATCTGCGCGCCGCGGCGCGCGCCGGCCGATTCGACGGTTTCGCACGAACGGTCGAAGACGCGCATATAGGAGACCGGGCCCGATGCACGCGATTGCGTGCCCTTGACCTGAGCGCCCTGCGGCCGGATCGTCGAGAAGTCATAGCCGACGCCGCCGCCGCGCCGCATCGTCTCGGCCGCTTCAGCGAGCGCGCTGTAGATTCCGGGCTTACCGTCGACGAGTTCGACGATCGAGTCGCCGACCGGCTGCACGAAACAGTTGATCAGCGTCGCCGCCAGCGGCGTTCCGGCCGCCGAGTTGATTCGTCCGGCGGGAACAAAGCCGTTTTCCTGTGCCCACAGGAAACGCTCCTCCCACTTGGCGCGGTATTTCTCCTCTTCGTTGGCGGCCAGGGCGCGCGCGACGCGCAAACGAACGTCATGGACACTGGTTTCGCTGCCCTTGGCGTACTTCTCGACCAGGACCTCGGCGGAGATTTCCTGTTCGGCGAGCGGCGCGATCTGCGGCATTTCGGCGATCGCGGTCAGGGACAGTTGCTGCGAATTCTGGCTCATCTTTTTTTACCTCTCTGGTAGCTGCAATTTTCGGTTTGGGCGCGGCGCCTGATTCGAGTCGTCAGACCGGCGCCAACCATGCTGTCATGGACAACTGGCGGGGCGGGTTGTTCAGAATGGGGTAAATCTACTACAGGTAGTTGGTCTAGGCAAGAAATTGACTAGATGTAGTTGTTCCGGATTGTGCAATGCAGCCCTGAAAAGGCTGTGGAATCACCGTTTTGCGGGCGTTGAAATTTATTTTTGTTGCGCTGCGGCAATCGGCTCGCCGTGCGCGATTCGTCTACGTGAGCGCGGTGGTTTGCGCTCGATCGCTGGCGATCGGAACTCGCGCGCGAAGAGCGAGCTTTATCGACGGAGAGATGTCGAGGATGATTTCGTTTATTCAGGCGTCAGGGCGTTGTTGCGGTTGGCGTGGGCGATCAGCGTGGCGATCACGCACGAGGCGATGCGCGTCTCGGCGGTGTCGGCGCGACTGGTCAGTACGATCGGCACCTTGGCGCCGAGAACGATGCCGGCGGTCAACGCGTTGGCCAGGTATTCGAGCTGCTTGGCGACCATATTGCCCGATTCGAGGTCGGGGACGACGAGGATTTCGGCGCGGCCAGCGACCACCGAATTGATCCCCTTGGTCTTGGCCGCTTCGATCGACACTGCGTTATCGAAGGCCAGCGGGCCGTCGAGCAGGCCGCCGGTGATCTGGCCGCGGTCGGCCATCTTGCATAGCGCGGCGGCGTCGAGCGTGGACTGGATCTTGGGATTGACGGTTTCGACCGCCGAGAGAATCGCCACTTTCGGTTCGGCGATGCCGATGATGTGCGCGAAGTCGACGGCGTTCTGGATGATATGCACTTTTTCTTCGAGCGTCGGCGCGATATTGATCGCCGCGTCGGTGATCAGGATCGGTCGCGGGTAGGTCGGTACGTCCATCAGGAAAACGTGGCTGATGCGCCGCGCGGTGCGCAGGCCGGCGGCGCGTGAGACGACTTCGGCCATCAACTCGTCGGTGTGCAGGCTGCCCTTCATCAGCGCCTCGGCGTCGCCGTTGCGGATCAGCGTCACGGCCATCGCCGCCGACTCGTGGCTGTGCTTGACGTTGACGATGCGGTGTTGTTTGAGGTCGAGCCCGAATTCGGCGGCGATGGCGCGAATTTTCGGCTCGGGACCGATCAGGATGGGGTCGATCAATCCCGCTTCGGCGGCCATCAGCGCGCCTTTGAGCGATTCGAGGTCGCACGGATGGACCACCGCCATGTCGATCGGCGCCAGCCCCTTGGCCCGCGAGACCAGCGTTTGCAGGCGCGCGAACTTGTCCGAAATGGTGATGTCCGGCAGATTGACGCGTTTGGTGATCACCTTCTCGGCCGGCGCCAGCACTTCGGCGGTGCCGTGCACCACCTGCATGCCGTCCTGATTGATGCACGAGCAGTCGAAGATGATGTGCTGGTTGTGCACGAACATCTGTTTGACCATGACCGTCACGGTAATCGTGTCGCCAAGCCGAACCGGCTGCGCAAAATGCAGCGCCTGGTCGACCAGGACCGTTCCCGGCCCGGGAAATTGCGTGCCGAGCACGGTCGAGATCAGCGAGGCGCTCCACATCCCGTGCGCGATGACCTCGCGGAACATGCCGCTGTTGGCGAATTCCTGGTCGCCGATCGCCGGATTCATGTCGCCGGACATGATAGCGAAGAGCTTGACGTCTTCGGCGCGCAGCGAGCGCACCAGTGACGAACTGTCGCCGATGTGGATCTCGTCGAAAATCCGGCTTTCAAGGAAATGCTGGTGAGTTTCAATGCGCATCATCAAGCTCCGAAAAAGACCCGTTCAACCGCACGAAGGCACGTAGTGCCGATAGCCATTTCAGTCGGAAACTCGCCTGCAGCAATCGCCAGCGGCGCAGCTGAGGTCGCTGGCGTTCTTTGCGACGCCTGCCTTTTGCCGCGTACTCCTGAAGCCGGGATACGCAGCGATCGATTTTTCGAATTATGCCGGGAATTGTAATCTGCTGCGCTGCAGCATGCAAAATATTTATTGCATCGCGAGCGACATGCCCTGCGGGCAAGCCTTAAGCCGGGCTGACGCCGTCTTAGCTGCTGACGGTCTTGTTATACGCGGCCAGCGCCTTGGCGACCTGCGCTGATGGCTTGGCCGCTGCGCCCAGCCCGAATTCGGCCTGCAGCGACGATTTGTTGTCAGCGACGTAGTCGATGACGCGGTCCAGATTGTCGAGCCGGTTGGGGATGAAGTTATTGGGCGAATTGAGCAACTCCGCCGATTTGGCAAAGTGGACGGCAAATTCCTGCAGCGTATTGACCGCACCGTCCTTGTTGCTCGACAGCGCGGCATCGAGCGCAGTGGTGTCGAGCGTCGCCAGATTGGTGCTTTCGTCAATGCTCAGGCCCAGGTCGGCGAGGCCGTGAAAGCCGTCGCTGGCGCCATTGAAGGGGTTCTCGACGCTCTGCTCGAGTTCGTAGAGCGAGATTTCGGCCGCCTGCGTTCCGGCCAGGACGCCACCGCTCTTGACTGTCCCGTCAAAGCGCGTGATCCAGTCGTTGTACTTGGCGGTAAAGGTCTGCAACTGGGTCTTGATGGCTTCGTTGTCGGTCGCCGCGCTGAGCTTGCTCAGCGTTTGGCCGGCGTCCTGCAGACCGGCGACTGCGGTCTTCATGTCGCTCAGTTCGGAAAACTGGGCTTTGTAGCTGACATCCTGGCTGTTGATGATGCTCATCATCGTGTAGGCGGATTGCGGGTCGAACAGCGACATGTTGTAGCCGCTCGCCGAAAGCGCCGTGCCGGAACTGCCGAGCAGTGGATCGCCTGACCCCGCTTGCGTGCTGCTGGCGCCGGTCAGCCAATCGAGGCTGGAAGCGCTGGCGTTCGCCTGGCCGCTCGCCACGTCGAGCAGCGAATTGAATGACTGCGCCTGAAGCGCCGCCATTCGCAGCGTCAGCGACGACGCAAAATCAGTGCCTGTTGACGTCGCCGAACCCGCCGATTTGCCGGCCTGGCCGCTGCTGGTGGCCGTACTCGATTGAACGAGACTGAACAGGGTGCTGGCGATGGTTAAGGGGGACATGAGACGACTCCTGCGGCAATGGTTTGAAACCGACGATTGCGCGACCGGCGTTCGGGCGCTCGATGAAACTGGTGGTGTACGAGCAATATCCGGGCCAGATCTTGCGGTGCGGTCGATGCCTGCAATGGCAGGCGCTTGGTCGAACGCCAAGCAGCGCGGCGGCAAAAACTGCCGCCGGTCAGGGTGGAAATGGCCGTTGTCGCTCGCTGCCGCTGAGCGAAAGACCGCGTTATTTCTCGAAAACGTAGGTGCCGGGCGCCGCGCCAAGATCGGGATAGCTCGCCGCCTTGGTGTCTGGCGGCGCGAGCAGCGGCCCGCATTGCGGCGAAAGCCAGGCCAGCCAGTCGTCCCACCACGATCCCGAGGTTTTTTCGGCGCGCCCCTGCCAGTGCTCGAAATGCTCGTTGCGCTCGGGTTCGGCGACCCAGAAACTGCGCTTGGGCGGACTGACCGGCGGATTGACGATGCCCAGGATATGGCCCGAGGTGGACAGCACGAAACGCACGCGGGCCTTGACGTTGATGTATTTTCGCACGCGATACGACTGGCGCCAGGGGACGATGTGGTCGTCCTCGGCGCTGACCGCGTAGAGCGGCTGGGTAATGCGGTCGAGGTCGATCGGCTCGCCGGCGATGGTCAGCGCATCGCGCTTCATCAGGTTGTTGTGCAGGTACATCTGGCGCAGGTAGTAGGAGTGCATCGCCGCAGGCATGCGCGTCGTGTCCATATTCCAGAACAGCACGTCAAACGCCGGCAGCGGCTCGCCGAACAGGTAGCTTAGCTCGAAGTAGTGCCAGACCAGGCTGTTCGAGCGCAGCAGACGGAAGCTCGAGGCCATGTCGTCGCCGGGCAAATAGCCGGTTTTCGCCATTTTCGCTTCGAGCGAACGAATCGCGGCCTCGTCGATGAAGACGTCGATGTCGCCGGGCCTGGAAAAATCGGTGAGCGTGGTGAACAAGGTCCAGTGGGCGACCGGCATGTGTTTCTCGCCGTAGTGGCGGCTGGCCCAGGCCATATAGGTCGTCACCAGCGTGCCGCCGATGCAGTAGCCGGTGAGGTGCACCTGTTCAGCCTGGCAGAGCTGGCGCACCGTGCCGACGACCTGGTCGACGCCTTCGTGCAGGTAGTCGTCAAAAGTGACGTCGGCCATCTCTGCCGTCGGATTCTTCCAGCTGGTGATGAAGACGCTGTAACCGTGGTCGGTGAGGTACTTGACCAGGCTCTTCCTGGGCGTCAGGTCGAGGATGTAGAACTTGTTGATCCACGGCATGATGAAGACGATCGGCGTCGCATGCACCTGGGCGGTCGTCGGCGTGTAGTGGATCAGTTCGAGCAGGCGGTTGCGAAAAACGACGCGGCCTGGTGTCGTCGCCAGATCGACGCCGACGGTGAAGGCGTCGGCTTCGACCATGCGGATGTTTTTCGCCTCGATGTCGCGCAGCAGGTGCTTGAAGCCCTGTTTGAGGCTTTCGCCACGCGTCTGCACGCACTTGCGCAGGGCAACCGGGTTGGTGAACAGGAAATTGGTCGGCGCCATCGCGTTGAGCCATTCTCTGGCCCAGAATGCGGCGCGCCGACGTTCCTTGTCGGACAGACCGGGCGTTTCGAAGAGCATGTCCTCAAGCCGGTGCGTCAAGGCCAGATACGACTCCTTGATGATGTCCCAGGTCGCCGCATCGGACCACACCGGATCGGCGAAACGCGCGTCATCGGCGTGCGGCTTGATCACGTCGTGGCTCGGCATGCCCAGCGCGCGGCGCATCAGGTGCGTCTGCAAGGCCAGAATATCGCCCGACGCGGCGCTCACCGCCCGCGACAACTCCTGCGGATGCATCAGCCACGCGGCCTGCGCGTTGAGCATCGAGGTGGTCACGCCGAAGGGGTCGAAGCGCTGCTCAAACGCCGCCAGCAAGCCCTCGTAGGTTCTGACTCCGGTCAGATCGACGGCGAAAGCCTGTTTGTCAAATGAATCGTTGCCGCCCATGATGTTCTCCCCTGGCCGCCATCACCCTGGTTCATGGCCAGTCGGTCAACTCCCCGGCTGGTCGCCGCAGCGCGCTATTTGCCGGCGATTTTTTCCGGGATCTGCGTTTCGCTCAAGCCTGAAATTCTGGCGAAACAACCGTCGAGCGGACAATTTCGTCCGGGCGGACAACCATGCTCGAGGGCGCACTGTTGCTGGGTCTGATCGGTCAGTACGAGCGTGCGTTCGGCTTCACAACGGCCGATCGGGGAATCGAGAAAGGTCATGGCGAATTCCTCAATAGCATCCAGAACCCACTATAGACCCCGGTCCCATGCCATACAACGTCATAAGGCAGGGCGCTTCGGCGCTGCTAAGCGGGCAGCGCCTTGTACATCACCAGCGCATCGGTGAGGCCCAGTTTCTGATGCCGGTAGGCGCCGGGCAGCGTGCCGACGACCGCGAAGCCGAGCCGCTTCCAGAGGCGTACCGCGCGCTCGTTGGTGGCGACGACCAGATTGAACTGCATCGCCAGGAATCCCATCGCCACCGCCTCGCGCTGGGAATGCTCGCACATCGCGCTGGCGACACCCTGGCCCTGGGCTTCTTGCGCGACGACGTAGCCGCAGTTGCAGACGTGCGCACCGAGGCCCGGCTGGTTGGCTTTGATGTAGTAGGTGCCAAGCACGCGTCCGTCGCTGGTGCAGGCGACGTAGGTGGCGGCCGGCGATTCGATCCAGGCGTGACGGATTTGCGCTTCGCTGCTGTGCGGCGCATAGGCATAGGTATCGCCGGCGGCGAAGGTAGCGTGCAGGAAGGGGTGGATCAGCGGCCAGTCCGCGTCCTGATAGCGACGAATCGAGATCATGGGTCAAGCGTCTTTCTGTGGTTGGGAGTCGCTGCGCGCGAAGAGCAGCGGCGCAATGTTGTCGGCGAGCAGCAGGCCGACCGCGAGAACGGCGCCGGTCAGCGCCATATTGGTCATCAGCACGACGCCGACGGCGTTGTCCTGCTCGATCAGCGCGTGCACGCCGCGAAAGCCCATGCTGCCGGGAACCAGCGCGATCAGGCCGGGAATCTTGACCAGGATGTCGGGCTGGCCGGTCGCATAGGCGTAGAGGTGGCCAGCGCCGGCGACCGCCAGCGCACCGGCGAAGGCGCCGACGACGTTGCCGAAAACGGCGTCGACCAGCGAAAAGACCGCCCACGCCAGCAGGCTGCCGCCGACCATGATATGCACCGACGCCAGCGGCGCCTGCAATACGCCGAGCATCGAGATGCCGAGCGCGGCGATCGCCGGCCAGACCATCCATGCGGGCAGCGGCGCCAGCGTTCCGGTGCTGTGCTCGGGAATCAGGTGCTGGCCGAGCTGGGTGCCGATCACCAGACCGGCGCCCATCATGAACAGCAGCAGCACGACGCCGGCCAGTCGCCCGGTGCCGGAGAGCAGGTTCTGCGTCGCCAGCTCGGACATCGCGATGGTCAGCGTGAAGCCCGGCAGCAGCAGCACGACGCCAGCGACCGCGGTGATGAACGGGCTTTGCTGCGGGAAGAAGAGCGCCAGCGCGTGCGCGTAGAGCGCTGCCGCGGCGCACAGGATCACCGGCGCCGCCGGTGCCAGCCGCGGCACGCGCGCGAGCGCCAGGCTGCCGCATACAAACAGCAGGCCGATGAAGCCGCCGCACAGCACTTCGGTCCAGCCGCCGCCGAGCAGCACGGCGACCGACGACGAGAGCAGAAAGCCGAGCACCGCCAAAGGCCAGCCCGACCAGCGCGGCGGCGTCTGCATGATCTCGTCGAGGCGCAGCGCACAGCGCGCCAGGTTGTCGCCGCCTTCGATCTCGCGCAGCAGTTGTTCGAGCGCGATGAGGCGCGCCATGTTGTAGTCGTAGGCCGGCAGGCGCAGCATTTCGACGCGTTGCGTCGTGTTGTCGGCGGTGATGTTGAGCGTCAGCATGGTGAGCACGGCGAAGCAGTCGACGCGAACGCCGAGGCGTTGCCCGAGCGTGTTGAGGTGGCGCTCGAGATCGTGCGCCGGCATGCCGCTGATGTGCAGCGCCTGCGCCAGCTGGCGCAGGAAGCCGGCGAGTTGATCGAGGTTTTCCGCCATCGTGCAGACCTTGAAAAACGCTTCGGTTTAGAAGGCAATGCCCGGCAAGCCAGCAGGCACGCCATCGCGCGGCAACATGCCGCGAAAGCCATTATTCATACGGCTTTCACGGCATGCCCCAGGCAAATCGCCGGCTGATGCGCCTTGTCGGGCATCAGCCGGCGATGGCGATCAGTCGAGGACGTGCGAGACCAGTCCGTCCGCGAGCTTGGGTTCGAACCAGGTCGACTTGGGCGGCATTACTTCGCCGGCGTCGGCGACCGACATCAGTTCGCTCATCTGCGTCGGGTGCATCGAGAAAGCGACGGCCATCTCGCCGCTGTTGACGCGTCGCTCGAGTTCGGCGAGGCCGCGAATGCCGCCGATAAAATCGATTCGCGTATCGCGGCGCAGGTCGGCGATTCCCAGGATTGGCGCCAGGATCTGTTCGGAGAGCACCGAGACGTCGAGCCGGCGAACCGGGTCGGCGGTCGGCACGAGTTCGGCGCGGATCGCCAGGTGGTACCAGCGCCCGTCGACGTACATGCCGAAGGTCCCTGTACGCTCGGGGGCGACCGCGGCCGTCGCCGGCGTCACCGTGCAGCGCTCGCCGACCGCCTTGAGCAGTTCGGCGACCGAGTGGCCGTTAAGGTCGCGGACGACGCGGTTGTAATCCATGATGCGCATCTGGCGCGCCGGGAAGATCACCGCCAGGAAGTACTCGGCAGAATCAGGTCGGCCCTGGCCGCGCCGCGCCGCGGCGACGCGCGAGGCGGCCGCCGAGCGGTGGTGGCCGTCGGCGATGTAGAGGCTGCCCATGGCGCCGATCACCGTGCCGATGCGTGCTATCGTCGTTTGCTCGTCGATGCGCCAGACGGTGTGGCGGATTCCGTCATCGGCCGTGAGGTCGGCGACCGGCGAGCCGCTGGTGGCGGCTGCGATCAAGCGCTCGGCTTCATCGCTGTCGGGGTGCGCCAGCAGCACTGGGCCGGTCTGCGCGTTGAGCGCCTCGATCTGGCGAACGCGGTCGTCTTCCTTGTCGGGGCGAGTGAATTCGTGCTTGCGGATGCGATTGGCATCGTAGTCAGCGACCGAAGCGGCGGCGATCAGTCCGGTCTGCGTGTGGTCTCCCATCACCAGGCGGTAAGCGTAGTAGCAGGGCGTCGAATCGCGCAGCAGCACGCCGGAATCGATCAGCGTCTTGAGGTTTTCGGCCGACTTGGCATAAACCTCGGGCGCGTAGTGGTCGACTGCGGGCGGCAGGTCGATCTCGGCCTTGGAAATGTGCAGGAACGAGTAAGGCTTGCCGGCGGCGCGCAAGCGCGCTTCGTCGCTCGAGAGCACGTCGTAGGGCGGCGCGGCGACGGCGGCGGCAGCGTCGGGGCGCGGACGCAGTCCGGTGAACGGGCGGATCAGGGGGCGGGCGGAAGTCAATCGGTTCTCCTTGATGGGTGATGGCGAAGAGTATAAGGGATTGTGGTCGGCCGGCTAGCGCGCGCTGCCTGACGCTGCGCGCTGGCGCTTCAAATGCGCGGGATACCAGGTGCTGATCAGCGCGCAAAGCAGCATGAACGTGTAGGAAATCGCTTCGTATCCCCAGTCGGGCAGATCGTGGCGCGACATCTTGTGCCAAGCGAGCACGGCGTTGATCGTGAAACACGCGGCCCAGGCCGAGGTGATGATCATGTTGGTGCGCAGGAAAGCGGGCTCAGACCACAGCGCCTGCGGCGTGTTGTCGCGCGCGTAGTCCATGGTGAACGGGCGCTTGACGGCGACCGTGTACCACGTCGCAAGCGCCATCGCGCTGTTGGCCAGAATCCCCATGTGGCGCATCGTCCACATGTTTTCGAGCCAGACCACGGCGAGCGTCGAGACGCTGAAAAAAACCAGTCCGACCCACAGGATCACGCCGCGATGCAATTTCATCAGTCCCATGACGATCGACAGCAGCAGCGCGACGATCAGTCCGACCTTGAGCCTGAACAGGCTGCCGTGCGCGATGAAGAGAAATGCCAGCCAGGGCGCAAAGCCGAGCAGAAGTTTCAAGAATTGCATGGTTGGTTTCTTCCCGAGCGTCGATCAAGGCGGCTACAGGCGCGGCAAAGCGCAATGCGGGCAGGGCTGTGGAAATAAAGCGACAAAAGCGTACATGCCGCCATTTTATGCGATCCATCGGCGATCTGGCGATGGCGCGGGCTTATAGAATGCGCTTTTCACTTCACCTTTGCGGGCGGTCGAGCATGAGCGCGATAGCACAGTCGCTGATCGTATTCCTTTGCATTTCAGGCTGTGCGCTGATCGGTTTTTATGTTCGGCGGGCCTTGCCCGAACATCATTTGGGCAGCGATTCGCTGCTCGCCGTCTCGCTCACGACTGGCCTTGCCGCGACGCTCGCGAGTCTGGTGCTTGGTTTGATGGTTTCATCGACGCATTCGTCGTTCAGCAAGCTCAACGACGAGGTTGCGCAGACTGCAGCGCAAACGATTTTCCTCGACCGCATGTTGATCCAATACGGCAGCGAGGCAAGCGAATCAAGGCGGCTGCTGAGCCGCGCGCACACTGCTGCGGTCGATTACCTGCACCAGGTCAGGAGCAAGAATGGCATTTTGTCTGACGACTCGGTACGCCAGGCCGGCCTCGAGTCTTTTCTTAGCAGTCTGCGCCAGCTCAAACCAAAGAACGACGAGCAGCGCCAGCTCAAGGCCTATGTCGTCGATCAGGGCTGGCGACTGGCCGAAACGAGGTGGCTGATCGCCGAGCAGAATCGCAGTTCGATTCCGCAGATCTTCTTCATCGCGTTGGTCGCTTGGCTGGCGTTCATTTTTCTCGGTTTCGGGCTGATTACCGAAAACAATGCGACGGTGCTGTGCAGTTTGCTCGGCGGCGCGCTCTTGGCGACCAGCGCCATCTTCGTGATCCTCGAGATGGATAGTCCGCTCGATGGAGTCGTCACCGTCTCGATCGCGCCGATGGAAAACGCCTCGGCCATTCTCGGTCGCGCGCCTTGACCGGCGGTCGCTAGAGCGCGCTGCGCCGTTGCGGCAGCACCTCGCGCAGTTGCCGGTCGGCGTTGCGCAGCAGGGTTTCGGTCGTTTCCCAGTCGATGCAGGCGTCGGTCACCGAGCAGCCGTATTTGAGCTCTCCGAGGTCGTCGGGAATCGGCTGGTTGCCGGCGATCAGGTTCGATTCGATCATCACGCCGACCAGCGAGGTATTGCCGAAGCGCACCTGATTGACGACGTCGGCCATGACCAGCGGTTGCAGCTCGGTTTTCTTGTAGCTGTTGGCGTGCGAACAGTCGACGACGATGTTGGCCGGCAGCTTGGCTTTCTTGAGCGCCTGCTCGGCCATCTGTACGCTGACCGTGTCGTAGTTGGGGCGGCCTTCGCCGCCGCGCAGAACGACGTGGCCGTAGGCGTTGCCGCGCGTGCGAACGATCGCGGTGCGGCCCTCGCCGTTGATGCCGAGGAAGCTGTGCGGCCGCGACGCCGAGAGGATGGCGTTGACGGCGATGGTGACGTCGCCGTTGGTGCCGTTCTTGAAGCCGACCGGCGTCGATAGACCCGACGATATTTCGCGGTGCGTCTGCGATTCGGTGGTGCGCGCGCCGATCGCCGTCCACGCGATGAGGTCGCCCAGGTACTGCGGCGAAATCGGGTCGAGCGCCTCGGTTCCGGCCGGCAGGCCGAGCTCCGCCACATCGAGCAGGAACTGGCGCGCTTTTTTCATCCCCTGGTCGACGCGGAACGAGTCGTTCATGTCCGGATCGTTGATGTAGCCCTTCCAGCCGGTCGTCGTTCGCGGTTTTTCGAAATAGACGCGCATCACCACCAGCAGCGTCTCGCTCACTTCGTCGGCAAGCGCCTTGAGCCGGCGCGCGTAGTCGAGACCGGCGACCGGGTCGTGGATCGAACACGGGCCGACGACGACGAAGAGGCGCGGATCCTTGTGGTCGAGGATGTTGCGCAGCGCTTCGCGCCCGGCCATCACGGTGCGCACGGCGGTCTCGGTGAGCGGCACCAGCGCGTGGATTTCCTCGGGCGAGGGCATAGCATCGAAGTCGAGAATGTTGACGTTCTCGATTTCGGGCGTGTTGAGATTGGTTTTGTCGGGATGGTTCATGGTTTCAATTGCCTCAGCAGGTCCTTGACGGCGGCGACGCGATCGGCGAGCGTCGGGCAGTGGCGTTTGAGCGACAGTTTATCCTGTCCGGCGAGCCGGTAGTTCCGGTCTTTCTGGATCAGGTTGATGATACGGATCGGTTCGATCGGCGGATTGGGCTCGAAACACACCACGATCTGCTCGGCGGTGGCGTCGAGCTTGACGATCCCCAACGGGCGGCATGACAGGCGCAGGCGGTGGCTGTCGAGCAGCGACTGCGCTTGCGGCGGCAGTTCGCCGAAGCGGTCGATCAGCTCTTCCTGCATGTCGGAGATTTCGTCGACGGCAGTGCAGTTGGCCAGCCGCTTGTAGAGCGACAAGCGTTCGTGCACGTCGGGCGCGTAGTCGTTGGGCAGCAGCGCCGGGACGTGCAGGTTGATTTCGGCGGCGATCTCGAGCGGCTGCGCGAGGTCCGGGTCCTTGCCCTGCTTGAGTGCCGATACCGCGCGGTTGAGCATTTCGGTAAACAGATTGAAGCCGACTTCCTGCATTTCGCCCGACTGATTCTCGCCGAGCACTTCGCCGGCGCCGCGGATTTCGAGGTCGTGCATCGCGAGGTAAAAGCCGGCGCCGAGTTCGTCCATCATCTGGATCGCTTCGAGCCGCTGCCGCGCCTGCTTGGTCAGCCCCGAGCTCGCGGCGTCATGGCCGACATCACCGTGCGTCAAAAGATAAGCGTAGGCCTGGTGGTGCGAGCGGCCGACGCGGCCGCGCAACTGGTGCAGCTGGGCGAGGCCGAACTTCTCGGCGCGGTTGATGATGATGGTGTTGGCGTGCGGGTTGTCGATTCCGGTCTCGATGATCGTCGTGCATAGCAGCAGGTTGGCGCGCTGCTGCGTGAAGTCGCGCATCACGCGTTCGAGTTCGCGCTCGTTCATCTGGCCGTGGCCGACGACGATGCGCGCCTCGGGGACGAGCTTGGCGAGCTTCTCGCGCATGTTGTCGATGGTGTCGACTTCGTTGTGCAGGAAATAGACCTGGCCGCCGCGCTTGAACTCGCGCAGCAGCGCTTCGCGGATCACGCCGTCGGAGAAGCGCGAGACGAAGGTCTTGATCGCCAATCGCTTCTGCGGCGCGGTGGCGATCACCGAGAAGTCGCGCAGTCCTTCGAGCGACATGCCGAGCGTTCGCGGGATCGGCGTCGCGGTCAGCGTCAGCACGTCGACCTCGGCGCGCAGCGCTTTTAGGGCCTCCTTCTGGCGAACGCCGAAGCGGTGTTCCTCGTCGATGATCACCAGGCCAAGACGGGTGAATTTGACGTCCTTTTGCAGCAGCTTGTGCGTGCCGACGACGATGTCGACGCGCCCCTCGGCGAGCTCCTTGAGCGCTGCCGCGATTTCCTTGGCGCTCTTGAAGCGCGACAGCTCGACGATTCTCGCCGGCCAGTCGTTGCCGATCTGCGCGAAGCGGTCGGAAAAGGTCTGAAAATGTTGTTCGCAAAGCAGCGTCGTCGGGCACAGCACGGCCACCTGCTTGCCGCCGGCCACCGCGCAGAAAGCCGCGCGCAGCGCGACCTCGGTCTTGCCGAAGCCGACGTCGCCGCAGACCAGACGATCCATCGGACGGCCCGACTTCATGTCGGCTATCACCGCGTTGATCGCCGCCGCCTGGTCGGGCGTTTCCTCGAAACCGAAACCGTCGGCGAAAGCGTCGTAGTCGTGCATCTTGAATTCGAAAGCGTGGCCCTGGCGCGCCGCGCGCAGCGCGTAGATCGCCAGCAGCTCGGCGGCGGTGTCGCGCGCCTGCATGGCGGCGCGGCGCTTGGCCTTCTCCCACTGCGGCGTGCCCAGCGTGTGCAGCGGCGCGGTGTCCGGGTCGGAACTCGAATAGCGTGAAATGAGCTGCAACTGCGCGACCGGAACGTAGAGCTTGGCGTCGTTGGCGTAGTGCAGTTCGAGGAACTCCATGTCGCCTTCGCCCAGGTCGAGCAGCACCAGGCCTTGATAGCGCGCGATGCCGTGCTGCTCATGCACCACCGGGTCGCCGACCTTGAGCTCGGTCAGGTCGCGCAGCCAGTTGTCGAGCGAGGCCTTGCGCTGCGCGGCGTGCCGCGTACGCCGCGTCGGGCTGCCGGCGTAGAGTTCGGTTTCGGTGATGAAGGCAAGCCCCCCAGCCCCCCAACCCCCTCCCGACCTCCCCTTGTCCCCCAAGGGGATTTCCTGCGGGGCATCTGGGGAGGAGGTCACCTTCTCCCCCCTGATAAGGGGGGCCGGGGGGGTTAGCACAAAGCCGTCGAGCAGCGGCGCGACGCCGAGCGAGAGCTTGCTGCCGCCGGCGAGGAAGCCGGCAAGGTCGGCGCTGGGCGAGGGCTTGAGGTTGTAGTCGGCAAATAGTCCGGCCAGTGTTTCGCGCCGGCCCGCCGATTCGGCGAGCAGCAGCACGCGGCCGGGAAAGCCGGCGATGAAGGCTTTGAGGCTAGCGAGCGGGTCTTCGGCGCGGCGCGCGACGGCGACCGGCGGCAGCGCGCTCGCCGGGCCGCCGCTGCCGGTGGCGAGGATCAGCCGTGTGTAGGTCTTGGCGGCGGCGAAGAACGGCTCCTCGGCGAGGAACAGTTCGGCGGGCGGCAACAGCGGCCGGCTGCGCTCGCCCGAGAGCATGTCGTAGCGCGACTGGGCGTCGCGCCAGAAGGCGCGGATCGCCTCAGGAACGTCGTTGTGCAGGCAGAGCACCGCGTCCTTGGGCAGGTAGTCGAAGAGCGTCGCCGTTTCCTCGAAGAAGAGCGGCAGCCAGTATTCGATGCCGGCCGACGGGATGCCGTTCGAGACGTCCTTGTAGATACCCGAGCGCGCCGGGTCGCCTTCGAACATTTCGCGGAAGCGTTGGCGGAAAAGCGCGCGGCCTTTGTCGTCGAGCGGGAATTCGCGCGCCGGCAGCAGGCGGATTTCGGGAACCGGGTAGAGCGTTCGCTGGCTGTCGACGTCGAAGGTCTTGATGCTCTCGATTTCGTCGTCGAAGAGGTCGAGGCGGAAGGGCTGCGCCGAACCCATCGGGAAAAGATCGACGAGACCGCCGCGGATCGAGTATTCGCCGGGCGCGATCACCTGCGTGACGTGGTTGTAGCCAGCCAGCGTGAGCTGCGCGCGGAAACCGTCACCGTCGAGCTGCTCGCCCTTCTTGAGGAAAAAGGTGTAGGCGGCCAGATACGCCGGCGGCGCGAAGCGATAGACGGCGGTCGATGCCGGAACCAGCAGCACGTCGCATTCGCCGCGCGTGACGCTGTAAAGCGTCGCCAGCCGTTCGGAAATGAGGTCGTGGTGCGGCGAGAAGCTGTCGTAAGGAAGCGTTTCCCAGTCCGGCAGCAGGCGAACGCGCAGCTCGGGAGCGAACCACGGGATCTCGTCGAGCAATCGCTGGGCGTCGTTGGCGCTCGCTGTCAGCACCGCCAGCAGCTTGCCGCGGCGGGCCAGCGCCAGTTGCGCAATATGCAGCGCATCGGCCGAACCGGCAAACGGCGGCAGCACCGTTCGTTCGCCGGCCTTGAACGCGGGCAACGCGACCGCAAGCTGCGCGGCGGGCGATTGGGAAACGGAGCTGGTTTGGGACAAGAGAGGCACGGGGGGGGCGAAAGCCTGGCGGAGCGGGAAAGCCGGACATTATAGCCGATCGCGCCGGGGCGGCTTGGCGGCGAGGCGACGCGATGATCGGGCCAGTGTTTCTCTAACGGCCTGGTCACAGCCTTGCAGCCACTGAAACTGGCACGCTCAGCGGTAATCCTGCTCGCGTTGAAGACGTACCGTTAGAATCAGAGCCATATCGGCAGCTTCGTCATAGCTGTAAAGCGCCAGATACCCGGATTCGCTGCGGGAAATGATGAGTTCGCGCAAGCCCTGTGGCAGAGGCCGACCCATACGCGGATGATGTTCCAGAATCGTCAGGGCATCGAGAATCAAGTCGATGGTTTCAATAGCGCATTGTGCGTCAGCATCCAGAAGGAAGTCCGCCAGACGCTCCAAGTCCAAGTCATTGGCAGCTTCCGGCGCTAGCAGCCAGCGCGTCATGCCTTGGTTTGCACACCCTCCGAAATAGCCTGTGCCGACGGGCGCGTAGCAGACTGCCCCCGCACACGGCGACGCAGATAGTCCGCAAAAGCCGGTCCATCGATGGCCTGAGCAGTGGCGATCACTTGCGCGCGTGCCGCCAATGCCTGTGCCACAAAAGCTGACTTAGCCTCTGCCTGCGCCAACTCGGCAGCGATGGCCTTGATCATGAAGGCGTGAGGGGTGATGCCTTGGCCGGCAGCCGCTTTCAGCAGGCGGTGACGCGTTGCTTCATCCAGTTTGACTGACAGATTGGGCATCGCAAACTCCTTGTTTCAGTGGTGTTGATATCTTCCTGGCCGGTAATTACTTGGACAATTTTTCCCGGATGGCAAGCGAAGGTGGCCGCATTGCTAGAATTCAAAGCGGCCCGAAGCTTTGGACGGCGCCCGTGCGCCGGACGCTTGCTCTCTGTCAGCAATGCTGCTTATCTGCCGCTCAGCAGCAAATCGTGGCGAACGTCGGCTTCCTGTTCTGGCGAATTCACACACCCGACCCTCCGCGGTCATTGGTTGCCCAGCCGATTCAACGGCAGCTAACAGAGCGAATGCGACACAACCCCGCTGCCCGCTACGCGCCGGTTATGCCCCGGTGATGGTCAACGGCGCTTCGCGCTGCTCGACGGCATCGAGACCTACGCGCGCAGCGGCGCCATCCTGAGAAAGGGCGTTTAGCCGTGCTGGTGGCCGGCGGTGAATTGCTCAACGCTGGCATGCGGATTCATGGTCCCCTCGCTTGTTGAGCGCCGCGCTTGCTTGCCGTTCTATTTCGGCGTGCCGCTCGCCGTCTGTCCGAAAAGCAGTGCTTTGGACTCGTCGGTCACCGTCGGTACGGTATTGATTTCCTTGGCCAGGCGATACGCGCGCTCGACCGCGGGACGCGCCGCAATCACCTCGAACCAGCGCTTGAGGTTGGGGAAATCGTCGAGCTTCTGCTGCTGTCGCTGCCAGAGTACGATCCACGGATAGCACGCCATGTCGGCGATGCCATAGTCGCCGGCGATATATTCGCGCTCGCTCAGGCGCTTGTTGAGCACGCCGTAGAGGCGATTGGTTTCCTTGACGTAGCGGTCGATGGCGTAGGGGATCTTCTCCGGCGCGTAATGGCCGAAATGATGATTCTGCCCGGCCATCGGGCCGAGCCCCGCCATTTGCCAGAACAGCCACTCGAGCACTTCAGTGCGGCCGCGTAGCGTTTCCGGGATGAATTTCCCGGTCTTTTCGGCGAGATAGAGCAGGATCGCCCCGGACTCGAAAACCGAAACGGGCGCGCCGCCGTCGGCCGGGTCGTGGTCGACGATCGCGGGAATGCGGTTGTTCGGCGAGATCCTGAGGAATTCGGGAGCGAACTGCTCGCCCTTCGAGATATTGACCGGAACGATCCGGTACGGGATCTGCGCTTCTTCGAGAAATATCGTGATCTTGTGACCGTTCGGGGTCGTCCAGTAATAAAGATCAAGCACGTCAACACTCCTTTTTTACGTTTGTCCTAGATGGCCGGGGTCGTCGCCGCCACCGCGGCATTCGGCACCCAGTGTTCGGGAACCTCGCTGGCGCGCAGGCCGGGAGCCCAGGCGATGATTTCGTGGGCGGCGATTCCAGCTTGCTTGAACGGGTCCTCGTCGACCCAGCGTGCCACGTCTGCCAGCGATTCGGCACGCGCCAGGATCACGCCGCCGGTGCGCGGCTCACGGCGCCCGGAGAGCAGGAAATGCCCGGCCGCGTAATGTCGGGAAAGATACTCGCGATGCGCCGCCAGATGCACTTCCACCTCGGCAAGTGGGCGCAGGTAGTCAAGCAGGATCAAGTACAACATGGTCTGTCTCCGTAAAAAAACGACCAATCCTCCCGGTCGGCTTCCCGCTGAGAAACGGCAGTGGGAAAAATACAGTTATTGGCTGCTCAGTATGATCGCCTTGGCGCCACCGTGCACGATTGCAGCGGACAAATGCGAACTTGCAACTTTCAGCTCTGCTGCCCGTAGTGGGCAAATTTTTCGAGCACGGTCGCCATTTCTCGCGCATCGAGCAGTACCGGTTCGCCGAGCTGGCAGGCGCGCCAGTATTGCTCGCAGAGCGCCTCGAGTTCAACGGCCAGGTCGAGCGCCTGATCGAGGTTGCGGCCAAAGACCAGCATACCGTGGTTGGCCAGCAGACAGGCGTTGCGCTGAGCCATCGCCGCCAGCGCGGCGTCGGACAGCGCTTGCGTGCCGAAGGTAGCGTAGCTCGCGCAGCGCAGCGTATCGCCGCCGAAGCGGGCGATCATGTAGTGGAAAGCCGGGATGTCGCGGCGCAGGCAGGCGAGGCTGGTAGCGAACGGCGAGTGCGCATGAACGATGGCGCCGGCCTCGCGGCGCGCGACGTAGACGTCGCGGTGAAAGCGCCATTCGGACGACGGCTTGCGCCGGCCCGTCGCCGATCCGTCGAAGCGCATGAAGACGATGTCTGCAGGTTCCAGCGCGGCGTAGGCGATGCCGGTCGGCGTAATCAGGAAACCCGCTTCGCCGTTCTCCTCGGCGCGCACGCTGAGGTTGCCGGCGATTCCCTTGTTGAGCCCGCAACTCAAAGTGCGGCAGGCGGTTGATATCAATTGTTGGCGCAGTTCAGACATGGTAGTTCTCCTCGGGGAAAAGAGCATGCAACCGGCAGGTCGGGCAGCGGGCATGCGTGTTTCGGTCATCGCAAGCTGTCGGGCAAGACACAATCATCATTGTGTATTGTGCCTGATCGACATGGCCAGTTCCTGGTGCTCGCGCGCGTAGTCCGCCAGCGATACGCCGGTTTTGATCGCGTCCCAGCCCTGATGCAGGCTGATCGCGCCAGCGCGCGGTCCCCCCGGGTGACCGAAAACGGCGCGGCCGGGAACGATGGCGAAATCGGTCGATCCGATATCCTGATGCAGTGGTGCCAGCGAGCCCGCCCATTGCGAGCCGCCCGGAACCGGCAATGCCGCCTTGACCGGGCATCCGGCGTCCGCCGGGCAAAGCGTGTCGCGGCAGGCCTTGACGTCGTCGAGAACGGCGCTGCGATAGGTCTTCATGCGTGCGCCCATGCCGGCGAAGATGATCGCGTCGAAACCGGCGAGCCGCTGCAGCTTGGTGATCACGCGCGAATGGACGCCGTAGTACGGCGATTTCGAGAAAGGTGCGACGAAATCGAAGTGGGCGACCAGCGGCACTTCGGTGTGCTTGCGCACCATCCGCGCCGCGGAGAGGCCGGTCGCCATGGCGTTGATCATCAGCATATTGGCGCCGTTGCGAACACCGATATCGTGCAGCTCGATCAGTCGATCGACTTCGTCGGTGATGTTGGCGAGGTAGCAGCACTTCTTGCCGGTCTTCTGCTCGGCGTCGCGCCGCGCTTCGCCGAGCAGCCGCGTGCGTTTTTCGAACGGCGACCAGGCACTGTCGAAGATCAGTTCGTCGTCCTTGGCGACGTCGAGTCCGCCCAGCCAGCTCTCGTAGGCGATATCGCGGAAGGGCTCGGGAGCCAGGCCGATATTGGGTTTGATGACGCCGAAGAAAAGCGGACGGTGGTGGACGCCGGTCCATTCGCGCAGTCCGGCGACGCCGAATTTGGGTCCTTCGAACTGTTCGAGGTAGCCGGCCGGGAAAATGATGTCGTGCAGCTTGATGGCGTGAATTCCCGGGCTGAAAAACGCGCCTTCGCCACACGCGGCGGTGATCAGGTTGGGGATCGACGCGCCGATGTTACGGATCGGGTAGGCGATCTTGACGCGGCAGGCCCAGAGCTTGGTCCACGCCTCGATCTGGAACGGGATGCACGGCTGCGCCGGGTTGCGCTCGACGATCAGATCGATGACCTTGGCCGCATGCCGCGGTCGCATGTCTTCGTCGACGCCGACGCGCTTCCACTGCGCCGTTGATTGCTCTTGGCAGAGGTGGGCCGCGGCCTCGGCGGGCTCGACGGTTGATTCGAAGAAATAGTCGAGGACGACGTAGTCGCTCATGTCGAGCGTTCCGGGTTCGGCAAAGAAGGCTTTTTGGTCGCTATTCACTGTGTTTTCCTTTCGCGATGGTCGAGTCGGTGCTTCCCGGGCGATGTCGGTCGCCAGGATGGAAGCGTCGAAGGGGGGGCGGCTTCGTGCCGCCGGCTTACTGGCTGGCGGTCTGCCCGGGCGCGCGGTCTGGTCGGCGAAGTCTCTTGATGAAGCCCGGAAGGCTGACGCCCTGGTTCATGATCAGCGCGACCAGGATGACGATGCCGGTGGCGATCGGGTGGTACGACGAGGGCATGTCGAGCAGGTTGAGTCCGTTGTTGATGAAGCCGACCATCACGGCGCCGATCAGCGCGCCGGCAACCGACCCGTTGCCACCCATCAGGCTGGTTCCGCCGATGACGATGGCGGTGATTACGTCGAACTCGTAGCCGGTGGCGTTCATCGCGTAGGCCTGTTGGGTGAGCGAGGCCATGACGATTCCGGCGATCGACGCGGTCACCGCCGAGATGATGTAGGCGATGATCCGAGTGCGGTCGGGATTGACGCCCGACAGCTTGGCCGCAACCTCGTTGGCGCCGACCGCGATGCACTGGCGGCCGAACACCGTGTGCTTGAGCAGGAGGTGACTAAAAACAACCAGCAGCGCCATGAGGTAAATGGGGATCGGGATGCCCAGATACTTGTCGATGCCGATCGCCAGGAACGCTTTTGGCTGCATGATGGTGATCTGGTCGCCGTTGGAGACCAGCATGGCGATGCCGAAGAGGTAGGTCTTGGCGGCCATGGTGACGATGAACGCCGGTACGTTGAACTTGGTCGTGACGATGCCGTTGACCCAGCCGATCAGCACGCCGATGCCCAGCGTGATGGCGATGGCGAGCAGCCAGTTGAGGTCACAGACGTTCATCAGCAGATTGGCGATGATTCCGGCCAGCGCGGCGATAGTCGCCACCGACAGATCGATGCCACCGGTGATCGGCGCGTAGATGGCGCCGGTGCACATGATGCCGATCAGGCAGACCGACCACAGCACGTTGGTCAGATTGTCGATCGTCAGGAAGCGGTCCGACGCGACCGACAGCAAGGCCATCAGCAGCAGCAGGATCCAGAACAGGCGAAGATCGAGAAGCAGTTGCCGCCAATTGAACGCTTTCATTGCGCACTCCCTTCAATGATTCCGGACGCCGCGCGCAGGACTTCTTCCTCGGTGACGGTGCCGTCTATAAACTCCTTGATGATCCGACCCTTTCTGAGCACGATGATGCGGTCGGCAAGACGCGTCAGTTCGGGCAGGTCGGACGACACGACGATCACTGCGACGCCTTGTTTGGAGAGGTGTTCGATGGTTTGGTACATCTCCTCCTTGGCGCCGATGTCGACGCCGACGGTCGGTTCGTCGACGATTAGCAGCTTGAGGTCGCGGATCAGCCACTTGCCGACGACGACCTTCTGCTGGTTGCCGCCCGACAGGTTGCCGACCAGCACGTCGGGGTTGGGGGGTCTGACGTTGAGCAAGGCGATCGCCTGTTGCGCGCGTTCGCGTTCCTTGGTGCCGCTGACGAATCCGGCTCGGCTCGAAATCGAGTCGAGGTTGGCGATGCCGATATTGCCGGTGATCGAAATGGCGCCCATGATCCCCTGCAGCCGGCGTTCCTCGGGAACGAAACCGTAGCCGCCGGCGATCGATTTTTCGACGCTCGGCACATAGGGCTTGCCCAGATAGGTGATGCTGCCGCTGTCGAAGGCGTCGATCCCGTAGATGGCGCGCATCAGCTCGGTACGACCCGATCCGACCAGGCCGCCGAAGCCGAGCACCTCGCCTTTATGAACCTTGAACGAGACGTCCTTGAGCTTGCCTTGCGAGCACAGATTGTTGACCTCGATGACGACTTCGCCTTCCTTTCTGACCATCCGGTGGTGCGATTCGTCCTCGGTCAGCGCGCGGCCGATCATCAGCCGGATGATCTCGGCCGGCGAGATCTCATCCTTTTCGAGAACGCTGACCAGCTTGCCGTCGCGCAGTACGGTGACCCGGTCCGACAGGTCGAAGACTTCCTCCATGCGGTGCGAGATATAGACGACGGTGATTCCCTCGCTCTTGAGCAGGCGGATGATCTTGAACAGCTGGACGCTCTCGGTCGCCGTCAGCGAGCTGGTCGGTTCGTCCATGATCATCAAGGAGGCCTTGTTCGACAGCGCCTTGAGGATCTCGACGGTTTGCCGCTGCGCGATCGGCAACTGGTCGATGATGTCGGTCGCCTTGAGGTTGAATCCGTAGCGGTCGATCATCTGCTGCGCCATTGCGTTCATCTTCTTGATGTCGATGACCGGCAGTCCGGCAAACAGCGGTTCCTTGGTCAGGAAGATGTTCTGCGCCACGCTCATGCCGTGGATCAGGCTCAGTTCCTGGTAAATCACCGCGATGCCGAGGCGCTCGGCAGCGTTCTTGTTGTGTTCGAGGGGGATGCTGTGACCCTCGAAAACCATGGTTCCCGCGTTGCGGTTGGTGATCCCGGTGACGATCTTGATTAGCGTCGATTTGCCGGCGCCGTTCTCGCCGACCAGTGCGTGGATTTCGCCGCGTTTGAGCGAGAAGTCGACGTTGGAGAGAACCATCGGGCCGTTGTAGCTCTTGTCGATGCCGCGGCATTCGAGCAGCAGCGTGCTGTCTGTACTCTTGATTTTGTCGCTCATACGCCCTCCCTGGTCGGCATCTGTTTTTGGCGCGCCAGTTTGGCGACGCGCTGCTCGGCAAATCCCTTGTACCAGACGTCCAAAACGACGGTGACGACGATGATCCCGCCGATGACGATCGGCTGGATGTACGGCGATAACCCGAGTTTAAGGATGCCGTTCTTGATCAGTGCCAGGAACAGCGTGCCGATCACCGTTCCCCAGATGTCGCCGATGCCGCCGGTAAACGGCGTGCCGCCGATGACGACCGAGGCGATGACGTCCATCTCCGAGCCGATGCCGAATTCGGGCATCGCGGTCATCATCCGTGCGCACAGGAAAATCGACGCCAGCGCTGCGCAAAACCCCGAGAACATATAAACGCCGATCAGCGTGCGATCGGTGTCAATTCCGGTCAACCGCGCCGCGGTCGGGTTGGCGCCGGTGGCGTAGACGTTGCTGCCCGCCCGGGTGCGCTTGATGAAGAACTGCGTGGCCAGCGCCAGTACGAAAAAGACGATGACGACGATATAGACGGGGCCGACCGTTTCACCGAACGAGAGAAACAGCTCGTCCTGGATAAAGACGTTCTTGACGAAGCCCTGGCTGTCCTTGACTGCCGCGATCAGCGCGAGTCCGGTCAGGATGCCACGAGTCGCCAGGGTGACGATGAATTCGGGCAGCTTGAAGTAGGTGATGAAGAAGCCGTTGAACCAGCCGATCAGGCAGCCCATCGCCAGCGCGATGGGGATGAAGATGTAGGCCGGCAGGCTGGTGTAGGAAATGAAATTGACGCAGATCATCGAGGTGATCGCGATCACCGCACCGATCGACATGTCAATTCCGGCGGTGATCAGGACCAGGGTGAAGCCGATGGCCACGATCCCGGTCAGGGACGCTTCCTGAAGCATGGTCATCAGGTTGTCCAGCGTCAGAAAGCTTGGGTTGGCAACTGAAAGGGCGGCGCCGATGGATATCAGCAGCCCGATCAGGATGAGTCGTCGAATAGCGCTGACCGACACGATGACACCTCCAAATTATTGTTTATGGGTAAAGCGGGTTCGCTGTCCCGGCAAGTCAAGGGCTGATTACGGGCGGCAACTTCCCCCAATGCGGCGTATCAGGAACGCTGCAATGTGGGTCAGCAATTGAATTGACGGGACCGGGTGACGGCGCCGGTCGGCGCCGTCACCCGTCGCGGAACGCCTTACCAGCGATCTTCGGCCTTGATTTGGGCGACCGTGTCCTTGGTCGCAGCGAACGGCGGAACGACGATGATCTCGGTCTTGGCGCCCTTTTTCTTGACTCCGGTCAGCAGCTCCATGGCGTACTTGGCCGCTGTTCCCCCCTGGTTGAAGGCATTGGTGTAGGCGGTGCCGGTGATCTTGCCCTGCTCGATCAGCGTCAGCGTGCTCTTCTGTCCGTTGAAACCCCAGATCTTGATCTGCCCGAGACGGCCGGCCGATTCGGCGGCGATCGTGGCGCCTTCGGCCATGTTGTCGTTGACCGCGAAGACGGCGTCGAGGTCCTTGTTGACTTGAAGGAAGCTGTTCATCACTTCGATCGCCTTGTCCTTGACCCACAGGGCGTTTTGAGCGCCAACGATCTTGATATTGGGATAGCTTTTGGCCAGAGCGGCGCGGAATCCCTTCTCACGATCGATGCCGGCCTGGGCACCGGGAGGCGACTGGATAATCGCGACGTTGCCCTTGCCGCCCAGCGATTCGCCGATTTTCTCGCCGATCAGATAACCCGAGCCGGAATCGTCCATCGTGACATTGGCCGCATGGGGCAGCAGCGTGTCGGTATTGAGCGTAATCACCGGAATGCCTTTGGCTTCGGCCTTTTTGACGCTGGCGGTGAGCGCCGCGGCGTCGGCCGGCTGCAGAATGATCGCGTTGTATCCCTGGTTGATGAGGTCGTCCATCAAGGTCACCTGGGTTTCGGCCTTCATGTTCGCGTCGTAGGCCTGGAACGTCACATTGCTTTCCTTGAATACCTTTTCGGCACCGGAGCGCCAGGCCTGGGTCAGCGCCTGTCCGATGGACGTCGGTATGTAGCCGATCTTGTAGGCGGTCTGGGCCTGCGCTGCGCCGGTCGCCATGACCGACAGCGCGACGGAAAACAACATCGATTTTGCTCTATTCATGATTGACTCCGAAAAATACAGGATTCACGTCAATTCGTTCCGGTCCTGTTGGTCCCTGAAAATAATTGTGCTTGAAAAAAGCACCACTGCACCCCTGTTTTACCAATTGCGAGTATAAAATTCCTGAAAACCTTATTTTTCCTGAGTCTTGATGGCCTTCTCTTTCTATGAAAAATTAATAGAATGACGATGAAATTCCTATGCCAGATACCTCAATAACTCCGTCGCCGCCAGTTTGCCTAATTCGGGTTGGCTGATATTAAGATCGGCCTCGATCCATTTTATTTTCGGATCGATCCTGCTTTTTAAGCTGGTGATGAATGCCTGATCGACTTCCGGATCATGCAATGCTTTTCCCGGCGCCGATGCTTCGCAAAATCCGCGCAGCGGGATCAACACCGTGGCCGGACCGGTGCATTGGTTGAGCCGTTCGGCGATGACCTCGGCTATTTTTATGATTTCCGCGCGGAGCACTTTGAGATGAATGAGGCTTGAATTGTGCAGAACCTGCTTCCGGGTCTGCCAGTCGCTAGGAAAGCTATCAGTCCCAAAATCGGTACAGCAACTGATCATGTCGACCGCCCCCGGGACGATCACCTGCGGAATCCCAGCCTTTGCGGCAGCGAGCAAACGCCCGCTGGCCCCCGAACAGTAGCCACCGAGCACTTCCGAAGTGATTTCATGCAGCGTCATGTCGAGCGTCGCGCGGATCACCCCCTGGGCGATGAAATCTTCCATTGCCGATCCGCCGACGCCTGTGGCGTGAAATGAAACCGTTTCAAATCCCGAATTCTGCATGGCTTGCGCGGCGGCGGTGACACTGCCGCTGGTCACCCCGAGCATCGTCGCGCCGACCACGGTATTTTCCGGCTTGATAATCGGGCCCAAGCCGTGCGCGGTCATTCCGGCGATGGCCGCTATTGCTGTGGAGATCACGCTTTTCGTAATCATGTTGATGCCCGAGATATCGGCAACCGAATGCATGATCGCGATGTCCTTGGTTCCGATAAAGGGGCCAAACAAACGCTGACCACTGGCCATCGTCGAGAGAATCAGTTTTGGAATGCCGACCGGGAGCATTTTCATAGCGCTGGCGGCCATCAGGGTGTTTTGAATTCCCCCCATCGAGAAGACGGCGTCAAATTCCTTGTTTTCGTACAGATCGACGATTTTTTGAGCGATGGCTTTGCTCATCAACTCGATTCTTTTCCTCTTTTCAATGTGGGCGATCTGATCCCAAGTCAGTCCGCACGAGGCAAGCACGTCCTGGCTCGTCACGTCTGGATCAATTTCCGGGTTTCGCCTGACGCCGACATCGATGAGCAGTGTATTGAGACCCCATTGCGCTATCAGCTCCTTCGCAAACGCAACTTCAACGCCTTTTGTATCCAGGGAAGCGATAATCGCAATGGTTTTCCTCATTATGTCGACCGTCCTAGATCTTTTTGCCTAATACGGTTCTTTTCTTGAACAGTTCGGCCATTTGCGGTTCGTGGGTCAGCAGGATAAACGAATTGTCCTTGGCGCGCCGCTTGATGTTTTCGATGCTGCGCCACGATTCGGTAATGTTTTCGAATCTGGCTGGAGGGGTGACGGTATAGAATATTTCCGGGATCTCTTTTAGATTGTCGTAGACGAAGAGCGCGTCGCCACAGCAGTGGTATTCACCGACTTCGGTATTGACGACGACGACTTGGTGGCCGATCGAGTGACCTGGAGTCGGGTAGACGCTGATGCCATCAATAATCGTCTGCTCGCCGTCCAGAAATTCGAAATCAACCCCTTTGAATTGAGGTTCCAAACCAAGCAAGGGGAATTCGTATGATTTGTAATAGAGTGGGATGGGGTTCATCGCAAAATCGTATTCCTTTTTCTGGACGTAGAATTTCGCGTTGGTGAATTTTCCCATGTTATAGACATGGTCCCAGTGCAGATGTGTGAACACCACGATATCGATTTCTTCGGGCTTTATTCCAAGCTTTTCAAGTTGCTCGTGGATGGCATAGCCTTCAGGCTGATACGAGCCCGGATGATGGTATTTATGGGCGATTTCGGTGCACGACATTCCGGTGTCTATCATTATTTTTTTGCCGTTCCCTTCGACCAGAAAAACGGTGACCGGAAGCTCGGCGTAACCTTCGGCGTCATAATATTTGTGCGTGCTGTGGTGATAGACATAAGTGCCCTTGTGGGTGTGCGTATAGCCAGTGACAATGGGGCGGATGGTGTAAACGTTCATCGATGTTCCTTTTTTCGACAGTTAAAAACGTAATCGTTATTTGATGATGCCAATATTCCGTCCGATGGCATCGAGCCAGCAGATTTTTGCAGTCTCCTCGACCAGTTCGGCAAGCTGCTCGGCAAGAACAGCCGAGTTTCCGGTCGCGACTATTCCATGACCCTTGAGAACAAAAGCCTGTATCCCCGGATTGTTTCGCAGCAAATCGAGGATCATCGGCAGGTGATCTTTGGTCACTTCCGGCGTTTCCACATCGATGACCGGAACGGGGCAGGTCATTTTCAATTGAGCGTGTTTGGTGATCAGCGGGATATCTCTGCCGGTGAATGACCAGGCGATCGAGTACGGCGAGTGGGTATGTACAACAGCCCCAAGATGGGCAAACTCGCGATACAGGGCACTGTGCAGAACGATCTCGCGTGTTGGCTTGAGGTTACCTTCGATGATCTTTCCGTCGAGGTCGGTTACCGCAATGGTGTCGGTGGCCGATTCGCCAAAACTGACGCCGCTTGCTTTCACCGCCATGAGTTCCTGATTGCCGACGCGGACGCTGATATTCCCACCGTTTCCTGTTTGCATTCCGGACGTATGGGCACGCTTTGCGGCGGCGATAAAGTCATTTTTGGCGTTTTCAATCTCACCTTTCACTATCTGAACTCCTTGAAAATTTCATACAAACACCTCTTGATATGAGGAGGTCTAACAACATGAAAAAAAGCGATTTTTCCCCGATTACTTGAATATCTAGATCATGAAGTTTGGAGGTCTAACAACTTGCCCGAATCTATTTTTATTATCGAAAATTAATCCGGCGTCAATTCCCTATCCTGCTTGTTGGTGTTTTTTTTCCAGCGCAATGTCTATCATGTCCTCGACTCGATTCATGTGCGTCTCCATCATCCGCGCCGCTTTATCCGGATTTCGCTCGGCGATGGCTTCGCAAATATTCCTGTGATAACTGATCACCTCGTCGCGCTGAGGAGATTCTTGCAGACTCAAGAACTGGTGAATATGCAAGGTTTCATGGATCGAATTGATGAACTGAACATAAATGCCGTTGTGCGATGCTTCGGCGATTGCCACATGGAGCTTCAAATCGGCCGCGTAGAATGAATTGTCTTTTCCAAGTCGGTGTTTGGTGACCTCTTCTTTGGTGACTTTTTCATAGTGCAAAATCTTTTCTATATCGAGATCTGTGGCGTTGATCGCAGCCATTCTGGCTGACTCGACTTCAAGGAGCTTTCGTAATTGGAGCATTTCCTTGATCGACTTTTCCTGCAGAAACATGAATGCGTTAAATTCACTCCCCAGAATATCGGGGCTCGCAATGTTTACAAATGTGCCAATTCCGTGTTTGGTTACGAGATACCCCGCCTGACGTAGCGAACGAAGCGCTTCGCGAATCGGGACACGACTGACCCCAAACATTTCGGTCAGCTGCAATTCGGTCGGCAGTCGCTCGCCAATTTTGAATTCGCCACTTATGATCGATCGCTTGATCTTTTCCATGACTTGATCACAAGCGTTTGTTTTTTGAATCAACATAAGGTCACTTTCTCAATGCGGCTCGTTGTGATGTTGTCTAACAACAGAGTCTGTCACGGATTCTATTTCACATCTCAGTACGACGCAAGTGTTTCTGGAAGTTTGTGAAAGAGAAGTAGCCACGAAGCGGCACGGAAGGAAAGCTGGCAGGCCGAAATGGGTCGTGAGCACGAATTTGCAATTCGAGGAAGTTGCCATCCAGGTTGATCGCGGGCAGAGCGGCAGCTGTCCGGCGCATTGCCGCCCGAGTCTTGCCAGTGTGTCAAGGTCGGCTCGCGCAGGCTGTCTGGCAGGTTTTAAAGCGAAGCAGTCGTCCGTATGGCCGGTTCATGGAACCGGCGACGGTCCACTGATGGCCGAGTCCGGGCAACGCGGGCATCAATTTGCTCGCCGGGTAGCGGACATTCAGCGGGGTCAGGGGGCTCCCAAGCTATTCAAATTGGGAGACCACCTGGACCGGCCGCTTGTGGCCGATTGTACGCATAGAGGATTGCGCCGGAAAGCAGCCTTTCAAGCAGAGGGTGAATTTGCGCCCGATAACTACTCTACGACTTGAAGTCGTGAACGGCAGCAATCCGACATCCCGCGGTCGTTAAACCGTCGCCCGGCACATTGCCTTAGCGGGCGAGCTCCTCGTTGGTTCGTTGCCAGGCGTCGTCGATGGCCTTGGTGAATAACATGCTGTCGACGGCGATGGCGACAAAGTTCGCTCCGGATGAAATATGCTGTTTGGCGGTGGCCGGTTCGGTGCCCATGATTCCCGCCGCCTTGCCGAGCGCGCGAATGCGCCGGATCGCCGTGTCGATCGCCGCACTGACTTGCGGGTGTCCGGGATTGCCCAGATGGCCCATCGACGCGGATAGATCGGCCGGCCCGATAAACACCCCATCGACGCCTTCGACCTGGGTGATTTCGTCGAGGTTGGCGAGGCCCCGTTCGGATTCGATTTGCACCAGCAGGCAAAGCTCGCGTTCGACGACGTCGGTGTAATCGGCAATCCGTCCCCAGCGTGACGCCCGCGCGGCAATCGGTGCGACGCCGCGAATGCCGCGCGTCGGGTAGCGCATGGCCAAGACCAGATCGCGCGCTTCCTGGGCGGTGTCGACCATCGGCACGAGCAGTGTCTGCGCGCCGCAATCGAGAACCTGCTTGATCAGCGCCGGGTCCTTGTTGACCGTGCGCACGATAGCGTGGCTGCTGTAGGCCGCCACCGCCTGCAATTGCGCAAGGATCGTCGGCACGTCGTTGGGTCCGTGTTCGCCGTCGATCAGCAGCCAGTCATAGCCTGAGGTCGCCGCGATTTCCGCGGTGTAAGGATTGGCGCAGGTCAGCCACAGACCGAGTTGAGTACGGCCGGCCTTGATCGCTGCCTTGAATGCGTTGTGCGGAATGCTGTTCATGATTGGATTCTTGTTCCCCGTCAATTGTTGTTGAGAAAACTGCCCCTTGTTTGATCCAAACAGAATACGTAATTTGGGCTGCGGCTGACAGCTTTTTTGATTCTCACGCGCCATGTTCGGCCCGACGCAGCATTCCGGTGTTGTAGAAAAGACGACTCGGGGCATCGCCCGCAGTCGGCTCGATGCGCCCATCGATGCTGGGCTTGTCGGGCTTAATTCCCTGGCGGTTGATTGCCGCGGCGAGATCGCTGAGCGCCTGGCAATCAGCGGATTTTTTCAGCTGTTGCGAAGCTTTTCAAAAGCAATTTCCAGTTGGTCGAGGTATCCGCCCGGCGCGTGATAAGCCTGAACCATCGCCGAATCGGGCTGGACGATACGCTTGCCGGTAAAAAGAGACCGGCGCAGTCTCTCGGCCAGAGCCTCGCGTTCGGCTTCCGGGACCAGCGCCACGGCGGCGGCCAGCGCTGCGCCCAGGGCGGCGCCGGCTTGCCCGGCCTGGATCGCCGGGCGGTTCCAGATCGCCGCAATGCGGCTCATGATGCCCGGGCTGGCGGACGGTCCGCCGCAAACGCTCATGGGGTGCTGGTGCGAATTGACGCGAGCGCCAACGATCTTGCGTCCATAGCGGTAGAGCAGGCCTAGCGAGCTGTCGACGACGGCGGAATAATCGCTGGCGAAGTCGACCGCTGACTGATCGAGCCGCACCGGTTCAGGACTGGCGGCGATCATCGGAAAGGATTCTGCGTCGGGATGCCAGAAGCGGATCAGGCTGCCCGCTGCAGTATTGGCGAGAGCGGCATCACACGCCGCGTAGTCCTTGGCGCCCAGACCATGGCGCAAGCGCAGCTGATCCCAGGCCAGCGCACCGTTGGTCCGACAAGCGAAGTTGAACGGGCGGCCGAGACCGTCGTACATGGCGTTGGCCGTGCCGCTGGCGTCGACGCCGCCATCCGGGCTAACGATCATGTACACGAAGCTGGTGCCCAGACTGAGCAGGTCGCCGCTGGCCAGAACCTTGGATTGGGGATTGTCGCCCGAGCCCGCGATGATCTGGCAAGTGGCGGCCAAGCCGTATTTGATCTGAAAGTACGCGGCTACGGTGCCGCAGACGGCCAAGGGGTGGGCGATCGGCGGCAGCTTGGCGGCCAGGGCGGCGGCGCCACCCGGGAGGTCGCCTGCGACGGCCTGCATGACGACGTCGTCCCAGGCGCGCGCCTGGTAATTCATCAGCCCGGTGCCGCAGGCATTGCCGAAATCGATGGGGATGGCGCAGTCTCCCACCAGGATCGCCGGAATGAAGCTGGAGATTTGCTGGATGTGGCGCGTCGCCGCATAGGCCTCCGGGTAACGGACGGCCAGTTTGCGATGCACGGTGGCGGAAAAGCGCAGCGGGATGTCGCTGCCGGTGCGTTCGATGGTCGCCGCCTTGCCGCCGATGGCGGAACGGATATGGGCGGCTTCGGCGGCGGTGTTGGCGGTCTTCCAGATCGGCGCGCCACCGTAGGCGAAAGCGTTGGCGAGGTGAGTCAACAGGGAATCGCCGGCGCTCGCCGCTTGGCGCAGGCGAGCAAAGGCGGCCTGCGCCTGAGCGTTCAGGTAGACGTGGCCATGTTGCTGGCCGGAGGTGTTGATTGCGGCAATCGCCGCGGTGTCGATGCCGGCGGCCTGAAGATCGCTGAACAAGGCATCGAGGGCGGCGATGAACAGGCGTGGCGGTTGTTCGGCTTCGCCCGCCTCGCGCGGCGGGATGATCAGTGTGTCGTGCTCGAAACCGAGTCCGCACAAGCGGGGATCGTCGCGGTAGGGCAGCGAGCCGCTCCAGAGGATTTCACCCGAGGGGCTGTGCAGCACCACAGCACTCAGGCTTTGCGTGCTGACGTCGATTCCGAGGACGGTTTGGCTTGTCGCTGGCATGGTTTTTCGGTTCTGTCGCGTTGATCGAGTTGGGCTGAATCATTGGCGATTTTTCGATGCGACGGAGGGCCCGGACGCACGCCTTCTCGTTGGATGATCGAGAGCGGCGGGTTCGCTCAGAGGCTTATTCCTTGTTCATCGAAACGGTGCAGGCAGGACTCGCGCAGGTTCACTCCGACGCTGCGGCCTGCTGCATAAGCGGCATCGCCGGGCGAGCGGGCGATGATGCGACCGATGTCGGGAACGTCGATGTGCAGGTAGGTATCGCTGCCGAGCCGCTCGGCAATGAGCACGTCACCGCGCCAGGCGCCCCCTTCATTCGTGATGTCGAGGTGTTCGGGACGGATGCCCACGGTGTTTGCATTGAAGGCCCGCGCGGCGGCGCCCGAGACGAGATTCATGCGCGGCGAGCCAATGAATCCGGCGACGAAGAGGGTGCGCGGGTGCTGGTAGAGTTCCATGGGCGATCCAACCTGTTCGATCTTTCCCTTGTTGAGAACGACGATCTGGTCGGCGAGCGTCATCGCTTCCACCTGATCGTGCGTGACGTAGACCATGGTCGCACCGAGGCGCCTGTGCAGTTGCGCGAGTTCGACCCGCATTTGCGTGCGCAGTGCCGCGTCGAGGTTTGACAGCGGTTCGTCAAAAAGAAAGACCTTGGGTTCTCGAACAATGGCACGGCCGATGGCGACGCGCTGCCGCTGCCCGCCCGAGAGTTCGCCGGGTTTTCGGTCGAGCAGTTCGTCGAGCTGGAGAATGCTGGCCGCAGACTTGACGCGTTCCTTGATCGTTGCCGGCGGGACCTTGGCCATCTTCAGGGCAAAACCGATGTTCTGCGCGACGCTCATGTGCGGATACAGGGCGTACGATTGAAACACCATCGCGATGCCGCGTTCGGTCGGGCGGGCGAAGGTGACATCCTTGCCGTCGATGTCAACACGCCCTCGCGTGACGTCTTCAAGACCGGCAACGATGCGCAATAGCGTTGATTTTCCGCAGCCCGACGGGCCAACGAAGACGGTGAAGGAACCGTGCGGTATTTCGAGAGAAATATCCGGAATGACCTCGGTCGTACCGAAGCACTTATTAACGTTCTTGAGCTGTACGGTTGCCATTTGATCCTCGAACTGATTCAACGCCGGTTATCGATTCTTGCTGGATTCAGAGCAGATCCTGGTATTCAAAGTAATCAAAATCAGCCGTCATCGCCTGGCCACTGACATCGTGCGCTGCCATTCCGACAAAGGCGCCGGTGAAGTTGCCGTGATCTCCTTGCCCGACCTCGTCGGACAACAAGGAGGCGTCATTGACCGGGCCGATCCGTGTCCACGGACCTGAGCCGAGGGCGTAGAAGAAGCGCAGTGCGCAGTCATGAACGTCGACCCGCAAGCGAACCGGTTGATCGGCAGGGACCGCTACCGGATGTTCGAGCGGGACGGTCAGGTTGCCGACGGGCCAGTCTCCGGCACACGAAAATACCTGCAGACAGGTTCCGGCAACGTCGTCGAAAGTGAGCGCCAGGTAATGGAAGGCGCAACGGTTGTAATAGGCGATCAGCCCGGCCATCTGCTGGTAGTTTTGCGGATGGGCGTCAACGACGGTTTCTGCCCGGTAGGCGAGTGAGGTCTGGCGTCGCGCAACCAGCGACTGTTCGAACGAACTGCCGATCGATTCGCGACCGATCAGGCGCAGATGGCCGGCGCGGGCATCGAGCGTGAAAATCCGTTCCGGGAACGGTGTGCGCAGCCACTGGAAGACGGGCGGCAGCGTTTCTGAATCGAAATCGTGCCGGATCGGATCCTCCGGGAAACGGTGGCACGGAAGGTCTGGCGCGGGAACCTGCATTTGCGGCTCCTGAGGGATGCCGCACAGGCGCAGCCAGCCATCATCGTCCCATTGCACTTTCTGGATCGCCGTCTCGCGTCCGCGAGGGCAGCGCTGTAAGCCGGCGATGGGGCGCCCGGCGAGATGCACAAGATAGGTTTCGCCAGCCGGCGTTTCAACGAGGTCGCCGTGACCGGCACGCTGCAATTCGGCGTCAGGAAAGATACGCGACGTCACGACATGCCACTGCGGGTGCAGTTCATACGGGCCGGTGATGGTTCTTGAGCGAGCCATAGAGACGGCATGGCCGTAGCCGGTGCCGCCCTCGGCCGTTATGAGATAGTAGAAATCGCCCCGCTTGTAGAGATGCGGGCCTTCGGTTTTTCCCAGCGGACTGCCTGGGAAGATATTGTGTGTCTGGCCAACGAGACGTTTGGCAAGCGCATCATATTCCTGGAGCAGGATGCCGCCGAATTTTGTCGGACGTGCGCGGTGATCCCAGACGAGATTGACGAGCCACTTTCGTCCATCGTCGTCGTGGAAAAGCGACGCGTCAAAACCGCTCGAATTGAGGTAAACCGGATCGGACCACGGACCTTCGATGCGGGGAGCGGTGACCAGGTAATTGTGCACATCCTTGAAGTTTCCTTCCCTGCGTTTGACATCGCTGTAGACGAGCCAGAACAGGCCGTCCGAGAAAGTCAGGCAGGGCGCCCAGACGCCACAGGAATCGCCGTTTCCGCGCAGGTCAAGCTGCGACGCGCGATTGAGCGGGCGGGTGGCCAACTGCCAATGAATCAGATCCCTTGAGTGGTGAATCTGTACGCCGGGGTACCATTCAAAAGTCGAGGTGGCGATGTAGTAGTCGTCGGCAACCCGGACAATCGATGGGTCGGGGTTGAAGCCCTTGAGAATGGGGTTTTGAATGAACGATCCGGTAGCGGAGGTGTTGCTCATGACCATCAGCCTTTCACTGAGCCGCGGGTGAGCCCCGCGACGATATATTTTTGGGCGGCGACGAAAAAAACGATCGCCGGGAAAATCGTGAGCGAAACGAAAGCCAGAATCTTGTTCCATTCAACGATGTACTCGCCGCGGAATTGCATCATTCCCAGCGGCCAGGTAAACAACTCCCGGTTGTTGATCACCACCAGCGGCAGAAGATAGTTGTTCCAGCTCTGAACGAAAACGAAGGTACCGACCGTCGCCAGAATGGGGGTTGAGAGCGGCAGGGTGAACTGAAAGAAGAACCGGATATAACCGCAGCCATCGACGTAGGCGGCTTCGAACAGTTCATGCGGCAACTGCTCGAAGAAGCTCTTGAAAAGCACGATGGCAAAGGCCATTGAGAAAGCGGCTTGCGGCAGAATGACGCCGAGATAGTTGTCGAGCAACCCCAGGTCGCGGATCATGATGAACAGCGGCAGGATCGCTGTGGCAAAAGGAAACATCATCCCGAGCAACAGGTAGGAAAGCAGCATTTTCGACCCGAAAAAACGGATATGGGCAAAGACATACGCCGCCATTGATGAACACAGAAGCGTGATTACCACGGCGCTGAGCGAGACGAACAAAGAGCTTTTCAGATAGGACCAGAAGACGGGATTGCGCAGAATGTCCATATAGAACTCGGTGTGCCACTGGCTGGGCAGACCGAAGGGCGAAGCGCGCAGTTCGCCGATCGTCTTGAATCCACCGAGGACGGTCGCCAGTAAAGGAATAATGACAAACGCGGCGGCCATTGAAAGCGCTGCAGCGCGCGAGAGACTGCCGATTCCGGATTGGCGGCTCATGTGGTTTTCCCCTCGCGGATGACGATCCGTTTGTAAGTCAGCGCGGTGAATATGCAGAAGACGAACAACACGACGCCGACGGCGCTGCCATAACCCACGTTGAGCCGGGTGAGACCGAAGGTATAGAGGTAGCTCACGATCGAATGCGTCGAGTTGGACGGTCCGCCGTTGGTCAATGGAATAATGACGTCAAATACCTGGAGCGACCCGATGATGGCGAAAAACACGCTGAGCTTGAGCGCATGGGCGATCAGCGGCAGTTTCACGTAGGTCACCACCTGCCGTGGGCTGGCACCATCGAGTTCGGCTGCCTCGATCAGTTCGGTGGGTACCGACTGCAAGGCGGCGATGAAAATCATCATGTGAAAGCCGAAGTATTTCCAGACGATCACGGTGATGATGGCGAGGAAGGCGAAACGCTTGTCGGCCAGGATATAGAACGGGTCGATCGACAGGGCGGAAGCAATCTGGGCGGAGACACCGTAGTCGCCATCGAAAATGAAGCTCCAGATCAGCCCGGATGCAATTTCGGCGAGGATGTACGGGGCCAGGAAAACCAGCCGGAACAGCGTGTTGGTCGGCGTCTTGCGGTAGATCAGCAGGGCCAGTCCCAAGGCCAGCGGTATTTGCAGCAGGATCGAGGCGAGGATGATCTTGACCGAGTTCCACATCGACTGGTGAAACACCGAATGCGAGAGCAGGTTGGCGTAATTTTTCAGGCCGACAAAATCGGTGACCTCACCAAATCCGCTCCATTTGTAGAGACTCAGTTCGGCCGCGTTGAAAATCGGCATGACGACAAACAGCGAGAACAAGAGCAGCGAGGGGGGAAGAAACAACAGAATCGCGCCGAGTTTCCCGTCGTGGTACATGCGGGCAATTCGCCTTGCTGTACTCAAAGTCGGTCGGGGCGGAAGGGTCGTGTTGGACATCGTTCTGGGCCAATAAGGAAGCGGCGAAACTCCAGAGCGCCAGGCGTGCATGGCGCCACTCTTGAGTACGGGTGAAGTCAGTGGGCAGGCGATGGGCCTGCCCGGGGACGGCTAGCGCATTTTCCGCGCTTCTTCGACGCGTTTTGCGGCTTGCTGCGGCGTGATTTCGCCCGTCGCAATTTCGGCGGTCACATCGTTGAGCGTCGCGCCGACGCTGGCGCCGAGCGCCTGGTCCAGATACAACTGGTGGTATCCGGCTTTGTCGAACTGTCCAACTACCTGACGCAAGATAGGATTGGAGATTCCCGAACCCGAATTCTTGACGATCGGCAACCACAGGGCTTGCCGGCCGCCCTCAATCTGGTTTTCCTTGCTGAGCAGGAATTGAAGCCATTTCACCGTTGACGGCGCGGCATTCTTTGTCACCAGCCAGCCGTTGATTCCGCCAAAGGTGTCGTTGGCGCCGCCTTTCCCTCCTGCCACTGTCGGGAAGCTGATGAACCCCAGATCTTCGTCAGCAATCCCTTTGCCTGAGGTCGAGTTTTGTTTCTGGGTGCCATAAAGCCAGTTGCCCATCAGATGGAACGCACCCTTGCCGTCGCCAAAGAGACCTGAAGCCTTGTTGTTGTTGGTATCCATGAAGCCAGGCTGGAAGGGTTGCAGATCGACGAGGCGCTTGAATTCACTGCCGACGCGGACAAAATCCGGATTGTCGAAGCCGCCGGCAATTCCGGCATCCGCATTGGCAATTCCTTCCTTTCCGGCAATCCGGGTAGTGAGGAAACCATAATAGAAAGCCAGAGGCCATTTGTCCTTGCCGCCGGCGACAATCGGGGTAATGCCGGCAGCCTTCAGTTTGCTGACCGCGGCAAGGAAATCATCCCAGCTCTGGATCGCCGCCGGATCAACCTTGGCCTGGGCAAGCAGTTTCTTGTTGTACCAGAGCACGACACTGGCCGCATACATTGGCGCACCGTAGTACTTGCCCTTGTAGTTTAGGGCGCCGACGCCGCCTTCGGGGAACGTGTCTTTCCACCCGGCGTTCATGTCGGCCGAGATATCCTTGAGGATGCCGGCCTTGGCCTGTTCGAAGAAGACGCCACCCGTCCAGGTGAAAAATACGTCGGGGCGGGAATTCGATTGCAGCAAGGTAGGCAGTTTTGCCTTGTACGAGGTGTCGTCCATGTAGTCGATCTGAACGGTTACGCCCGGATTCTTGGCTTCAAAGGCATTCTTGATGGCTGAGTAATAATCCTTGCTGGCGACGGTGTTGGGTTCGACCAGCAGCATCTTGACCGTGTCGGCCTGTACGCCCTGAACAAATAGTGTTGACGCAGCAAACGCGATGTGAACGAAGAACTTGGCAAGTTTCATATCATTTCCCCTCTTGTTTTCTGTCTGTCGGGAACTGCCGTGTGGCCGATCCCGCTATCGATCATCGCGGCCCTGACCGCTGATGTCACGGAAATTACCCGATACTTCGCAATTTACCAGCCATCGTTACGTTATTTTTCTGTATTCAGCCGAACAAGGTCTGGTTGACTCGGGCTTCAAGCCATTCCTGCCTGCCGCTCACCGGTTGCGGCGCCAGCTTGGCTTCGCTGGCCAGGTCGGCCAGCGTCGCCAAGGTGTGCTCGCCGCCGAGAATCGAGCGACCCAGCGTCAAGTCCCATTGCGCATAGCGCTGACGGCGGAAGTCCCCCAGCACGTCGTCTTCGACCAGCCTGGAGGCTTTCTCCAGCGCCAGGGCGAGCGTGTCCATCGCGCCGATGTGGGCGTGGAACATGTCTTCCAGGCTCAAGCTCTGGCGTCGCACCTTGGCGTCGAAATTGAAGCCGCCTTGTCCAATGCCGCCGCCCTTCAGAATTTCGTAGAGGACCAATGAAAGTTCCTCGACACTGTTCGGGAACTGGTCGGTATCCCAGCCGTTCTGCGGGTCGCCGCGGTTGGCGTCGATGCTGCCGAGAATCCCGAGCGCCAGCGCCTGCGCCACTTCATGCTGGAAGCTGTGGCCGGCGAGCGTCGCGTGGTTGGCCTCGACGTTGACCTTCATCTCGCCTTCAAGGCCGAATTCCTTGAGGAAACCGTGCACCGTGGCGACGTCGCGGTCGTATTGGTGCTTGGTCGGTTCGTGCGGTTTGGGCTCGATCAGCAGCTGCCCCTTGAAGCCGATGTGGTACTTGTGTTCGACGACCATTTGCATGAAGCGGCCGAGCTGCTTGCGCTCGCGTACCAGGTCGGTATTGAGCAAGGTGTCGTAGCCTTCGCGACCGCCCCACAGCACGTAGTTGTCGCCGCCAAGTTTTTGCGTCGCGTTCATCGCGCAGAACACCTGCGTTGCTGCGCAAGCAAACACCTCGGGGTCGGGATTGGTTGCCGCGCCAGCCGCGTAACGGGGGTGGCTAAACAGGTTCGCCGTTCCCCACAGCAGCTTGATGCGGGAACTCTCCTGGTGCCGGCCGAGGACATCGACGATCTCCTCGAGGTTGCTGCGATACTCGTTGAGCGTGACGCCATCAGGCGCGGCATCGACATCGTGAAAGGTGTAGTACGACACCCCCAGCTTCTGGAAGAATTCGAACGCCGCCTCGGCCTTGCGCTTGGCCTGCACCATCGGCTCTGCGCTGGCGAACCACGGGCGATTGAACAGCTCGTTGCCAAACATGTCCGCGCCTGGCGAGCAGAAGGTGTGCCAGTAGCACACCGCGATGCGCAGGTGCTCCTCCATGCTCTTGCCGAGCAGCACGCGCTTGGCGTCATAGTGGCGGAAGCTCAAGGGCGAGCGGCTTTCAAGGCCTTCATAGCGAACGCGGTCAACGAAATCAAAGGTGCTCATCTTTACTACCTCCGTCAAGCGCAGAGCGCGAGGCCTGGTGAGAGAAACCGAGGAAGGTTCGCATGCCTCGGCGATTAAATCGAGGTCAATAATAGGTTCCGGATGACCTGCTGACTATTATGAAATCCGCCGATCGTGATATCATTTTTGACGCGATCTTCCTCGGAAAGCGTTTTGCCACCTTCCTCTGAATTCCGGCATGACCCCTCGGGCAAGCAGCGGCGGCCACCGCTCCACGTTGCGCTGCTCTTTAACGCCAACAAGATCTACGACCGAGAGATCATCGCGGGAATCGGCGATTACATTCGTTCAACCCGAGTCGAGTGGGATTTGCTGATTGAGGATGATTTTCGTGCCCGCATTGCCAACATCGCCCAATGGCAAGGTGACGGGATCATCGCCGACTACGACGACCCGAATATCAGCGAGGCGCTCGCCGGAATCCCTCTGCCGGTGGTGGCGGTCGGCGGATCGTATGCTGAGCTCTCCGACTACCCCAAGGGCGTGCCCTACGTGGCGACTGACAACTTCCTGATCGTCAAGCTTGCCCACGACCATCTCGTCGAGGCCGGCGTGCAACAGCTTGCCATGTACAGCCAGCCCGAAGCCGCGGCTAGCCGTTGGGCACAGGAGCGCGAGAAAGCCTTCGCCCGCCTGGCGCCCACGGGTCATATCTACCGTGGCGTGCAGACCAACGCGGTGGCGTGGAACACCGCCATCGAACACTTGGCTCAATGGATCTCTTCTCTGAGCAAGCCGGTGGGGATCATTGGGATCACCGACGCTCGCGCACGTCACCTGATGCATGCGTGTATGGTTGCCGGTATAGCCGTTCCCGAGCAGGTCGCGATCGTCGGCATCGACAATGACCCGCTGACCCAGTCGCTGACTCGCATCGGCCTAAGCTCGGTGCGCCAGGGAACGCACGAGATGGGGCGCGTGGCGGCGCAGTTGCTTCACCAGATGCTGCATGGTTCTCGCTTCACCGACAAGCGCGTGGTGGTGCCACCGGCGGGGCTCAATGTTCAAGCTTCGAGCAAGCACACCCGGCCATTCAGCGCCCTGGTGACGAAAGCACGCTACTACATCCGCCAGTATGGCTGCCAAGGCATAAAGAACGAACAAGTGGCGGAGTATGTCGGCGTTTCGCGCTCGACACTGGAGCACTGCTTCCGCGTCGAACTCGGTTCTACGGTCCATCGGGCGTTGCTGCTGCATCGGCTCGAAATCGCTCAGCAATTGTTGCGAGACACCAATCTTCCTGCCGCTGAGGTGGCCAAGCGGGCCGGCTTCACGACCCCTCAGTACATGCACTCGGTTTTCAAACGAGAGCTTGGCATGACGCCAACGGCGATTCGGCGTGGCGAATTCACCTCGGACAACGCCTTGTGAGTGCTCAACCCTGTAGTCGCCGATATCTGGCACCCGAATATCAATCGTTTGGCTCATCGCGGTCGCGTGACTATTCGATCGGGTTCGGTTTGTCGGCCGCAATTGCCAATCGTTCGATCGCCGAGGTGAGATCGCTGCGCGCAATCGCGCCTTGCTCGGCGAGACTCGTGAGCGCCGCCAGCGCGATATAGCGCGCGTCGATCTCGAAGAAGTCGCGCAAGGCGACGCGTGTGTCGGAGCGACCGAAACCGTCGGTGCCGAGCACGCGGTAAGGACCGGGGACCCAGTTGCGGATGAGGTCCGGGTAAGCGCGAATGAAGTCGCTGGCGGCGATGAAAGGGCCGCCATCCCTGGGCAGTTGTTCGGCGACGTAGGGGACGCGCGGCGGCTCGTCCGGATGCAGCAGATTCCAGCGATCGCAGGCAATGCCGTCCTTGCGCAATTGGCCAAAGCTGGTCGCGCTCCAGACGTCGGCGGCGACGCCGAAGTCGTCCTCGAGTCGCGCCGCGGCAGCGACGACCTCGCGCAGGATGCTGCCGCTACCGATCAACTGAACGCGTGGCTTGTCGTTGGCCAGCGTCGACCGACGCAGCCGGTAGATGCCGCGCCGGATGCCTTCTTCGGCGCCCTCTGGCATCGCCGGGTGCGGGTAGTTTTCGTTGTACAAGGTGACGTAGTAAAAGCCGTTTTCGCCTTCGCTCATCATTCGCCGGACGCCGTCCTCGGCGATCACCGCGACTTCGTAGGCGAAGGCCGGGTCGTAGGCGCGGCAGGTCGGAATCGTTGCGGCGTAGACCTGGCTCTGGCCGTCCTCGTGCTGCAGGCCCTCGCCCGACAGCGTCGTTCGTCCGGCGGTGGCGCCGAGCAGGAAGCCGCGCGCCTGGCAGTCGGCGGCATTCCAGATCAGATCGGCGACGCGCTGGAAACCGAACATCGAATAAAAGATGTAGCACGGCAGCATCGGCCGGTTGCTGTGCGACCAGGCGGTGCCGGCAGCGATCCACGAACTCAATGAACCCGCTTCGGTGATTCCTTCCTCGAGGATCTGGCCTTTGACGTCTTCGCGGTAGAACGCCAGCTGATCCGAATCCTGCGGCGTATAGCGCTGTCCCCACGGCGAATAGATGCCGAACTGGCGGAACATGTCCTGCATGCCGAAGGTGCGCGCTTCGTCGGAGACGATAGTCACGACGCGTGAGCCGAGCGCGCTGTCGCGCATCAGCTTGGAGAGGATGCGAACGAAGCTCATGGTCGTCGAGATTTCCCGCGTTCCCGAATCGCCATGCGCCGCGCCGAAAAGCTCGGGGTTGGCGACCTTGAGCCGGGTCGCCTGCTGGCGACGCTGCGGAACGAAGCCGCCGAGCGCCGCGCGACGCGCCTTGAGATAGCGCACCTCGGCGCTGTCTTCACCGGGGTGGTAGAAGCGCGCGTGGTCGAGATCGTCGTCGGAAAGCGGCAAACCGAAGCGGTCGCGAAAATGCCGCAGGTCGTCGGCGGCCAGCTTCTTGGTCTGGTGCGAGGTATTAGCGCCTTGACCCGAAGCGCCCATGCCGTAGCCCTTGGTCGTCTGCACCAGAATCACCGTCGGTTGCCCGCGAGAGCTCATCGCCGCCGCATAAGCCGCGTAAATCTTGACCGGGTCATGACCGCCGCGCATCAGTGCGTCGATGTCCCTGTCCGACATATTGGCGACCAGCGCGGCCAGTTCCGGGTAGCGCGAGAAGAAGTGCTGGCGGTTGTAATGGCCGTCGGTGGCCGACAGCTTCTGGAATTCGCCATCGACCGCTTCGGCCATTCGCTTGAGGATCCAGCCGTCGCGGTCGCGCGCGAAGAGCACGTCCCAGTTGCTTCCCCACAGGCACTTGATGACGTTCCAGCCGGCGCCGGCGAACAGCGTTTCGAGCTCCTGGACGATATTGCCGTTGCCGCGAACCGGACCGTCGAGCCGCTGCAGGTTGCAGTTGACGACCAGGATCAGATTGTCGAGTTGCTCGCGCGCGGCAAGCGAAATTCCGGCCAGCGATTCGGGTTCGTCCATTTCGCCGTCGCCGACGTAGGCCCAGACCTTGCGGTCGCTGGTCGGCATGATTTCGCGATGCAGCAGGTAGCGCTGGAAGCGCGCCTGATAGATCGCCGTGAGCAGGCCGAGCCCCATCGATCCGGTCGGGAACTGCCAGAAATTGGGCATCAGCGTCGGGTGCGGATACGAAGACAGGCCGCGGCCGACGCCGCCCGAGACTTCGCGCCGGAAGTGCTTGAGATTGTCTTCGCCGAGGCGCCCCTCGAGGAACGCGCGCGCATAGACGCCAGGCGCGGCGTGCGGCTGGAAATAGACCAGGTCGCCGGGATGCTCGTCGCTGGCGGCGCGGAAGAAGTGGTTGAAGCCCACTTCGAAGACATCGGCGATCGACGCGTAGGTCGCGATGTGGCCGCCGAGTTCGGGATGCGCCTGATTGGCGCGCGTCACCATCACCAGCGCGTTCCAGCGATGGATCGCGGTAATCCGGGCTTCCAGGTCGAGATCGCCGGGGTAGGGCGGCTGCGCTTCGACCGGGATGGTGTTGCGGTAGGGCGTCGTGTGGCGGGTGTGGAAGCGGCCACCGGCCCGGCGTCCTGAGTCGATCAGCCGGTCGACCAGGAACTCGGCGCGCGGCAGCCCGTCACGCTCGATCACCTCGGCCAGACTCGCTGTCCAATCCTGCGTTTCATCGCAATCGACATCAGCGCTATCGCCGCCGATGGCCATGTCGTTGGTGACCCTGTCCATGTGCTGCCTCCTCGATCCAATCGTTTCAAGCCGGTGTTGGCATGAGGACATTGTAATGACCCCGGGCTACGCATGTGTTGCCAAATGCGTTATGAGTAGCGGCCAGTCAGATGACTGGCGACTGGCCTGTGCGGTGCCAGGCGGCAAAACACGGCCGTTCACACGCGATCCAGGAGGCATTTCCATGACCGCTTTCGACTGCTATGCTGTCTCCGGATGAATACGTCAGCGTCTTGACGCGTTCATGAAGGAATCATCAATCGGTATCGGTAACCGGCGTCTGGCAAGCAACACGAAGAACGGCAAGCGCAGATGTATGAGTCGGATAGGCGCCACATTCCTGAGAGGCCTAGGCAGCGCATGGACGCACAAGAGATGGAAAAAACCGGCCCCGCCGAGATTCGTTCGGCCGATGCCTCGACTCCCGATCAAGCGTGTTTCTCATCCAGCAGCGGACCCGACGAAGCGGCGACAGTCCGCTTTGAGACGCTGTTCCAGCTCGACGAAATCCAGCGTATACAAAATGAGTTTTCCCTGGCGACTGGCGTCGCCTCGATCATTACGCACCCTGACGGTACGCCGCTGACGGAGCCGAGTAATTTCACCAAACTATGCAGTGAAATCATTCGCAAGACCGAGCAGGGCTGCGCCAACTGCTACAAATCCGATGCCACGATCGGGCGCCACAAAGCCTCCGGTCCTGTCGTTCAGACATGCCAGAGTGGCGGCCTCTGGGATGCGGGTGCGAGTATCAGCATTGGCGGCAATCACATTGCCAACTGGCTGATCGGGCAAGTTCGCGACGAAACCCAAACCGACGAGAAGATGAGGGCGTACGCGCAGGCCATCGGCGCTGAAGAGTCGGCTTTCATGGACGCATTTGATGCGGTGCCGGCGATGTCGCGCAAGCGCTTTGAACACATTGCAAACGCGTTGTTTACTCTGGCCAATCAGCTTTCCGCAAAGGCTTTTCTGAATGTTCAGCAGCAACAAGTCATTGCCGAGCTGCAGGTTCTTCAAAAAAACCTGCGGGATAGCGAGCATTACAACAAGACCTTGTTTGCCGATTCGGGAATTGCGCTGGTTGTCATGGACCCCGAAACATGGACGATGATCGATTGCAACGAGGCGGCGCTGGAGATTTATCGACTGCCCAGCCGTGACGCGGTGATCGGCCTGTCGCCGCTTGATGTTTCCGCCCCGCGCCAGCATGACGGCAGCGAGTCCGAGCTTGCGGCACGCTATCAGGTGGAGCAAGCGCTGGCGAAGGGAAGTCGGGTTTTTGAATGGCGCCACCGGCGCATGGATGGGCAGGAGTGGGATGCTGAAGTCCATTTGATGTCCTTCGAGCATGGCGGGCGAACGCTTCTGCAATTTAGCCTGCAGGACATTACCGAGCGCAAGCTGGCCGATGAGAAAATCAATCACTTGGCCTTCTTTGATCAGCTGACTGGGCTGCCCAACCGCACGCTGCTGCTCGATCGTCTCAAGCAGGCGATGGCCAGCAGTCTGCGCAGCGGCAATCATGGTGCGCTGCTGCTCATCGATCTCGACTACTTCAAAACGCTCAACGACACGCTCGGTCACGACATGGGCGACCTGCTGCTCAAGCAGGTCGCCCGGCGTCTGACCGAATGTGTGCGTGAAGAAGATACGGTGGCGCGGCTGGGCGGCGATGAATTTGTCGTGATGCTGGTGAATTTGAGCGAAAGTCAGCGCGAGGCGGCGTCACGAGTCGAACTGATCGTTCGGAAAATCTACGCGACGCTCAACCAAAGCTATGAACTCAAGGCGGTTTCCTACCGCATCAGCCTGAGCATCGGTGCCAGCGTCTTCCTGGGGCAACAGACCGCGATCGAGGCGGTTCTGAAACAAGCTGATCTGGCCATGTACAAGGCCAAGGATGCAGGGCGTAATAGCCTGCGCTTCTTTGATCCGGAGATGGCGCTTGACGTCTTGAAACGCGCTTCTCTCGACAAGGACTTGCGCGAGGCGATCGAGAGGAAACAATTCGTCGTCCACTATCAAGCGCAGGTGACCGGCTGTCAGGTGACCGGCGCAGAGGCTTTGTTGCGCTGGCAACACCCCGAACGCGGGCTGGTATGCCCCGGCGAATTCATTTCGGTGATCGAAGAAAACGGACTCATCCTTGCGGTCGGTCAATGGGTGCTCGATGTCGTCTGCGAACAACTGGCTGACTGGGCCACGCAAGCCGCGATGTCGCAGCTCACGGTGGCGGTGAATATCAGCGCCCGCCAGTTAAACCAGGACGGCTTTGTCGATCAGGTTCTGGCGGCGCTCGATCGCAGCGGCGCAGACCCCCAGCGTCTCAAATTGGAATTGACCGAAAGCCTGCTGGTCGAAAACGTCGAAGACACCATCGGTAAAATGACGGCATTGAAAGCGAAAGGGGTGGGTTTTTCACTCGATGACTTTGGTACCGGCTATTCGTCGCTCTCGTATCTGAAGCGTTTGCCTCTCGATCAATTGAAAATCGACCAGAGTTTTGTCAGGGACATCCTTAGCGATCCGAATGATGCCGCGATTGCCAAGATGATCGTTGTCCTTGCCGAGAGTCTGGGGCTGGCGGTGATCGCCGAGGGTGTCGAGACCGAGGCGCAGAGAGTTTTTCTCGCGCAATATGGTTGCCATGCCTATCAGGGGTATTTGTTGAGCCGGCCCTTGCCGCTCGCTGAGTTCGAGTCGTTTGTGAAGCGCTTTTAGCGAAAGGATGGCGCTTTCGCCTCATAGCCAGCAGACGCCGAAGGCGATGGTCAGCGCCGTGAGCGGCGCGCCGACCTTGAAGTAGGACCAGAAGCCCAGCGTGATTCCGGCGCCCTGGGCGCGCTGCGCGACGATCAGGTTGGCGACCGAGCCGACCAGCGTGAAGTTGCCGGCCAGCGTCGACGCCATGGCGACCACCAGCCAGGCGCGTTGCGGGTCGGCCATGTCGGCGACGAAGGGCTTGAGCATGAGCACAGCCGGAACGTTGCTGACCACGTTCGACAAGGCGGCGGTGACCAGCGAGAGGATTCCCGTGTGGTCGAGGTGCTGGCGCGCCACCGCGGCGATCACGTCGGGCGTCAGCGCGATTCGCTCGAAGCCGGCGACGACGACGAACAGTCCGGCGAACATCACCAGCGTCGGCCAGTCGATTTCGCGATAGACCTTGTGCGCCTTGATGCGGCGCGTCAGCAGCATGACGGCGCCGCCGACGATGGCGACCTGGGCGACCGGTTGGCCGCAGAAGAACAGAATCACCATCAGCAGCGTGACGGACAGCGATTTGATGACGATCGGTCGATTGAATCTGATCGGCGCCGCCGCGACGACGCGAAACGGCTCGCGGGTCAGGAACTCGTCTCGATAAGCGAGCGCGATCAGCGCGACGGTGAGCAGCAGGCCGGCGGCGGCGACCGGCGACAGCGCCGCGGCGAAGCTGCCGTAATGGATCTGCGACAGGCTGCCGATAATCATGTTCTGCGGATTGCCGGTAATCGTCGCGACGCTGCCGACGTTCGACGCCATGGCGATGCCCAGCAGATAGGGGATCGGGTTGCGTTTGAGGCGCGTCACCAGGTCGAGCACCAGCGGCGTCAGCGCCAGGCAGATCGTGTCGTTGACCAGAAACGCCGAGAGCGCGCCGGCGATCAGCACGATGGCGGTCAGCAAGGCGAGCGGGTAGCGCGCGCGTTTGACGACCCACTCGTTGACCAGCAGGAAGAAGCCCGAGAGCCGCAGGTTGGCGACGACGATCATCATTCCCAGCAGCAGCGCGATGGTGTCGAAGTCGATGGCACGATACGCCTCGTCGAGCGACAGTACGCCGAGCCAGACCATCAGGCTGGCGCCGAGCAGCGCGGCGCCGGCGCGGTCGAGGTGGTAGCCGGGCAACTTGCCGATGGCGATGAAAAGATACGTCGCGGCAAAGACCGCCAGCGCGGCGATCGTCGCGGCGTCGTGCCATAGCGTTTGAGCGCTCGCTGGAAACGGCATGGTCATTGCCTTGGCTGGCCGAGGTTCTGATCGACGATCGTCGCCATCAGTGCATCAGCCCCGCGGTGGTCAGCGCCAAGCCGAGCGTCAGACCGAGCACGAAGCCGCGCAGCAGTTTTTTGGACAGGCGGTGCCAGCGCCGGCAGGTTTCTGGTGAATTGCGCATGGCGTCAGTGCGCTCCGCCGGCGTCGACCGGGCCGCTGCGGTGGCTCGGCTGGGCCAGCCAGATCACCGCGATCAACACCAGAAACAGCACCGACGACGCGGCGAAGATGTCGTTGGCGCTGAGCATGAAAGCCTGCTGGTCGACCTGCCGGTTGATGTAGGCAAGGCCCTGTTCCGGGCTCAGGCCGAGCGACGCGAGGCCCGATAGCGCCTGCTGGGTGGCCAGGCTGGCACCGTTGATCGCTTCGCCAAGCTCGGCGTGATGCAGCGCGGCGCGGTTTTCCCAGAGCGTGGTGGTGATCGACGTGCCGAAGGCGCCGGCGGTGATTCGCGCGAAGTTCGACAGGCCCGACGCCGAAGGGATCCGCTCGGGCGGCAGCCCGGACATGATCAGGGTGACCAGCGGGACGAAAAAGAAAGCCATCGCGATTCCCTGGATCAGCGTCGGGATCAAGAGCGTCACGACGTCGGCCTGGGTATTGAACTGTGAGCGCAGCCAGAGCACCAGCGCGAAGGTGATGAAGGCGACGGTCGCCAGGCGGCGCGGATCGATGCGGTGCGTGTTGCGGCCGACGAAGGGCGTGAGCACGATCGCCAGCACGCCGACCGGCGCCATGATGAAGCCGGCCCAGGTCGCCGTATAGCCCATGTACTGCTGCAGCCAGAGCGGCAGCAGCACGACGTTGCCGAAAAAGACGCCGTAGCCCAAGGACAGCGCCAGCGTGCCGACCCAGAAGTTGCGCCGCGCAAAGAGCGAGAGGTCGACCACCGGGTGGTCCTCGGTGAGTTCCCAGATCAGGAAGAAGACGAAGCCGATGAGTGCCACGAGGCCGAGAACGACGATCTGCGTCGAAGCGAACCAGTCGAGTTCCTTGCCCTTGTCGAGCATGATCTGCAGCGCGCCGACCCAGATCACCAGCGAAGCGAGCCCGACGCTGTCGATCGGCCGCTGGTGGGTCGGCGTTTCGCGCGGCCGGTAAATGTTCCAGGTGACTGCAGCGGCGATCAGCCCGACCGGAACGTTGATGTAGAAGATCCACGGCCAGGTCATATTGTCGGTGATCCAGCCGCCGAGCAGCGGCCCCATGACCGGCGCGACCAGCGTCGTCATCGACCACATGCCGAGCGCGGTCCCCGCTTTCTCCTTGGGATAGCTTTGCAGCAACAGCGACTGCGAGAGCGGAATCATCGGCCCGGCGACCAGCCCCTGGACGACGCGGAAGAAGATCAGCAGACCGAGGTTGGGCGCCAGGCCACAGAGCAGCGAGGCGAGCGTGAACAGCAGGATCGAGAGCGTGAACAGCCGCACCATGCCGAAGCGCTGGGTCAGCCAGCCGGTCAGCGGCACCGCGATGGCGTTCGACACGGCGAAGCTGGTGATCACCCAGGTGCCCTGGTTGGGGCTGACGCCAAAATCGCCGGCGATCGCCGGAATCGAGACGTTGGCGATCGACGAGTCGAGAACGTTCATGAAGGTGGCGAGCGACAGCACCAGCGTGCCGATCACCAGTTCGGCGCCCTTGAGCGGCGGCAGCGCGTAGCCGTTCGGTTTTTCAGCCATGAGTGGCGCCTATCTGCGTCGCAGTACTCAGGATGCGCGGTAGCACGATCAGCCCGCCCGCTTGAGCGAAACGTGGCGGCCGAGGTTGGCCGAGACGATGGCGTTGACGCGCTCGTCGGCGCCCTTGTCGAGTTCGCTGAAGATGCTGGTGCTGGCGACCGGCTCGTTGGGACGAGCTTCTGCCACCGACGCGCCTGACTGGTCGTGGACATCGACGCGAACTTCCATCGACAGGCCAACGCGCAGCGGATGCTTGGCTACTTCTGCGGCGTCGAGCACGATGCGCACCGGGACCCGCTGCACGATCTTGATCCAGTTGCCGGTCGCATTCTGCGCCGGCAGCAGCGAGAACGCCGAGCCGGTGCCGGCACCGAGGCCGGCGATGTGTCCGCGATATTCGGTGCGCTGCCCATAAACGTCGGCGGTGAGCTGCGCGCTCTGCCCGACGCGCAGGCTGGAGAGCTGCGATTCCTTGAAGTTGGCGTCGACCCACAGCTCGTCGAGCGGGACGATGGCCATCATCGGCACGCCGCTGGCGATGCGCTGTCCGACCTGCACGCTGCGCCGCGCGACGGCGCCGGCGACCGGCGATGCGATGTCGGAGCGCTTGAAGGCGAGCCAAGCCTCGCGGTACTTGGCGGCGGCCGCCAGCACGCGCGGATGCGTTTCGACACTGGTGCCTTCGGTCATCGTTTCGTTCTTGAGCAACTGTTCGCGCGCTTCAGCAAGACCGGCGCTGGCGGCAAGTTGAGCCGAGCGCGCGTTGGCGATCGACGTCTGCAGGTGCTGCAGTTCCTCGACCGAGACGGCGCCGCCGTCGACCAGTCCCTGGCGTCGGCCAAGGTCGGCGCGCCAGCGCGCGCTGTCGGTTTCGCTGCGCGTCACGTCGGCTTGCCGGGCATCGACCGTCGCCGCCAGCGTCTTGTTGGTGGCAAAGGTGGCGCGTACCTCGCGTACCGTCTGCGCCAGCTGCGCTTCGGCCTGGTCGAGCGCGACGCGCGCGTCGACCGGGTCGAGCCTGACCAGCAACTGGCCGGCCTTGACGTTGTCGGTGTCGTTGGCCTCGATGGCGACGACGGTGCCGCCGACCTGCGAGGTGATCTGTACGATATTGCCCTGGACGTAGGCGTTGTCGGTATCGACATGAAAGCGCGCCACAAAGAACCAGTACAGGCCATAGGCGATCGCGCCGAGCAGACAGGCGGTGGTCAGCAGGATCAGGTTGCGTCGGCGCTTTTGATCAGGCGAGGTGGGGGTTGCAGGATGCGTGTTGGCGGTGGTCATCGGTAGGTTCCGTGGGGATTTTGGAGTGCAATTCAGTTGGTAGCCAGCGCGGCGGTGCCGTCAGCGAAGCCGCCGCCGAGCGCGCGGGTCAGCTGCAGGCGGCTGTCGATCCAGCGTGCCGCAAGGTCGACGGCGATCCGCCGCTGGGCGATCAGGTTGGTTTCGACGGTCAGTACGCTCAGGCGGTCGCTGATGTCGGCCTGGTAACGCTGCAGCGCCAGCTCGTAACTGCGCGCGGCGCTGGCCAGCGCCGCCTGTTGTCGAGAAAGCTGGGCGTCGAGCGATTTGAGCGTCGACAGTTGGTCGGCGACGTCGCGCAGCGCATCGAGCAGCGTGCTGTTGTAGCTCGCCACCGAGCTATCCACCGCGGCCGCCGAAGTCCGATACTGGTTGCGCAGCCGGTCGGCGTCGAACAACGGCAGGCTGATCGCCAGACCGAGTCCGGGGTGGCGGCTGCCGGCGGCTAGCCATTGATCGACGCCGATCGCCGAAAAACCGGTGAAGGCGCGCAGGTTGATGTTCGGGTAAAAGAGCGCGCGCGTCGATTCGAGGCTGCGCAGCGAAGACTCGACGCGCCAGCGCGCGGCGACGACATCGGCGCGGTGGCCGAGCAGCTCGGCCGGCAGCGTCGCCGGCAGCGCCAGCGGCGCGACTGCCGGCAGCGTCGGTGCGATCGCATTGACCGCCTCCGGACCCTGGCCGATCAACGCCGCCAGCGCATGGCGCGCAAGCTCGATCTGTTCGTCGACGCCGGCGATGTCGCGCGCGTTTTCGGAGAGCACGCCGCGCGCGGTCTCCAGTTCGACGCGGGTGTCGAGTCCGGCCTTGACGCGCCGTTCGGTCAGCGATGCGAGTTCGCCGCGCTGCCGGCCGCGCTGCGCCGACAGTTCGCGTTGCGCCAGCAGGCGCGCGAGGTTGTAGTAGCTGCGCGCGACCGAATTGCTGAGCAGCAGGCGCGCCGCCTGATGTTCGGCTTCGCTGGCGCGCAATTCGCCGAGCGCTGCCTTGAGCGCTGCGCTGTTCTTGCCGAAGAAGTCGAGTTCCCTGTGGCCGCTGATCTGCAGTTCGTTGACGCTCTGCGTCGTTCCGGCGTACGGCGGCGGGATCAGGCCGCGTTCGCTGAAGCGCTCGCGGCTGTTCGACGAACTCGCGTCGACCGCTGGCCACTGTGCGCTCTCGGCCTGGCCGGCGATGGCCTGGGCGCGCCTGAGCTTGGCGCTGGCCGCCTGCAGCGTCGGGCTGTCGTCGAGCGCCTGCGCGATCAGCTTGTCGAGTACCGGGTCGGCCAGCTCTCGCCACCAGTCCTGGGTCGGCCAGCCGGCAAAGCTGGTGGTCGGTGCGCTATCCTCGAGCGAAGTCAGATCGAGTGATTTACCCTGCGGCGCGATTCCCGAATAGCTGGCGCAGCCGCCCAGGACCAGGCCGCTTGCGGCGAGCAGGGCAATGAGTCGGCGCTTCAGCATGATGCGTCGGCCTCGCTGAGGGCCCTGGCGTTGAGCAGCGCGCGGCCGAGCAGATCCTTGAACTGGGCGAACTCATCGGGCGAAAAGCCGACCAGTACCTGATTGGCCAGGCCGATGATGATCTTGGGAACTTCGGCGGCGATTTTCTCGCCGGCCTCGGTCAGTTCAAGATTGACAACTCGTCTATCCTCGGCCGAGCGCAGACGACGGATCAGCCCCTTGGCTTCGAGCCGGTCGAGCAGCCGCGTCACTGCTCCCGTGTCGTGACAAGCCATTCGCGATAGATCGGCAGCCGTCGAACACTCGCCTTGATGCAGCATGAGCAGCGGCTTCCACTGCGCGTCGGTGAGCCCGAGATCGGCCATTCGCCGGTCGAGTTCGCGAGCAACGGTCTGCGCCAGCCGATTGATGAGGTAACCGACGCTCTCTTCGACGCGATAGGTTTCGGCCTGGTAAAAAGGGTGAATGTCTGTCATAAGTGATTGCCTGGTAGGTTACTGCCAAGGCAGCAATATACCTGTCTGAACAATGACTGTCAAGGCAGCTATTGTTTTTGCAGGGAATCGCGCGCGTGCGGTCTTGCTTGCGCTTCGGTGACTGCGCGATGGCGGCTTGGCGCGCCCGCTTCAGCGCGAGGCAAAGTGCCTGGCGAACCACTGCGCCGCATCGCCGGCGGCGACGTGGAAGCCCGGCGATGCCGCAAAGCCGATTTCAGGGATCAACTTAAGATCGTGCGGGCAATGCACTTCCTGCAAGGCGCGTCGGCTGCTGGCGAGGTGCTGCTCGTCGGATTCTTCGACGAGCAGCAGCAACGGCGACTCGAGCGAGCGCAGGTAGAGCATTCCGGCAAGGTCGATCAATCCGTCGCGGCAAACCACTGCGGCGATGTCGTGATCGCGCAGCGCTGCGACGCGAACGACGGCCGGCGATGTGGCGTTGGCACCATGGAGGCCGAGTGGCTGCGTCGCGATTTCGCCGAGCAGCATCCGGTTCTTGAGCAGCGCCAGGAAATCGAGCAGCCGTCTGGCGAGCAGCGGGACGTTGTGGCAGGCGTCGGCGAAACGTTCTTCCTGCCGCGACAGCAGGTCGATATTGAGCGTCGACAGCCCGGCGTTGTGGAAGACCGCAGCGACGATCTCTTCGCGCGCATCGAGCGTTGGTGCCGCATGCGCCAGAACGACGAGGCCGCAGGATTCAGGCAGCAAGTCGAGCTGGCCATGCAGCGGGCCGTGTTCGGACGCGATCGTCAGCGTTGCTGCGCGCCCCTCGGCACTCACGGTGCTCACCGCCGTGCCAGTCTGACCGGGATGCGCTGGGCGCCGAAAGGCTTGTCGAACTTGCCGAAATGCCCGGCGATCAGCGTCTGGCAATGCGGGCAGCAGGCGTCGTCGGGCAGGTCGTAATGGCGGATGGTGTAGCCGTCGCGCTCGATCAGCGCGGCCTGGCACGTCGGGCAGAAGGTGGTGCCGCCTTCGCTGTCGTGCACATTGCCCGTATAAACGTAGTGCAGGCCTTCGTCGATCGCCAATTGACGAGCGTGGCTCAGCGTCGAAGTCGGCGTGCGCGGCAGATCGCCCATTTTCCAATCCGGATGGAAGGCCGTGAAGTGCAGCGGAACTTCAGCGCCGAGTTCGCGCGCGATCCACTTGGCGAGCGCCCTGATCTCGCCGGCCGAGTCGTTGTGCCCGGGGATCAGCAGCGTGGTGATCTCGAGCCAACAGTCGGTTTCGTGGTGGATGTACGCCAGTTGATCGAGCACGGGTTGCAGATGGCCGCCGCACAGCTTGACGTAGAACTCGTCGGAAAACGACTTGAGGTCGACATTGGCAGCGTCGATCACCGCGTAGAATTCGCGCGCCGGTCGCCGGTGCATATAGCCGGCGGTGACGGCGACGCTCTTGATGCCGCGCGCCTTGCAGGCGAGCGCGGTGTCGATCGCGTATTCGGCGAAGATCACCGGGTCATTGTAGGTAAAGGCCACCGAACGCGCGCCGTAGGCGGCCGCCGCGCCGGCGATGCCGTCCGGGCTGGCGGCGTCCATCAGGCGGTCCATGTCCTTCGACTTAGAAATGTCCCAGTTCTGGCAGAACTTGCACGCGAGGTTGCAACCGGCGGTGCCGAACGACAACACCGACGAGCCGGGATGGAAATGGTTGAGCGGCTTTTTTTCGATCGGATCGATGCAGAATCCAGACGATCGGCCGTAGGTGGTCAGCACCATCTGGCCGCCGACGTTCTGCCGTACGAAGCAGGCGCCGCGCTGGCCGTCGTGCAGCTTGCAGTCGCGCGGGCAGAGGTCGCACTGGAGCCGCGCTGGCCTGTCTTGCTCGGCGGGCAGCGCGTGCCACCAGCGCGCCGGATACGCTGATTCGGGAGTTTTCACGCTTCTTTCCATTTTTTCACCTCATAACGTGCGAGGCTGATGTCCTGATCCCAGAAATCGCCGGGCAAGCCGGCCTTGAGCTTGAGCTGGGCGATGAAGCGATGCGCGTCGGGCAGCGTCTCCCAGACCTGCGGCAGGAAGGTCGCGCGCCGCGAGCCATGGCTCAGGATCAGGCCGTCGATTCCCGGACGCAGTTGCGCGATGGCGTCGTCTTCGTCGATAAAGTCGATCGCCTGAGCGGCGGCGAGCAGCGAGACTTCGATTCGCGTTCGCGCCAGTTCGTCGCTTGCCAGCGGCGCGAAGCGCGGGTCGCGAAAGGCCGCGGCGAGCGCGTTTTCGGCGACGTCGACGGCCAGCGTGCGGTACGGCTCAAGACTGCCGATGCAGCCGCGCAATTGCCCATTCTGCGTCAGCGTGACAAAGGTCGCGCCGGGTTGGCCAAGCTCGGGCTGCGGCGTAAAGGCGCTCGCTTCGCGCCCGAAACGCGCACCGATCGCGTTGCGCGCGATGACGAGCAGCGCCAGGCCGAGCGGATCAGTGGACATGGTGCTCTTCTTCACTAAAAGCGAAGGCGCCGTAGCCGACGACGCGCGCCTTGTCGCCCGCCGTGTCGCCTGAGTTGCGCAGGTCGAGCAGCTGTCCCTGCAGGCCATGAGCGCGTGCGGCGAGCAGCAGACCATTGACCGGCGTTGCGCCGCAGGCCTGCTGGTGATCGATCTGCGGGTCGAGATCGACGATGCTTTGCGCCGTTTGCGCATCGATTCGCCGCGCCTGCCCATAGGGCAAATAGTGCGACAGGTCGGAACTGACGACGATCAGCGTTTCGTCGCCGCCCCAGAGCCGTTCGAGCACTTGCGCGACCGCCTGCGGCGAGGCGTCGCCGACGGCCAGCGGCAGCAGCGAAAAATCGCCGAGTACGGCCTGCAGAAAAGGTAGCTGCACCTCGAGCGAGTGCTCCTGCGCGTGCGCGGCTTCGCTGACGATGACCTGCGGCAGGTCATCAATGGCTGCGACCGCGCGCTGATCGACCGGGATCATGCCGAGCGGCGTGGCGAACGCCCGGCTGGCCGGCAACGCCAGCCCGTCGACGGCGACGCGGTGCGTCGGGCCGAGCAGCACGACGCGCGAAATGGTGCCGCGCAGTGCGATCAGCGGCGCGTAGATGCTGGCGGCGACCGGACCCGAATAGACGTAGCCGGCGTGCGGCACGATGATCGCCTTGGGGCGCGGTGTTTTTGCCTGCGGCGACGCGGCGGCGAGCATCCGCTCGACCTCGCGCGCCAGAACGGTGGCCGATTCCGGATAGAACATTCCGGCGACTGCGGCTGGGCGGATACTCTGGATCATGGCAGGAGACCTCCTTCGAAACCATTATGGGGTGGGTGCGGGCAAATGCAAGCTCGCTGCGCGGCTCTTATGCCGATAAGATAGTCGGCAGGCTGGCCCGGCGGCCAGGGTTTCCGCTAGAATGGCGCGATGCCACGTCATTACGCCATTGTCCCCGCCGCGGGTAGCGGTGCGCGCTTCGGGTCAGAAGTGCCCAAGCAGTATCTTGAGCTTGGCGGCAAGCCGCTGATTTATCACGCGATCAAGGCACTCTGCGATTGCTCGCGCATCGACGCCGTGTGGGTCGTCCTGTCGCCCGAAGATGGCTGGTGGCAAGCGTACGACTGGACCAGCCTGGGGGCCAAGCTTGGCGCGCTGTTCTGTGGCGGCGCCTGCCGCAGCGACACCGTGGTCAACGGTCTGGCCGCGATCGCCGATGTGGTCGCCGACGATGATTGGGTGCTGGTGCACGACGCGGCGCGCCCCTGCCTGTCGCAACAGATGCTTGCTGCGCTGTTCGATCAACTCGCCGACGATCCGGTCGGCGGCATTCTGGCGGTCCCCGTCGCCGATACGCTCAAGCGCGCCGATGGGCAGCAGCGGGTGGTCGCCACCGAGTCGCGCGACGGCCTGTGGCAGGCGCAAACGCCGCAGATGTTCCGTTATCGCTTGTTGCGCGAAGCGCTGGCCGGAAAACAGGCGCTCACCGACGAGGCGGGAGCGATCGAAGCGTCCGGCTTCCAGCCGCGTCTGGTGCGCGCCGACGCGAGCAATCTCAAGGTGACTTTTCCCGCCGACCTGCGTCTGGCGGAGTTCATTCTGCAAGGGAGGGAACAATGATTCGCATCGGGCAGGGCAGCGACATCCATGCGCTGGTCGCCGGGCGCAAGCTGATCATCGGCGGCGTCGAGATTGCTCATGAGCGCGGCCTGCTCGGTCATTCGGATGCCGACGTGCTGGTGCACGCGATCATCGACGCGCTGCTCGGCGCGGCAGGGCTGGGCGACATCGGACGGCATTTTCCGGACAGCGACGAGCGTTATCGCGGCGCCGACAGCCGGGTATTGCTGCGCGCCACCCGCGATTTGCTCGGCGCAGCCGGTTGGACCATCATCAACGTCGATTCGACGATCAATGCGCAGCGTCCAAAAATGGCGCCGCACATCCCGCAGATGGTCGAACGCCTGGCCGCCGATCTGCAACTGCCGGCTGAGCGCGTCAACGTCAAGGCGAAGACCGCCGAAAGCCTCGGTTTTGTCGGCCGCCAGGAGGGGATTTCGGCCGATGCAGTGGCGCTGATCGAAGTGTTGCGCTGATCGGCTTTGCGCCGATCGCAGTGGGCGGTTTTCGGTGCGTCACAAATCGTCGCGCCGAAGTGCAGTTTGGCTTAAATGAGCGGTATTCAGTTGTGTTCCTTGCTATAGTTGTGCGCGCAAAGTTTCCTGCAAGTCGGAGTATGCAGGGTGAAAGTCGCGGTATTCATCGTTTCGTAAATTGCAAACCAAGAAATGCTATAAGCATTCCGTGCTGTCCCATTTTTCTGTTCAAGTGAGGTCAATATGTCAAATAAGTTTATTTACGTTTTTGGTCCATCGAAGACCGAAGGCGCCGCTGATATGAGGAATCTGCTTGGTGGCAAGGGGGCCAATCTCGCCGAGATGTGCCGCCTGGGGATTTCAGTGCCGCCGGGCCTCACTATCAGCACTGAAGCGTGCACCGTCTACACGGAGCAGGGGGCATCGAGCGTGCAGCGGCTGATCGAAGCCGAGGTCAAGCAGGGCATGGCTTTCGTCGAACAGGAAATGGGCAAGACCTTCGGCGACGCCGCCGACCCGTTGCTGGTTTCGGTGCGCTCGGGTTCGCGCGCATCGATGCCGGGAATGATGGACACGATCCTCAATCTGGGCCTCAACGACGAGGCGGTCGTCGGACTCGCCAAGAAATCCGGCAATGAGCGTTTTGCCTGGGACTCGTACCGTCGCTTCATCCAGATGTACGGCGACGTGGTGATGGGCTTGAAGCCCGTCGCGAAGGAAGATCACGACCCGTTCGAAGTGATCATCGACGAGATCAAGCAGAAGAAAGGCGTCGAACTCGATACCGAACTCTCGGCCGACGACCTCAAGCAGATGGTCGGCGAGTTCAAATCGCTGATCCGCACCCGCCTCGGCCGCGAGTTCCCGAACGACCCGTGGGAGCAATTGTGGGGCGCCGTGATGGCGGTGTTCGAGAGCTGGAACAACGACCGCGCCAAGCTCTACCGCCAGATGAATGACATCCCCGATTCCTGGGGAACCGCCGTCAATGTGCAGTCGATGGTTTTCGGCAACCTCGGCGAGCACAGCGGAACCGGCGTCGCCTTCACGCGCGACGCGGCTTCCGGCGAGGACATTTTCAACGGCGAATTCCTGGTCAATGCGCAGGGCGAGGACGTCGTCGCCGGTATCCGTACGCCGCAGCAGATCACGCTCGAAGGCTCGCACCGCTGGGCAGAACTCGCGCAGGTCAGCGAAGGCGAGCGGGCGTCGAAGTATCCGTCGCTCGAAGAGCTGATGCCCGAGATCTACGCGCAGCTCTTGAAAACCGAGACGGCGCTCGAGACGCACTACAAGGACATGCAGGACATCGAATTCACCATCCAGGAAGGCAAGCTCTGGCTGCTGCAGACGCGGTCGGGCAAGCGCGCCGGGCCGGCGATGGTGCGCATCGCGGTGGAAATGTTGAAGCAGGGGCTGATCGACGAAAAGACGGCGCTGCTGCGCGTCACGCCGGATCGCCTCAACGAACTGCTGCATCCGGTGTTCGATCCGATCGCCATCAAGCGGGCAACGTCGATCGCGCACGGCCTGCCGGCGTCGCCCGGCGCGGCGACCGGCCAGATCGTCTTTTTCGCCGACGAAGCCGAGGACTGGGTCAAGGCCGGCAAGGACGTGATTCTGGTGCGTCAGGAAACGTCGCCCGAGGATCTGCGCGGCATGGCGGTGGCCAAGGGCATCCTGACCGCACGCGGTGGCATGACTTCGCACGCCGCGGTGGTCGCTCGCGGCATGGGCAAGTGTTGCGTTTCGGGCGCCGGCGCCGTTCGCGTCGACCCGCGCGCACGAACGATGACGGTCGGCAGCAAAGTTTACAAGGAAGGCGACTGGATTTCGCTCGACGGGACTTCCGGCCAGGTTTATGAAGGCAAGGTACCGACGCGCGACGCCGAACTGTCGGGCGACTTTGGGACGCTGATGCAACTGGCAGACCGCTACAAGCGGCTGGCCATTCGCGCCAACGCCGACACGCCGGAAGACGCCAAGGTGGCGCGCAACTTCGGTGCGGTCGGCATCGGCCTGTGCCGTACCGAGCACATGTTCTTCGAAGGCGATCGCATCAAATCGGTTCGCGAAATGATCCTGGCCGACGATGAAGCCGGCCGCCGCAAGGCGCTGGCCAAGTTGCTGCCGATGCAGCGCGGCGACTTCGAGGGGCTGTTCCGCGAAATGAACGGCCTGCCGGTGACCATTCGCCTGCTCGATCCGCCGCTGCACGAATTCCTGCCGCACGACGAAGCCGGCCAGAGCGCGATGGCCAAGGAAATGGGCGTTTCGTTCGAAGAGATCAAGCACCGCGTCGACGATTTGCACGAATCGAATCCGATGATGGGGCACCGCGGTTGCCGGCTCGGCATCAGCTATCCCGAGATCACCGAAATGCAGGCGCGCGCGATCATCGAGGCGGCGCTCAACGCGCGTGCCGCGGGCAGCGACGTCAAGGTCGAGATCATGGTGCCGCTGGTCGGTACGGTGCGCGAGTTCAACGCCCAGGCCAAGGTCATTCGCGAGACGATAGACGCCGTCTTCAAGGAGCGCGGCAGCCAGATCGCCTACCTGCTCGGGACCATGATCGAAACGCCGCGCGGCGCGCTGGTCGCCGACAGCATCGGCAAGCAGGCCGAGTTCTTCTCGTTCGGTACCAACGATCTGACGCAGATGACGCTGGGCTTTTCGCGCGACGACATCGGCAAGTTCCTGCCGTTCTACCTGCGCGATGGCATGTACGAATGCGATCCGTTCGAGTCGATCGACCAGAGAGGCGTCGGCCTGCTGGTCAAGATGGCGGTCGAAAAGGGCCGTGCGGCGCGTCCGGGAATCAAGCTCGGCGTCTGCGGTGAGCACGGCGGCGATCCGGCGTCGATCGAGTTCTTCCATCGCGCCGGACTCGATTACGTGAGCTGCTCGCCTTTCCGCGTGCCGATCGCACGGCTCGCCGCGGCGCAGGCGGCGATCAGTAATTGACGGTGTTGCGAGCGAGTAGGTAAAGATAGCGCCAGTTCCCCGGAACTGGCGTTTTTCTGGCGCTGTTCATCGATGCCCGGAGTCTGGTCACTTAGCCCGCAATAACGATGGCGCGGAAATCATTCACATTGGTTAGCGTCGGACCGGTCAGCAGCGAATCACCCAGTGCTGCAAAGAAACCATGGCCATCGTTGCGTTCCAGACTGTCGGTCGGACTGATGCCTTGAGCCCAAGCGCGCGCGAGCGTCTCAGGCGTAAGGAATGCTCCGGCGATTTCGTCCTGTCCATCAACACCGTCGGTGTCACCGGCAATGGCATGGACGCCAGATGCGCCTTGCAGCGCGATGGCCAGCGACAGCAAGAACTCAACATTGCGCCCCCCGCGTCCATTGCCGCGTACGGTGACCGTCGTCTCGCCACCGGAAAGAAGAACGCATGGCGGCGCGAAGGGCTGCTGGCGTTTGGCGACCTGCAAGGCGATGCCGGCCAAGACCTTGCCGACGTCGCGCGCTTCGCCTTCGATCGAGTCGCCCAGAATGTGACTTGCGAAGCCGTTTTGACGCGCAATTTCGGCGGCCGCCTCAAGCGCCATTTGTGGCGTCGCGATCAGCTTCGTTTCTATCGTAGGCAGTCGGGGATCGCCAGGTTTGATCGACTCAGCTTGGCCGCTTTCGAGCACCTCCAGAACGTGGCGCGGCGCGCTGATTTCATAGCGCCGTAAGATAGCGAGCGCCTCCGCGCAGGTACTGGCATCGGGGACGCTTGGTCCCGAAGCGATATCGACCGGGTCGTCGCCGGGAACGTCAGAGATGATCAGATTCACCAGGCGTGCCGGATAACACGCAGCGGCCAAACGGCCGCCCTTGATCGCCGACAGATGGCGCCGAACGCAATTCATCTCGGAGATCGTGGCCCCGCTTTTGAGCAGCGCACGGTTGATCTCTTGCTTGTCTTTCAGAGAAAGGCCGGCCGCAGGCAAGGGCAGAAGGGCCGAACCGCCACCCGAGATCAGGCACAGCACCAGATCGTCGGCAGTCAATCCGCTGACCAGTTTGAGGATCCGCGCGGCGGCCTCGTATCCCGCTGCGTCCGGCACGGGATGCGCCGCTTCGACGATTTCGATGGCCTTGCAGGCAACGGCGTAACCATAACGAGTGACCACCAGTCCTTCAAGGGGGGCGCCCTGCCAGCAATTCTCGACGGCACGCGCCATGGCCGCTGACGCTTTGCCGGCGCCGATGACGATCAGTCGGCCGCGCGGCGGATCCGGCAAATTGGGCGGAATGCAGAGCTCTGGCTGGGCGGCCGCGACAGCGGCATTGAACATCTTTTTCAGGAGTTCGCGCGCGTCGCGACTTTCCGTTCTCTTGGCTTCGATCCTCATGTTTTCAACGCTCCGTATTCGATGACAGCGGCCTTGCCGACGTCGCAGGTGGCCCACGTGCCGTCACCAGCAATGAGCGCTCTATTGTGGGTTTTCACCGCATCTGCGCGGTAAGAAATAGCGCGATCGCCCCATGGCCAGAGGCGATCGCGCTCATTTGACGCCTTCGTTGATAAAGGAAATGCTACTCGACTCTCTTCTTGCCCCACTTGGCCAGAGCCAGTGTCATGATTGCCGAGAGGACCAATAGCGCAGAAACGAAGTAGAGGCCGCCGGCGTAACTCCCGGTGGTCTGCTTGATCCAGCCGATCATCGCTGGCCCGGCAAAGCCGCCCAGGTTGCCGATCGAGTTGATCGTCGCAATGCCGGCAGCCGCCGCGGGCCCGGTCAGGAACAGCGTGGGCATCGACCAGAGCGGCGGCTTGGCCGAGCTGATGCCGATGTTTACCAGGGTCAGCGTCAGGATGACGCCGATCAGACCGGTCGACCAGCCGGCCAGCGCCAAGCCTGACGAGGCAATCAGGCAGGCGAACACGACATGCCAGGAGCGCTCGTTGGTCCGGTCGGAATGGCGCGACCAGAGCACCATGGCGACCACGGAAGCGATCGGCGGGATCATGTTGAGGTAGCCGACGGTCATGGTCGACACGCCAAGCTGCTTGATGATCTGTGGCGCCCAGATGCCGAGCGTGTAGAGACCGGCGGAAGTCCCGAAGTAGATCAGCGCGAGCGCCAAGACGCGCGGATCGACCAGCGAGCGCCATACTGACGAGTGGGCTGCTCCGGCACGGGCAGCGACTTCGGCGTCCATGGTCTCGACCAGCCAGGCTTTTTCGTCTTCCGGCAACCATTTGGCCTTGGCCGGGCGATCGGTCATGTAGAAGAACGTGACGAAAGCCATGATCAGCGCCGGGACGGCTTCGAGGATGAACATCCACTGCCATCCTTTGATCCCCATCACCCCGTCCATTTGCAGCAGGGCAGCGGAAAGCGGCGAACCGAGCGCCACCGAGATCGGTGCAGCGGCCATGAAAATTGCCGTGACGCTGGCTCGGGATCGCTGCGGGAACCAGTAGCTCAAGTAAAGGATGATGCCGGGAAAGAACCCGGCTTCGGCGGCGCCGAGCAGGAAGCGCAGCACGTAGAAGCTGGTTTCGCCGGCGACGAACGCCATCGTACCCGAGATGATCCCCCAGGTGAGCATGACGCGGGCAATCCACAAGCGAGCGCCTACCCTTTCGAGGATCAGATTGGACGGCACCTCGAAGATGAAGTAGCCGAGGAAGAAAATCCCGGCACCAAAGCCGTAGGCCGCCGGCGACAAGCCGATGTCCTTGTTCATGCTCAGCGCGGCAAAGCCGATATTGACGCGATCGATGAAGGCGATGAAGTAGAGGAACATGATGAAGGGGACGATTCGCCAGAACAGCCGACGCAATGTTCGTTTTTCGACCGTGTCCGTCATGACAAGGCCTCCGCAGCGATGGATGACGCATTGTCAGAACCTGCGCTTCTTGTTCGGAAAACAACTGAAAAGACCGTTCCCTTTTTCATCACGAACCCCTCATATAAGTTTTGTATTCAAAGCGATGTCGAACAGGAAAAAACGGGAGGCTTAGCGGGGTGCGCTGCCCCCGAGGTCATCGCAGACGGCTTGGGTGACCTCGACGGTACCGGCCTTTCCGCCAAGATCGCGCGTATGCAACGCCGGATTGGCGGTCACCTTCTCGATGGCTTGCATGACGCGCCTGGCCGCCTCGTTTTCACCCAGGTGCTCAAGCAACATCACGCACGACCAGAAAGTTCCGACCGGATTGGCCAGGCCTTTGCCCATGATGTCAAATGCCGAACCATGGATCGGCTCGAACATCGACGGGAAGCGGCGTTCGGGGTCGATATTGCCGGTTGGCGCGATTCCCATGCTGCCCGCCAGCGCGGCCGCGAGATCGCTCAGGATGTCGGCGTGCAGATTGGTCGCGACGATCGTATCGAGCGACGCCGGGCGATGAACCATGCGCACCGTCGCCGCATCGACCAGTTCCTTGTCCCAGGTGACGTCAGGAAATTCCTTGGCCACCGCCTTGGCCACCTCGTCCCACATCACCATCGCATAACGCTGGGCGTTGCTCTTGGTGACCACCGTGAGCAATTTGCGCGGACGCGACTGCGCCAGCCTGAAGGCAAAGCGCATGATGCGTTCGACGCCGGCTCGGGTCATCACCGACAGGTCGGTCGCGACCTCGATCGGAAAACCCTGATGGACGCGACCGCCGACCCCGGCGTATTCGCCTTCGGAGTTTTCGCGCACGATCACCCAGTTGAGGTCCTCGGTCCGGCAGCGCTTGAGCGGCCCGTCGATGCCGGGAAGAATTCGCGTCGGGCGCACATTGGCATACATGTCGAAGCCCTGACAGATCTTGAGGCGCAGCCCCCACAAGGTAATGTGATCGGGGATGTCCGGATCGCCGGCCGACCCGAACAGTATCCCGTCCTTCTGGCGCAAGGCGTCCAGGCCATCGGTCGGCATCATTTCGCCATGCGCGCGGTACCAGTCGCCGCCCCAGCCGAAATTTTCGAACTCGAAGCGGAAAGTCGAACTGGTCGAGGCCAACGCTTCAAGCGCCTGTTGTCCTGCCGGAATGACTTCCTTGCCAATGCCGTCGCCGGGAATGGTGGCGATCCGATACGTCTTCATCATTTTCTCCTGTTGGTCTGCGGTCGAGGTGATGAGGCACTTTATGGATTTGACGGCTTCTTGGTACGCCTTTAGACTTAATGCATTGTTAACCTGAGATTAATAATGAGCCTCGGCATCCAAGCTGCAGAACTCGGGTTTTTTTCCGCGCTGGCCACCTGCGGGAGCCTGAGCGCGGCCGCCCGCGAGCTTGGCATCACGACGCCGGCGGTCAGCAAGCGGCTGGCGCTGATGGAAGCGCGTATCGGCGTGTCCTTGATCAACCGTACGACGCGGCGGATGAGCCTGACGCCGGAAGGCGAGGTCTTGCTCGAACATGCGCGGCGCATCCTGGCCGATCTTGACGACCTGGACCAGATTCTGTCGATGTCAAAGGGGTCGCCCAAGGGCTTGCTGCGCGTCAACGCCACGCTCGGTTTCGGGCGCTTACAGGTGGCGCCGGTGATCTCGCGTTACGTCCGCCAGTACCCGGAAGTCGATGTGCAGTTGCAATTGTCGGCGACGCAACCGGCGCTGACCGATGACCAGTTCGACGTCTGCATCCGCTTTGGCGAGCCGTCCGATACGCGCGTCATTGCCAAGCCATTGGCACCCAACCGGCGTCTGCTTTGCGCTTCACCAAAATACATCGAAAGTCACGGCGAGCCCAAGCTGCCACACGATCTGGTGCGCCATAACTGCATTTGCATTCGGCAGGGTGATGAGGCCTATGGCGTCTGGCGGTTGTTCTCTGGTCGCGCCTCCGACCGGCTGGCGGAAGCCGTCAAGGTCCATGGCAACCTGGCGACCAACGACGGCGAAATTGCCGTCAATTGGGCGCTCGATGGCCATGGCATCCTGATGCGCGCGGAGTGGGACATCGACCGCTATCTGAAGAGCGGCCGTCTGGTTCAAGTGTTGCCTCAATTCCAGACTCCCGACGCCGATATCTATGCGATCTACCCGCAGCGCCATCAGCTGTCTACGCGTATCCGGACCTTTGTCGACTTTCTGGCGCAGTCCCTGGCACGCTTCAGGGCAAGTGCCGCTTGACGCCCTGACAGGCGGCCCGGTCGACGACTCGCGATACTTCGGGCGACCGAAACAGGGCACTTGCTGCGCTCCGGCTCAGGGACGTCTCTTGAGCGGCAGGCGCAGGCGCGCGGTCAGGCCGCCGCCGTCTCGTGGCAACAGTTCAAGCGTGCCTTCGTGCAAGCGCGCAATGCGTTCGACGATGGCCAGTCCCAGTCCAGTGCCGGTCGCGTCGCTGCGCGCAGTTTCAAGGCGGGTGAACGGTCGCTTGAGCCGCTCGATCTGGCTTGCCGCGATGCCGGGGCCGCGGTCGAGCACGTCGATCACGATGTCGTCATTTTCGCGACGGGTGTCGACAGTGATCTCGCCGCCACCGTACTTGCGTGCATTTTCGAGCAGATTGGAAAGCGCCCTGGCGAGTGCCTGATGGTAAATCAATGCCCGCGGCACCTCGCCGAGCCTGAGGACCACGTCGCGAGCGGTGCGCCCTTGGGCACCGGCAAGTTGCGTCACCAGCGCATTGACGTCGGTCGGCTCGGCGCGTTCCTCGCTCTCGTCGCGCGCGTAGTCGAGGAACTGGGCAATGATGGCGTCCATTTGCTCGATGTCGTCGCTGACCGCGCTGCGCGCCAGCGCGTCGCTGATCGACATTTCGGCCTCGAGGCGCAGGCGAGCGAGCGGTGTTCGCAAATCGTGCGAGATTCCGGCGAGCACCTCGGCGCGCTCGGCGTCGAGGCGTTTGAGATCGTTCGACATGCGGTTGAACGCTTCGGCGAGCTGCTTAAGTTCGATGGCGCCACGTTCGGCGACCGGGTCCGGGTGTTGGCCGCGGCCGAGTTCGTGCGCGGCGGCGGCCAGCGCGCGCAGCGGCTGGGTGACGCGCGAGACGATCAGCCAGGCGACGAGCAGCGCCAGCGCCAGCGAAGCGCCGCCCCAGCCCAGCCAGGACCAGGGAAAATCGCTTTCGGCGTGTTCGCCAGGCAGCATCAACCAGTACTCGTCATCGCTGCTGTCGCCGATCGAGAAGCTGACCCAGATCCCCGTCTGGCCATTGACCGACCTGGCGAAGCGGGTGCCCGAACCGAGTTGCGACTGGGCGGTGTTGAGCATGACTCGGAAAAAGAACGTATCGGGCAGCGCGCTGACGTTGTCGGTCGGTTCGGCCGGGTAGAGATGGACGCCTTCGCTTTCCGCAAGGTCGCGTAACAAGGCCAGCCGCTTGTCCGGGTCGGCGGCGACCAGCGCCGCCTGGGTGAGGTTGACGATGCTGACGGTGAGTTGCGCCAGTTCGCGCGCGCGCGGTTCTCGTTCGGCCAGCGCGAACAGCGTGAGCCAGGTCGCGACGCAAACAAAAATCAGCACGCTGACGAGCAGAAACGTTCGCACCAGCAGCGTGCGCGGAATGAATCGGCGCGCGAGCGTCAGCGCGGGGTCAGGCGTCATTTGGCTGCAGGCAGGCCATCGGGGACGAAGACGTAACCGAAGCCCCAGACCGTTTGCAGGTAGCGCGGCGTCGCCGGGTCGGCTTCGACCAGCTTGCGCAGGCGCGAGACCTGGACGTCGATGGCGCGGTCATACGGGCCTTGCTCGCGGCCGCGCGCCAGCGTCATCAGCCGGTCGCGCGAGAGCGGCTGGCGCGGATGCTCGAGCAGCACCTTGAGGACGGCGAATTCGCCGGTGGTCAGCGGCAGCACTTCGTTGTCTCGTTTGAGCGTGCGGGTGGCCAGATCGACCTCGACGTCGCCGAAAGCAATCAGCTTGTCTTCACCGGTCGGTGCGCCGGGGACGACGCTGACCTGGCGGCGCAAGACGGCCTGGATGCGCGCGACCAGCTCGCGTGGATTGAAGGGTTTGGGCAGATAGTCGTCGGCGCCCATCTCAAGACCGACGATGCGGTCGATCTCGTCGCCCTTGGCGGTCAGCATGATGATCGCCGGCGGCGCTTGGTCGGCGCGCAGGCGGCGGCAGATCGACAGCCCGTCCTCGCCGGGCAGCATCAGGTCGAGGATGATCAAATCGAAGCTTTCGCGTGCCAGCGATTTGTCCATCGCCTGCGCGTTCTCGGCGGTCCTGACGGCAAAGCCTTGCTCGCCAAGATAACGTTGCAGCAGATCGCGCAGCCTTTTGTCGTCGTCGACGACGAGGATTTTTCGTTCGCTCATGCGCCAATCGTAACCGGAAAACGGGCGCGAGGTGGCAAACGCTTGGGCGGATGAACCTAGAAACCTCAGTTCGAACCACAACGACACAACGGGCACAACGAAGAACTCTGGTTCTTTGGGGGGCTTTCGAATCAGCTTATGGGTGATACATCACGACGTGGCAAATCATTGCTTTTTCGTCATGATCGTTGTGTTCGTTGTGGTTAACTGCTTTTTCCAGAATGAATTCGCCCCTGGACAGCCTGCAGCAGTCGCCACACGGGGAGCGAGCAAGTGACGACAATCGCCAGGCGGGCGACCTGGAACGAGGTGACCAGCGGCACGCCCAGTTTGAGTATTTTTGCGGTAATGCACATTTCCGAGAGGCCGCCGGGCGACGTTGCCAGGACCATGGTCGGCGCCGTTTCACCGGTCAGCCAGGCGATCGCCAGCCCCATGAGCACCGACACGCAGACGGTGAACGTCGCGCTGGCGGCAATTCCGAGCATCAGCCGGCGCGACTCGGAGCGCAGGCTGGGCTTGAATCGCGAGCCGAGCGAACAGCCGATCAGCAGCTGGGCGAGCACCGTCAGCAGCGGCGGGATTGCCGACATGTCATGGCTGCGGACGGTGGTCAGCAGGCTGACGGTCAGCGGGCCGAGCAGCCAGGCATTGGGAATGCGGGCTTTCATGAAGACGTAGGCGGTGGCGATCGCCATCAAGGTCAAGCCGATCAGTCCCGGTGTGCTCATCAGCGTCGCCGTCGGCGCATAGAGATCGTTGCCGCTGGCGCCGGTCAGGGTCACCGAGATCGGGATGATCGATACCGCCATCAGCACGCGCACCGAGTGCGCCAGCGCGACCTGATCGAAGCGTGCGCCGGCGCGTTCGGCGAGCACCGCCATTTCGGCGGCGCCGCCAGGGACGCTGGCAAAAAAAGCCGTGACCGCGGTAATTCCAGATAAGCGCTTGAGCAGCAGGCCGCCCAGCGCGCCGATCAGGATCGCGACCAAGGCTGCCGCCAGGATATAAGCGCCGTAATTGAGAATGTGCCGGGTGACGTCGGCGGTGAAGTAGAGTCCGAGGGCGCAGCCGATCACCAGTTGTCCCGCCTGACGGCCGCCGCGAATCGCTTTGACCCTGACGTCGCTGATGCCTGCCGCGCCGACCGTAAACATCGGGCCGAGCATCCACGGCAGCGGCACGTGCAGCAGCTTGAAGAACAGTCCGCCGCACAGGCTGAGGAAGAGTGCGGTGGCAATCGGGCGTAGCGAAGCGAGTAGGGTTTTCATCGATTCAGCCCGGGAGGGCCTGTCTACATGAACATGGCCTCCCGCGCGGGAGGCCATGCCTGGGTTGATTGAGTCCGGCGCAGGCCGGACTCGAAGCGTCGGTCAGAGGGTGATATTGCCCAGCAGCACGGAGGTGGCAAGCCACAGCAGTGAAACGCAGATTGCCGGCAACAGCGCGAACCGTTGCAGATCGCCGAATTCGACCTTGTTGAGGCCGACCAGCAAGTAGGTCGAGGGCACCAGCGGACTGAGCAGATGCGCGCCCTGTCCGATCAGCGCGGCGCGACCCATCATGTCGGCGGGAATGCCATAGACCGCGGCAGCCTTGGCGAGGACCGGCAGCACGCCGAAATAGAAGGCGTCGTTGGTCATGAAGAAGGTTCCCGGCAAGCTGATCAGCGAGGTGATGAAGGCGAAGTGCGGCCCCATCGATTCCGGAACGCCAGCAATGATCATCTTGGCCATGGCGTCGACCATCTTGGTGTCGGCCAGAATTCCCATGAAGATACCGGCGGCAAAGACCATCGCGACGACCGGCATGGCATTGGCGCCGTTGGCGGCGATGCGTGCTTGCTGATCCTTGTTCTTGTAGTTGACCAGCAGCGCCAGCGCGGTCGCGATGATGAACAGGATGGCCAGTGGCAGCACGCCCATCATCAGGCAGGTCATCAGCACGACGACCAGCACCAGGTTGATCCAGAATTTCTCCGGGCGCTTGAGCTGGTCGGCTTCGGGATCTTCGGACACGGTGAACTTGTTGTCAGCATGGGTGATGTCGAGGACGCCAAGGCGGGCGCGTTCCTGCAGGCCCCAACGGTAGCCCATGAAACAAACGAACAGGGTGCCGACCACCATGCACGGAATCATCGGCGTGAATACCTGCGACGAGTCAACGGACAGCGACGCCAGTACGCGACCCGTTGGGCCACCCCACGGGATAATGTTCATCACGCTGTTTTCGAGAACCGCCAGCGCCGGCAGAATGATCGGGCGGATTCCCAGTTTTCGATGCACGGCGAGCATCGCCGAGCAGGTCACCAGATAAGTCGTCGAGCCGTCGCCGTCAAGCGAAATGAACGCCGCCAGCACGGCCGTCCCGACGCAGACTTTCATCGGGTCGCCATGAACGACCTTGAGAATTTTCTTGATCACCGGGTCAAACAGTCCTGCGTCGATCATGATGCCGAAGAACAGGATGGCGAAACAGATCATGATCCCGGTCGGCGCGACCTTCTTGACGCCGTCAAACATCATTTTTCCGAGTTTCGCGTCGTGAAAACCCAGGGCAATGGCGAAGACGATCGGGATCAGGATCAGGGCATTCATCGCTGACATGCGCTTGGACATGATCAGATACATGAAGAGCAGGATCATTGCGAAACCCGCAATGCCTAGGGTCGTTTGACTGAGCATCAGATTACCTCCGGTAATTTTATATAAATCAACGCGTTGTGCGGCGTCCAAGTTCGCGTGCCTGGTCTTCTTGAGCCAGTTCATCAGAGCTTGTCCCGTGAGCCAAAAGTTCTTTGACCAACCGGGCCAAGCCGTTGAGAGGGGCGGCAGACCTTTTTGTGCAGGCAACGCCAATTTACAAAAACTCAGCCTTCTATTTGCCTACAATTCGATTCTTATTCGATATCTTGGCGATCGGCCTTGTTTTGCGCCCGCGCCGCGCCGCTGTTCGCATCAACTCGCCACTGGTCGAATAGGCGCGGCGCGTGCCATACTGGCGAGCCAATGACCGATCAGGGGCGGCATTCGATGAGAACCTGCGGTCCCCGGGTTTGCCTTTTTCTTATTTGATCGCTGATGAAATTACTTCTCGTAGAAGACAATCGCGAACTGTCGTCCTGGCTGACCAAGCTGTTGATTCAATCAGGTTATGCGGTCGAACAGGCGTTCACCGGCGAAGAGGCGTCGCAGTTTCTGCTGACGCAGAGCTATAACGCGATCCTGCTCGACTTGATGCTGCCGGGAATCAAGGGGCAGACGCTGCTCAAACAGATCAGAAGCAAGAACAATGATGTGCCGGTGCTGATCATCAGCGCGCAGGACAAGTTGCAGGACATCATCGAGCATTTGAACCTGGGCGCCGATGATTATCTGGCCAAGCCTTTCGACATCAAGGAACTCGAGGCGCGACTGCGTTCGCTGCTGCGCCGCGCCAGCGGCAAGACCAATCCGGTGCTGTCCTGTGGCGCCTTGCACTACGACACCAACTCCAAGTTGTTTTCCTGCGCCGGCACGGTGCTGGCCTTGACGCCCAGGGAGCACGCGGTGCTCGAAGCATTGATCCGCTTTCCCGGCAAGACGGTGGCCAAGAAGGATCTGGTCGACAGCCTGTTCACGCTTGAGGATACGGTGTCGGTCAAGGCGCTGGAAATCTATATCGTCCGCTTGCGCAAGAAAATTGAGAACTCGGGTGCAAAAATCATCACCTTGCGCGGATTGGGCTACATGTTGACCTATGTCGCTGAATGACCTGATCAGGCTGCGTAGTCTCAAGAGTCGCCTGATCGTCTGGGTGTTCATGCCGATCGCGCTGATCGTCGCGGTCGATCTGGTCGGGACTTATCACAGTACCGAACAGATCGCGACGACGATCCAGCAGCAACTGCTGCACGGGTCGGCGAAAATGATTTCGGAGCAGCTCGTTTTCAGCGATGGCGGCTATGAAATCAGCGTCCCGCCGGCGGCGTTCGAGCTGTTCGAGAACAAGTTTCAGGATCATGTCTATTTTTCGGTGCGCAGCAAGGACGGCAAGCTGATTGCCGGCGACGACGAATTGGCGGCGTATGAGGAATCCTTGCCGATCGAGGAGGAACGTTACTTTGTCGCCAGGCTGCACGGCGAGGTGGTTCGCGTCATCGTCTTTGCCCATGCGCTGCCTGATTCGTCGACCGGCGACTACGCCATTACTCAGGTTGCCCAGACCTTGCTCAGTCATGAGAACTTCAGGGAAGGGCTGTTCTTTTCGGCGATTGGCCGTCATCTGCTGTTGCTGGCGATCACCATCGCTTCTCTGGTCATTTCACTGAAATGGACGCTCAGTCCATTGAAGGAGTTCAGCCGGGAACTGCTGCAGCGCCAATCGGGATCGCTCGAAAAGCTCGACGGTTACAACGCGCCAAGCGAACTCGACCCGGTCATCCGCGCGCTCAATGAGTATGTCGAGCGCTTGAATCGCACCCTGTCATCGTATGAGAAGTTCGTCGCCAATACCGCGCATCATCTGCGCACTTCGTTTGCCATCATCGCCTCGCAGATCAATTTCGCCAAGCGCGCAAAGGTACACGACCAGGTTCAGCGCGAGGTGCTCGACGCGATACAGAAGACCTTGGGGGATTGCACCAAGGTGATCAATCAGTTGCTGGTCCTGGCGTCGATCGAACAGCAGGACGCTGCGTCGGCCGACGACGTCCAGATCTCGGAAATCATCATGGCGGTGATTGACGAAATGGCGCCGCTGGCGTATCAGAAGCATATTGAACTGGGCATTGACGTGTTCGACGACAGCGTTCGCGTCGCGGCGCCCGCTCGTCTGCTGCACGAACTGATTGCCAATCTGATCGACAATGCGATTGTGCATATGGGCAAGGCGGGTGAGGTAGTGATTTCACTGCGGCGCCAAACGGATCATGTCCTGCTCAGCGTCACTGACGATGGGGTCGGCATTCCGCCGGCGTTGCAGCAAAAGGTATTGGAACGCTTTTTTCGCATCGACGAGTCCAGGGCCGGCAGCTCAGGACTTGGGCTGGCGATCGTCAAGGAAATATGTGACCGCTTGAAGGCGCAGCTTTCCTTGCATACGCCTGCGTCTGGCGCCGGTCTGCAAGTCGATATCCGGTTCCCGTTAAGTGTCAAGGCCAACTGAGGGAGAACGGCATTAATTCTTTTCTAAAGCTCGTGGCGTTGATTGCATTGCTCGCGCCCTGTCTCCAGGCGAACGCCCGCGACAAGATCACGATCGTGGTGACCAGCATCGAGAAACAGATTTACCTGCCGGCCAAGCTCGCCGAGCGGCTGGGCTACCTCAAGGAAACCGGGCTGGATATCGAATTGCTCGGCGAGCAGCCCGGCGTCAACCCGGAAACGCAAATGCTGTCAGGCGCGGCACAGGGCGTCATCGGTTTTTACGACCATACCATCGACCTGCAGGCGCGCGGCAAGCTGGTGCAGTCGGTGGTGCAACTCAGTCAGGCGCCGGGTGAGGTGATCCTCGTCGCGAAAGCGGCAGCCAAGGACATCAACTCAGCGGCCGACTTCAGGGGAAAGACCCTGGGCGTGACCAAACTGGGCGCCTCGACCGATTTTTTGGTGCAGTATCTGGCGGCCAAGGCCGGTGTCAAAAAAAGCGAATTCACGATCGTTCCCGTCGGTGCCGGATCAACCTTCATTACGGCCATTGAAAAGGGGAAGATCGACGCCGGAATGACCACCGAGCCGACCATCTCGCGTCTGACTTCATCGGGCGCGGCGAGCATCCTGATCGATTTGCGCACCGCCAGGAGCAGCGAAGCGGTGCTCGGCGGCGTCTACCCGGGTGCCTGCCTCTATATGCCGACGGCCTGGGTCAATTCGCACAAGGAGCAAGTGCAAAAAATCGTCAATGCGTTCGTCAAGACGCTGCGCTATATCCAGGCGCACAGCGCCAGGGAAATTGCCGAAAAAATGCCGGAAGACTACTATGCATCGAACAAGCAGATGTACATCGATGCGCTCGAGGTGAGCAAACTGACGTTTACCGCCGATGGCGCGATGCCGGAAAACGGTCCGCCGACCGTGCTCGACGTTCTGAAGAAATTCGACAAGGCGGTGCAGAGAAAATCAATCAACCTGGCCAATACCTTCACCTCCGAATTCGTCAATGCCGTGAAATAAGCTTGCGCCATGTTGCCTCGCTTGCCCGACGGATTCTGCTTTGAAGGCAAACAGAAGGCTGCGCTTTTGTAACTTGGGCGGCGCGGTCCAGCGTAGCGAAGCTCGCGGCCGGGGTGCTTCCAAAATAGAACAAGCTTGTGAACATACATCGTTTGCGGTGAGGTCCAAACCCAGTAAGAATGTGACGCTGATGCCTGAGTCGTCCGATGCCAGTCCGTCAGCTTGCCATGCCATCTGGCGCGGCGTTTTGGGTGAATGGAAAATGACGGCGAACCCGGTGTCGAGAGTTTTCGAACTCGGAGTGCAGAAGGGTTGCAATTTGGAAAAAGCAGCTTGTTGTCTGGCTGGCTTCTCCATTTGTGTGGTTTTTTAAACGATGAAAGTCCGCGTCGATCGTCATTGCTGTGAATTTCAATCAACGTCAAAGCGCCTCGCTACGTGACCGTGCCCTTGGGCGCCAACTGGTATTTTTCACGTTGTTCGTTGCGTGTGCGCAAGCCCTGTGTTGCCGCCCGTCCTCAAGGAAAAGAGCATCGTGATTTCCGAATTGACCTCAGGCTCCGACATTGCCGCGGCCAAAGACCTCATCGAGCGCAACGGACTTTGTTTCGAAGCGGGCTATGACGAGCTGTTCGGCATCCATGAACTCGGCGAACTGGTTGCCGTTGGCGCGCGTTCCGGGAGCATTCTCAAGATGCTGGTGGTCGAGCCGTCTCACCAGGGCGGCCCCTTGCTCGGTGAACTCGTGACCACGCTGCTTGGGCGCGGATTGGATGCCGGTTTTGAGTCGCTGTTCATCTATACCAAGCCCGAGTATGCGCAGACTTTCGAGTCGCTCAACTTCACGCTGCTCGCCAGTCAGGGCAAGGTCGCGCTGCTCGAATACGGCAAGGGACTCAAGACCTGGCTGGCTGGTCAGCGTTCCCTGATCCGGCCTGGACTGAACGGCGCCGTGGTCATGAACTGCAACCCGTTCACCAACGGTCACCGTTATCTGGCTGAAAGCGCCGCACGTCAGGTCGACAATCTCTACCTCTTTGTGGTGCGCGAAGATCGTTCGCTTTTCCCTTTCGACGTGCGTTTCAGGCTGGTCCAGGAAGGCGTTCGCGATATCGGCAATGTGATTCTTCTTGACACCTCGCGCTACATCGTCAGTGGTGCGACCTTTCCGACTTATTTCCTCAAGAAGGACGATCCGGTCGCTCGCATCCAGATGGAACTCGACGTCACGCTGTTTGCCTCGCGGATCGCACCTTTTTTTGGCATTACCCGTCGCTTTGTCGGTACCGAGCCGAACTGCCAACTGACCGACAGCTATAACGCGACGATGAAGCGTCTGTTGCCCGTCTATGGCATCGAACTGATCGAAATTGAGCGCAAGCAGGCCGCGTCGGGGGTGATCAGCGCCTCTCGGGTACGCGAACTGATCGCGCGCAACGAGCTTTCTCAACTTGCCGACTACGTTCCAGCCAGCACCCTGGCTTATCTTTTGAGCGAGGCCGGAGAGCCCATTCGAAACCAACTGCAGCTTAACCTTAGGAGGTAGTACATGATTATTTTGAAGAAAGGGCAGGCCGGTACCATGCAGTCCAGCGACCTGATGGTCATCGTTGAACCGGCGAGCGAACTGACCATTGAAATCGAATCGACGGTCAAGAAACAGTTCGAGCACCTGATCCGCGCCAGGCTTGAGCAGGTTCTTGCCAAATTCGGGGTCGTCTCGGGCCGCATCAGCGTCAGCGATCGCGGCGCGCTCGACTATGCCATTGAAGCACGACTTGAAGCCGCGTTGCAGCGGGCCGGAGGCGCATGATGGATAACAGCAACAAGGGAGTCTGGTACAAGGAATACAAACAGGGACGGCGTTTCCTGATCAAGATTCGTCCCGGCGAAAGCCTGGTGCGGAGCATCGAGCAGATTGCCCGCCAGGAAGAAATCCACAATGCGGTGGTCCTTTCGGCGATCGGCTCGGTCAAGAATGTTCACCTCAACGACATCAAGAGCGGCGCCAAGTTGCCGATCACGCCGGCCCGGCTGACCTTTCACGAACTCGAAGGCCCGCTCGAATTGCTTTCGCTGACTGGAAACATCGTACCGGCCGAGACCGGGCAGGTGAATTGTCACCTGCATATCATGGGTAGCAAGTCGTCAGGCGACGTCGTCGGCGGCCATATGCAAGACGCCGAGGTGTTTGCGACCTGCGAGATCGTACTGGTCGAGCTGATGCTTGAGGGAATCGAACGGCATCTGTCCAAGACCGGCGGTACGCCCACCATTTTCTTCGCCGAGGAGTAGTCTTATGGCCGATTACAAATTACGCCGGTCCTTGCTTTACGTGCCGGGCAACATGCCGTCGATGTTGCAGAATGTTCCCTTGTTTCAGTGCGATGCCGTTCAGATCGACCTTGAAGATGCGGTGCCGCTGGCCGAGAAGGATGCAGCGCGAATCCTGGTCAGGCGTTTTCTCGATACCTACAAGGAGCGCAACAAGGAAGTCCTGGTTCGCATCAACGGGCTCGATACCAAATGGGCGCTCGACGATCTGAAAGCCGTGTTGCCGGGACTCCCCGACGGCATTCGTTTGCCCAAGGCCGACTCGCCTGATGTCGTCGAACGTCTCGACACCCTGCTCACCGAGTACGAGGAAGAACTCGGGCTCGAAGTCGGTTTCTTCAAGATCCTGCCGTCGATCGAAACGGCGATGGGTGTGATCAACGCGGTGTTTACCGCGCGCGCTTCGACGCGACTGATCGGCCTGGCATTCGGCGCCGAAGACTACACCGCGACGATGGAAATCAACCGCACCAAGACTGGCGAGGAGTTGTTCAACGCGCGAATGAACGTGCTGTGGGCAGCCAAAGCCGCGGGAATTCAGGCGCTCGACTCGATTTTTGCCGACGTCAACGACATGGATGCACTGCGCACCGAGACCGAACTGATCAAGAAGCTCGGTTTTACCGGCAAGAGCCTCGTCAATCCGCGTCAGATCGACGTGGTTCATGAGGTGTTCGCACCCAAGCAGGCCGAGGTCGACTACGCGCTGCAAGTGATGGACGCCATCAAGCGTGCGCGCGAGATGGGCACCGGGGTGATTTCGCTTAAAGGCAAAATGATCGATCGACCGGTCGTCGTTCGCGCCGCTCGCGTGCTGAGCACGGCCCGCGCCCACGGCATGGTCGATGTAGTGATTAACGAGGAGGATATCAATGGCGCTGAATAGTGTGGGACGGGACATTCCGGAGACTTTTGCCGGCAAGAAGCTGATTCCCTATAGCGATCCGTGGTCTTTGCAACCGCACGCCGAGCGCTCGACGCGGGCGATCCGGCGCATCACCCACAACGGCAGCAAGCTGGTCGGCGGTCTGCGCGATGCGATCATCGCCTCGGGGCTCAAGGATGGGATGACCATCTCGACGCACCACAGCCTGCGCAACGGCGACCAGCTGCTCAACGATCTGGTGCGCGAAATCGACGCGCTCGGCATCCGCGACATCAAGATCGCCTCGAGCTCGGTGCACATCGTTCATGCCGAACTGATCCCGTTCATCCGCAAGGGCGTGATTAGCGGCTTCGAATGCGGCGTCAACGGTCTGATCGGCGAACTGGTTTCCAAGGGCGAGCTCGATTGCCCGATCATCGTCCGTTCGCACGGCGGTCGTGCCCGCGCCTTGATCACCGGCGAAGTGCCGGTCGACGTCGCTTTCCTCGCCGCGCCGTATTGCGACGAGTATGGCAACTTCAACGGCTACTACGGCCCGTCGGCGTGCGGCAGCCTGGGCTATGCCCAGGTCGATGCGCAGCACGCGCACAAGGTCGTTGCCGTGACCGACAATCTGGTGCCTTTCCCCGCCGTTCCGGTCGGTATTCCGCAGTCGGTGGTGGACTTCGTCTGCCAGGTCCCGCGGCTTGGCGATCCGAAGAAGATCGTTTCGTCGACGACCAAGATCACCACCGACCCGATCGGTCTGCAGATCGCCAAATACGCCGCGCTGGTGATGGAGTCGTCGGGCTACATCAAGGACGGTTTCTCGTTCCAGACCGGAACCGGCGGCATCTCGCTGGCGGTTGCCGAGAACGTTCGCGCCATCATGCGCGCGGGCAAGATCAAGGGCGCCTTCGGTTGCGGCGGGATTACCGGCAATTTCGTCGATATGCTCGAAGAAGGGTTGTTTGAAGCGCTGTTCGATGTCCAGTGCTTCGACCTCAAGGCGGTCGAGTCGATCGGTCGCAACCAGAAACACGTCGAGATGACCGCCGGCACCTACGCCAACCCGTTCAACTGCGGTTCGGTGGTCAATCGCCTCGATTGCGCGATCCTCTCGGCGACTGAAATCGACGTCAACTTCAACGTCAACGTCAATACCGAGTCGACCGGTTACCTGCTGCACAACACCGGCGGACACTGCGACGTGGCCGCTGGCGCCAAGGTCTCGATCGTCGTCTGTCCGTCGATTCGCGGCCGTCTGCCGATGATCCGCGACGAGGTGACGACGATCACCACGCCGGGCGAAACGGTCGGCGTGATCGTCACCGAACGCGGTATCGCGGTCAATGACAATCTTCCTGAACTCAAGGCCGAACTGATCCGGCGTCGTGCGCCGGTCAAGGACATCCGCCAGCTGCGTGACGAAATCTACGCGGTGACCGGGGTGCCCCGGCCGATCGAGTTCGAGGACAAGGTCGTCGGCCTGATCGAATACCGTGACGGTTCAATCATTGACGTCGTCAGACAAGTCTGTCCGTAGCATCCTTGCGGCCAGGGACAGCCGCCAGGATGGCCTCGCTCGGCGTTTGAGCGAAGGCCACCTGGCGACGGTCTTTATGTCGCTCAATATTCCTGGTCAGGATAAAACGCCAGCGGGTTCGCAGGCGTTTTTCCTGTCTATTCTCGATCAACTGGCGCAAACTTTTCCGGGCTTGTCGATGCTCGAAAGATCGTCGGACGCGCTCGGCCCTTTCGCGATCATCGCGCTTGCGATCGATCCGCGCGAAGTCAAGAAAGCCTGCATTGCGCTTGAAACAGCACATCCCGCGGCACGCTTGATCGACCTTGACGTCTATTCTGCTGCGGGCGTTCAGATCGACCGCGCCAGCCTCGGCGTTGCTGCGCGCCCCTGCCTCGTTTGCCAATCGCCGGCGGTCGACTGCATTCGCCTCAAACGGCACTCGCTTGAAGAAGTCATCGCCCAGACCCATGAACTGCTCAGCCCCTTCAACGCTTGAGACGCTGGCGACCTCGCTGGTCAGCGGCGCTCGCCTCGAACTCCATCTGACGCCCAAGCCGGGTCTCGTCGACCGCGCCGATTGCGGATCGCATCCCGACCTGTCGATTGAAATCATGGAGCGCTCGATCGGCTACGTTTCTGGCTATCTTGATGAGACGCTCGTCTCGCTGGCCGCGGGCCAGTCTTTCGCGCACCAGAAGGCGATCGGCGTGCGCGCCGAACAGCGTCTGCTCGCTGATTTGGGAACCAATACCCACAAGGGTTTCATCTTCCTCAGCGGGATGCTGCTGATCGCGCGCTGGCACGCCGCGTCGGCTGACGAGCGCGCCATTCGCAGCGCGCTCTGCGCGCTCTGCGACGAATTTTTCAGGACCGCCGACGAACGATCGACCAACGGTCGCCTGGCGCGAACAAAGTACCAGGCCGGCGGCATCGTCGTCGAGTCGGTCAACGGTTTCCCTTCGGTCTTTGACCAGGGATTGCCGGTTTTTCGCCGTGCCATGCAGCAACACGGCTGCTTTGAGGCCGCGTCCTTTGCCCTGCTGGCGCGCCTGATGCAGACCGTAGACGACACCACCACGCTGCATCGCGCGGGGCCGGATGGGCTGGCGCGAGTCAAGCGCGACGGACTGGCGCTTGAGCAGATCGTCGCCGAGGGCGGTGACCATCTGGCTTTTTTGCGCGAACTCAACCGCTGCTACGTGCAAGCGAACATCACCATCGGCGGGGTGGCCGACATGATCGGCATCGCTTACGGCGTCCTGCTGGCGAGCGGCGAAATTTCGTCGCAACTGGCAACTGCGCTACCGGCTCAGCCGCCGACCACAAAACGATAGCCGATTCCCGCTTCGGTAATGAGGTGCTTGGGCATCGACGCATCGACCTCGATCTTCTTGCGCAGGTTGGCCATATGCACGCGAACGTAATGGGTGTCTTCGGCGTGTCCCGGTCCCCAGACGACATTGAGCAGTTGCCGATGCGTGATCACGCGATTCGGTTGCGCCACCAGATAGGTCAATAGGCGGTATTCGATCGGCGTCAGGTGCATCGGCTGGCCGTCGCGCTCGACGACGCGATGCGCAAGGTCGATGCAAATTTCGCCAAAGCGAACCTGCGCGCTCGCCGCCTGGGGTAGCTGGCGCCTGAGTTGGGCGCGCACCCGCGCCATCAGTTCGCCGGCACCGAAAGGCTTGACCAGGTAGTCGTCGGCGCCGGCGTCGAGCGCGGCGACCTTGTCGGTCTCGCTGCTGCGCGCCGAAAGAACGATCACCGGGCAGCTCGACCAGCTACGCAAGTCGCGGATGAAATCGACGCCGTCGCCGTCGGGCAGGCCCAGGTCGAGGACGACGAGGTCGGGACGCCGCGTTCCGGCCTCGATCAATCCGCGCTTGACGCCGTCGGCCTCGAACGCCTCGTAGCCCTCGCTCTCCAGCGCCATGCGAACGAAGCGCCGGATGTCGGCTTCGTCCTCGACGATCAATACGTGGGTGCGGATTTCACTCATACGCGCTCATTCGCTTCGCTCTCAGTTTCAACGATTTCCGACGTGCCGCCGTCGTCGGTCGGTGGTTCGCCGCGCGGCAGCGCGAGAACAAAGCTGGCACCGCCGACGTCTCGCGTCTGCCCGCGGATCGTTCCGCCATGGGCCTGCATTATCGCGCGGCAGATCGTCAGCCCCAAGCCGACGCCAGTGGTCGAGCCTTCCTTGCTGCCGCGCTCGAATTTTTCGAAGATCGCGTCTTCGCGTCCGCTCGGCAGTCCCGGACCTTGATCGTTGACGCAGACGATCACGAAGTCGGTCTCGGCGTGCGCCTCGATGCTGATCGGGGTGCGCGCCGGCGTGTATTTTGCAGCGTTTTCGAGCAGATTGCAGAGCACGCGCTCGATCAATACCGCGTCGAACTGCAACAAGGGCAGATCCGGCGCCAGATTGACCTTGAGCGGCCGGTCTTCGAGTAGCGCGGCGCAGCCGTTGAGGGCGCTGCCGACGACTTCTTCGAGCGGCTGCCACTGACGATTGAGATGCACCGCGCCCGATTCGAGTCGCGCCATGTCGAGCAGATTGTTGACCAGCGCGGTCATGCGCATCGCCGACGAGCGCATCGACACAATCAGCTCGCGCTGCTCTTCGGTCAGCGGCGGTTTGGTCAATTGCACGGTATCGGCGAGGCCGACCAGCGACGCCAGCGGCGTGCGCAGGTCGTGCGAGATGGTCGATAGCAGCGAGTTGCGCAGACGCTCCGATTCCATTTGCAGCGTCGTCTTTTGCGCGACGTCGATGTAGTGGATGCGTTCGATCGAGATCGCCATCAGCGACGCGCAGGTGTCGAGCACCCGGCGCTGTTCCGGGCTGAGCAATCCGGTCTCGGCGAGATCCACCGCCAGGACGCCGCGCAGCCGCATCGTCGCCTTGAGGGGCAGAACCAGGCAGCGGCTCGCCGGCAGCGTGTCGGTGCCGCGTCCGGCGGCTTCGCCGCGCGCGAAGGTCCACTGCGCGACGCCCAGGTCGACTTCGGTCGTCGCTCCCGGCAGTACCTTGAGTTGATCGTTTTCGTCGGCGACCAAGAGCGCCGTCTTGACGCCAAATTCGGCGACCAGGAAGCGCGCGCCAATCTGCGCAACCTGCTCGACCAGCAGCGCCGCCGAAAGATCGCGCGACATTTCATAGAGACCGCTGACGCGCTGCTCGCGTTCGGTGACTGCGTCGACCTGAATCTTGAGTCCGGCCGTGAGTTGCCCGACGACCAGCGCGACGAGCAGCATTACGACAAAGGTCAGCAGGTATTGCGCATCGCTGACGGAAAACGAGAAACGCGGCGGAACAAAGAAGAAATCGAACAGTGCGACGCCGACCAACGAAGCGCAAACGGCCGGGCCGCGGCCATAGCGCAGGGCGATGCCGATCACGCAGAGCAGGAACAGCATGACGATGTTGGTCAGCTCGAGAACGCCGAGCAGCGGCGTCGCCGCCAGTGCCGTCATCCCGCACGCGGCGAGCGCCGCAGCATAGCCCTGCCATTTCACCTTGACGTGCGTTACTGACGGTTTTGGCGGCTGGGCCCGCGCCGTGCGCGGCAGCGCCAGGCGCAGCACGTCGAGGTCGTCAGCCAGCGCTTCGATGCGTTCACCGAGCGTGCTTTGTCCCGGCCAGCGCCAGCGCCGCCCGGGGCGGCCCATGACCAGCCGCGAAAGATTGTGTTCGCGCGCATAGTGAATCAGCGCGGTGGCGACTCCGGGCGCCGAGAGCATCGCCGTCGTCGCGCCGAGTTCCTGCGCGAGCTTGAGTACGCGCAGCATGTCCTGGCGCGCCCGCTCGTCGCTCGCTGCTCCGGCCGCGTCGACATGCACGGCGTGCCACGGTACGTCGAGGCGCGCGGCCAGGCGCGCGCAGGCACGGACGATCTTTTCGCCCGCTTCGCCGGGGCCGACGCAGGCGAGCAGCGACTCGCGGTTGGGCCAGACCGGCAGCATCGAGTTGCGGCTGCGGTAGGCCTGCATTTCGCCGTCGACGCGGTTGGCGGTACGGCGCAGCGCCAGCTCGCGCAGTGCCAGCAGGTTGCCCTTGCGGAAGAAGTTCCTGGCCGCCTGATCGGCCTGTTGCGGCAGATAAACCTTGCCCTGGCGCAATCGTTCGAGCAGCTCGTCGGGCGGGAAATCGACGACGACGACTTCGTCGGCCTGATCGAAGATGCGGTCGGGAACGGTCTCCCAGACGCGAATTCCGGTGATTCCGCTGACGATATCGTTGAGCGTTTCGAGATGCTGGACATTGACCGTCGTATGCACGCTGATTCCCGCTGACAGCAGTTCGCAGACGTCCTGCCAGCGTTTCGGGTGGCGCGATCCGGCGACGTTCGAGTGCGCCAGCTCGTCGATCAGGATGACCGCCGGCCGGCGCGTCAGCGCGCCGTCCAGGTCGAATTCCTTGAGCACATGTTCGCGGTAGGGCACGTCGCGCAGCGGCAGGCGCTCGATGCCCTCGGCCATCGCTTCGGTTTCGGCTCGCCCGTGCGTTTCGACCACGCCGATGACGATATCGACGCCCCGCGCGAACTGTTGCCGGGCGTCGCCGAGCATCGCGTAGGTCTTGCCGACACCGGCCGACGCACCGAAGAAGATCTTGAGCTTGCCGCGTTGTTCGCGCGCTTCTTCGGCATTGACGAGGTCGAGCAGGCGGTCGGGGTCGGGGCGTTCGCTATTCATGGGCAAGCCTGTTCTTCCGCAAGGTCAGCGCGACACGCTATCGAGCGCGAGATTGAGCTCGAGCACGTTGACGCGCGCTTCGCCGAAGATACCCCATTGGCGTTCCTCTGTGTTTCTTTCGACCATCGCTTTGACCTTGCTGGGGGCAATCTGGCGCGCGCGGGCGATGCGTTCGATCTGGTAGTGCGCGGCATCCGGGCTGATGTGCGGGTCGAGGCCGCTCGCCGAGGCGGTCACCAGATCGGACGGGATCGGTCGCGTATTCTCGGGGTCGGCCGTTTTCAAGGCCTCGATGCGGGCTTTGACGGCGTCAAGCAGCGCCGGATTGAGCGGCCCCTGATTGGATCCGCCCGAGGCCGAGGCGTTGTAAGGCTGCGGCGAGGTGGCCGACGGCCGGCCCCAGAAATACTTGGGGTCGGCAAAGTTCTGCCCGATCAGGCGCGAGCCGACCGCTTTGCCGTCCTTGACGATCAGGCTGCCAGCGGCCGTGTCGGCAAAGGCGAGCTTGGCGATGGCGGTGACGGCCAGCGGATAGACGATGCCGGTCACCAGCGCAAGCAGAACGAAGAGGCTGAGTGCCGGACGTAACATGGGTAATAAGGTTTTCATGAGTGTTCTCCTTGATTTAAGCCAGACCGAGCGTGGATATGGCCAGATCGATCGCCTTGATGCCGATGAACGGGACGACGACGCCGCCCAGGCCGTAGATCGCCAGGTTTTTCCGCAACAGCGCCGCCGCGCCGAGCGGCCGGTACTTGACGCCTTTCAAGGCGAGCGGGATCAGGAAGACGATGATCAGCGCGTTGAAGATCACCGCCGAGAGGATCGCCGACGACGGGCTGGAAAGCCCCATGACGTTGAGTGCGGCAAGCTGCGGGTAAGTGCTCACGAAAGCGGCCGGGATGATCGCGAAGTACTTGGCGATGTCGTTGGCGATCGAAAAGGTGGTCAGCGAACCGCGCGTCATCAGCATCTGCTTGCCGGTCTCGACGACCTCGATCAGCTTGGTCGGGTTGGAGTCGAGGTCGACCATGTTGCCGGCTTCCTTAGCCGCCTGCGTGCCGCTGTTCATGGCCACGGCGACGTCGGCCTGGGCCAGCGCCGGCGCGTCGTTGGTGCCGTCGCCGGTCATCGCCACCAGCCGGCCCTCGGCCTGGTACTGGCGAATGAGCGCCAGCTTGGCTTGCGGTGTCGCTTCGGCGAGAAAGTCGTCGACGCCGGCTTCGGCGGCGATCGCGGCGGCGGTGACGCGATTGTCGCCGGTCACCATGATGGTCTTGATTCCCATCTTGCGCAGTTCGGCAAAGCGTTCCTTGATGCCGCCCTTGACGATGTCCTTGAGCTCGATGACGCCGAGCACCTTGGTGCCGTCGGCGACGACCAGCGGCGTGCTGCCGCGACGCGCGACGGCGTCGACGCTGGCGCTGACCGACTTGGGAAATTTCCCGCCGAGCGCTTCGACGTGCTTCTTGATCGCTTCGGCAGCGCCCTTGCGGATCTGGCGACCGGCCATGTCGACGCCGCTCATGCGGGTGTTGGCCGAAAAATGCACGAAGTGCGCATCGAGCGCGTGGATGTCGCGTTCGCGCAACGAAAAGCGTTGCTTGGCGAGGACGACGATGCTGCGGCCTTCCGGCGTTTCGTCGGCGAGCGAGGCGAGCTGGGCGACGTCGGCGAGGTCGGCTTCGGCTACGCCGTCGGCCGGCAGCAAGGCCGACGCCTGGCGGTTGCCCAGCGTGATCGTCCCGGTCTTGTCGAGCAGCAGCACATCGACGTCGCCGGCGGCCTCAACCGCACGCCCCGAGGTGGCGATCACATTGGCCTGCATCATGCGGCTCATTCCGGCGACGCCGATCGCCGAGAGCAGTCCGGCGATGGTCGTCGGAATCAGGCAGACCAATAGGGCAATCAGCACCGTGATGGAAACCGGGGTGCCGCTTTGCGCGACCTCGACGCTGAACATCGAGAACGGCAACAGCGTGACGGTGACGACCAGGAAGACGATCGTCAGCGCGACCAGCAGGATGGTCAGCGCGATTTCGTTGGGCGTCTTCTGGCGCTTGGCGTTTTCGACCATGGCGATCATGCGGTCGACGAAGGTCTCTCCCGGATTGACCGTGACCTTGACGACGATCCAGTCGGACAGCACGCGCGTGCCGCCGGTCACCGACGAGAAGTCGCCGCCCGATTCGCGGATCACCGGCGCCGATTCGCCGGTGATCGCCGATTCGTCGACCGAGGCCACGCCTTCGATGACTTCGCCATCAGCGGGAACGGTATCGTTCGCTTCAACCAGGATCACCTCGCCCAGGCGCAGGTCTTCGGACTGAACCAACTGCCATGGCGCGCCGAATTTCGCTTCGGACAGCTTCTTGGCCCAGGTCTCCTTCTTGAGACCGCGCAGTGAAGCAGCTTGCGCCTTGCTGCGACCTTCGGCCAGCGCCTCGGCGAAATTGGCGAAGAGCACCGTGAACCACAGCCACAGCGTGACGGCGAGGATGAATCCCGGGTTTTCGACGATTCGCTCTTGAGCTTGGCCGCTCAGCGACGAAATCCACAGCACGGTGGTCAGTATGCTGCCGACATAGACGACGAACATCACCGGATTGCGCCATTGCACGGCCGGGTTGAGCTTCCTGAACGATTCGGCAATGGCCGGGCCGGTCAGGGTAGGGTCAAACAGAGTAAAGGTCTTGCGTGTCATTACATTTCTCCCAGGCTCAGTGCGCGGCGCTGAGCAACAGCTGCTCGATCACCGGGCCGAGCGCTAGCGACGGCACATAGTTCAAGAGACCGACCAACAATACGACGCCGATCAGCAAGGTCACGAACAGCGGTCCATGCGTCGGGAGGGTGCCCTCCGTGACGGTCAGGCGCTTCTTGGCGGCCAGCGATCCGGCGATGGCCAGCACCGGGACGATCACGCCGAAGCGGCCGAACCACATGGCGATTGCCAGCATGACGTTGTAGAAGGGGGTGTTGGCCGAGAGACCGGCGAAGGCGCTGCCGTTGTTGTTGGCCGCCGAGGTGAAGGCGTAGAGGATTTCCGAGAAGCCATGCGCGCCCGGGTTGGCGATGCCGGCGCGGCCGTCGGCGGCGAGCACGGCGATGGCGGTGCCGATCAGCACCAGCAGCGGCGTCACCAGGATGGCGATCGAGCTCATCTTCATCTCGTAGGTTTCGATTTTCTTGCCCAGATACTCCGGCGTGCGACCGATCATCAGCCCGGAAATGAAGACGGCCATGATGGCGAAGATCAGCATGCCGTAGAGACCGCTGCCGACCCCGCCGAAAACGACTTCGCCCAGTTGCATGTCGATCAGCGGGATCAAGCCACCCAGCGGGGTGAAGGAGTCGTGCATGGCATTGACCGCGCCGCACGAGGCCAGCGTGGTGATCACCGCGAACAGTCCGGAATCGGCGGTACCGAACCGGGTCTCCTTGCCTTCCATATTGCCGGCGAGCTGATCGACGCCCAGTGAGGTGAGCAGCGGATTGCCCTGCGCCTCGAAATGCATCGCCGCCGCCGCCAGAACGACGAACATCAGCGTCATCGCGGCGAGCACGGCCCAGCCTTGCCGGGTATCGCCGACCATCCGTCCGAAGGTAAAGCACAGCGCGGCCGGGATCAGGAAGATCGCCAGCATCTCGATGAAGTTGGTGAGCGGCGTCGGATTCTCGAACGGGTGCGCCGAGTTGGCGTTCATGAAGCCGCCGCCGTTGGTGCCGAGCATCTTGATCGCTTCCTGCGAGGCGACCGGCCCCATGGCCAGCGTCTGGGTCGGCGTTTGCGCGGGTTCGGTGACGGCGACGCCCTGGTCGTCCTTGATCGGCTGGCCGGCTGTGTCGAGCTTGGGCGCGTCGTAGTGCGTCACTTCGAGCGTCGTCACGTCCTTATAGGCGTCGAAGTTCTGGATGACGCCTTGGCTCGTCAGAAACACCGCGAAGATGAGCGACAGCGGCAGCAGCAGGTAGAGCGTGACGCGCGTCAGATCGACCCAGGCGTTGCCGACCGTCTTGGCGGTATGGCGCGCAAAGCCTCGAATGAGGGCAATGACGACGGCAATACCGGTGGCAGCGGAGAAGAAATTCTGCACCGAAAGCGCCAGCATTTGTGTCAGGTAGCTCATCGTCGATTCGCCGCCATAGCCTTGCCAGTTGGTGTTGCTGACGAAGCTGATGGCGGTGTTGAACGCCGAGTTCGGGCTGACGTTCGGGAAAGCCTGTGGATTGAGCGGTAGCCACAGTTGCAGCCGCTGCAGCGCATAGACGGCGACGACGCCGAGCACGTTGAAGAGCAGGATGGCGAAAGCGTATTTGAGCCAACCCATCTCTTCATCGTGGCGCACGCCGCAGAGGCGGTAGAGCGGGCGTTCGATCGCGCCGCCGAAGGCGAAGCGTCCTTCCATCAGCGTGGCGATATAGAGGCCCAGCGGCTTGACGGTGAGCAGCAAGACGGCGAGGTAGAGTCCGAGAAGAGTCCAGGCATGCGAGCTCATGAAAAGTCCTCCGGATTGAGCAGCGCCGCGATCAGATAAATCAGCAGGCCGGCAGCGACGATGCCGCTGAGAATGGTGAGCCAGGTCATCGGGCACCTCCCAGCCGGGCACAGCCGGCGGCGAGACCGACCGTCAGCGCGAAGATGAGTCCGATGGCGGCAAGATAGGCGAGATCCATGGTTTTTTCCCTTGCGTTAATTGCGACACGATCATGATGGCGGCTGGCCCATCAAGACGTTGACAAGAGATGGGGCGGTCGCGTCAAGAAAACGTAAAGGCGGAAATTGACCTGATGTCATTAGGTGTCGGCGCTGCTTGCCGAGTGGCCGGTCTTGTGCAATTGCAATGCGCCGAGGGGCCCCCAGGCGATGGCGGCCAATAACGTCAATACGGCTTGGCAGGGGGGGCGTTCCACGCAATCGCTTTGGCGCTGCTGCGCGAGTTGCGACGCCTTGTACCATCAGTGAGCACTGATACAAATTCTTACAAACTAGCGATACCGGCGCCAATCCCTGTTGCCGCAGGCTCGAACGCCATTTTTCCGGGCGGCCGGCAAGGCCGCCGAGAGTCCACGAGCTGTTGAAGCGGTGCACAATGCGGCGTGTATGGCTGGGTCGGGTAATCGGCGCTTGCTGCGGCGCGCGGCCGGTCGCTGAGCACGGCCATGAACGGCAATCGGCGCAGAAAATCAGGGTGTGGAGAAGCAGCTTGTGATGCTTTCGGTCAAGCGGATGATCAGCGGCAGTTTTGCGGCGGTGCTGGCTTTGGCCCTGTCGGGGATGCTGTGCGCGTCGCAGGCCTACGCGCAGAGTTCAAGCCAGGCTGCATCGCAGAGCTCATCAAATTCGGCGGACGTTCGTGAAAAACCGCGGCAGGGTGCTGTCTCGGCGGCGTCAGCGCCGCGTAGTCCGCGTGACGCCAAGCGGCCTTACGCCAAGCGCGGCAGCGAAACGCCGCGACCGCAGCGCATGTCGCCCGAGGAGCGGCGTCAGTTGCGGCGCGATATCAAGGATGCCGGTCGCCAGATCTATCCGCCGCGTCGCTAGTCAGTCAAGCCCCGCGAGCGCTTGCGGTTAAGTCAGATCAAACGCCAACCACTGAGCACCAGCCGCTTGAAGCCAAAAAAACTCCGGGTGCGAATGACATGGCTGCCGTCTTGCGGAAAACATCGGGGCACATAGACGGTGGCGTTCTGCAGCGTTTGCTTCGTATAGTCGGCGAGCTTCACCGGTTCGCCAAAGCTGATCGACGGGCAATCCGTTATATCGAAACAGCAGCCGCTGACGGCATGCGGGATGTCGATGAAGAGCGGCGATTGCTTCTCTTCAATGAGAGCCAGTGCGTCTTCGGAGATGGTAATCATGATCCTCAATCCAAAAAGCAAGACAGGTCAGGTCGAATCGACGCGAGATCAGACTCTGTCTGGCCGCGATAGTTCGTGTTGGCAGCGAAATTGGCGCAGAAAAAGGCCAGCAATCCCGCCTGGGACGCTGGCCTTGTCAAGGCTGGTTCGGGGTCTTTAGTCGGTAACCAACGCCAGGACCTTGTCGCCGAACTTGTCGGTCACCAGTTTTTCAATCTTGAGCAGTTCGTACCAGCGAGCAAATGCCCCGATGAAGACGATGGTGATCAGGACCATCAGGACGCCCGACATCGTCGTCAGCAGGTAGAGCTGCTTGGGCAGATAGTTGCCGGTGATGTTGAGGTACCCAGCCCACATCACGACCGGGAAGACCAGCAGGCCGGGAGCTGCCGTGACCCAGGCGTATTTCGCCTTGCCCAGCCGGATCAGCATGGTGGTACCGATGATCAGCGCGGTGGCGGCGAGCAACTGGTTGGCCATGCCGAAGAGCGGCCAGATGGTCGAGATGTCGCCTGTATAGACCAGGTAACCCCAGGCTCCGGTAAATAGCGCACTGGTGATGATGATTCCCGGCGTCCAGGAGTTGTCGGCAAATGGCGCGTAGGCCTTGCCCAGCATTTCCTGCAGCAGATAGCGGCCAACGCGGGTGCCGGCATCGACGGCGGTCAGGATGAAAACGGCTTCGAACATGATCGCGAAGTGATACCAGTAACCCATCATGCCCTTGAAGAGCGGCACCGCGTCAAAGATGTAAGCCATGCCGACGGCCAGCGAAACCGCACCGCCCGGACGTCCTTGGAGCTGTTCGCCAACTTCGGCGGCCAGGCGCGGCAGATCGACGACGGCGAGGCCCAACTTGCCAAAAGCGGCGGGCGCCGCATTGATCGCGAAGTAATCGGCCGGAACCAGAACGCACGCGGCGATCAGTGCCATGATGGCGACGAAACCTTCGGTCAGCATCGCGCCGTAACCGACGAAGAGGATGTCCTTCTCGTTGGCGATCATCTTGGGCGTCGTTCCCGAGCCGATGATGGCGTGGAAACCGGACAGCGCGCCGCAGGCGATGGTGATGAACAGGAACGGGAAGGCTGCGCCTGGAATGACCGGGCCGCCGCCGAAGAAGTAAGGCGTGATCGCCGGCATGTGCAGTTCGGGATGGACGAAGGCGATGCCCAGCGCCAGCGCGGCGATGGTGCCGATCTTGAGGTAGGTCGACAGGTAATCGCGCGGCACCAGCAGGAACCACACCGGCAGCACCGAAGCGACGAAGCCGTAGGCCGGAATGATGATCGCCAGTTCCTTCTTGGTGAAGGTGAACATCTTGGCCAGCACCGGATCGGCAGCGACGTAGGGGCCGACATAAAGCGAGACGATCAGCAGGACGACGCCGATGATGCTCATTCCCTTGACATCGCCGGGACGGATGTTGTGCATGTAAATGCCCATGATCATCGCGATCGGCAGCGTCGCGAACACCGTGAACGTTCCCCACGGACTGTTGAACATCGCGTTGACGACGGCGATCGAGAGTCCGGCGAGCGTCAGGATCAGGATGAACAGGATGGCGACCGATGCCACTTTGCCGGCGACCTTGCCGACCTCGGTTTCGGCGATCACCGACAGGCTGCGGCCTTTATGGCGCACCGAGGCGAACAGCACGACCATGTCGTGGACGCCGCCGGCCAGCACGCAGCCGATCAGAATCCACAGCGCGCCCGGCATGAAGCCGAACTGCGCGGCGAGCACCGGCCCGAGCAGCGGTCCGGCGGCGGCGATGGCCGCAAAGTGGTGACCGAACAGCACGTACTTGTTGGTCTTGACATAGTCGTGACCGTCTTCCATGGTCACGGCCGGCGTTTCCCGTTCTGCGCGCAGATTCATGACCTTTTGGGCCAGGAAGATGCCGTAGAAGCGGTAGGCAATGGCGAATACGCATGCCGACACAAAAATCAACGTCAATGAATTCATCTATTTCCCCTTTATTGGTGTGCAACCCCAAATTGAACCATGCACGTGCCGGAGAGCGATGCTGCGGGTCGAACGGCTCCTGCATGAGTGCAGGCTGGAATGTAACGTCTTGTCCGTCGCTCGAGCTGACTATCTGGCGAGCGGTTGCCCGCAGGTTTGAACGGTATCCAGAATGGGTTGAGCGGTGCACGAACGCGTCAGGAAATCAGCAACTTGTCCTTGATTTCACGCAGGTAGCGGCGGCTGACCGGGACCCGCTTGCCGCTCTGCGTGACGATTTCAGCGGCGCCGTTGTCGAGCAGCTCGATCTCGGCGATCTGGGCGAGGTTGATCAGGTATTGGCGATGGCAATGGACCAAGGCGGTGCGTTCCTGCAATATCTTGAGCGTCAGCTCGGTGACGCCCTGTTTGTTCATGGCGACGACCTGTACGCCGCAGACGTCGGTGTTGACGTATTCAACGTCTTCGAGCGCGATGAGCACGATGCGGTTGCGCGTAATGCACGGAATCTGCCGCAAGGGGCTGTCGGCGCCCGGAAAAGCGGTCGCCGCGGGGCGCTTGCCGGCGCGCAGCCAGTCGAGGGTCTTCTCAAGGCGTTGCGGATCGATCGGTTTCAAGAGATAGTCGGCGGCGTGTTCCTCGAAGGCCTTGAGCGCGTGCTCGTCGTAGGCGGTGACGAAAACGATGTGCGGCAGCGCCGACGGCTCGATCATTGAGACCATTTCGAGGCCGGAAACGCGCGGCATCTGGATGTCGAGAAAAACGACGTCGGGGCGCAGGCGGTGGATCGCCGACAGTCCTTCGACGGCATTGCTGCATTCGCCGACGATCTCGACGTCGGGCGCGGTGGCGAGCAGCGCCTTGAGTTCTTCGCGCGACGGTGCTTCGTCGTCAATGATCAGCGCACTCAGCATGCGACGAGTTCCTCTTCGACCGGAACGCGGATGGTGACCCGTGTCCAGCGCTCGGGTTGGCAGGTCACGTCGATGCCGTAGGCGGCGCCGTAACGGATCTTGATTCGCCGATCGACCAGGTTCATCCCCAGCCCGTCGCCGTCGGGCTTGGGTTTGTAGAGACCGGCGCTGTCTTCGATGACGATCGTCAGCCCGTCGCCCTGACGCTCGGCGCTGATGGTGATTTTTCCCGGTTCGAGCATCTGCGAAATGCCGTACTTGATCGCGTTCTCGACGATCGGCTGCAGCGAAAAAGTCGGCAGGCGCAGGTGCAGCAAGTCGTCGGCGACGGCGAACTCGACGTCGAGCCGCCCGGCGAAGCGCGCCAGCTCGATTCGCAAATAGGCATCGACGTGTTCGATCTCGTCCTTGAGCGTCGATTCGTCGCTGACTCGTTTGAGGCTCTTGCGGAAGAAGGTCGACAGGTATTGCACGATGCTGCGCGCCGCTTCCGGGTCGCGGCGGATGATCGCGGCCAGCGTGTTGAGCGCGTTGAACAGGAAGTGCGGATTGATCTGCGCCTGCAACAGCTTGATTTCGGCCTGTACCAGCAGCCGCTTCTGCTCCTCGATCGTTCCCGCCAGCACCTGGTTGGAGAGCAGCCGCGCGATGCCTTCGCCAAGCGTGCGGTTGAGCGACGAGAAGAATTTGCTCTTGGGCTCGTAGAGCTTGATCGTTCCGAATACGCGGTTGCCCTCGCCGCGCAGCGGAATGACCAAGGATGAACCGAGCTTGCAGTCCTTGGACACCGAGCACTGATAGGCGATCGTCGCGCCGTCGGCATAGACGACTTCGTTGTGGGCGATCGCATAAAAGGTATGCGGCGACGAAATCGGCGTTCCCGGCAGATGGTGGTCGGCGCCGATCCCGACAAAACCGAGCAGTTTTTCGCAATCGGTAATGGCTACCGCGCCGACGCCGGTTTCCTCTCGCACGATCTGCGCCAGGCGCGTGCAGTTGTGCTCGTTGAAGCCCTGCAGCAGCACGCCGACGGAACGTTCGGCGATGCGCAACGCCTTGGCCGAAAAGGCGATCGAGTACTTCTCGAGTGTTTCGCGGCGGTCGAGGATCAGGCGCATGAAGAGCGCGGCGCCGACCGAGTTGGTGACGATCATCGGCAGCGCGATATGCGCGACCAGCCGCGTCGCGTCGTCAAACGGCCTGGCCAGCAGCAGGATGATCGCCATCTGCGATATTTCGGCAAAAAGCGTCGCGCCCAGTGCGATCAACGGGCTGAGCAGACGGTCGGCGCGATGGCGCTTGAGCAGGAAGAGATGCAGGTAGCCGCCGATCAAGCCCTCGACGGTGGTCGATACCGCGCAGGCGGTGTCGGTATAACCGCCCAGCGAGTAACGGTGCAGCCCGCCGGTGAGTCCGACGGCCAGGCCGACGACCGGCCCGCCGAGGATGCCGCCGAGCACCGCGCCGATGGCGCGCGTGTTGGCGATCGCGCCCTCGATCTGGAAGCCGAGGTAAGTGCCCATGATGCAGAACGCCGAAAAAACGAGATAGCAGACGAGCTTGTCGGGCAGTCGCACGGTGACCTGCATCAGCGGCGCGAACAGCGGCGTCTTGGAGAGCATGTAGGCAATCACCAGATAGACGCACATCTGCTGCAGCAGGCTGCCGATCAGCGCCAGGTGATTGATGTTCTGAAGCTCAAGCATGGGCGGTGTCGTGGAATCCGGGAAACGACCAGCGCTGATTCTACGACCTTGTGCGAAAACGGTGGTCCATTTTCAATCTACTGCCGCGTCTAGCCCTTGCGCGCCGCGATGGCGTTGGTGATTTTTCGGCCGATCAGCGGCAGCAGGCCGAGCAGCGCCAAGGAGACGAGCAGCGTCGGCGAGACGATTGCCGACAGCGTTTCGATTTGCGCGAGCTGCGTTCCGGCATTGACGTAGATCAGCGCGCTGGCCAGCATGCCGGTCTGGCTCACCCAGTAGAACGTCCAGGTCGGCAACGGCGTCAGCCCGATCAGCAGGTTGACGATGAAGAAGGGGAAAACCGGCACCAGGCGCAGCGTGAAGAGATAGGCGACGCCGTCGCGCTCGATTCCGCAATTGATGAAACGCAGTTGCTTGCCGTAGCGCTGCTGCACCCAGTCGCGCAGCACGAAGCGCGACGCCAGGAAGGCCAGCGTCGCGCCCAGCGACGAGGCGAAGGACGCCAGCAGCACGCCCCAGAACAAGCCGAAGAGCGCGCCGCCGAGCAGGCTCATGAGCGCCGACGCGGGCAGCGACAAGGCGGCGAAGGCGACGTAGGCAGCAAAGTAGAGCAGTGCCGCAACGAGCGGTTGTGCGGCGCGCCAGGACTCGATCGCCGCCTGCTGGCTCTTGACGTAGTCGAGGCTCAGCAAGCGCCCGAGGTCGAAGCAAGAATACGCCGCGATCAGCCCAAGCAGGATGGCGAGCAGCAGCGCGCGCCGCGCGTTCAGGCGCGGCCAGGCCGCGCCGGGATCAGGCGCCACAGGCGGCCGCAGTCACGGTCGCTGCGGCGTCGTCGGCGAGCGCGCCGCCGCAGCTCGATCCCTGTCCGGCGGTGCAGCCGTAACAGTGGTCGGCGCTGCGGATGTCGTTGCCGTCGAGCCCCTGAGTGGCGAGGTCGCGCAGGTGCAGGCGGCGTTCGCCGCGAACGATCGGCAGGCCGAGTTGCTGGTTGAAATCGCAGTCGTAGAGATCGCCCTGCCAATCGACCGAAAGCAGATTGCGGCACATCACCTGTTCAAGGTTCTCGTCGCGGTGCGCGCCGCGCAGCAGTTGCATGTAGCCGTCGAAGCAGCCGCGCGAGACGAGCAGCGAGCCGAAACGCTTGATCGGCATGTTGGCGAGCGTGTAGAGCTGGTTGAAGACGACGCCGTAGTGCTGCCCCAGATGCGCCTTATAGGTGGCTTCCAGCGGCCCCTGCGCGGGCGGCAGACTCGGCCCCTGCGGGTTGAAGACGAGGTTGAGTTTGAGCGTGCCGTCGGCGGCGCCGTAGCCCAGCGCGTTGAGGCGCTGCAGCGCCTTGATGCTGGCCGCGAAACTGCCCTTGCCGCGCTGCTGGTCGACGTTTTGCTCAAGGTAGCAGGGCAGCGAAGCGACGATATCGACGCGCTGCGCGGCGAGAAAATCGGCGAGGTCGTCGTAACCGGGCTCTTCGAGGATGGTCAGGTTGCAGCGGTCGATGACCGTGAGGTCGCGGCGGCGCGCCGCGACGACCAGCGCGCGGAAGTGCGGATTCATCTCCGGCGCGCCGCCGGTCAGGTCGAGCACGCGGATTCCGCGGTGGGCGTCCAGGGTGGCGATCAGCGCCGCGACGGTCTTGGCGTCCATCGCTTCCTTGCGCTGCGGTCCGGCATTGACGTGGCAATGCAGGCAGCTCTGGTTGCAACGGTAGCCGAGGTTGACCTGCAGGATGTCGACGCCGCGCCGCTGCAGTACAGGGAAATCGGTTTTTTCGAGAAGCGGCAGGGTGGCATGCATGGTCGATCAGTTTTCCAAGGAGGCTGCAGGGTGATGAGGCGCTATTTTATCGATTCAGACGCCGGTTCTGGAGCAAAAATGCCCTTGATCGCCAACGACTTAATTGCCAGCGCGCCAATTAAGGCGCAAACTGGCGACCTTTTTCCTAAAGCACGGTGGGGATACCCAAATGAACGCATCCATTCTTAAATATCTGAGAACCAACGGCGAGCAACTCGACGCCGATATCTCACTCGCGCTCGATATCCCGATGACCCAGCTTAAGACGCAGGTCGCCGAACTCTCGGCGTCGGGCGACGTGATTTGCTGCAAGGTCACGCGTTTCATCGACGGCAAGAAAATCGAAGGCACCAGTTGCCGCCTGTCGTGCGATCTGCCGGCGCCGGCGCGCGGACGCAAGCCCGGCGTCAAAAAAGACCCCAACGCCGATACCAAGTTCCCGGAGTAAGCCGTCTGCGGCTAGCGCCGCGTCCGAGGCTGCATGCAACAACGCCACCGTCAGGTGGCGTTGTTGCATGGGCCGCGGGTGATCTATTTGACTGCCGGCGTCCCTTCGGGTGCCATCGTCTCGATGCGCACGCCCTCGCTGGTCTTGTGCGCGGCATGCGGATTCCAGCCGAGCGTGAAGTTGAGTACGGCGAAGCCGACGACGTAGGCCAGCGCGACGTGCCAGCCATGACGCAGCCAGTTGGCTACCGACTTGGCCTCCGGGTACATATTGGACAGCGCGACGCCGGCCGACGAGCCGAACCAGATCATTGAACCGCCAAAGCCCACCGCGTAGGCCAGCACGCCCCAGTCGTAGCCGCCCTGCTTGAGCGCCAGCGCGGTCAGCGGGATGTTGTCGAAGACCGCCGAGACGAAGCCCAGGGACAGCGCAGCCATCGCCGACGCCGGCGGCAGTTGTTCGACCGGCATCATCGACGCGCAGGTCACCAGCGAGAGCAGGAAGATCGATCCCTTGAACGTTTCCGGCAGCAGTTCCCAGTCCGGGCGGCGCACCGGCACCGAGAGCAGGATCGCTGCCCAGACGGCGACGCCGATGAACGGGAAGACGTCGGCCAGCGCGGTGTATTTGACGTTGATCACGATGTTGGTGACGATCGCGAAGACCAGGATCAGCACGACGATGCCGACGCGCGCCTTGTCCACCCGGACATTGCTGTGTACATGCTTGATCATTGGCGAATAGGCGTGCTGCTGCTTGGCGCCGAAGTAGGCGGTGATGCACAGCGCGACGACCGCGGCGGCGTAGGCGTGGAAGACGTCGGCCGGGCTGATGCCGTCGATCCACATCATCGTCGTCGTCGTGTCGCCGACCACCGATCCCGATCCGCCGGCGTTGGACGCGGCGACGATCGCCGCCAGGTAGCCGACATGGACCTTGGCCTTGAACAGCTGGTGCGCCATCGCGCCGCCGATCAGCGCGGCGGCGATGTTGTCGAGGAAGCTCGAGAGCACGAAGACCATCACCAGCAGCACGAAGCCGCCTTTCCAGTCTTCGGGCAGGTACTTGGGCAGGATCGTCGGGACGTGGCTCTTTTCGAAGTGGCGCGAGAGCAGCGCGAAGCCCATCAGCAGGCAGAACAGGTTGGCGAGAACCACCCATTCGTGCCCGAAGTGGCCGACCAGTCCGGCGAGGCCGTCGCCGGTCTTGAAGCCGGTAAACAGCAGCTTGTAGAGGGTGATCGTCACCAGTCCGGTGAGGCCGACGTAGAGTGTCTGGTTGTGAAACAGCGCCACACCGAGCAGCGTCAGTGCGAAGAGAATGAAGTCAAGCGGGATGCCGGCGACCATTACCAGTTCGCCAGCCGAGGCGGGCAGCGCGGTCATGGATAAGACGAGGGCCGCGAAGCAGCCGCGGGCAACGGGGGTGATCATCAAAACGCTCCTTGAAAGTGGTGCAGAATTCTAACCCCAAATTCGCCCGATGACCGACTCGTATGACGATTTGTGTTGTTTTTGTATCAATTCACTGCCGGTCCGTAGCGCCGCAACTGGCCTCGTTCAGCAAAAGATCAGCGCCAGCCATGCCGGATCCTCGATGACGTTGGTCAGCAGGTAAGCGTCGAGGCGATAGAGCCAGAACACCAGGTGGGAAACAAGGTCACTTTGATTCATCGAGCCTGCTTGATTGACGCGTCGAACGTTGTTTGACGGAGACGCGATTTTAACATTGCCGCGCCAGGGCCATCTTAGTGGTGGCTTGTCAGTCAAAAAAAACCTACGATGGCGTCTGGCGAAAGCGAACGGCGACGAGGCGTATCGGTCATGCAGCAGAGCGACAGTTCATACGTCACGATCGATCAACTGCGGATCGGGATGCACGTCTATCTCGATCTCAAATGGTTCGAGCATCCCTTCGCTTTCAATAATTTCAGGATCAAGGACGAAGAGCAGATCGCGGTCATTCGCAGCCTGGGCCTTGCCCGGCTGCGCTACGATCCGGCGCGCAGCGATTTGACGCCGGCTGCGGCCGAAGCGAAAAAAGACGCCGAGGGCGTGCCGCCGCCGCTGCTCAAGGAACATCCGGCGCTCGCCGCCAAGCGCGCGTTGATCGCCAAGATCAAGTTGCAACGCGAATCGGCGGCGCGAATCGAAACCGCTTTTGTCGATACGGCCAAGACGATTCACGACGTCGAAAAGAACCTCTTCACCCATCCGGCGGAAACCATCGAACAGGCGAGCCGGCTGGTCGATCAGATCGCCGATTCGATTCTCTCGGCGCCTGAGTTGGCCATTCACGTGATGGGTGACAAGATCGGTGGCGAGGAACTGTATTTCCATTCGCTCAACGTCACCATGCTGTCGCTGATGATGGCGCGCGACATCAAGCTGCCGCAGGAGGCGGTTCAGGCCTTGGGCATGGGCGCGCTGTTTCATGATCTGGGGCGCCAGGAAATTCCGACCCGGATCTTGCTGAAGACCGAGCCGCTGACGCCCGCCGAGCGCAACTACTTCGAGCTGCATTGTCAGTACGGCGTCGAGCTTGCCGAGCGGCTCAAGTTTCCGCGCGGCACGCTGCCGATCATCGCCGAGCACCACGAGCTTTTCGACGGCAGCGGCTATCCGCACAAGCACAAGGGCGAGGCGATCAATCTGCTGGCGCGAATCGTCGCCATCGCCAACTATTACGACGAACTGTGCAATCCGCTCAATGTCGCGACCGCGCTGACGCCGCACGAGGCGCTGGCGACCATGTTCGCGCGGCTGCGCGCCAAGTTCGACCCCAGGTTCCTGCAGATCTTCGTTCGCTGTCTCGGCGTCTATCCGCCGGGAACCATCGTTCAACTCTCCAATGGTTTGATCGGCATGGTCGCGACGATCAACACCACGCGGCCGATGAAGCCGATGGTGGTGGTCTACGATGCCCAGGTCCCGCGCGAGGAAGCCATTCTGGTCGATATGGACAGCGACGGTGACGTCAACATCGCCAAGGCCATCCGGCCGGCGCAGCTGCCGCGCGAAATCTTCGCCTACTTAAGTCCGCGCCAACAGGTCAGCTATTACTTCGACGCCAGTACGCCGAGCAAGGACATTGCGAAAAAATGAGCCTGGAACGACTCGCTCTGGACTACGCCGAACAGATGATTCTGCTGGTCGACCCGGACAGCCTGTGCATCGTGATGGCCAACCGGGTCGCCGTGCAGAGCCTCGGGTATAGCGCCGACGAACTGCTCGAGAAGACGATTCTCGACGTCGAATGCGCGCTGCAGGACGCCTTTTACTGGGAAGACGTGCGCAACGGCCGGCTGGCCGACATCGAATCGCTCGAAGGGCTGTATCTGTGCGCCGACGGCACGATGCGCACGGCGACCAAGTCGGTCAAGGTCGTCGAGCAGCAGGGCCGGCGCTGGCTGCTGGTGCAGGCGCGCGAAGTTCATGATGAACCGCGCGTCGAGGACGATCTGGCGCAGGCGACTTCGCAACTGCGCGCGACGCTCGAATCGACCGGCAACGGCATCCTGGTGATCGACTGGCAGGGGCGGATCGCCAATATGAACCGCTTGTTCAGCGCCATGTGGCAGCTGCCCGAGGACTTGCTGCTCACGCGCGACGACGCGGCGATCCTCGACTGCATCAGCGCTCAGGTCGAAGGTAGCGAAGCCTGCCGCGCTCGTCTGCGCGAGATCGTCGACGATCAGCAAAGCGACGACCTGTTTACGCTCACCGACGGTCGGGTCTTCGAATGCCGGTCGCTACCGCAGTACCTCGACGAGCGGATCATCGGCCGCGTATTCAGTTTCAACGACATCACGCCGCGCATCCGCATCGAGCAGGATCTGATCGCCGCGCGCGAAAAGGCCGAAGCGGCCAATCAGGCCAAGGCGTCGTTTCTGGCGATGATGTCGCACGAAATCCGCACGCCGATGAACGGCGTCATGGGAATGACCACGCTGCTGCTCGATACCCGTCTGGACAGCGCGCAGCGGCGTTATCTGGGAATCATCCGTTCGAGTTCAGAGGCCTTGCTGACGATCATCAACGACATTCTCGATTTTTCGAAAATCGAGGCGCAGAAGCTCACGCTCGAGACGATAGCTTTCAACTTGCCGACGCTGCTCGAGGAGATCGCCGAGCTCAATGGCCTGCGCGCCGCCGAGCTTGGCCTCGAATTTTCCTGGCAGCTCGATCCTGACGTTCCGCAGCAGTTGCGCGGCGATCCGGGCCGCCTGCGCCAGATCCTGACCAATCTGATCGGCAATTCGCTCAAGTTCACCGCCGCCGGAAAGATCGCCTTGCGCGTTGCGCGCGGCATCGAACGAGAGGGGCGGGTAATGCTGCATATCGAGGTCGAGGATACGGGAATCGGCATTGCCAGCGACCAGCTCGAAAGGATCTTCGCACCCTTCGAGCAGGCCGATTCGTCGACGACGCGAAAATACGGCGGCACCGGGCTCGGTCTGTCGATTACCCGGCAGCTGGTCGAGTTGATGGCGGGGACCCTCCGGGTCGACAGCCGGGAAAATCAGGGAACCACCTTCAGCCTGGAGGTCGCGCTCGAACCGGCAACTGACGTCGACGCCGTGGCCGTTGGTGGGGCTTCGCCGTCACCGCCGACGGCAGACCTTGATCGGCCGGCCGCCAACTGCGCCGCCCGCCTGCTGGTGGTCGAAGACAACCCGGTCAACATGATGGTGATGCAGGGCGTGCTGAGCAAGCTCGGCTACCAGAATGTCGACCGCGCGATCGATGGGGAAGAGGCGCTTGCGGTCGCGATGCGCGGCAAGCATGATCTGATTCTGATGGATTGCCACATGCCGAAAATGGACGGCTACGAGGTGACGCGACGATTGCGTGCCGCCGGGATGGCCACGCCGATCATCGCGATGACCGCGCACGTCGGCAGCGGCGACCGCGAGAAGTGCCTGGCCGCCGGAATGGACGACTACCTCGGCAAGCCGCTGGCGATCGACAAGCTGGCGCTGTTGCTGCGGCAATGGTTGAGTTCCGTCGTTGACCGCTCGGCGCCGGAAAACGATCCGGCGACGGTCTTCAAGTATTCGGACTTCCTCAAGCTGATGATGGGCGATGCCGAACTGGCGGCGACGCTGGTGCAGATGTTCGTCGACAATACGCCCGGCGATATCGAAAAGCTCAAGACGGCGATTGCTGGCGGCGATGGCGCGCAGGTGCGCTCGGCCGCGCATTTCATCAAGGGCGCGGCGGCCAACCTGTGCGCAGCGGGGATCAGCGCCAGCGCGCTCGAGATCGAGCAGGCCGGAATCCACTGCGATATCGCGCGCGCCGTCGAACTGATCCCGAAATTGGAATCAAGCTGGCAGGATTTTCTCAGCCATCCTCAAGTCGTCGAGTGCCTGGCGGGCGAATGAACTCGCCCCTGCGGGCCAATAGGCACGGGCATCCTGGCGATGCCTGCCGTGGACGCCAAGCAGCACGCAGCTTGCCGGGCATGCCCCGTCAGGATCACCTTTTGATGCGCGTCTCAGGCCGGCAGTTCGGGCTCGTTCTGCCGGATCGGCAGCACGATGCGGAAGGTGCTGCCTTTGCCGATTTCGCTGGACACTTCGATTCGTCCGCCATGCTTGCGGATGATGCCGTGGGTGATCGACAGGCCGAGGCCGGTGCCGGTGCCGACCGGCTTGGTGGTGAAAAAGGGGTCGAAGATCCGGTTGATGATTTCCGGCGGGATGCCTGAACCGGTGTCGGAAATTTCCAGGCACGCCTGATCGCCTTCTTGCCGTGTGCGCAGGGTGATCACGCCGTGTTCGGCGATCGCCTGCGAGGCATTGACCAGCAGGTTCATGAAAACCTGGTTGAGCTGCGACGGGATGCACTCGATCTCGGGCAGGTGACCGTAGTCGCGGACCACCTCGGCCTTGTACTTGAGCTCGTTGCCGACGACGTTGAGCGTGCTTTCGAGACCGTTCTCAAGATTGGCCCACTGCATTTCGCTGTCGCTGACGTGCGAAAAATCCTTGAGGTCCTGAACGATCCGCTTGACGCGCTGCAGGCCGCCGAGCGACTCGGCAAGCAGGTCGCCGACGTCGTTGCGCAGATAGTCGAGGTCGATCTCGCGTTTGAGCGCGTCGAGCGTGTCGCGGCTGGCGCCGGGCAGTTCGGCGTCGTGCTGCTCGTAGCCGGCGATCAGTTGCAAGAGCTTGCCGACGTACTGCTGCAAGGCGCCGAGGTTGGAGTTGACGTAGCTGATCGGGTTGTTGATCTCGTGCGCGACACCGGCGGCCAGTTGCCCGATCGACGCCATTTTTTCCGATTGCAGCAGCTGATTGTGCGCTTCTTCGAGGCGGTTGATGAGAACCCGTTGCTCGGCTTTCTCCTGGTTCAGCGCCTCTTCGGCGCGCAGCTTCTCCCACAGTTGCTGCTGCAGCGCTTCGGTGAGTGCCGCCACCTGTCGCGTGAGGCGCAGGTCCTCGGTCTGCTGCTGGTCGCGAACGCATTTGCTGATGGCGTCGGCCAGCAGGTGCATGTCCACCGGCTTGGAAATATAGCGTTCGACGCCGATCTCGAGCGCGCGCCGCAGGCTGTCGCCGTCGTCGTCGGAGGTGATCACGATGATCTGCGCGTCAGGGTCGCCGGCCTTGATCGCCGCGCTCATTTCCAGACCGCTCATGCGCGGCATGAAGATGTCGGTGACGACCACGTTGGGCTGCCATTGGCGCCAAATTTCGAGACCTTCGACGCCATCGGCGGCGAGCCGGATTTCCGAGACGAACTGGCTGGCCAGACGCTTGATCTGGGTGCGCAAAATCGGATCGTCGTCGACGACCAGCACGCGCGCTTGAATGATCTGCTCTACTGAACGTTTTTCTTCCACGTTGGTTCTCGGTTAATACCTACAAGCGCTCTTTGGGCCCGTAGAGTTCTCGCCAGTGACGCAGCGCGCTGCTGATTTCCTCTTTGAGCTTTTCGTCGTCCCAGGGCTTGAGCAGGAAACGGTAGACCGCGCCCCTATTGATCGAGTCGGTGACCACCGAAATTTCCGAATAGCCCGACAGGACCATGCGCACGGTTTCAGGATAGAGGTTCTTGACGCGCGACAGAAATTCGGTTCCGTTCATTTCGGCCATGCGTTGATCCGAGACGATGACCTGGACGTTGTTGCGGGCGAGCAGCGAGAACCCTTCGGTCGCGCTATTGGCGGTCAGAATGTCGTAACCTTCGCGGCGCAGCGTGCGTTTGAGCGCTGACAGCACGTTGGCTTCGTCGTCGACCAGCAGCACGGTGCCGCGCGTGTGCGGGCCTGGCCCTCCGGACAGCGCCATCAATGCGCCGCTGTGCAGCAGGCGCGCGATGTCGGCGGCGGGCAGCGCGCGCGAGAAGAAAAAGCCTTGCATCTGATCGCATTCGCTGCGCCGCAGATATTGCATCTGCTCCTCGCTTTCGACGCCTTCGGCGAGCACGGTCTTGCCCAGCTTGTGCGACATCGCGATGGTCGCCTGGGCGATCGCCGCATTGACCGGATTGCTGGTGATGTCGCGGATGAACGACTGGTCGATCTTGACGACGTCGATCGGAAAACGCGAAAGGTAGGCGAGCGACGAATAGCCGGTGCCGAAATCGTCAAGCGACAGACGAACGCCCAAAGCCTTCAGTTGCGTCGTACAGCGAATCGCACCGAGCACATCCTGCATCATCGCGCCTTCGGTGATTTCTATTTCGAGGAAGCGCGCTTCGAGGCGCTCGCGCTGCAGCGCGTCGGCGATCGTTGCTGACAGCCCCGGCACCAGGAAATGACGCGCGGCGAGGTTGATCGCGACTTTGACTGGTGGCAGGCCAGCGTCGAGCCAGGCGCGCATCTGCCGACAGGTCTCGCGCAACACCCATTCGCCGATGGCGACGACGTGGGCGCTTTGTTCGGCGAGCGCGATGAACTCGCTGGGCAGCAGCAGGCCGCGCTGCGGGTGCTGCCAGCGGACCAGTGCCTCAAGCCCGATGATGGCGCCCGAGAAAAGGCTCAATTGCGGTTGAAAGTGGAGCAGCAGTTGATCGCCTTCAATCGCCTGTGGCAGGTCGTTGAGCAAATCGCGTCGCCCGCTGGCGATGCCGGCGGCCGATGCATCGAAGCGACAGAACAGGTTGCCGCCGGCTGTTTTGGCCTGTTCGGTGGCATGCAGGGCGTGGCTCAGCAGATCGCTGGCCTGGTCGCCATCGCGCGGATAACCGGCGATGCCGATCGACGCCGTCAGGTGAATGCGTCGCCCGGCCGGCGAAACCAGCGAACGAATCGCCGCCAGTACCCGCGCGGCGACTTCGTCGATGTCCTGGTCGGACCGCTCGTCATGCGGACCGAGCAGGATCGCGAACTTGTCGTTGCCCAGGCGCGCCAGCAGGTCGTCGGCGCGCAAGGCGCCCTTGATGAGCCGCGCGCTGTCGGCGATCACCAGATCGGCTTCGCTGGTGCCGAAGGCCTCATTGACCGCGAAGAAATCGTCGAGGTCGACGTGCAGCACGGTGGCCTGCATCCTCTGCCGTTGCGCACGCTCGAGCGCCTCGGCCAGCGCCGACAGAAAGGCGGCGCGATTGGGTAGGCCGGTCAGTTGATCGATCGCCAGCAACTTGTCGATATGTTGCTGGTAGCGCTGGCGTTGCGAAATGTCCTCGCCGATGGCGAGGTAGTAATCGACCTCGCCTTGCGCATTGGCAATCGCAGCAATTGTCTTGCGTTCGCGAAAGAGCTCGCCGTCGCGGCGACGGTTGATGAATTCGCCATTCCAGATCGCGCCGGCAGCGAGCGTCTGCCACAGGTCGCAATAGACTTCGTCAGACGTCTGGCCAGACTTGAACAGCGATGGCGTTTTGCCGATCAGTTCGGTCGTCGGGTAGCCGGACAGCTGCGCGAGCGCCGGGTTGACATAGACGATGACGCGCTGCGCATCGGTAATCACGACGCTGCCGCTGTAGTTGTCGGCCACCGTCCGGAACATCGCGGCGGATTCCCGGCTTTGGCGAATCAGGCTGGCGTCGAAGCCGACCAGCAGCGTCGGCGCGAGAGGCGTGTTCCCGCCGAGGTGCCAGAAAACCGGCGTGCGCGAACCGTCGCGGCGCAGCAACTGCGTTTCCATGGCGTCGGTCGGTCGCGTTTCCCGATGGTTGACGATCGCCAACAATTCGGCGGTTTGCGAATCGCCCTGCGGCAACAGCACGTGCAAAGGTTGGCCGACGATTTGCGCCGGATCGTCGTAACCGAGCAAGGCCAGGCCGAAGCGATTGATGAAACCGACCTTGGCCTGCCGGTCGATGCCGAGCACCAGGCAACCGAGCGCATCGTAGGCTGTCGCGAGCTCGTCACTCATGCGACACCTCTTTTTTTGCGGCAGGCTGAAGGGAGCGACATGGCGGGTTTTCTGTCCTTCGATCTAGTTGTGGTCGAGCAGTGACTCGTCGAGCAGCACCGATCCGTCCGGGCCCCAGTTGACCTTGGTGATTCCGGGTTCGACGGCTTCCAGGCGCTTGCGTTCGATCTCCTCGGCCGAAATACTGCCCTGCGCGAGCCGCGCCTGGTCGGCCAGCCGCTGGTTCTCCTGGGTCAGCTGGTGCAGCGCCAGTACCTGGCCGATCGTCGACAGCAGTTCGTAATCGTTCCACGGCTTGGCGATGAAGCGACTGATACCGGCCTCGTTGATGGCGTCGATCAGTCCGTTGAGGTCGGCGTAGCCGGAGAGGATCAAACGCGGCACCTCGGGCTGAATTTCGCGGAAGGCTTTGAGCAACTGAACGCCGTTCATCGCCGGCATTCGATAGTCCGAGATGACCAGGTCGTAGGCGGTATGCCGTGCCTTTTCCAGAGCCAGTTGCGGCGAAACGAAGACATCGGAAGTCAGCTGGAAGGTCTGCTCTCCGGCCGTACACGGCGTCAGAGAAAACAGGCGGCGCAAGGCCTTGAGGATGTCTTCGTCGTCGTCGATGATGAGGATTCGTTTCATCGCATCTCTCTCTCAATTGGTGCGGATGTAGGTCATGATGGCGTGGTCTTCGCGGCGCGCATACTCCTGAATCTGTTTGATCAGATGGACGTTAAGAACGGTGTCGGCCGAGAGCAGCAGCGCGCCTTCGCGGCTCACCAGGTCGCGCGAGAGCAGCATGTCGACCTTGAGGTCGGCGTGAGACACCGCTTTTTCGTGCACGATTTCCTGCCCCAGGCTGTCGAGCAGCTCGACAAAGGCATCGACGATCTGTGGGTCGTAGCGTTTGCCGCGGGCGGCAACGATCGCCGCCTTGGCTTCGTCGGTCGTCATGCGCTTCTCGGTCAGCGTACCGATCTGCAGGCCGTCGTAATCGTTGACCACGGCCAGCAGGCGCGCGCCGAGCGGGATCTCGGGTCCCTGCAAGCCGTCGGGGAAGCCTTGCCCGTCATAGCGTTCGTGGTGCCAACGGACGATTTTCGAAACGTCCTTGAGTTCATCGAACGGCATCAGCGCTGATTCGCCCGCCTGTGCGTGTTTGCGGTAGCGCGCCAGATCGTCGCCGGTGGTTTTGGCGACCGGTCGCGCGAGCAGACTGTCGGGAAATCCGATCTTGCCGATATCGTGCAATAGCGCGGCGAAGAAAAAATCCTGTTGCGCTTTGGGATCGACGCCGAGGCGACGCGCCAGTTTGCGCACCAGATCGGCGACCCGGCGCGAGTGGCCGGCCATCACGCCGCCGCGCAGTTCCATGAGGCCGGAAAAGACCTTGATCGAAACCAGAAAATTCTGCTTGAGCCGGTCGTTGGCGAGGTTGAGAAAACTGTTGATCTGCTCGATTTCGGCGGTGCGTTGAACGACCTTGTCTTCGAGACTGGCGTTGAGGCTCTTCAATTGCTCGTTCTGGCTCTGGGTCAAGGCCTGCAGGCGGGTGTTTTCGTTGCGCAGGCGAGCGCTTTCGAGCGAGTCACGAACAAGCAGCAGCAGGTCGTTGTCGTCCCACGGTTTGGCGACGTAGCGATAGACCTCGCCGCGGTTGATCGCAGCGATCGTCGAGCTGATGTCGGCGTAGCCGGTCAGCAGGATACGCGTGGTCGCTGGCCAGCGCTCGCGCACCTGCTCAAGAAAAGTCGCGCCGTCCATCTCGGGCATGCGCATGTCGGAGATCACCAGGTCGATCGGTTCGCGTTCAAGAATGTCGAGCCCGGCGCGGCCGCTTTCGGCAGTATGAATCTGGTAGCCGCCGGTCCTCAATAGCCGCCGCAACGACGACAGGATGCTCGGTTCGTCATCGACGAGCAGCAGCGATGCCACCCTTGGTGTTTGCTCATTCATGACACGGCCTCGTGGTCGGACTCGGCAGGCGCTTGCGGGTCGATTGGCAGGGTGACGCGGAAAGTCGTGCCGTGGCCTGGAGTCGAATGAACTTCGATCTTGCCATGATGGCGCTGGACGATTCCCCAGGACAGCGAAAGTCCGAGGCCGGTACCCTGACCGATCGGTTTGGTGGTGAAAAAAGGTTCGAAGATGCGCTCGAGGTTTTCAGCGGCGATGCCGATCCCATTATCTTCAACTTCTATCCACACCGAGCGGCCCTCGCAGCGGCTGCGCAGTACGATGCGCCCCGCTGCCGTGATCGCCTGCGCGGCATTGGTCAGCAGGTTCATCAACACCTGGTTGATCTGCGCGGGAATGCAGTTGATCTCGGGCAGCTCGCCATAGTCGCGCTCGACCTTGGCTTTGTATTTGATCTCGTTCCAGACGATGTTGAGCGTGCTTTCGAGTCCTTCGTGGAGATTGGCCAGTTGCCAGCCGGTGGCGCCGACGCGCGAGAAGTCCTTGAGGTCACGAACGATTTTCCCGACGCGGTCGAGACCTTGGCGCGACTCGTCGATCAGGTGGTGAATGTCGCCGATGATGAAGCTGTAGTCGGCTTCGTTCTTGAGCCGATGGGCGCGCTCGAAGGCCTGCGGCATGGCGTTGCCAAAGCGCTCGTCGATCTCCCGATAGGCTTCATCGATGGCCAGCAGGTCGTTGAGGTAGCCGGCCAGCGAGTTGAGATTGGACGTCACGTAGCCGATCGGGTTATTGATCTCGTGCGCGACGCCGGCCGCCAGCTGACCGATCGACGCCAGCTTTTCGGACTGCAGCAGCTTGTTGTTGGTCTCGTCCAGGCGCGCGTTGAGCACGATCAGTTCAGAGAGTTTTTGTTGCAGTGTCGCTTCGGCGCGTACGCGGCGAATGATGCGCCAGATGTCGTTGCCCAGCATCTGGGCGGTCACGCAATCGTAATCGTCGTAGTCGCAGGTCTTGTTGCCGATGCCGACGATCATTCGCACCTGGCCCTCCTCGATCACCGCGGCAGTGAGCAGCCGTTTGAGCGGCGTCAGACCGGGCGGCAAGCCTCGGCAGGCGGCCTGGTCGGGCGGCGCGTTGAAGACCATGATTTGCTGATCGCGCGCACCGTCCGCCCAACTACCGACTTGATCGATCGGCAGGCTGCTTCGTCCGCCTGCGCCAGCCGTCGAGCAGGCCAGTTCGATGCTGTGCTGGTCGCCATTGACAAAATGGATGAAACCGATCGGACTGATCGTCAGCCGCCCAATCATCGCTAGCCCCTGTTCGAGGAATTCGCTCTCGGCCAGCGTTCCGCCCAGTTCGCTGATGCGCAGCAAGGCGTCCTGGCGCGCCGAATACTTGTAGCGCTGCGTGACATCCAACGTAATGCCGCCGAGCAATCGTTTGCCGGTCTCGCTTTCGATGACGAATTTGCTCGTCTCGAAGAATCGTCCCTCGAAATCTTCCTGCAGCGTCGTGCTTTGGCCTGAACTCAGAATCCGCCGATCGTCGGCTTCGAGCCGCTTGCCAAAGTCGCCGGGAAAGAGTTCGCTGTTGGATTTGCCGATCATGGTCGCCGGATCGATTCCCAGAATATTCTGGAATGCCCTGTTGGCCAACAGCACGCGCAGGTTCTCGTCTTTGACGAAGGCGGTTCCGGGCAGATGGTCGATGAATTGCTGCATCAACTGCTGGGCGCCCAGGATCGCCTCTTCGGCACGTTTGCGCGGCGTGATGTTCTCGTGTGCGACGACGGCGCCCTGGAAGGCGCCGCGCAATGGGGTGACGCGTACGATGAACCAGCGTTCCTCGGCGGGCGACGAACATGGGTATTCCAGGTTGAATTCCGCACTGGTTCCGGCCAGCACCGCGCTGATGCCGGCCAGAACGGCGGGCGCCTGGTCGGCGAATGGATAGGCCGACGCCGCAGTGCAGATTTCGAGGTAGTTGATGCCGACCGATCCGAGCGCCGATCCGGTCGCCCCGTTGTCGCGCGCGAAGTCGCGCCAGGCCCGGTTGACGCTGACGATGACGCCATTCGCATCGAGCACCGCAATATGCTGCAGCAGCGAGTCGATGATGTTGACGGCAAGCTCGCCGCTTTCGCGCAATGACTGTTCGAGGCAGATTTGCCGACTCGCTGCCGAGTCGCCCTTCGAACGCGTGGCCGCCGTCGCGGCAGTCGAAATTGGCAACGATCCTGCGAATGCTTTATCCATTGCGGTCTATCCTCGCGCCGGCGTGCCCATGCCTGTAGATGGCGATAGTACCCCCGGATTGGCGCAACAACCATCGCGGAAATTACGGAGGCGGCCTTTTCCGTGCGCCGCCGGCTTGCGTCAGTTGGCGAGCGCGTTCGCCAAGGTCTTGGCGTTATGCCGCATCAGCTCGAGGTAGGTCGCCGCCGGACCGTTGGCGCTCGACAGCGAGTCGGAATAGAGGATGCCGCCGACGCGCGCTCCCGACTCCTGGCGAATGCGCTCGAGCAGTCGCGGGTCGGAAATGCTCTCCATGAACACCGCGGGAATGCGTTCGCGACGAATCTGCCGGATGATCCGCCCGACGTCGGCGGCCGACGGTTCGGCGTCGGTATTGATGCCGACCGGCGAAATGAAAGCGATGCCGTAGGCGCGCGAAAAATAGCCGAAGGCGTCGTGGGTGGTGACGACCTTGCGCCTTTCCTTGGCGATGGTGGAGAAGGATTTCTTGAGTTCAGCGTCGAGCGCGATGATCTCCTGCTTATATTTCGCGGCGTTGGCCAGATAAGTGGTTCGGCCCGCCGGGTCGGCGTTGGCCAGCGCCTGTGCGATATTGTCGACATAGCGCAGCGCGTTGGCAAGGTCCTGCCAGGCGTGCGGGTCAATGTCGCCGTCGTGCTCGTGCGCGCCGTGCGTGTCTCCCTGCTCCTGGACTCGTTTGAGCGTCTTGACTCCGGCGCTGGCGGTCAGCACCTGGCCGCGATAGCCCGACGACTTGACCAGGCGGTCGATCCAGCCTTCGAAACCAAAGCCGTTGACGATCACCAGATTGGCCTGCGCGAGGGTCTTGGCGTCGGCGGGCGTCGGCTGGTAGACGTGGGCGTCGGCGTTGCGGCCGACCAGCGTGTGCAGTTCGATGCGCTGCCCGCCGACTTCGTGCGCCAGATCGCCAAGGATGCTGAAACTGGCGACTACCTTGAGCGGCTCGGCGGTCGCCGTCTGAGCGACGATCGTCAGCAGCAGGATTGCCAAGAACGTTGCGGTTTTCATTGATCGCTCCTTAGCGTTCGAAGTGCCAGCGCGGGCGCAGGCGGTTCCACCAGGGGCCGAGCGGACCGATTGCCATCGACAGCAGATAGAGCCCGCCCAAGGTCAGTACGATCGCCGGGCCGGCGGGCAGGTTGATGTAGTAGGAGAGCAACAGGCCGCAGAGCGAACCGGTAAAGGCGATCAGCACGGCGGTGAGGATCAGCGGAACGATGTGATCGACCCACAGGCGCGCTGCCGCCGACGGCAGAATCATGATGCCGACGGCCATCAGCGTTCCCAGCGCGTGGAAGCCGCCGATCAGGTTGATGACCACCAGCACCATGAAGCCGTAGTGCGCCAGCGGGCTCAAGCGGCTGATCCGCGAAAGATGGCTAGGATCGCAGCATTCGAGGACAATCAGGCGCAGGCCGAGCGTTATGGCGACGATCGAACACGAGGCGAAGCTGCCGAGCAACAGCAGCGCATCATTGTCGAGCGCGAGCACGCTGCCGAACAGCACGTGCAGCAGGTCAACGTTGCTGCCGCGCATCGAGATGATCAGCACCCCGGCGGAAAGCGACATCAAATAGAAGGTCGCCAGACTGGTGTCTTCCTTGATCACCGAGTTGCGCGCGACGCCGCCGGCGGCGAGCGCCACCGCGATGCCGGCGACGAGGCCGCCGAGCGTCATCGCGCCGAGCGACAGTCCGGCGACCAGATAGCCGATCGCGGCGCCGGGCAGGATGGCGTGCGAGATCGCATCGCCGGCCAGGCTCATGCGGCGCAGCATCAGGAAAACGCCGATTGGCGTGGCGCCCAGCGAGAGCGCCAGGCAGCCGGCCAGGGCGCGGCGCATGAAGCCGAATTCGATGAAAGGCGAGACGAGCGGCAGGCCGGCGAGGGTGTCGATCAGGCTCATGCGTGACGGTGCTCCGCGCTGGCGCCAACTTCGCTGCTGCAGACCGCAGCGCCGGGCAACTCACCGTGCGCTTCGGCGAGTTGGCGAGCGCGCAGCAGATTGGCTTCGCTCAGGACCTCGCCGGTCGCTCCACGCGCAACTTGTTCGCGCGCCAGCAGCAGCGTTTCGGGGTAGTCCTGGCGAACCTGCGCGAAATCGTGTAGCACGCAGATCACCGTGCGGCCTTCATCGTTCCAGCGCCGGACCAGTGCCGCGAGGTCGCGCACGGTATTGGCATCGATCGCACCGTAGGGCTCGTCAAGCAGCACCAACGGCGAATCCTGCAGGATCAGGCGCGCAAAGCGCGCGCGTTGCAGCTGCCCGCCGGAAAGCTGGCCGATCGGCCGGTCTTCGAGTCCCGACAGGCCGACGGCGGCGATTGCTTCCTCGATGCGCGCTCTGGCCGCGCGGTTGAAACCGCGGAAGGCGCCGAACTGCGCCCACAGCCCCATCGCGACGAAATCGTAAATGGCGATCGGGAAGCTGCCGTCGATTGTCGATTGCTGGGTCAGGTAGGCGATGTGTTCGCGCTTGATGCCGCAAAGCTCGACGTGTCCCTGCAGCGGGCGCAACTCGCCGACGATTCCCTTGAGCAGCGTCGACTTGCCGGCGCCGTTGGGGCCGACGATCGCCAGCAGGCTGCCGGCGACAATTTCGCCCTTGAGGTGGTGCACCGCCGGGTGACGGTTGTAACCGAGCGTCAGGTTGTCGAAGCGGATGAGGGCGCTCATGACAGTGCCCAAACGATCGTCACCCACAATAGCGTCAGCGCCAGCGCGGCCCACAGCATCCGCGTCGACGCGCCGGCGCATAGCGGCGAGTTGGGGCGCGCCGGTGCGTGCGCTGGATGGTGGTTGGAATCGGTGCTCATTGCCTGGTCATGGTTTTTCAAAACGGCTGCCATAATGCAACAAAGTTGCATAAAGGGCAAATGCTCACCGTTTGGTGATCGCCGCCGCAGTTCAGGCGCGTGCTTGCGGCGCCGCAGTGGCCTGGAATTCGCGCTGATAGCGGTCGAGGCTGTTGGTCGATCCGCAGACGAAGAGCGCGTCGTCGGTGCGTACCGTAAACCCGTCGTTAAATTCGACCTGCACTTCGCCATCGCGCTCGACCGCGACGACCTTGGCCCCGGTTCGGTCGAGGGCGGCACTTTGCCAGGGATGGACGCCGGCCAGCGTGCCGGCGGTCAGACGGGAAAACTTGATGCGGTTCTCGACCGGAACGATCTGTTCGCCGAGCAGATGGTAGGCGAGGATCTGTCCGGCGACCTGGCCGACCGAAATGGCGAAGTCGGCGCCCGAACGGTAGAGTCGCGCCGTATTCGGTGCCCGGATCACGCGAACGATCAGCGGCACCTCGGGCGCATGGTCGCGAACGACGGCGGTAGCGAAGACCGATTCGCTGTCGTCGGCGAGCGCCAGAATCACCGCGCTGGCCTCGCGCACGCCGGCGCGCCTGAGCGTTTCGAATTCGAGTACGTTGCCGACGACATCGACGCCGGGCGCGGCGACGCGGTCGATTACGACGCAGTTTTCCTGGGCGTCGTGCAGCATCTCGATGACCTTGCGTCCGACCGAACCAAAGCCGGCCAGAACGATCGGGCCGTGGCGCCGGATCGGCATTGCCATGCGTTCGACCTTCGTGAGGTTGTCCGGCGTGCCGACGACGACGAGGATCGCTCCCGGCTCGATGCGCGTATCCGGTCCCTTGGTGGTGGTGAAGACGCCGGCGCGCCATTGACCGATCACGCTGACGCCGTGGTTCTGGCGCAGGTGCAGGTCGCCGAGCCGCTGGCCGGCCAAGGGACTGGCCTCGCGCACGCGAAATTCGGCGAGACCGACCTTGGTGCCGAGCAGGTGCATGCCTTCGGCCGGCGGACTGATGCGCGTGCTGGCGCGCGACGCCAGCGCGGCGCCGAGCACGTGCGCCGGCGTGAATACGTCGGTGGCGCCGATTTGCAGCATCGGCGGCCGGTAGAGCGGGTCGTCGGCGAGCGCGTAGAGCGGGCCGGCAAAGCCCTGTTCACGGACGATCAGCGCGCAGGTGGCGTTGCCGTGATCGCCGGCATTGGTGACCACCGCGCGCGCTTGACTGACGCGCGCCAGCACCTTGGGGTCATCGGCGAGTTTGCCGAAGACGACGTTGTAGCCGCGGTCGCGCAGGTTGCGCGCGATCGTCATGTCCTCTTCGAAAATGACGAAGGGACTCTTGGTTCGCTTGAATTCCTCGAGCAGCGATTCGATCGCCGGACCGTAGCGGTAGAACAGCACCTTGCCGGCCATCGGCGGCAGCACGTGCTGCAGGCGAACCTCGAATTGTTCCTCGAAGTAGGGCAGAACGAAGATCGGAAAGATCAGGAAGACCAGGAACTGCCCCATGAACTGGCCGAGAATCACGAAGATCGCGACGGCCGGGTGGTTCCAGTGACTGTCGCCGCCATAACCGGTGGTGGTCAGTGTTTCAGTGGCCCACTGAACGCTTTGCAGGAAGGTGCGCGGCGCGCCTTCGAGATGTTCCATGCCGAGCATGTAGACGGTACCGAGAACCAGCACCGTCGCCGGCAGCAGGGCCAGCAGCATGAGCAGGCGCTTGGTCGAACGCTTGAGTGTGGGCAGCATGTCAGGCGGCTCGGGGAATCAGGAAAGCGAAGTATCCTCGGCGATTCGCGCCGGGTCAAACATAAGAAGGCAAGCGGCTAAGGTAGAATCACCGCATGGACGACGACTATTTCATGCGCGAGGCGCTTATCCTGGCACGCTCGGCCGAGTGCCTCGGCGAGGTGCCGGTGGGCGCCGTGGTGGTCTGCGCGGGCGTGATTGTCGGGCGCGGCTTCAACTCGCCGATCGGCGAAAGCGACCCGACCGCGCACGCCGAAATCGCCGCCTTGCGCGATGCCGCGCGCCGCCTCGAAAACTATCGACTGCCCGGCTGCGAGCTGTTCGTCACGCTCGAACCCTGCGCCATGTGCGCCGGCGCCATTTTGCATTCGCGCATCGCACGCGTCGTCTATGGCGCGCGCGACCTCAAGACCGGCGTGCACGGCAGCGTCGTCGACCTGTTCGCCGTCGACCGCCTCAATCACCATACGGCGGTGGTCGGCGGCGTTCTTGCCGACGAGTGCAGCCAGCTGCTCTCCGCTTTCTTCGCCGCGCGTCGCGCCAAGCGGGCGCAATGAGCTTGCCGATGAGCGTCTCGATCCAGATCTCGATCGCGCGGCAGACGCTGACGCTGTTCGACGGCGCCGGCCAGTTGCTCGCCCGCTATCCGGTGTCGACTGCCAGCCGCGGCGCTGGCGAGCAGCGCGGCAGCTATTGCACGCCGCGCGGCAAGCACATCGTTCGCGCGCTGATCGGCACCGGTCAGGCGATCAACACCGTTTTCGTCGCGCGCCGTCCGAGCGGCGAAGTCTATACGCCCGAGCTCGCCGCCGCCTTCCCGGAGCGCGACTGGATCCTGACGCGAATCCTCTGGCTGTCGGGCTGCGAGCTGGCGCGCAACCGGCTCGGGTCGGTCGATACCATGCGCCGCTATATCTACATCCACGGCTGCCCGGATACCGCTCCCTTGGGCGTTCCCGCATCGCACGGCTGCATCCGCATGCGCAACGAAGACATCGTCGATCTCTTCGATCGCGTAGCGGTTTATACACCGGTTGAAATTTCTGAAGAGTGACGCTGGAAAATTAGGTCGGCCACATAGAATGACCAGGGCACGTTTTTCAGCATTACCCGAAATCTGATTTGCGCAGCCGTCCTCGATCCGCGTCCGGCTACAACTCGGCGGGCCAGATCACGTCCACCGATCAGGGCGACGGAATCACGTCGACGCGGGTGAACGGCAATCTCTCGGGCGATCCGGCGACGCGCGGCATGACCCGCGAAGTCTTCTGGACGCCGCTTCAGTATGCGCGTGTTGGCGTGCACTACACGGCGTACGCGAAGTACAACGGCGCATCCAGCAATTATGATGGCTTCGGTCGCAATGCCAAGGATAACAATACGTTGTTCGCCTACCTTTGGGTTGCCTACTGAAATCGAACGCCCAAACGAATCCCTGAGCGTTTCGGTGAAATCCCGTTTCGAACGATCGCCATGCAACTGGGATTGACATCATGAAAACCAGAGCGTTGTCGCCACTTCTTGCCATACGGGGCTTGGCCGGCGGATGTTCTAATCGCGAACGGTCGCGCGACTAATCCGGATGTGCCGCCGGCGGTCACCGCGATGCAGGTCTGCTCGATCTGCCATGGGATGGACGGCAATGGCGTGCCACCCAACTTCCCGCGACTTGCCGGGCAAGCGGTCGATTACCTCGTCGGCCAGCTGGAGAATTTCCGGGCACAGGAGCGTTCCGATCCGGCGGGATTCGAATACATGTGGGGGTTGAGTCACAGGCTCAGTGACCCGCAGATCAGGGGCTTGGCTGAGTATTTCGCCAAGCAGGTTGCGCAGCGCAATGCACCGGTCGACGCAGCACTGATGACGCAGATTGCGCATCATCTGTCGCGCGAGGAAATGCAAGCTGTGGCGGGGATCTCCAGGCTTTTCCAGACGCTACGCCATAGAAGCACAAAGCGCAATTCATCATTTGCTCGGCCCCCGACACGCTCAAACGATCCGAGTACGGGTTGGTGAAATACTGAGATCGGAGGGCGGCCATCGAGTCTAGCGGCTTTTGCCGCTAGACCATTTTGCGGGTGTTTCTACGCAAAGGCCGCTACCCCAGAGGCTTATGCCTTCTTTGCCCACGCCGCACAGTAGCCTTCCGGAGAAATCTCTGTGTCACCGGCGAAAATTTTGCAACCGCCTAAATCCTTTGCGGACTTACCGGGAATAAACTGCAGGCAAGCCGAGCACTTTTTTTCTCCTTCAGGCGTCTCTTTATACTTCATCGCCTTGCGCATGGCTTCATTTTTGGCCGCAAAGGCTGCTACGGGCATCATGACCACGGCGATACTTCCAAGCTTCAGCAAACTTCTGCGCGACTGATTGATGGTGTCCTTCATGTTTCGAGCTCCAGTTAAAATTGGACCACTGAAAAGGCGGTACGGCCATAGCTGATCCGACTCGTCCGCTTGGTTGGCCGCGCGGGTCATCGAATCGTCATCCAATACTCGGTTGAATCCTTGCTGAACAGGTGCTGACACTAGTTTCGGCGAGTTCGGGCAATTTTGGTTGCGACCTTGTTATTTCGCCCGGTTCTACAGACCGCTGGGACAAGAAATCGTTCCTCCGGCAATATTCGTTTGATGGGGAATCGATAGGCTGGCGCGTAAATGAGGCCAGAAAGAAAGGCCGGCCACCATCTGCCAGATGGTGTGATCAAACGTTTACTGTCGTTCAAATTGGTCGTTGATCGTGGGCAATGGCGAAGTCCAATCTGGTTCGTTGGCCTGCATTGGCCATGCATAAAAATTTTCCAAAAAAAGCAAACGAGCCAGCCCTGCGGAATGAATCTCGCCTGTATGGCAACGAACTACAACTTATTTTGAAAAATGTCGTTGGCAAATGCCTTCTTGCGACGGGCGCCTTCCAGATGATTACGCATCAGTTCTGCCGCCCGCTCTTGATTGTGTTCGTCGATGGCGTCGAGAATGGCCAAATGCTCCGTGGTCTGGACACGCCGCGGGCTGCGTTCCTGGGCGGCCTGCCGGTATTCGACAAGCCGCCTCAGTTGATCGGTGCGGCGCACGCCTTGCAGGATAAACCGGTTGCCGGACCACTTCGCCAGCGTTTCATGGAAAAGGCTGTTGGCTTCAAATAGCTCGATCGCGGTCATTGTCTTGTAGCCGCTCTCGTGAATAAATTGCTGCTGCTGACGAAGTGACGCAAGCTCAGCCTGATCTGCCAGAAAACTGTTGCTGGTCAGCCCGATCGGTTCGATCGCCGCGCGAAAGACATAGCTCTCCGCGTAGGCCGTGTTCGAATCGATCATCGGCTGAAAAATCCAGCCATGGCCGACCGATTTTTCGATCCAGTCTTCCGTTTGTATGCGTGAAAGCACCGTGCGCAAGGTGCTGCGCGAGACGTCGTACAAGCGCATCAACTCGACCTCGTTCACCGCATCTGGCAGCCGCTTGGCCAGGCGATCTTCAGCAATCCGAAGATATAGAGGGTCGTCTGGCAGGGCAGAAAACTTGGTTGCCAGATCGTTGAGCGAACGTGCGTCCTGATTGAGGAAGTATCCGCGGTTCAGGTCATGAGTGAGCACACCGGCGTCGGCGAGATAGCGCAGCGCGACATTGACCGGAGAGCGCGAGGTGCCGATCTGGTTTGCCAGTGAACTTTCGCTCAGATGATCGCCGGCCTTGAGATTCTCTCGTCGCGAAAAAGTGATGATATCCCGCGTTACGCGGGCTTGAAGTTGAGTCAGTGCAGCGTCTGCTGCCGGGTTGAGATCCAGGGCCATTGGGCGATCGTACATGCCCGCGTAGGCAACCGCAACCCAAAAACAGCAACAATGAATCGCTTGACATTGCATTTGGTGGTTATAGAATGCTGTTCAGTAATTGCATTTTGTAGTTATATAACGCTCACAAGCCCATTTGTGACCATCAAATCTTCATCAGGACAAACTCATGAATCCGCCGCTCAAGCCCTTGCCAGGGCAAGCCTGTCGATTTGTTGCGACACGCGACTATGTCGAGAATTTGATGCCAGGCGTGTTCGATCGTCTTCCATTCGCACGGCGGGTCTTTGCCGAGAACCTGATTCGCCGCAGCCCGGCCGGCTTGCTGGCACAAACCCTCGATCAGGTGCTCAACGGGAAGTCGGATATTGATTTCCCATTTTATCCAGCGCGGGTTGTCCTCCAGGATCTGCTGGGAACACCGGCGCTGGTCGATCTGGCTGGTCTGCGCGATGCCGTGGCTGAAGGCGGCGGTGACCCCGCCCGGGTCAATCCGGCGGTACCGACGCAACTGGTCGTCGATCATTCGCTCAACGTCGATGTCGGGGGCACGGTCAGCGATGCGCTGAGTCAGAACATGGCGATCGAGCAGCGCAAGAACGTCGAGCGTTTCGAGTTCCTGGCCTGGGCCCAGCGCGCTTTCTCCAATGTCGGCGTGGTCATGCCGGGCAACGGCATCCTGCATCAGATCAACATTGAGAAGCTTTCGCCGGTGGTGCAGGTCCACGATGGCATCGCGTTTGTCGATACCCTGGTCGGTACCGACAGTCACACCACCATGATCAATGCGCTGGGCGTCGTTGGCTGGGGCGTCGGTGGGATCGAGGCAGAATCGGTGATGCTGGGGCGGCCAATCTGGATGCGGCTGCCGCCTATCATCGGTGTCGAGCTGACCGGCACCAGGCAAGCCGGTGTGCAGGCGACCGATATCGTCCTGGCCTTGACGGAATATCTGCGTGGGCAGTCCGTCGTCGGCGCGATCCTGGAATTCGATGGCGAAGGCGCGAAGGCGCTGACGCTGGCCGATCGGGCGACCATCGCCAACATGTCGCCGGAGTTCGGAGCAACGGCGTCGATCTTCGCCATTGACGAACAAACGCTCGATTACCTGCGTTTGACCGGCCGGGAACCGGCGCAAGTGCAATTGGTCGAGACCTATGCCAAGGCTCAAGGCCTATGGGCCGATACCCTGACCAAGGCGGAATACGAGCGTCGCCTGAGCTTTGACCTGGGCACCATCGGTCGATCGATTGCCGGCCCGTCCAATCCCCACCAACGCGTCCTCTTGAAAAACCTGAAGGCAGCGGGGATTGCCCGGAATCCTGGGCAGCGCGACGAAGCGCTGCTCAATGCCCCCTTGCCCGAGGGCGCTATCGTCATTGCGGCAATCACCAGCTGCACCAATACGTCCAATCCACGCAACCTGATCGCCGCCGGCCTGGCCGCACGCAAGGCGCTGGCTCGCGGCGTTCAGCGCAAACCCTGGGTCAAGACCTCGTTCGCCCCGGGATCACGGGCTGCCGAAGGTTATCTTTCGTCGGCCGACCTGCTGGGGCCACTGCAGGTACTCGGCTTCGGCATCGTCGGCTACGGCTGCACCTCCTGCAACGGGATGTCGGGCCCCTTGCCCGAGGCCATCGAAGCGGAAATTCTGGAACGTGATCTGCATACCGTTGCCGTGCTGTCGGGCAACCGGAATTTCAACGGACGCATTCACCCGCGGGTAAACGAGGCGTTTCTCGCGTCGCCCGCGCTGGTGGTGGCTTACGCCATCGCCGGCAGCATCCGCATCGACATCGAGAATGAGCCTCTGGCGATCGACCCACAGGGGCAACCCGTGATGCTGGCCGACCTCTGGCCGTCGGATGCCGAGATCGACGCCATCCTTGCTGAACATTTGCGCAGTGATCAATACCGCGTCGCGTATGCGACGCTGTTCGATTCAGCCCAACCCGGGTCGGCGCCCGAGTCAGCGTCAGTATCACCGCGCTTTGCCTGGCGCGAGGATAGTACCTACATCCGCCGGCCGCCGTACTGGCAGGCCGACCTCACGTGTTCGCCACGCGCCAATGCCATGCGGGCGATTGCGCTACTTGGCGACAACATTAGCACGGACGACCTTTCACCCTCGGGCGCCATCCTTGCCGAGAGTGCCGCCGGTGAGTTCCTGTTGGCGCATGGCGTGAGCAAGGAGAATTTCAATTCTTACGGAACGCATCGCGGCGATCATGTGGTGGCCGTACGTGCGACCTTTGCCAACAACCGGCTCAAGAACGAAATGACGCCGGGTGTCGAAGGTTCGGTGACGCGCCTGGAACCCGAGGGAACTGTGATGCCGCTGTTCGACGCCGCACGGAAATATGTCGAGCGCGAACAGGAGTTGATCGTCGTCGCCGGCAAGAACTACGGCTGCGGCTCGTCGCGCGACTGGGCGGCAAAGGGCGTCCGGCTGCTCGGCGTGCGCGTCGTTCTCTGCGAGAGCTTCGAGCGTATTCATCGCACCAACCTGGTCGGCATGGGGGTACTGCCGATCGAGTTCGAAGCGGGAGTGACGCGCAAGACACTGGGGCTTGACGGCTCCGAACTCTATGCCCTCGATGGCTTCGACGGTTCGCCCCAGCCGGGTGCGCAACTGACTCTGGTGATCACGCACGGCGATGGCCGCGTGACGCGCGCCGCGGTGCGTTGCCGCATCGATACCGACGACGAGCGCGAAATGTTCACGGCCGGCGGTCTGCTACCGCGCATCGCCAGCGAATTGCTCGCCCAGTGAACTGACCCAAGACACTTTCATTCAAGGATATCCACGTCATGACCCAACTTCGTATCCCCGCCGTCTATATGCGCGGCGGCACCAGCAAGGGTGTTTTCTTTCTCGCCAATGATCTGCCGATTGATCCGCAGCAACGCGACCGCGTCCTGCTGCGCGTGATCGGCAGCCCGGACCCGTACGGCAAGCATATTGACGGCATGGGCGGCGCGACGTCGAGCACGAGCAAGGTGGTACTCATTTCCAAATCAATGCGTCCTGACTGTGATGTCGATTACCTATTCGGCGCACTTGCCGTCGCCAACCCGACCATCGACTGGAGCGGCAACTGCGGCAACCTCAGCGCGGCAGTCGGTCCGTTTGCCATCCGCTCTGGCCTGCTTAAGGCACCCACGCAAGGATGGGCTACCGTGCGCATCTGGCAGGCCAATATCGGCAAGATGATCATCAGTCACGTGCCCATGTGCGACGGTGCTGTGCAGGAAGAAGGTGACTTTGAACTCGATGGCGTCACCTTCCCGGCCGCCGAGATCAAGCTTGAGTTTCTCAATCCGGGTGCTGACGACGGCGGCGGAGAAGGCGGCTTGATGTTCCCGACCGGCAAAACGATCGACTGGCTCGATGTGCCTGGCGTCGGTCGCGTCGAGGCGACGCTGATCAACGCCGGGCTGCCGACAATCTTTGTCGAAGCAGTGAGTCTTGGCTTCAAGGGAAGCGAACTGCAATCCGACGTAAACCCTTTTCCGGACTTGCTCGAACGCGCTGAGAAGGTGCGTGTCGCCGGCGCCACGGCGATGGGGTTGGTGGCAATGCCCGGGTCGCATACGCCAAAGATCTCGTTCGTCGCACGCAGCCAGGACTACACCGCGTCGGATGGGCGTCCAATCAAGGCCGAGGGTATCGGCTTGCTGGCGCGGATCTTCTCGATGGGGGCTCTGCATCACGCGATGACCGGCACCGGCGCGGTCGCCATCGCCGCGGCGACGGCAATCCCCGGGACGATTCCCCACCGCGTGGCGCGGAAAAGCGACGATGACCGGGTTCGTTTCGGTCATCCGTCAGGCGCCTTGAGTGTCGGCGCCGAAGCCACTGAAATCAACGGCGAATGGGTCGTCAGCAAGGTCCTGATGAGCCGCTCGGCGCGCCGCCTCATGGAAGGTTGGGTGCTCGTGCCCCAAACCTGAAATTCATCATGATTTTCGGACTACTCGTCTCGCTTTTCGTCTATCCGCGTCCGCCTTGATGGCGAATGACTTACGGTCAGCATATTACCTCTCTGCAGAGGGGGTAGGAGAAGCTCATTCGTTATGCTCCGCGTGCGATCTCGCAAACGGAATGCCAGCCTCGACAGGCTGCAATTGCACGCTAAGGTGAAGCCGCCAACGGCCGTTGTGGGTCGTCTGCCGAAGACCCGGATTGGGTACGTCAATCGGTTGCAAAGCTTTTGCAGACCTCGCCGAGCGGCTGCGCACCCTCGCCAAAACTGCGTTCGGTCAGCGTCACCTGACCGCTGCGGGCCATCGTCAGCAGCGTCGAGGCGCGCGTTCCATAAGCTGGCGAGCTCACGAAGACGGCCGATAGAATCCGCTCCCATCCGAGTTCAACGCCGGTTTCCGGAAGATGCGCGTCGGCGACGATTTCGCGGTCGGCGAGCAGGTCGAAGAAAGGCGTGGTCGCCGGCAATTGCGCGAGCGCCGCGGCAAACGCCGTCTTGGCCGCCGCGAGCTTCGGCCACGGTGTATCGATCAGATGATTGGACAGCCCGTAGACTCCCGGCTCAAGAGTGCGCCAGCCTTGGCCGCGGTTGCTGTAGTAGCCAAGCTGCTGGCCGTCGCCGACGAACAGGTTGAAACCGTTGTACTGCCCGCCGCGTTCGGCCAGCGCTTCGAGATAGCTGGGCGCATCGCCTTGTCCGGTCAGGAAATCGGCGACCAGCGCGCCGCGCGACGCGGCGTTGGCGTCCTGATGGCCGCCTTCGCGGTAATTGGTGAGCGCCGCAAAACGATGCTGACGCGTGACGCCGAGCCAGCTTCCGCCGGCTTGCAGATCGCGTCCGGCGAGAACGTCGGGGTGATCGGCCCAGAAGCTTGCCGGTGCCGCGGGCCGCGCGAAAAACTCGTCGCGGTTGGCGGCGACGACCAGCGGGTAATCCGGATGGACCTGCCAGGCGACAACGATCAGGCACATGAAAAACCGCTATAGCGTGCTGGGGACGCTCGCGATTCGCTGGCCGCCGGGCGCGCCGAGTTCAAGATCCTTGGCGGTGGCGAAAGTCTCCTGAATGACCGCCAGCGCGTCGTAGCCGCCGCCGGGCGACGGCGCGGCGTTGGCGACCGTGCCGCACGGGTGTTCGGGTTCGGGGCTTTGCGCGCAGAAAATCGGGCAGCCTGCCGCGATGACGCCGTCGGCGTGGATACGGTAGAGGTGACGTTTGACCTTGCCCAGGTACTGCGTCCGTGCGACGACTTCCTGCCCGGGGTAACAGCCTTTGTGGAAGCTCACGCCGCCGATCTTGTCATAATTGGTCATTTGCGGAATGAAGGCCTCGCGCGTCGCATCGCTGATTTGCGCAATGCCGGCGTCGATGTCGAGCCACTGCCAGACCGGTGTGCCGACCCGGCGCGCGTTGGCGGCAAGCCGCGTCCACAGCGTCGTCGCCGCTGCGCTGGCGACGACCAGGATATAACGCGTGTCGTCGATGCGGATCACCTGGCCGTCGGCAAAGGCGCCGACCTCAAGCGGCCGGGCCGGCGCTGGCAGGCCGGCGTCGGTCAGGGTGGCGGCGGCGTGCGGGCCGGACAGGCCGATCACTTGGTGGTCGCCGGAGACGTCGCTGATGACGACCTTCGAGCGCAGCACGAATATTCGCAGACGTTTCTGCGTCGCCGCCAGCAGGTCGGAAGAGAGCAATGCGCGATAGCCAGAGTCGCTGCGATACAAGAGAAAGCTCGCGAGCATCCGCCCCTTGGCGGTACACCAGGCTGAGTGCTGCGCCGAAGTCGCTTCCAGATGATTGACGTCGCTGGTCAACTGGTTATGCAGAAAGGACTTGGCGTCTTCGCCGCTGCATTCGATCAGGCCCAAGTGGGTGAGCGGCGAAATGACCGTCGCGTCGCGCGCGGCGGCGAGCTCGGCTTTGACGTCGCCAAAGTCGCTGATCATGGCGTGGTCGACACGGGCACCGCCAGCGCCGAGAAATTCTTGCCAGTTGGAGTTCATCGCGTTCATCGTTTCCGTCAGATTTTAGGAAGGGGTGGTCGGCCTGAAACGATCGCAGCCTTGCCCAAAGACTTGGCCAAGGGGGCAAGACGACCGGTCGCCGCGACCGAAGCGGTTCGACACGCAGGCGATGCATCGGTTCTGCGGGTTTCGGCTATTATATCGCCTCTTCGCGGCACCCCTTTCCAATCACTCATTGCCGGCCGGCAACGCTGCGGCCGCGCCGGATCGATGCTCAAACTGATAAAAAAACTGATCCTTGTCGGCCTGTGTCTGGCCTTGGCGCTGGCCGGCGGTTTCTACTGGCTGGTTTCATCGCCGCTGACGCTCAAGAGCGAACAGCTTGATTTTCAGGTCACCCCCGGCAACGGCTTGCGCGCCGCCGCCAGGGAAATCGCCAGTGCCGGCGTCGCGCTCGATCCTCTGGTGCTGGTCGCCCTGGGCAGACTGCTTGGCGTCGAGACGTCGATCAAGGCTGGCAGCTACGAGATCAGCCGTGGAATCAATTTGATCGATCTTCTGAGCAAGCTGACGCGCGGCGACGTGACGCAGACCGAGATCGCCTTCATCGAAGGCTGGACTTTCCGTCAGATGCGCGAGCGGCTCGACGCGCACCCGGACGTTCGCCACGACAGCAAAGGCCTGCCGGAGGCCGAGATCATGCGCCTGATCGGTGCGCCGCAAAACGCTGCCGAGGGGCTGTTCTTTCCCGATACCTATCTTTTTTCCAAGCAGGGCCGGGACATCGATGTGTTGCGGCGCGCCTATCGCAGCATGCAGCGCCATCTGGCGCGCGAGTGGGAAGCGCGGGCGGTCGGACTGCCCTACGCCGATCCGTATCAGGCACTGATCATGGCGTCTATCGTCGAAAAGGAAACCGGTCGCGATCAGGATCGGCCGCTGGTCGCCGCAGTTTTCGTCAACCGTCTGCGTCAGGGAATGCTGTTGCAGACCGATCCGACGGTGATTTACGGGCTCGGCGAGAAATTCGACGGCAACTTGAGGAAACGCGATCTGCTTGCCGACACGCCGTACAATACCTATACGCGTAGCGGTTTGCCGCCGACGCCGATCGCCATGCCGGGCCTCGCGTCGCTGCAGTCGGCGCTGCACCCGGCGGCGAGTTCGGCGATCTATTTCGTCGCGCGCGGCGACGGCAGCAGCCAGTTCTCGAGTACGCTCGAAGAGCACAATCAGGCGGTCAACCGCTATCAGAGGATCGCAAAGTGAGTGCCTTGAACATCAAGCCAGGGAAATTCATCACCTTCGAAGGCATCGACGGGGCGGGCAAAAGCAGCCATATCGCCGGGGTTGTCGGTTTCCTTCGCCGCCAGGGAATCAACGTGGTGGCGACGCGCGAACCGGGCGGCACGCCGCTCGGCGAGAAGCTTCGCGAACTGCTGCTCAATGAAGCGATGCATCTGGAGACCGAGGCGCTGCTGATGTTTGCGGCGCGCCGCGAGCATCTGGCGCAGCTCATCGAGCCGGCGCTGGCACGCGGCGACTGGGTCGTCTGTGACCGCTTCAGCGATGCGACCTACGCCTATCAGGGCGGCGGGCGCGGGCTGGACAAAACCAAGTTCGAGCAGCTCGAGCAGTGGGTGCATGGTCATCTGCAGCCCGATCTGACCTTTCTGTTTGACCTGCCGCCGGCGGTTGCCGGCCAGCGCATTGCGGTGCAAGGAAGGTTGCTCGATCGCTTCGAACAGGAACGCGCCGATTTCCATTCGCGCGTTCGCAGCGCTTACCTTGAACGCGCCGCGCAGGCGCCGCAGCGGATTGTCGTGATCAACGCCGAGCAACGCCTGGATGAGATCAAGATGCAAGTTGAGGAAATCGTTTCACGCCGCCTATGAAGCTCATCGAACTGCACCGCGAAGCCTGGGCGCAGCTTGGCGCACGACGCGCCCAGCTGCCGCATTCGCTGCTGATTTCGGGGCAGCGCGGGATCGGCAAGTTTGCGCTGGCGCGGCATTTTGCCGAGTCGCTGCTCTGCGAGTCGCCGACCGCGAGCGGGCAAGCCTGCGGCGCCTGTGCCGCGTGCGGCTGGCTGGCGCAGGGCAACCATCCCGATTTTCGCCTGCTGCAGCCCGATGCGCTGGCCGAAGCGGATAGCGATTCGGGCGAAGCGGTCGAGTCGGGCGGCAAGAAGAAGCCGAGCGTCCAGATCACCATCGCCCAGGTTCGCGCGCTCGATGATTTCCTGCACGTCGGAACGCACCGTCACGGCGCGCGCGTGATCCTGATCAATCCGGCCGAAGCGATGAATCGCTCGACCGCCAATTCGCTGCTCAAATCGCTCGAGGAGCCGATTGCCGGAACGCTGTTCATCCTCGTTTCGAGCGAGCCGATCCGCTTGTTGCCGACGATTCGCAGCCGCTGCCAGTTGCTTCCCGTCGCGCAGCCGTCGCGCGATCGGTCCGAGCAATGGCTGTCGCAGGCCGGGGTCGGCGACGCCGCGCATTGGCTGGCGCTGGCCGGCGGTTCGCCGCTGATGGCCGTTGACCTTGCGGGCAGCGAGCAGCGCGAACTGCTCGATGCCTTGCTCGCGCAGCTCGCGCGTGGCGGTCGCATCGATGCGCTGGCGGCGGCCGCGGCGCTCGATCGGGTGATCAAGGCCGAGAAACGTCCGGCGCCGTTGAAGCGAATGATCGAGTGGTCGCAAAAGTGGGTTTTCGACCTGACGCTGGCCAGCGCAGGCTTGCCCGCGCGCTATTTTCTGGCGCAGGCGCAAGCCGCACAGGGGCTGGCCAAGTCCGTCGATACCGCCAAGCTGTTGGCGTTGAGCAGGAAAACGATACAATACAAGCTGCAATGCGAACAACCCTTGAACAGTCGCCTCTTTCTCGAGGAGTTTTTCCTGAGCTACGCGGCGCTCTTCCGTTCCTCCTGAGGCGAAGATGACCGAAGCTGTCCATTCGAAACCCGCTTCTGCGCCCCGGCCGAGTGTCCTGTCGCTCAACATCAACTCGAAATCGGCGCTCTACGCGGCTTTCATGCCGCTCTTGCGCAACGGCGGAATCTTCATCCCGACGACGCGCGCCTACGCGCTCGGCGACGAAGTGTTCATGCTGCTCTCGCTGATGGACGACCCGGCCAAGCTGCCGATCGCCGGAACGGTGGTCTGGATCACCCCGGCTGGCGCCCAGAACAGCAAGGCGCAGGGGATCGGCGTTCATTTCAAGAATGACGAGAGCGGGATCGAAGCGCGGCGCAAGATCGAAGGTTTGCTCGGCGGCGTGATGCAATCGACTCGCCCGACGCATACCATGTGATCCGATGCTCGTCGATTCGCACTGTCACCTCGATTTACCCGAGCTTGCCGAGGATCTGCCGCAGCGGCTGGCGCTGATGCAGGCCAACGAGGTTGGCTGCGCGCTCTGCATCGGCGTCAATCTCGAGGATCTGCCACGCATCCTGGCGCTGGCTCAGGCGCATCCGCAGATCTTCGCTTCGGTCGGCGTTCATCCCGAAGCGACCGACGTTCGCGAACCCTCGGTCGCCGAGCTGGTCAGCCTGGCTCGCCATCCGCGAGTCGTCGCCATCGGTGAAACCGGGCTCGACTATTACTGGCACAAGGATCAACCGGAATGGCAGCGCGCGCGCTTCCGCACCCATATCCGCGCGGCGATCGAAGCCGGCAAGCCGCTGGTCATCCATAACCGCGAGGCGACTGCCGACACGCTGCGGCTGATGGCCGAGGAATCGGCCAGCGAGGTCGGCGGTATCCTGCACTGTTTCACCGAGACCTGGGACGTCGCCGAAGCGGCGCTGGCGCTGGGTTTTTATATCTCGCTGTCGGGCATCGTCACCTTCAAGAACGCACTGACCGTCAAGGACGTCGCGCGCCGCGTTCCGCTCGACCGCCTGCTCGTCGAAACCGATTCGCCTTACCTGGCGCCCGTGCCGTATCGCGGCAAGATCAACCAGCCGGGCTACGTCAAGCACGTTGCCGAAGAGATCGCCCGCCTGCGCGACATTTCGCTCGACGAGCTCGCTGCGGCGACGACCGCCAATTTTTCGCGTCTTTTTCCCAATACCATCACGAGCCTAAGCCAATGAAAATATTTACCCTTTTGTTCATCCTGCTGCTTCCCGCTCTGGCCCACGCCGGGGCCTATGAAGACATGGAAGAGGCGCTGATTCGCAACGACTCGGCCGCCGCGATCGATCTCATCAAGCGTGGAATGGACGTCAATACGGTCGATCGCGCGGGCAATACGCTACTTATCCAGGCGATGCGCAGCGACGTTCCTGAACTGGTCGATTACCTGCTGCAACGCCGGGCGCGAGTCAATACGCGCAACCGCAACGGCGAAACGGCGCTCAGCATTGCCGCTTACACTGGTAAGTTTCAGCAGGTCAAGCGTCTCGTCGACGCCGGCGCCGAGGTCAATTTCTACGGTTGGGCACCGCTCGCCTATGCCGCCTACAACGGCCATCTCGAGATCGTCGATTACTTGCTCAAGCGTGGCGCCGAGATCAACGCGAAGACCCAGAACGGATCGACCGCGCTGTTTTTTGCCGCACGTTTCGGACATATCGAGGTCGTCAAGCTGCTGCTCAAAAACCAGGCCGACCCGACGATTGCCAATGAGAATGGCGAGACGGCGATCGACTGGGCCTTGAAGAGCGACAACACCGACATCGAGGCCTTGCTGCGCGCCGCTGGCGGCCGCTCAGGCAAGTCGGTCGTCCTCGAACTGTCCAAGTGACCGAGCCGGCGGCAAAGCGAGCACGCTGAGCTTGCCGGCGCGCAGGAACTTGTTGATCAGGCGGTAGATGTCGGGGTCGAAGCCGACTTCACTTTCGCTTCGGGTTTGCAGCAGGTCGTGCAGCGCTGCTTCGTCGTGAACGCACCCCAGGTAGCGCCAGTGGTCGACCAGGTGAAAATCCTCGCGCATGCCGAATTCGTCGCGTTCGATCAGCGCCACCGGTCCTTTGTGCGGCCAGTCGGCGAGCTTGAACTTGGCCAGTGCGCTCATCAGTCGCGCGCTGTGCAGCGAAACCGCTTCCTTGCCGACGCAGACGCCGCGACAGGCTTTCTGTTTGAAGGCGACACAGGCTTCTCCGGCTTTCGTCGCACCCAGCCCGAGCTGGCTATGGCACAGGCGGTGGGCCTCGGCTAGTTTGCGCAGCGCATGGACCGCCTCGCGCTGGTTCATGTAAAGGCCGAACAAGTCGGTGGCGCGCGAAAAATCGAGGTCGCGCGAATGGACGAGCTGCGGGCGAAAGTCGCCGTCGCCGTGCCGCACCAACTGCCATGAACACAGCTCATCGGCGGCTTGGCGCGCCGACGCTGACAGTTCGAACTCGTGCAGCCTGGCACCGAGTTCGCCGGCGGCTTCGCGCCACTCTATTTTCCAGGTGTTGCGCACCAGCGCCGTATCGCGGTTGGCCGGCGAGAAATGGGTCAGTACTTGCTGGCGCAGATTGCTGCTGCGTTTGCTGAGCAGCAGGCGGCCGTCCTCGGCGTACATGGCGTAGGCACCCGGCGCTTCGGGCAGATCGTCGATCAGCGCCGGGTCGATCTGGGCCGGCAACTCGGGGCGCCCGATAATTACCGCCACCGCTTTGCGGATGGTCTCAAGCGGCAGCAGCTCGTGCCAGCGCTGCCAGAGGTCCCAGAGGACCTGTGCGTCGGCGAGGGCGCGGTGGCGGTCGCCGACGACGGTAATCGAATAGCGCGCCAGCAAGGCGTCGAGGCTGTGGCGGTGGTATTCGGGAAAGAGCTTGCGCGACAGCTTGACGGTGCACAGGTTGGGCGAGCGAAAATCGATGCCAAGGCGCTTGAATTCGCGTTTGAGGAAGGTGTAGTCGAAGCGCGCGTTGTGCGCGATGAACAAGCGTCCGCGCAGTTTTTCAAGGACGAGTGGCGCGAGTTGTGCAAAGCTCGGTGCCGACGATACCATCGCCGTATCGATTCCTGTGAGTCCGGTAATGAAATCGGAAACTGGCGCTTCCGGATTGACCAGCGAACTCCACTCGCGAACGCCGTGTTGATCGACCTCGACGAAACCGATTTCGATGATCCGGTCGTTTGCGAAATTGGCGCCGGTGGTCTCCAGGTCGACAAAAATAAGGGGTTCGGGAGCCAGGAGCGGAGTCATTGAGTCGTAAGGTAGGTGCTGACGTTGATTGCGGGAAATCTGCCGCTGGGCGATGAAATATCGCCCAGCGCGATTTTTGCAGGATTCTACCCTTGTCGCGAGAAAATGCTGCGTTGAGCATTTCTCGCGTCCGCCGCCCCGGCGATTATCTGGCGCCAAACAGCAGGTTGGGCAGCCAGAGCGAAAGTTGCGGGATGAAGGAAACCAGCAGCAGCACGATGATATTGCCCGAAAGAAACGGGGCTATCGCACGGATCACCGAGGACAGCGGTGTCTTGGCGATATTGGCGCAGACGAACAGGCAAACGCCGACCGGCGGCGTGGTCAGTCCGATCATCAGATTGAGTACGGCGAAAGTCGCAAAGTGCACCGGGTCGATGCCGACGCCGATGGCCACCGCGAGCAAGGGGGGAAACAGGATGATCAGCGCGGCGATCGTCTCCATGAACATGCCGACGATCAGCAGCAAGATATTGATCAGGATGATGATCACGTACTTGTTGTCGCTGATCGACAGCATCGTTTTGGCGATGGTTTGCGGGATTTCCTCGTTGGCCATGATCCAGCCAAAGACGTTGGCGATGCCGACCAGCGCCAGTAGCGCGGCCGAGGTGATCGCGCTGTCGATGAAGATCTTGGGCACTTCACGCAGCTTGATTCCCTTGTAGATGTAGACGCCGACGACGAAGGCATAGACGCAGGCGAGAACAGCGGTTTCAGTCGGCGTGACGACGCCGCTGAGCATTCCGCCGACGATCAGCGCGGTCAGCATCAGCGCCCAGAAGGCGCCGAGGAACGAATGCCACAGTTCCTTCCAGCCCTGCCAAGGTTGGCGCGGGTAGTCGTTCTTGACGGCCAGTACATAGCACACGAGCATCATGCCGAGACCGAGCAGAATGCCCGGGATCGCGCCGGCCATGAACATGCGGCCGACCGAGATGCCCGAGAGCGCGCCGACGATGATCATCGGCACGCTCGGCGGAATGATCGGCCCGACGGTCGACGCGGCGGCGGTGATCGCAGCGGCGAAAGCGATCGGATAGCCTTCCTTTTTCATCCCTGGAATCATCACCGCGCCGATCGACGCCGCTTCGGCAACGGCAGTCCCCGAAATCCCGGCGAACAGCATCGAACCGGCGACGTTGGTCAGCCCGAGGCCGCCGCGGATCCAGCCGACGCCGGCGCTGGCGAAGCGGATGATGCGGTCGGTGATGCCGCCGCCGTTCATCAGGCTGCCGGCCATGATGAAGCCCGGGATGCAGAGCAGCACGAAAGAATCAACGCCGGCGAAAATCTTCTGCGGGAAGACCACCAGCGGGATGTCGGCATAGAGCACCAGGTAAGCGACCGACGAGACGCCAAGGCAAATGGCGACCGGGACGCCGATGATCAGGCAGAGGATGAACGTCGAAAAAAGGATCGTAATACCCATGTCATGCCTTAAGCGGATCGTGAGGCGTCAATTCCGTTTCGGGGACGCCCAACAGGATTTCGAGGAATTTGACCAGTCCGAAAACGCCGAGCAGGACGGCGAAAAACAGCATCGAGGCGAAAACGTATTGCATTTGAAGCTCGAGCGACGGTGACGTCTGCATCGCGCCGAGCTGGGTGAATTCCCAGGCGCCGGGAACCAGCATGAAGCCAAACAGCGACACCAGCGCCGCTGAAGCGAGTTCGCAAAAGCGGCGCATCGGCTTGGGCATGATCATCAGCGCCAGATCGACATTGACCAGGTCGCCGGTGAGCACCGAGGCGCCGACACCGAGGCCGAGAATGTACATCAGCGTCAGGCGCGAGACTTCTTCGGTCCACAGCGGCGGCTGTGACATGAAGGTACGCGCAAACACCTGGACGACGACGGCGACGATCATGACGCTGAAGACCATGAAAATGGCCCACTTGATCAATCGTTCGAGTTTTTTCAGCAAACCGACCATTTTCTGGCTTCCTGTCGATAGATTATTCTTTGCTGCCTGTCAGGACGACGACCGGCCGTCCCGACAGGCGAGGCTTAGTCAGCGTAGAGCTTCTGGATGATCGGCTTGAGTTCTTCCTTCGACGAGGCCATCACCGCTTCCTTGGCCTTCTTGGCAAAACCGGACTGGTCGGTCTCGATGAAAGTCATCCCCTTGGCCTTGAGCTCGGCTTCGAGCTTCTGTTCATCGGCCAGATAGAGTTGACGCTCATAGACCTGCGCACGCTTGGCGGCTTCCTGAAGCGCCACCTTCTGCTCGGCGTTGAGCTTGTTGTACGATTTCTCGCCAATCGCCAGGTAGATCCACGAGCGGACGTGCTCGGTGCGGTTGACGTACTTCTGGACTTCGAAGAAGCTCGCCGACTTGATCAGCGCCAGCGGGTTTTCCTGGGCGTCGATGACGCCGGTCTGCAAGGAGGTAAAGACCTCGCCGAAGGCCATCGGCGTCGGTTGCGCGCCGACGCCGCGCCAGAACTGCATGAAAATCGGCACGTTCGGAACGCGCATCTTGAGACCCTTGACATCATCGACGCTCTTGATCGGTTTGTTCGACGTCAGGTTGCGCGGGCCGCGAGCGAAATAGGCCAGGGGAATCACTTTGGCCTTTTCGATGATGTCCTTCTTGATTTCTTCGCCGAGCGGTCCGTTGACCGCCTTGTCCATTTCGGCCATGTTCTTGAATGCATACGGAACGGCCAGCAACGCCGCCTTGGGCGCCCAGTTCTGCAGCGATTCGCCGGTGATCAGCATGTCGGCGGTGCCGAGCTGCATGCCGTTGATCAGATCCATTTCCTTGCCCAGCGCGTCGTTGGCGAAGACCTTGACCTCGACGGTTCCCTTGCTCAGCGCCTTGACCTCTTCGGCAAACTTGAGAGATCCCTTGTGCCAGGAGTTTTCTTCGTTGGCCAGGTGGCCGAGCTTCAAGGTGACGTTGGCGGCGTACAGCGTACCGGAGCAGGCCAGGGCAAAGGCAGACAGGGTGACGATGCGAGCAATTCTTCCGTTAAGACGAAACATTTTTCTCTCCTGGGGCGACGTTAGAAAACAAGGGTTGAGTTACCAAGCACATCAGAAACATCCTTCATTGTGTATTTCGGTATGCAGAGAATGTTTCAGTTTGGTGTGACCAATCGGGTCAAGACGACTGGTATGGTAGGACGTTTGATGATTGGGCGCAATACTCCAAGCGTTCGATAATTGCGAAATTTTTACGCAATGGAAGCGCCTGCTGCAGCAATCAAAAAGGCCGAAATGAAAAAGAAAAAGCCGACGCTGGCGCGCCGGCTTGGATAATGCTATTGGCTTGAAACGGCAATAGGCAACTTATCCTGGCCCGAAGACCATGTTCGGCAGGAACAGCACGCTGGTCGGCCAGGCAATCATCAGGACGACCAAGGCGATGACTGCCAGGAGCAGCGGTAGTGCTTCCAGCGTGTATTCGTCCATCGGGCATTTGAGCATGCCGCAGACCGTGAACATCGCGACGCCGACCGGCGGCGTCATTCCGCCAAGTGTCACGCAGGTCATCATCACCAGCCCGAAGTGCACCGGGTCGATGCCGACTTTGGTGATGATCGGCACCAGAATCGGCGTTAGCAGCAGAACGATCACGGTGCTTTCAAGGAACATGCCGAGAACGATAACGAAGACGATCAAGAGCAGCATCAGCGCGATCTTGTTGCTGGTGATGCCGACCAGGAAAGCGGCGGCCGACTGCGGTACCCCTTCGAGCGTAATCATGTAACCGATCATCGACGAGAACATGATGATCAGCATGATCATGCCGATATCTGAAACGCTATGGCTCAAAGCATTGAGCAGGCTCTTGATGGTCAATTCGCGGTAGACGAACATGCCGACGAAAATTGCATAGGCGACCGCGAACGCGCCGGCTTCGGATGGCGTGAAGAAGCCGTAACGGATACCGACGATCAGCAGGATCGGGAACATCAAGGCCCATTTGCATTCCCAAACGCTGCTGGCGATCGTCTTGACTGAGGGGAACTCCTTCAAGACAGGCTCGTAGCCGCGTTTGCAGGCGATCCAATAGGCCATTCCCATGAGGATGATGGTCATCAGGACGCCGGGGACGACGCCGCCGACAAACAGCCGCCCGATCGAGATATTGCCCATGAAGCCGTAGAGGATCAGGCCGATGCTCGGCGGAATGGTTGCCGTGATCAGCGAGCCGACCGAGATGACCGCGCTGGCGTAGCCCCGCGTATAACCGCTTTCAAGCATCGCCGGCCCGAGAATCCGCGCTTCCATCGCGGCGTCAGCGACGGCCGATCCGGAAACGCCGCCCATCAGCGCGCTGAGCATGATTGCCACCTGCGCCAGCCCGCCGCGCATCCAGCCGGTCAGCACGGTGGACAACTTGATCAAGCGCGCAGTGATTCCCGATTCGTTCATCAGATGCCCGGCGAAGACGAACAGCGGTACCGCGAGCAAAGGGAATGACTGAGTGACGGTGGTGATTTTCTGGATGGCGATCATCGGCGGTACTGGCCCGAAGAGGTAGAACATCACCGCAGAAATGCCGATGGCAAAGGCGACAGGCATGCCCATGAACATCAGAAAGAGAAACAAAAGTGTAAGTATGCCGCTCATCTTAGATCACCGTCCCGTCATGGCCTTCGAGTGAAAGGGTTTCGCGTCCGGTCAAGCCGAGGAATAGACGCCGCAAAGTGGTGGCCAGCATCAGTGCGCAACCGGCCGGGATCGCCGAAGTGATCCAGCTGTAGCTGATGCCGATATCGCCGAGTTCGCGCTCCATGTTCATCAGCGTCAGTTGCGTGCCGTACCAGATGAGCATGGCCAGGAAGGCGGCGATCGCAAACAGCCAGACGATGGCAATCTGTCGTCGGGTCGCTGACGAAAAATGGCGCACCACGATGTCGATCTCGATGTGGGCGTTCTTCTTCATCGCCAGATCGGCACCCAGCATGCAGGCCCAGACGAAACTGAGCTGCGCCAGATCGACCGCCCAGATCAACGGGTGGCCGAGGGTCCGGGTTACCGCGCCGACCAGTACGAAGAACGAGGTGCCAGCGAAAAACGCCATGGCCAGGCGTTCCTCTAGCTTGACTAAATTATTGCTTGCCATGGCGCCTTCCTCAACGACCAAGGATTACATTGACTTGCTTGCGCAGCTCGGTATAGCCGAGCTTTTCATAGACCACACTGGTCGATGCGACGAAAGGCTTGATGTCGATTTCGCTGATCTTTACCCCTTTTTCGGTCATCAGTTTTTCGTAATTCTTGAGCGAGTCGATGGTCGCATTCGATGCCGTGTCGCCGGCTTTGAGGGCTTCTTCCTTGACAATCGTCTGCAGGTCCGCCGGCAGCTTGTCGAACCAGGCCTTGGAGCCGACCAGACCGGTGATCAATTGAATATGCCCGGTTTTGGTGATGTTCTTGATCACTTCGAACAGGCGTTGACCATAGGTCGCCGGGTGCTGTGCCTCGGCTGCATCGATCGCCTTCATCTGCAGTGCCGAATAGACTTCGGCCCAGGGCATCGGTGTTGGCGTGGCGCCCATGGCGCGAATCGTCTCAAGCCATACCGGGGCGCCCGGTGTACGCATGCGCACGCCGGCCAGGTCGGCCGGCTTGGTGACCGGCATCATGGTCAGCAAGTGGCGGTCGCCCTGATACCAGTTGAACGAGAGAATCTGATGGCCCGACGCGGTGCGCAGCTTTTGACTCCAACCTTCAAACAGCGGCGAAGTCACGACCTTGCGCATTTCTGCGAAATTATTGGCGAGATAAGGCGCGCCAAGTACGCCGAATTCCTTGACGAACGGTGCCAGACGGCCGCCATCGACGAGGACCGCGACCCCCGCGCCAGCGCGTGCCTGTTCAAGCACGTCTTCATCCGGGCCGAGTTGCGAACTGGGAAACAGCTTGACTTCAATCTTCCCGGCAGATCGTTTTTCCACTTCGGCTTTGAACTGGTTCAAGCCCTTGAACATCGGGTCTTCGGCAGTCAGCGATGAGCTGACATTGAGCTTGTATTCCCCGGCGGCGTTGGCCCCGGAACAGACCGCAAGTCCTGCGGCGACTGATAACAGCAACATCATTTTTTTCATGAGAGATTGACTCCGAATATTGTATTGGTTGATAGGCTTGTTATGAGCTTCTGCTGCGTTGAGGCACTTGTATGGTAGTACGTTTCAAATGGCCGTGCAAGATAGATAAGGTGTAATTTTTACGGCGTTTGTCGATCTTTGTTCGCCATTTTTTGGCCTGCTTGACCTTGTTGTGGGGGGATTTGCTGTGCAATATGGCGTTTTTGCTTATTATTGAGTATTCTAGTATGGTAGTGCCCATTGGTCAGCTCAGCAGCCAAATGGTTTGGCGGTGGGCTATTGAAAAGGAGATCAAAATGAAAATTGTGAGTGCTGAAGTGATTGTTTGTTGCCCGGGGCGCAACTTCGTCACGCTGAAAATTACGACCGATGACGGAGTGACCGGCATTGGCGATGGCACGCTCAACGGTCGCGAATTGGCGGTGGCGTCGTACCTCAAGGATCACGTGTGCCCGCTGCTGATCGGCCGCGATCCGCACAAGATCGAGG
>Ga0316613_10000053_pt1 | contig 167154 bp, 145 predicted proteins | sample OWC_soil_day10_C_2_FD_207647 | JGI IMG/M metagenome (GOLD analysis project Ga0316613, IMG submission 207647) | Wetland soil microbial communities from Old Woman Creek delta, Ohio, United States - OWC_soil_day10_CT_b | ecosystem: Environmental > Terrestrial > Soil > Wetlands | place: USA: Ohio... | reverse complement strand
ATTATCCCTGTTCAAACACCCGGTTTCCGGGCAGTTTTTCCGGCATGCTTTTCTTCGGCAGGCTGCTGATTTTTAGCGGATTTAACTTGCATATATTGATTATTTTGTTAACACACACACACACACAAGGCCTCGCCTAAAATATAACACTTTTTTTTCGAAACGGCAACCGCCGCAGGCTTTTCCAAAAGCCTGCGGCTTTCGTCCGTGTGCCCGGCACGTCTCCTGCCTTTGCAGGTGCATCCTCCTCCTTACACAATTGAACACATTCATTAATTTAAAAAACAAATGAAAGCATGAAACAAAGAAAAATCCTTAACAAACAAACGGAAGTTCGCCCCTTGGACAAGGAGGGCGGACTCATTGATGCGGAAAACGGGAAACCGGCCTATCTTGCCCCGCAGGTAAGCGTGCATTATGTGGCTCTGGAAAGCACCATTGCCAGCTCAATCTCCGGTGGATCATCGCCCTCCGTGGAGGACTGGACAACCGTGGACCCCGACACCAGCGACTCGGGCGACCTCAGCCTTTAAAACAGGCCACCCGCTATTATTTCAACCTCAATCACAGCTAAAGCGAAAATGAACAATAAAAACAAGATGAAGATGAAAACGAGAACCCCTCGAAAACACGTCCTGCGCGCGGCATTCGCCGCCCTGGCTTTTCTGTCCCTGGCGATGTTGCCGGGCTGCACAAGCGAAGATAATTCCACATCCGGCAAAGGTTCGGCCACGCTGTCCTTCACCCTGGGAGGCATCAGCGGGGGGGAGGCGGAAACGCTGACCCGCACGCAAGCCGAAGCCGAGACCGTGACCCAGGACCTGGGCGGCGGCCTCTACCTGGCATGCACCCTCGCATCGGATGCCACATCCACGACGAAGGCCACATCGACGATGGCTTCCGGCACGAAATACACCCTGGTGGTGCTGGACGGGTCGGGCGTCATCGTTGGTTCGACCGACGGGGTTGCCGGGACACAGACCCCGACAATCCAAGTGGATGCGGGCACCTACACGGTGGTCGCCTACTCCTACAACGACAGCAGCTCCACGCTGCCTTCTGCCGGTGCGGTTGGGGAAACCGTCGGGAGCATCACCGCCCCGGCGGGTACGGACCTGCTCTATTCCACCCAGTCGGTTACCCTGGGCGCATCGGAAAGCCAGACCCTGGCCATCACGTTTGAGCGCAAGGCCAGCAAGGTGAACGTGGTGGTGGACGCCAGCAGCATGAGCGCCAATGTGACCGCCGCCGGTGCCACACTGGGGAAAAGCTATGCGACCACAATGGCATTGGCTGACGGTACTGCCTCTACAAATGGCACAGCCTCCACCACCGGCATCACCTGGCCCACAGTGGGGACGCAGAGCGTGACCAGCAGCAGCGCCATCCTTTTCTCCAACGGCGAAACGCCGCTCACGCTTACATTCTCAAGCCTCACGATAGGTGGCACAGCCTATGCCACCTCCTCGTCAACCAAGTCCACCACCTTCACCCGGGCACTCGTGGCCGGCAACAGCTACACGCTGACGGTGAACGTGCACGAGGCGATACCTTCCACCATCACCCTGGGCACGAGCCAGACATACTTTGTGGCTTCGGTGTACGACCAGGACTACCTGCCTTACACCGCACCCACCTCGGCGGCCACAACCGCCACCCTGGCGGCTGACGGCACCACTGAAACGCTAATAAATTACCAAGGCACAATCACCACCACCGGCGTGACGGTAAAGATTCCCGCGACGGCTACCGCCAGCGGCACCTTGCCGGCATACAGCACCAGCACCACCATACCGGCAAGCCTAACTTCGGATGGCACCAGCAGGCAGTTGACCCTCTCGTGGGCTTCGCAGTCTTACACCAGCAGCACCACATACATCACCGCCACCATCAAGGCCGTGGGCGGCACGCTCAATGCCATACAGCTGGACATCAACGCCGGGACAGGGAGCGACTACCTGGGCTATTTGCTTGGCACGTTCACCTACCCCTACGACAATGCGGGCAACACCACCACCTACCAGGTGCGCGACTTACCGGGCATCCCCGACAAGAAGTTCGGGGAGTATGACAACGGCAACACCAGCAGCTACGAGCACAACTTCCTTTACCTCCCCGTAACAGGCGAGGACGGGAACATCTGGCTCAGCAACAACCTGGGTGCGGACTACACCAACATGAGCAGCAGCAGCTTCAGCCCGAATGGGCAGGCAACGGCCTACAACGACTACCACGCCTACGGCAGCCTCTTCCAGTGGGGGCGGAACTCCGACGGGCACGAGCTGATCACCTGGACAAGCAGCACGGCCGGGACGGTGAAGTACGGCACAACTAGCACGCTGAGTAGCACGGATACTCCGAGCCATGCTTTGTTCATAATATCCACTGCTAGCCCTTATGATTGGCGGAGCCCGCAGAACGACAACCTGTGGCAGGGCGTGTCCGGCACCAACAACCCTTGCCCGGACGGGTTCCGCGTGCCTACCGATGCCGAACTGACCGCCTTGGTGACGGCGGCCGGCATTACGAACTATACCACTGCCGCCAGTTCCAGCCTCAAGTTTTCTGCTGCAGGCGACCGCTATTACCGCACTGGCACGCTCAACTACGCGGGCACTATCGGGCACTATCGGAGCAGTTCGGTGAGCGGCACTATCGTCAATGTGCGCCTATTCAGCAGCGGTGACACATCCACGGGTGGCCAAAACCGCGGCTTCGGCTGCACCGTTCGCTGCCTCAAAGACTAGGATTCTTGACCCTCTTTAAGGGCTGCTCTTGGAGCAGCCCTTTGATGAAGGTAGCTTGCTGGCGAAGCATCCACGCTACGTCGGAATTAGAATCAAGGCTAATCACTGCCCCTCGTTTGCAACGAGGGGTTCTTGGTCAGTCGTTTCTAACGAACGAAATAAATGAATTGCCTGATAGGTAGTTCTGTGGCTATTGTTACAAAAAAGAACCCATTGCCTCCTCGTTGCAAACGAGGAGGAGGGGGCTGGCGCCAGCAAGCGGGGCGATGATTGATTTTGTAGAGACACGGTTCAGAATAGAATTCCAATTAAATAATTGACGTTTAATCTTTAAAACCTTATAATTATGGCAATCCTACATCGCATCAGGGCTTATCTCTACGATAACCTGCTGACCAACAATCCTTCGGAACCGCTGGTGGTGATTCCCGCACTGCCTGCCGGAGAATATGTGGTGGAGGTGGTGACGCAGTACACGACCGGTGTCTTGCTTAAAGAGCCAAGAACTGCAGCCTTTGGGGAAGTACTCACCGTGCAATAAAAATATTATTGCCTGCCTATATCGCCCGATATAGACCGGCGCTATCGGGCGATATAAGGTGACGATACCGAGCGGTATAGACCGGTGCTATCGGGCGAGTGAAGCGGACGCATCCGCAGTTGCCCTGCTATGCCAACGGTATTTGACAGAATAACGGAATAACGGAATCACGGAATCACGGATAACAGAATACAAGGCTATCCACATTTTCGCCGCAATGCGGTTTATGGGTAGTTTTTGTGTTGTTCATCCCTTTGCAGGCTGTGAAGCTTGGGGGGATGATGCTTATCCCGGTTTGGACGTTATTTTTTGAATTGAAAGTTTGGAAACCGGGATGTAAATAAACTTATTTTTTTGTGATCCTTATGGGCTGTGAAGCCCGTAAGGATTTTTTTTAAAGCCTCACCCCTAACCCCTACCCCCTTGAGGGGAACTGCTTGCGCACACAAAAAAGGTGCGTATCGGTAAATCTATAGAGACGTAATGTGTTACGTATCTATCTGTTGGGGGGCATCCCGGCGTGAATGGAAGATTGGCTGGCTGTCGTGAAGCATTATTTTGCATGGGTGATACACCAACGTTGCTGCGGACGCCGCAATGGGGGGATTGCGCCGTTCGCAAAATTTGCACAGGCACCAACTCATCTATTCTACCCATAGAAATTTTATTCCAGCTTCTTGTCTATTTGTGAAAAGCCATCACTCATTAGCTATTTTTCATTTCACATCCTCCATTATAGGTATTATCTATTATCTAATTCATCATTAATAGGTATTGAGGCGCTAGTAGTCTAGTACTATTTTTGTGGTTTAGGATTAGTGTTTAATAAAACTAAAAAAGAAAAAATTATCAAGAACTTCCCTGCCAATGTCAGGGATTAAAAGAGATTTCAATTTAAAATTTATCAGCTATCTTATGAGAAAAATAATTGTTCCGCTATGCTTGTTTTTCACGGGCGTGCTGTCCGCTCAGGAAGCGAACGACAGCCTTAGGTCAAAATATATAGACGAAGTGGAAATTATCGGCACAAAGCCGGTCATAGCCGGCCGCAGTGATTACGTGGGCAAACTGCCTTTGAAAAACTTGGAGAATCCACAGGTTTATACAGGGATTACCAGCACCCTCATCACCCAACAAAAGATCTACAACATGGACGATGTGGTGCGCAACTCGCCAGGCATCAGCAAAAGTACCGACGGGTGGGCGGGAAGCGTCATGTATGGCGGCGCCACCTATGTGAGCCGCGGATTTGCCACGCAGATCAAAGCCCTGAATGGTTTGGCAAACAACATCACCATGCCATCCGACGTGCAAAACGTGTCGGCAATCGAGGTGATAAAGGGTCCTTCGGCAACACTATTCGGCGGGATCATCACTTCCTACGGGGGCTTGATCAACCGTGTCACCAAAAAGCCTTACGATGACTATAGCCTTGGAGTGGATGTGAGTGCCGGAAGCTTTAGTTTCAACCGAATCGGCATCGACTTGAATTTACCGATCAACAAAGCCAAGACTTTGCTTTCGCGAACAAATGTGGCTTATAGCAACCAAGGCACATTCACCGACAACGGCGGTTACACGAAAAATCTGCTGGTGGCACCCTCCTTCAGCTACCAGCTTAGCGACAAGGTGAAGATCGGCCTTTCCAGCGAATTCAATGCGACAGAAGTGGCCGGCATGGGAAGCCGCACCATGTTTTCCCTGACACCAAATGCGGTGAAGCAATACGTGGCGGAAATACTTGAAGACGCAGGCGCATCCGAAACCTACATCAGTTCGATTGTCGAGGAAATGCCAACAACCATCAAGGAGGGTTTCGGCACGGAAAACATCAAGGATTTTGGGCTAAACCGAAAAAGGTCTTTCTACAACAAGAACCTCGTTACCACGGGACAGACGTTCAACTTGAACGCAACGGTGGAATACAAGATTTCGGACACATGGAAGTCAGCCACCTCTGCTCTATATTCTTCGGGAAACGATGACGGATACGAAGTGAGGATGGTGCTTCTGCCCAACGTGATGAAAGGGGTGATAACCGCCCTTCTGTCGGGAGATTTGACCAGCATCGACTACGGAACAGCGGGAGCAGATTACATGGGAAGGATGACCCGAAAATACGAAACGTCTGTCAATACACACCAAATTCAACAAAACTTCGTTGGCGATTTTAAAATCGCAACTATGAGAAACCGCATGGTGCTCGGTCTGGACTATTATTACCACGATAACCAATCGTACTGGCGAACCTTCCAAAGCAACCAATACGGCTCCCTTTTCGGTTATGCCTACCCTGGCATCTTTGACGTTGTTGCAGTGAAAGGGGAAAATTCCAATTACTACGATTTTGAAAAAAACAACATCGACTATTTGTTCCAAACGGCTCAAACGGATGCCAGCAAAAAGCCTTTCGGCGGCACCACCAGCGTTTACAGCACTTATGTGAACGACGTGCTGAATATCACGAGCCGGCTTTTGGTAAATGCCGGTGTGAGGTTCGACCGGTTTATAGCCAAAGGGATTTACGACGGGGCCACCGACAGCTGGTCGGAGGGATATAACCAAAACGCAGTGTCTCCGAAGTTTGGCGTTGTGTATCAGCCTATTTTGAACACCTTGTCGGTGTTCGCAAATTACCAGACAGGGTTTACAAACAAGAACGGGACGGACAAAAACAATAATCTTTTCAAGCCGGAGCATTCGTTCCAGTTTGAAGCGGGCTTGAAATATGCCCTTTTTGATGGAAACTTCACCGGGACATTAAGCGTTTACGACATCCGGGTGAAAGACATCGTGAGAAATGATCCTGACGACATCGACTTCAACATACAGGACGGGACACAAAAAAGCCGTGGCTTTGAAGCCGAAATACTGGGAAATCCGTTTCCAAACTTCAACGTGATGTTTGGTTACGCCTACAACGACAGCAAGTATGAAAAGGCGGACGAATCGGTGAACGGCTTGCGCCCCACCACGGCAGGAGCTAAAAACCAGTTCAATGTATGGCTCCACTACCATTTTCAAACGTACAACTTCCTGAATAATTTCAGTATCGGCGCAGGTGGAAACTATGTGGGCAAAACCTATGTCATGAACCAGGCTCCAGATGGTGCGTTCATCGTTCCAGCCTACACGCTGGTGAATGCGAAAATATCTTATGACAAGCCTTCCTATTCGTTTGCATTGCGGGCTAACAATTTATTGAACCTGGATATTTGGACTGGAAATGCAGGAATATATCCTCAAATGCCCAGGCAAATTGAGGGAAGCGTGGCGTTGAAGTTTTAAAGCGAATAGCTGTTAGCTAAAGGCTAACAGCTATTTATCAACTAATCTAAAAAACTATCTGATAATGTTCCTCAAAAAATACATTTCACCGATTTTCAGCAAACCGCAATGGGCGATTCATCAAAAACGGTGGTTTGGCAAATGGCACTTGTATTTGGGTATATTTGCAGGAGCTGTTCTCTCCATTGTAGGGCTTACGGGCGGTATCCTCGTGTTTCAAGACGAAATAGACCACGCCCTGAATCCTGAACTTTTCACGACCATTGAACAACAGAAAAGAATTCCATTGGAAGACATTATTCCACTGGTGGAAACCAAACACCCAGAAAAGAGGTTTGAATATGCCATGGTCACCGACGAAGAGAGTCCGATTTCGACCTATCGGTTCTATAGCTTCAAAGACCAAACTGAGTTTTTCGTTGACCCCTACACAGCAGAAATCACCGGGAAACGGATCGCAAGCAGCTCCTTCATCCGAATTGTAGCCACCATCCACCGCACGTTGTTCATCCCGGGTATCGGTAGTTTTATTGTGGGTTTCGCAGCCTTATCGCTCATTATCCTGACCATAAGCGGCATTCGCCTATGGCTACCCAAAAAGCTGAAACACTTGAAAAAAAGCCTAAGCGTGGATCTAAAAGCCGGTTTCAAAAAGCAGAATTACGACTGGCACAAAGTCTTGGGCGTTTTATCTGCGCCGGTGGTTCTCACTTTGGCTCTCACGGGAGTGATCATTTGCTTCAGCACATTCTTCATTGCCTTGCTGTTTTTGCTGAATGGACGATCGCCACAATCGGTAGCCTCGATATTCAATGCAAAATCCGTTGTGAAGGAAAATCAGCAGCCACTTGCCCCACGGCAAGCTTCGGCTAGAATCTATGCCCTGTTTCCGGATATCGAAATAAAAGGAATCTCGGTGCCAGCGAAAAAAGACGGAGCTTACCGCTTTGATGCGCAAATTGAAGGCAAATCCAAAACAGGGAAGCGGCTGATGTTTATGGTGGATCAATATTCCGGAAAAATATTGCTCAACAGCGAAACGGACTTTCCCGACACGGGCAATTCCTACTTAAGTTGGGTCACACCCCTGCATTTCGGCACTTTCGGTGGATGGCCTACCCGAATCCTGGCACTGCTGGGAACCCTGCTGCTGCCTGTGATGTTCGTCAGCGGATTTATCATTTGGTGGCCGAGGCATCGGGGTCGTCGCAACCGCCAAGCTCCAAGCAAACCACAGCCCGAAATTCCAGTAGCGATTGGGAATACCAGCTTCCTCCATTATTTCGTGAAGGGATTGAAGTATGCGGTGGCCATTCTTTTGGGAGCATTCACCACCGGCTTTTTATACGGGTTGATTTCGGGCGTGGTGATTCCACCGGCCATGTTCGTGGCATATTATACGGCAATCATCGTATTGATAAATTTCGTGTTCGCTTTGGTTGCGCTGATTGCATACCTAATCGGGCTGATTTTCAAGAAAGACAACCGTTCGATGTTGAAATACTTCACCTATTCATTGGCATTTATGCTTGTATTCTTGCCTCTGATTGTGGCAATGAATGTATTTGATCTGAATATTTTTTGATGATGCCGATCCAGCATATTGCCTCTGAAAAATATCCATCGTGGTTTTTTCAGGGGCAATATTTTTTGTGTGCGTTTTGGAAATGACAACGAGAGATTGAACTTAGTGAAATTGCGGTGGGGAGGAAAACCCAGAAGCAATATTTGCTTGGCAGGAAAAGGAATAATGGAAAAATTGTAGCCTCATTTAGGAAACCTCTTTAAATATTACAAATCGTCATTAAAACACCGACTGTAGTAATTCCTCGATATTTTTCAACACATCTTTGCGCGGCCCCTCAAATTTATTCACCATCACTGTGAATGCGTATTTGCGGTCTCCATCTATAAAATAACCGGCAAAGCATTGAACTCCAGATATACTGCCGCTTTTTGCCCGAACTTTTCCGCACAAATGCGTTTCTTTCAGAAAATTCCGCACAGTTCCCTCCTCTCCCACTTTGGGTAAAGATTCGAAAAAAGATTTTTGGTTTTTACCTTGTTGCATTTTGACCAAAACATCTGTCATAAATTCAGGTGTCACCCCATCCTCAGGGCTTAGTCCACAACCATCGTACATCAACAGCGAGGAAGTGTCGAAACCCTTCGATTTCCAGAATGATTGAATTCTATTTATACCATTTTTAAGAGCATCCTGAACATCCGAAACTCCAATTGTGCGGATAACATGCTCCGCATAATGGTTGTTGCTGCGCACATTGATTTGGCGCACAATATCTTTCAGAGGAGACGAAACGTGTTCGTAAAAAGGTGTCAAAGGCTTCAATTGGAAACGTTGACCTCGGACTGTCCTATAGTCAACGACCGACATCCCATCCAGGCGGAATTCGTCCGTGAGGCTTTTCGCAAGGAATAATCCAGGATCAGGTATATCGCCTTTGATGGAGAAGCTGCTCCTTCCCGCAGGGATATTGCCGGTTATGCGACGGTCACAAGAAAACGGGATGCCGTGAATGTATCCATTGTCTTGGCCCGATGTATTCAATTGCAAGTTGTTCTGGAAAGTAAGTCCCGGAATATTTGGTTCCAATTGGACGATTACCGGACTGCTGTCGGCAAGAGTATTGAAGTAAATCTTGTACGTATTGTCCATAAAACTGATGCCGTAAGCACCTGCGGCATAATAGTTGCCAATGTCTTCCCAAGTCCATTGTTGGGAAATGCCGTCATACCCAAAGAGACTATCATCAATGAGCAAATGGAACGTTTTTTTTGAGAACTTCTTATCTTTTATTTCAGACGACCATTTTGAAAGAAAATTTCTTGATTCTTCGTCTGAATATTCACTGCCAAGTGTCGGGTCGCCACTCCCGGTGATGACCAAAGTGGAGTCTTGTTCTGAGAAAGAGAGTTTAGTCTTGTACCGGTAGTCATCGCCCAGAATCTCCAAGGCGGAAGCAGTGGTCACCACTTTCATGATGGATGCCGGTGTCAATAGTTTATCCTGGTTGTAGGCATAAAGGGTTTTCCCATTGAAATCTTTGACACAAAAGCCGACCAATGCGTGTTTAAATACGGGAGAAGAAATAAATTGCTTCACAGCGGATGAATCATTTTGAGCTCCAAGAAACGGCACAAACGTCAACCAAAGAAGGATTTTGAGAAAAAAATGTTTCATTATCTGCATCATGTGTTTTTTTAAGCAATCTGAAATTAGCTGCTATCTCTTTTGCAAAAGTATTCTTTTAATAGAATAAAGAGCGTATGATTCTTCCTAAAAAGGATAAAAAAGAAAGATTCTATCGGATTTAGATTGACATATAGAAGTATTTACTAAGAAAATAAAAGCATATGGCAAAAGGAACAAAAAAAGATCGAGCATCATTTTCGGTAGCTCACATTGGATGTGGTGTTTATACTTCTATATTTTGGAAAAGCATGGACAATCCGATAATTGTATTAGAAACGAGAAAGAGGCTGCTCCATGATGATACGGGGCAGCCTCTTCAAATTATATGAAAATATGTATTCTCACTTACTCATATTCGTTCCAAGCTTTAATCTCAATCTGATCCACATCCAACAGGCAGAACGACTGGATAAATGCAGAGGCCAATCGGAAATTAGTGAGCAGAGGCACATTGAAATCAATTGCGGCGCGACGGATTTTGTATCCGTTGTCCAATTCGCTGGCCGTGAAATTCTTTGGAATATTGACCACTAAGTCCAGCTCTTTGTTTTGGATCATCTCCAAAGCATTGGGTTTTTGATCGTCATTAGGCCAATACACTTGTATGGAAGGAATTTCATTTTCCAACAAAAAGCGGTGAGAACCCCCAGTCGCATAAATGGTGTAACCGTTTTTATGGAGCAACTGAGCTGCTTCCAAAAGTCCCACTTTGGATTTGACTGGTCCGGTGGAGAACAGCACGTTCTTCTTCGGAATCCGATGTCCAACCGAAAGCATGGATTTGAGCATCGCATCGTGGAAAGTAGAGCCGATACATCCAACTTCACCCGTAGAAGCCATATCCACACCTAAAATCGGATCGGCCTTCTGCAAGCGGGAGAATGAAAACTGGGAAGCTTTGATCCCGACATAGTCAAGGTCAAAATCATTCTTGTTAGGCTTTTCAACTTTCTTGCCAAGCATGATTTTCGTTGCCAAGTCGATGAAATTCAATTTCAGGACTTTGGAAACAAACGGGAACGAGCGCGATGCACGCAAGTTACATTCGATCACCTTGATGTCGTTGTCCTTTGCCAAAAATTGGATATTGAATGGCCCGGATATATTCAGTTCCTTCGCTATTTGACGGGCAATTTTCTTGATCCGGCGAACGGTTTCGATATACAAGCGCTGTGCAGGAAATTGAATCGTGGCATCTCCAGAATGGACACCGGCAAACTCAACGTGTTCCGAGATGGCATAAGCGATGATCTCTCCCTTGTCGGCCACAGCGTCAATTTCCACTTCTTTTGCATTCTCAATAAATTCACTTACAACCACCGGGTATTGCTTCGAAACATCTGCCGCCAGTTGAAGGAAATTCACCAATTCGTCATCGTTAGAGCATACATTCATCGCTGCGCCCGAAAGCACGTAGGAAGGACGCACCAGGACGGGGTAGCCCACTTCTTCCACGAAACCTTTGATGTCATCTATCGAAGTCAACTCTAGCCAACGTGGCTGGTCGATATGCGATTTGTCCAACATGCTGGAGAACTTGTGGCGGTTTTCTGCATTGTCGATGCTTTGAGCCGTTGTTCCCAAAATATTTACTTTCTCGCCATCCAGACGCATTGCGAGGTTATTTGGAATTTGTCCTCCCACCGAAAGAATCACTCCGTGAGGGTTTTCCAACTCGATAATGTCCATCACCCGCTCAAAAGTCAGTTCGTCGAAATAAAGGCGGTCGCACATGTCGTAGTCGGTGGAAACGGTTTCCGGATTGTAGTTTATCATCACCGAACGCCATCCTTCGCGCTGTATGGCTTGCAGGGCATTCACCGAACACCAGTCAAATTCCACAGACGAACCAATGCGGTAAGCTCCCGAACCAAGCACGATCACCGAGCGGTGGTCGCCGAGGTATTTCACATCGTTTGCTGTGCCGTTGTATGTCAGGTAAAGATAATTCGTTTGCGCAGGGTATTCGGCAGCCAAGGTGTCAATTTGTTTGACCACCGGAACAATACCGTTCTGCTTGCGGATCCGGCGTATTTCCTGTGCGGCCGTATCAATCGTATCGGGATCTTTCCTCACTATTTTTGCAATCTGAAAATCGGAGAATCCCATTTTCTTAGCAGTTCTGAGCAATTCAAGGGAAAGAGAATGGATGTCATCTATTTTTTCAAGCTCCTTGGAACATTCGTAGATATATTTCAATTTCTGAAGAAACCACCTGTCTATTTTGGTCAATTCATGAATCTGGTCGATGGTATAATCCAGGCCAAAAGCCTTTTCAATGCAAAAGATGCGTTTGTCGGTAGGATTCCGAAGGGCTTCCTCCAGATCATTTTCAATCTTCAATTCCTTATTTCCTACAAATCCATGGACACCCACATTAATCATCCGCAAACCTTTCTGTATTGCTTCTTCAAAGGTGCGCCCGATAGACATAATCTCGCCCACAGACTTCATGCTGGAGCCGATTTCTCTGGAAACTCCGTGAAACTTGCCTAAATCCCAGCGGGGAATCTTCACCACCACATAATCCAAAGCTGGCTCGAAGAAAGCGCAGGTGGATTTGGTGACATTGTTTTTCAATTCGAATAGGCCGTATCCCAGTCCAAGTTTGGCAGCCACGAAAGCCAATGGATAGCCAGTTGCTTTGGAAGCCAATGCAGAAGAACGGCTCAAGCGGGCATTTACCTCGATCACGCGGTAGTCTTCGGAGTTCGGGTCAAACGCATATTGCACGTTACATTCACCCACAATACCGATGTGTTTCACAATGCGGATGGAAAGTTCACGCAGTTTATGGTATTCCGAGTTGGTCAGTGTTTGCGAAGGAGCCACCACAATACTTTCGCCTGTATGGATGCCGAGCGGGTCAAAGTTTTCCATGTTACACACCGTCATACAGTTGTCGTAACGGTCACGCACCACTTCGTATTCTACTTCTTTCCAGCCTTTTAGGGATTTTTCGACCAGCAACTGAGGGGAGAATGCAAACGCCTTTTCAGCCAACACACGCAATTCGGCTTCGTTGTCACAAAATCCAGACCCCAAACCTCCGAGAGCATAAGCCGCACGAACAATGATCGGGTAACCCAATTCCTTGGCTGCTGTCACGGCATCTTCCAGGTTTTCAACCGCCATGCTTTTGATCGTCTTCACATCTATCTGGTCGAGCTTTCTGACGAAAAGCTCACGATCCTCGGTGTCGATAATCGCCTGAACAGGAGTACCTAATACCCGGATATTGTATTTTTCAAGAATTCCACTTTCGTAAAGTTGAACACCACAGTTCAATGCAGTTTGACCTCCAAATGCGAGCAAGATCCCATCCGGACTTTCTTTCCGGATCACTTTCTCCACAAAATAAGGAGTGATCGGAAGGAAGTATATTTTGTCGGCACTACCCTCCGAAGTCTGCACTGTGGCAATGTTTGGATTGATGAGTACGGTCTCGATCCCTTCTTCTTTCAAAGCCTTTAATGCCTGTGAACCGGAATAATCGAATTCCCCCGCTTCACCGATTTTCAATGCTCCAGAACCAAGTACCAAAACTTTTTTTATGCTGCTATCCATGTTGAATAATTTGTCTTGATGAATGTATGTTTGATTATTTTTTTCCGTTCACATAATCGATGAACATGTCGAAAAGAAATTCCGTATCAGTTGGCCCGCTTGATGCTTCGGGATGGAACTGAGCCGAGAAGAAAGGTTTGGTTTTGTGCCGGATTCCTTCATTGGTGCCGTCATTCAGGTTGATGAAGAGTGGCTCCCAATCTGCTCCAAGAGAAGAATTTGCCACCGCAAAACCGTGATTTTGTGACGTGATGAAACATTTGTTCGTACCCACCATTTTCACCGGTTGGTTGTGGCTTCGATGACCGTATTTCAATTTGTAGGTGAAAGCTCCGCCCGCTTTGGCCAACAATTGGTTTCCCATACATATGCCACAGATCGGTTTGTCGCTTTCCATTGCCTTGCTGATGTTTTGCACAGTAGCCTCGCAATAGTCTGGATTTCCGGGACCATTGGATATGAACAAACCATCCCATTCCAATTGGTTGAAATCGTAATCCCATGGGACTCGAATCACCGTCACGTTGCGTTTAAGCAGGCAGCGGATGATGTTGTGCTTCACCCCGCAATCCACCAAAACAATTTTCAAATCCCCATCTCCATACGTGATAACCTCCTTGCAACTTGCTTTGGCCACTTGGTTTTCTTTGTCGGGATCCACAAAATCAATCTCGTCAGCACTGCTGAAAACGATTTTTCCTTTCATGGAACCTTTCTCACGCAAGATTTTAGTCAGCTCGCGGGTGTCTATCCCATACACTCCTGGGATATCATTCTCAATCAACCAATCTCCCAAACTTTTTTTCGCATTCCAATGCGAATAGTCTTTGGAGTATTCGGAAACGATTAAGCCGGTAACTTGAATCTTCTCAGATTCATAAAAATCTGAAATCCCGTTGGAGAAGGTGTCATCTGGAACCCCATAATTCCCAACCAAAGGATAAGTAATTGTCAAAATCTGACCCAGATAGGATGGGTCGGTCAAACTCTCGGGATATCCCACCATTGCCGTGTTGAAGACCACTTCACCACCAACGGCCTTTTCTGCACCGAAAGATTTCCCTTCAAAAATCGTTCCGTCATCAAGAATCAACTGAACAGGTTTGTCTGCTTGCATCTGCTGTTTAAATATATATGTTCAAATAACTTAGCTATTGCGAATAAAAAAACAGGTAAATATATAAAAAAAAGGAACTCGATACCTTCGTACCTGTTCCCTCGTTGTTATATTTTATTTTTTTGTTTCTTTTTCATCAAATACTCAAGAATCGCCGTGTGAATATCTGAAATGCAAAGATAGGGATAATTATTGGATTACAAAATGATTTTTTTAAAATGATTTGAAGATTAAATCTCCATATATTTCCCCACCTGCTCAAAACATCAACCCGATGCATGGAGAATAACCACTCTGGCATATTCCGAAAAACGGCATTCAAAAAAACATAAAAAGCCACCAGAGAACTTCTGATGGCTTTTGTGCGGATGAAGGGACTCGAACCCCCACGCCTCTCGGCACCAGATCCTAAGTCTGGCGCGGCTACCAATTACGCCACATCCGCAGCTTTTTAGTTTAGCGAGTGCAAAGATAATGTATTTTTTCAAAAAGCAAGTACCATCTCACCAAATTTATTCGAAAACGATTCTATTTGTCTTTTCCTCTGGAAATTCGTAATATTGCAACAAGATGAATGACAGGATCCAAGAATACACCCAGCTTATCAAAGAAAAGGCATTGTCGATTGGTTTTTCGGCTTGCGGCATGTGCAAGGCGGAATACGTGGGCGGTGAGTCAGAAAGCCGCTATCGAGAATGGCTGGCTAATGAGTTTCATGCTTCGTTGGACTACCTAGACCGGAACCATGAAAAGCGTTTCGACCCCACTTTGCTGGTTGACAATGCGAAATCCATCATTTCGGTGGCTTTGAATTACTATCCGGAGCGGAAACAACCGGAGGATGTTCCCCAATTTGCCTATTATGCCTACGGACGCGATTATCACGAAGTGGTGAAAGAAAAATTGTCGGTTCTTTTTAATTTCGTCAAAACACTTTTCCCGGATGTAACAGGCCGTTGCTTCACCGACTCTGCTCCCGTGATGGAATCCCACTGGGCAGCCCGTGCAGGAATTGGCTACAAAGGGAGAAATACCCTTTTGATTATTCCCGGAAAAGGTTCGTATTTTTTTCTTGGCGAACTGATTGTTGACATTGAACTGGCCTACGACAAACCACAGGAAAAGTCTCTTTGCGGCAGATGCCGGAAATGTATTGATGCCTGTCCGACAGGGGCATTGAAAGAAAACAGGTGCTTAGATGCAGGCAAATGCATTTCTTATCAAACCATTGAAAACAAATCAGACAAAATTGACCAAAACATTGTCCCGAATTTGAGCAACCGGGTCTATGGGTGTGACATTTGCCAACAAGTATGTCCCTGGAACAAGTATGCAACTCCACATTCTACCCCCGATTTTCTCCCATCCAATGAATTCTTGGAATTGACCGCCGAAAAAATAGCAGCCATGGATGAAGAAGATTTCAAACGAATTTTCAAGCGCTCGGCGGTGAAAAGAGCAAAACACAAAGGCTTGATTCGCAACATACAGGCCCTTATTGAGTAACAATATGATCTTCTTGCTGCAAGTTCTGATCTATGCACTCCAAAGTCATAAATTTTCACTATATATCCAACCGAAATAGTTTTTAGCTTGTTTACCAGTTGATCCGTTACCATGCAGAATTGCGAATACGGCCTCACTTCGTCGATTTATACACAGAACCTAGATCCTAAATTCAAATTGATCCGTTCATTGAAATTCGACCAAACTTACGTGAATCGTAAAAACTTTGAAGCCATGCAAGGATTCCATGCCGGCTGGCACAAATCGGAAATTTGGGCAGCCGATGGCAAACATGGCCTCGAAAAACACCTCCAAACGCATGTTGTTTATCCCAAAAAGGAGGAATGAGTCAAGCGAAAACTGACTAAAGTTTTGAGTTCCATAATACCCATTCACCGTCAAATAGCAATTTCTCAACGAATTGATTTTTGACTGTGAATTTTTCCTCCCCATCCAGTTTAATTTATCTGAAAAGATTGCGTTTTTTCTGTTTATAATAAATTATCTTTGACTAAAATTCTATTGCAGGCAAATCAGATAATAAGTTGATATAATTATGGGATTACAGATTGGAGATAAGATACCCGAAGTGTTGGGAATCAACCAAGAGGGCAAAACGATGAATGCTTCCGATTTTGCAGGAAGCAAGTTGGTGTTGTATTTTTATCCAAAAGACAGCACGCCTGGATGCACAGCAGAGGCATGCAGTTTCAGGGACAACTATCAATATTTGATACAAAAAGGCTACAAAATACTTGGAGTAAGTGTTGACAGCGAGCAATCTCATCAAAAGTTCATTGCGAAGTACGAGTTGCCTTTTGACTTGATTGCCGATACAGACAAAACATTGGTGAGCCTTTTTGGCGTTTGGGCAGAGAAAACGATGGCCGGACGCAAATATATGGGAATCCTTCGCACTACTTTTCTCGTGGACGAAAAAGGAGTGATAGAAGAAATAATTGATCCAAAATCAATTAAGACAAAAGAACATGCCGAGCAGATTCTTGGAATAGACTAAAATAACACAATAAAAAAACAATCAAAAAATATTTTATGGCGGAAGAACAGAAAGCTACACCAAGCAACGAGAAAATGAAGGCCCTATTGGCCGCAACAGACAAAATAGAAAAAAACTTCGGCAAAGGATCCATCATGAAGATGGGCGATGAAAAAGTGGAAGACGTAGCAGTCATCTCGACTGGCTCGATCGGATTGAATGTGGCGTTAGGCGTGGGAGGATATCCCCGTGGTCGTGTGATTGAGATATTCGGCCCAGAATCGTCCGGTAAAACCACATTGGCCATCCATGCCATTGCGGAAGCCCAAAAAGCTGGCGGAATCGCCGCTTTCATCGATGCAGAACATGCTTTCGACCGCTTTTATGCGGAAAAATTGGGCGTGGATATTGACAATCTGTGGATCTCACAACCCGACAGTGGCGAGCAGGCGTTGGAAATCACCGAACAACTGATCCGTTCGTCAGCTATCGACATCATTGTCATCGACTCCGTGGCTGCACTCACACCCAAAGCCGAATTGGAGGGCGAAATGGGAGATTCCAAAATGGGATTGCAAGCCCGTTTGATGTCGCAAGCTTTGCGTAAACTTACTGGAACAATCAGCAAAACAAACACAACTTGTATATTTATCAACCAGTTGCGCGACAAGATCGGCGTGATGTTCGGCAATCCAGAAACAACCACTGGAGGTAATGCCTTGAAGTTTTACGCTTCCGTGCGCCTCGACATCCGCAAAATCGGACAATTGAAAGACGGTGATGAAGTAAAAGGTAGTTCCACCCGTGTGAAAGTGGTGAAAAACAAAGTGGCCCCTCCTTTCCGGAAGGCAGAGTTTGACATCATGTACGGAGAAGGAATCTCCAAAAGCGGTGAAATCATCGATTTAGGTTCCGAATTAGGCATTGTGAAGAAAAGTGGTTCGTGGTACAGCTACAACGACACCAAAATCGCTCAAGGCCGCGATGCTGCCAAACAAGTGGTGAAAGACAATCCCGAATTGGCAGAAGAACTCGAAGGTTTGATTTTCCAAGCATTGAAAGACAAGGCATAGACATTCCTACAAATTAGCATAAAGAAAAGCATGGATTTATATGATCCATGCTTTTTTCGTTTTAGGATAGAACTCCTGTAAATTTTGCCTCTGACAAAAAAAGAGACCTCCCCTATTAGGGAAAGCCTCTTTTTTGAAATTTATGGTTTTCGCTTGATTACATCATGCCGCCCATTCCGCCGCCCATTGGAGGCATCGCAGGAGCAGGATTGTCTTCTTTCTTCTCAGCGATAATGCATTCGGTAGTCAAGAACATGCCTGCAATAGAAGCCGCATTTTCAAGAGCCACACGAGTCACTTTCGTGGGGTCGATCACGCCGGAAGCTACCAAGTCTTCGTAGATGTCCAAGTGGGCATTGTAACCGAAGTTTCCTTTTCCTTCACGCACTTTCTGCACCACAACCGCACCTTCTTTACCGGCGTTGTTCACGATTTGGCGAAGAGGTTCTTCGATGGCACGTTTCACGATTTCGATACCAGTGGTTTCGTCTTCGTTTTCGCCTTTCAAACCGTCCAATACATCGATAGCGCGGATGTAAGCAGTACCACCACCAGGAACAGTTCCTTCTTCTACAGCCGCACGAGTTGCAGAAAGGGCATCGTCCACACGGTCTTTCTTTTCTTTCATTTCCACTTCGGATGGAGCACCTACATAAAGCACCGCAACGCCACCGGCCAATTTAGCCAAACGTTCCTGCAATTTTTCGCGGTCGTAATCAGAAGTAGTCTTCTCGATCTGAGTTTTGATTTGTCCCACACGAGCAGCGATAGCATCTTTGTCACCAGCACCGTTCACGATGGTTGTATTGTCTTTGTTGATAGTCACTTTATCAGCAGTTCCTAACATTTCCAAAGTGGCAGCTTCCAATTTCAAGCCTTTTTCTTCAGAAATCACAACACCGCCTGTCAAAGTGGCAATATCTTCCAACATTTCTTTGCGACGGTCTCCAAATCCAGGAGCCTTCACGGCAGCAATCTTCAATCCTGCACGCAAACGGTTCACGACCAATGTTGTCAATGCTTCCGATTCAATGTCTTCGGCAATGATCAAAAGAGGTTTTCCAGATTTCAATGCAGCTTCAAGGATAGGAAGGATATCTTTCAACACAGAAATTTTCTTGTCGTAGATCAGAATGTATGGGTTTTCCAGATTGGCTTCCATTTTTTCTGTATCTGTCACGAAATAAGCCGAGATGTATCCTCTGTCGAATTGCATGCCTTCCACCACGTCCACGTAAGTTTCAGTGCCTTTTGCTTCTTCCACGGTGATCACACCTTCTTTTTTCACTTTGCCCATCGCTTCGGCAATCAGCTTGCCTATTTTTTCATCGCCGTTGGCAGAGATTTTAGCCACGTGCTCGATTTTTTGCAAATCGTCACCCACAGCCACTGATTGAGATTTCAAGCTCGCAACCACCTTTTCAACCGCCTTGTCGATACCACGTTTCAAATCCATTGGATTAGCTCCGGCAGTTACGTTTTTCAAACCTACACCGATAATGGATTGAGCCAAAACAGTAGCGGTAGTTGTTCCATCACCTGCGTCGTCATTGGTTTTGGAAGCTACTTCTTTCACCAATTGAGCACCCATGTTTTGGAATGGGTCTTCCAAATCCACTTCTTTAGCCACAGTCACACCGTCTTTGGTGATGTGAGGCGCACCGAATTTCTTTTCGATGATCACGTTGCGTCCTTTTGGTCCAAGGGTTACTTTCACTGCATTTGCCAATGCATCCACGCCTGCTTTTAGCTGGTCGCGAGCTTCAATATTAAATTTAATTTCTTTAGCCATAATTTATTGTCAATTTTCAGTCCGATTAACTATTTCGGAAATTGTTTAATAAATGATTTTGTTAGTTCTCGAATGTTTAATTGTAGAAATCAAAGGATTGCCAAAACATCTGATTGACGCATAATCAGGTATTTATCCGAATCAAGTTCGATTTCAGTTCCGGCATATTTACCATAAAGCACCTGATCGCCTGTTTTCAAGACCATCTCTTCATCCTTTGTTCCACCACCAACGGCAACAACTTCACCTTTCAACGGTTTTTCTTTCGCTGTGTCGGGAATAATGATTCCACTTACGGTTTTTTCTTCTGCCGCAGCCGGCTTAATAAGCACTCTGTCTGCTAAAGGTTTAATGTTCATAACTCTACAATTTTTAATTGTTATATGATTAATTGTTTGATAGTAATTTTTACACGGACGTTATAGCGAAATCCGTGCCAAACCTAAAAATGACAGAAATGCAGTGACGCGACAAGACAAGTTGACAGTGAATCTGGGACAATGTCTTTTTTCGATACTCAAACTAGAATCTAAGATAAAATACCTACTTTTATGTTTTTATTTATCATTAATACAGAACATAATCTATGAAACAGCTCGTATTGTGGGCAATTGCCTGCGCCTTAATTTTAACTTCGTGCGGCAAAGGGACTTCTTTTACCGTAAAGGGAAAACTTACAGATAAATCACTTGATGGTAAAGTGTTATTGCTGCAAAAGATGAACTTTGAAACAGGGGAAAATAAAGTGTTAGACTCAACTGTCGTAAAAGGCGACGAATTTCAGTTTAAAGGTGAAGCAAAGGAAGAACCTGATTTCAACCTAATCACCCCCAAAATCCCCGATGGGAAAACACCATCCATGACATTCGTGCGCGAGCCGGGCGATATTGTCATCGAGGTGAAAACCCAACAAAACTATACCGTGTCAGGCACTAAAATCAACGATCAATTTCAAAAAATGCAATCTGAAGTATTGGCATTGCAACAAAAAGCGAGTCAAATCACTTCCCAAGATCAGCAAGAGGCTTTAATCAAGCAAGTAATCGGCGTAGTGTTTGTTTACGCCAAAGAAAACATGCAGAATCCGACTGGAGAACAATTGTTTGGTTCAATCGCTTACCAATTAACTTCCGAGCAGTTAAAGGAATTGCTAAAAAATGCACGTCCTTCGTTTACCCAAAAGGAGCAAGTAAAAATGTTGCAAAAATCGATTGAAGCAAAAGAAAAGATGCTCTCCAACCATCAATACCAAGATGTGGAAGTGGTGGATGGCAACGGAGCCAAAGTATCCTTGTCGGCTTATGTTGGCAAATCCAAATATGTTTTGGTGGATTTTTGGGCATCTTGGTGTCAGCCTTGCATTCAGGAAATGCCACACGTGGTTGCCGCTTATTCGAAATTCAAATCTAAAGGCTTCGAGGTTGTTGGTATTTCTGTGGACAAAGACAAGGAAAGCTGGTTGAAAGCGGTAACTGAAAACAAAATGTCATGGGTTCAATTGAATGACGCAAACGGAGAAGCTGCTCAGATTTACGGCGTGCAGTCCATACCATTCACTTTGCTAATTGATCAAACAGGAAAAATTATCGCCGAGAATTTAAGAGGGGAAGCTTTGGATGCAAAGTTGAGCGAATTATTGCCATAACTTTCAAGGGCAAAGCGACACACTAAATAACGTGAGTCCGATGTAGGCGGTTTGTGCATTTCAGCCTTTTCCCATAAGAAATACCGCTCGGTAGAACAAAATCTGCCTTTGCGCTTATCATCCTATAGGGATGATCCATTAGAAGAAGGTGCATACCTACGGCATGCAATACATCTTTTATCATCTTTTCTACCGTGCGAATATCCCGACGCGATATTTTATTCTCCACCACGGAGTAAAGGAGTTGTACCGAGTTTTCTTTTTACTCTGTGCTTAAATGAGTTCGTATCAGATGAAGTAGTTTCGATTAATTAGGCCGGACTCTCACTAAATAGAATTTAAGGAAAAAGAAAAAAGACGGCCTTCACAGGTTGTCCTTATTTCTTTGATGGTCTAAACAGCAATGGCAAATGGCGGTTGACTATCCAATAAAACTATAACTATCTATTTATATGTGTGTACTTTTTATATATAATTTAGCTTTGATTACTTCACTTTCTGGAAAGCCTGATCCAAATCGGCTTTGATGTCATCGATGTTTTCGATTCCGACAGAGAGACGTAGTAATCCGGGAACTGCACCCGAGGCAATTTTTTCTTCTGGCGACAGCTGTTCGTGAGTTGTTGCTGCAGGATGAATAATAAGAGATTTGGCATCGCCAATGTTGGCAAGGTGGCTAAACAAATTCAATTGATTGATAAATTCATCAGCTTTGTTTGGATCTCCTTTTATTTTGAAAGTCAGGACACTGCTTGCCCCTTTCTTGAAATATTTTTGAGCCAGTTCGTAGTACGGGCTGCTTTTCAAGCCTGGATAATTCACGTATTCCACTTGAGGGTGGCTTTCAAGCCACTCGGCAATAGCTTGCGCATTTTGCACGTGACGTTCCACACGCAATGAAAGCGTTTCAAGTCCCTGAATCAACAAGAATGAGTTGAACGGGCTGATGGTGTTTCCCCAATCACGCAAACCTTCCACTCTGGCACGAATGCCAAATGCAATGTTGCCGAACGGGCCATTTGCCCCAAACACATCCCAAAACACTAATCCATGATAACTTTCGGAAGGTTCTGTGAATTCCGGGAATTTTCCATTTCCCCAATTGAAAGTTCCACTGTCCACGATAACTCCTCCAAGAGCCGTCCCATGTCCGCCAATCCATTTGGTCGCGCTTTCCACCACAACACTGGCCCCATGCTCAATCGGGCGGAACAAAAATCCGGCGGCACCGAGGGTGTTGTCCACAATAAGCGGAATATTATGTTTGTTAGCAACTTCGGCGATTGCATCGAAATCAGGGACATTAAGCCCTGGATTTCCAATAGTTTCCAGATAGATAGCTTTCGTTTTGGCATCAATCAATTTGTCAAACTCTTCCGGCTCGTCATTTGGGGTGAACCGAACATCAACGCCCAATCTTTTGAATTGGCTTTTGAATTGATTATAAGTTCCACCATACAAGTGGGACGTGGAAACAAAATTGTCACCATTGGAAAGAATGTTGTTAAGAGCTATAAACTGTGCTGATTGTCCGGAAGAAGTTGCCAATGCACCAACTCCACCTTCCAATGCGGCAATACGCTTTTCAAACACATCGGTTGTCGGGTTCATCAAGCGGGTATAGATATTGCCAAATTTGCGAAGCCCAAACAAGTCGGCTCCTTCTTGTGCATCCTTGAATACATAAGAGGATGTCAAATAAATGGGTACTGCGCGGGCTTGAGTTGTTCCTTCCACCTCTTGTCCAGCATGTATTTGTAGCGTTTCATATTTATAATTGCTCATAATTGTTTTTTTATTATCTTGTTAAGTTGACTATTTGATACAATGCAAAAGTACAAACAGATCCGCTTCCACGCAATAGCCTGCAAATGGTATTTTTCATACCATCATTGTGGTATTTTTGATAGGAATAGAGCATGAATAAGAAGTAACGGGATGGGAAAATTACAAATTACCAAAGTTGCAATTCCACGAATCGATGAATCGAAAAGACTTTCAATATTTCAAGTTTTTAAACAGAATGCGGATCTCGCTGATGTCGTTCAGCCGCGTAATAATAGATTGGCGGTCGGAAAAATCAACCTCAGAAAGGTCTTCCTCCAAGAAAAATTCAAGCAGTGCCTTTAGTTGCTCTTCCGAAAAGCCATCGAGAAGGCGGTTTAGCTTTTCACGTTCTCCTGTTTCTAAATACACATAAGCAATGCGGAAATAAACAAAACTGGGGTCGTCGGTAGCATCCCTTAGCTTTTCAAGCATCGGAAGCGCCTCACTGTATTTTTCATGGATGATGTTGAGCGTGGCCAAGCGGTCGTTCAGAAAAATGCTATCGGGATCTTGCTCCAATGCCTTTTGAAAAATTTCTCCTGCTTGTTCAAAATCTTCTTTTTGAAAGAAAATTTCACCTTCCATGGGTAACAAAACATCAACGTTTTTTAACTGTTTTTTTACCTCAGCCAAAAATTCTTCCGCATTGCCAATCTTACCCACCTTTATTAGAATGGTAACTTTCTTCATCAAGAATTCGGGGTTTTCCGAATCAAATTTTCCCCATTCGTCTAACACACGGATAGCTTCACTTTTTTCATCGAGAATCATGTAAGCATCCACCAAAGAGGAATAAATTAAGAAATCATCGGGCTTTTGTTCGAGACATTCTTTGAATATTTGAATGGCTTCCACCACTTGCCCGGAGAGTGATAGGCAATGTGCCTTGAGGTTGAGCACGGATATGTCCGAATCGTTGATTGACAAGGCGAAGTCAAGCGCATCAATGGCTTTCTCAAATTGAGAAGTAATGGAATACAATTTCCCTAGATTGAGCCATGCATCAAAAGAATATGGATCGAAATCAAGGATCTTATTTGTGTAAAAAATAGCTTTTTCGAAATTCCCCTTCATTTCACTCGCATAGGCCAAATCGCCGATGGCATCTAAATTGTCGGGGTCATATTCGAGGCTCTTTTCAAGGTAGAGAATAGCCTCATCAAAATAGTCCGCTTCTATGTACACCGAACCGAGTTCAGAAAGAATCAGGGCTTCGGATTGATCTTCGTCGCGTAGCACGCGTCCCGTGAGTTCAAAAGCCAATTCGTAGAAATCAAGTTGGAGCAGGCATTCAATTTTCAACAAGTACAAGTCAAAATCATATCCGCTAAAATTAAGATTCATGAATTTCAAGGCTTCTTCGTATTGTGCATCATACACCATCAACCTTGCCTTCCTCAATTTAAGAGCAGAACTGTCTGGATGGATTGCCAACCCCGAGCCAATAATTTCTTTGGCAGAATCGATGTCATCTATTGAATCGTAATAGTCGAACAAGACCTCGAATTCATCCGCATCCAGATAAACACGTTTGCCCGAATAAAGCATGTCTTCATACTTATCGATCAATCCCGGTATGTCCATATCTTCGAAATCGGGCATGGTGACTCTTTCCTTCTTATGAAAATTAATTGTAAATCTTTTTTTTAGGCAAGCTGATGTGCCTATTTCTTATCCTTGACTTTACTCCAAGAATCCTTCAAGGAGACAGTCCTATTGAAGATGAGCTTGTCTGGTGTTGAATCTGGATCAACATTGAAATAGCCGATTCGTTGAAACTGAAAATGATCCAATGCTTTCGCCGTTGCCAACGAAGCTTCTACTTTACAGCCAGCTTTCACAACCAAGGAGTCGGGATTTAGCAATTCCCTGAAATCTTTATCTTTCTCTTCGTCCAGATCAGGAATTTGAAACAACCGGTCGTAAAGCCTTACCTCAGCATCCAAATAGTCTTCCGTGGATACCCAGTGGATTGTCCCCTTCACCTTGCGGTTACTCTCTTCCGAACCAGAACCACTTTTCGTCAGCGCATCATATTCTGCGTAAACTTCAGTCACAAGGCCATTCTCATCTTTCTTGCAACCGATACACTTCACGATGTAAGCGTTTTTGAGGCGTACTTCGTTACCAGGAGTCAAGCGGAAATATTTTTTGGGAGCGTCTTCCATGAAGTCGTCCCTCTCTATAAACAATTCGCGGGAAAACGTCACTTCACGGCTTCCTTTGGAAGAATCCTCAGGATTGTTTTCGGCTATCATCTTTTCGGTCTTGCCCTCCCCGTAGTTTGTCAACACGAGTTTTATCGGATCAAGGACGGCAGACACGCGTTGTGCTTTCGCATTGAGGTCTTCCCGGAGCGAATGTTCCAGCAGAGCCACATCAATCATGCCATCGTATTTTGTGTAGCCAATTTTGTCCACGAAGTTCCGAATCGATTCGGGAGTGTAACCACGGCGACGCAATCCACAAACCGTCGGCATACGTGGATCGTCCCAGCCTCTCACCAATCCTTCTTTCACCAATTGGAGCAATTTGCGTTTGCTCATCATCGTGTAAGTCAGGTTCAAGCGGTTGAATTCAAATTGGCGGGGACGGTAGTCACTGTTGGCAAACTGATCGATAAACCAGTCGTATAGTGGCCGGTGAACCTCGAACTCCAACGTACAGATGGAATGTGTCACACCTTCAAAATAATCGGACTGACCATGTGCGTAATCATACATCGGATACACTTTCCATGTTGTCGCGGTTCGGTGATGCGGATGGTTGATGATGCGGTACATGATAGGGTCGCGGAAGTGCATGTTGGGCGATGCCATGTCTATTTTGGCACGCAGCACCATTTTTCCTTCTTCTATTTCCCCATCGGTCATTTTTTGGAAGAGTTCCATGTTTTCTTCCATCGGACGGTTGCGGTATGGGCTTTCCGTGCCAGGGACGGTAGGTGTTCCTTTTTGCTGTGCGATTTGTTCAGCCGATTGCTCGTCCACATAGGCTTTGCCCTCCTTGATGAATCGAACAGCCAGATCCCACAATTGCTGGAAGTAGTCGGAAGCATAGTAAAGATTTCCCCAATCGAAGCCCAGCCAATGAATATCCTCCATAATGGAATCCACGTATTCCACATCCTCCTTCACCGGATTGGTGTCGTCGAACCGCAAATTGCAGATGCCACCGTATCTTTGGGCAATACCAAAGTCCATGCAAATCGCCTTTGCATGGCCTATATGAAGATAGCCATTGGGTTCTGGTGGAAATCGGGTTTGCAATCTGCTCCCATTTTTCCCTTCCTTGAGGTCGTTTTCAACGATAACTTCAATAAAGTTCAGGCTTTTTTTAGCATCTTCAGTTTTGATATTACTGTTTTCCGACATATTCCCTCGAATTTTTAAATAATGGCTTTTAGTATAAATGTACAATAAATTAATAAGATGCAAAAGTAGAAAAATTATTTCGTCTTGCGTCTTATTCTGTCATTTATTCACTACTTGTTGCCGACATAGTTCTATCGATGAATACTCAAAGGGAATATATGTCAAAAACGGGTTGTTTTATTGATTATATGATTAGTTAACTCTGAAATAAGCAGTATGAAACAATTGCTGTTGCACCACAGGCTAAAAGTCGTTTCACTTCCAACCTTCAATCTGCAATTAACAAAACCAATCCCTCAAAATTCCCATTGAAAAACATGAACTTGTCAACGTGTGAAAAACATCATATGCCTGCTATTTTTTATATCCACCCGGTAAAAGCGGATTCTCGCATCTCAAGCCTCCCCACTAATGGCTCAATTTTAGCAGATGAAGTTCAAGTAGAAAAAGCTACGGCTATTTAGACGTCAACAGACAATGTGGATGCTTAGCCAAAGAAAAAGAAAAAACACCATTTCTGCTTATGCATAAAACAATGCAACCATAATTTGGCATTAGGAAAGATTCTTGATGTTGGAATACTGTTTTATATTCCTATAGATACTCATTTATCTTGCTGTTGGCGACTCAACTATGGTAACTGTTTGATATATTCGTGATTTTTGAGAGTGCTTGGCTTTATGCCGAGCAGTACAATAAATGACGGTGAAGATACCATTCGCTGGATAAGAAAGACATAAAATCAAACTGTTTTCGAAACTGCAAGCCCGAGAGGTTGTTCACCGTACATATATACCCAATTTATTGGGAGGAAATCAAAACCTTTGGGAACAATCGAGTAGAACACAAATGCTTCTATCGTAAAATTGCGTCTTCATTTATTTAGTTCACAACATTTCATTAATGCATTTGGAATAATTGCAAGATGCTAGAACTATTGGGATTGGGCAAATAAACTACTGGTTATTTTATTAGAAATCAAATACTATTACATAAAATCTAAAGTATTATATTGAATAAATACCCTAAGATGATAATAAACACGGTGATTGTTCCAAAGAAAACCCCAATTAGCTTCCATGTCATTACTTTTTTTAGCAGGGTAGCTTCCGGTAGCGACAAACCCACCACTGCCATCATGAAAGCAATGGCGGTGCCGAGTGGAACGCCTTTTGCCACGAAAACCTGTATCACGGGCACTATTCCTGCTGCATTAGCATACATAGGCACTGCCAGTACTACTGTTAACGGAATGGCATACCATTTATCGGCAGAAAGGTGTTGAGCAAAAAAATTCTCGGGAACATACCCGTGCATGGCAGCACCTATAGCAATGCCAATGAGTACGTACACCAGAACTTTTCGCACAATACCCCAACCATCTTTCAGAATATAAGGAAGACGGTCGCCAAAAGATGTTTTTTCGCCACACCATACTTCCGATTCTTGCTCAGAATCAGCCTGTATTTGCTTTACCCAATCGCTCAGGTACCGTTCCAATTTGAATTTTCCAAGAAGATAACCTCCAATCATACCCATCAATATTCCACTTCCGGCATACACGAGCGTGGCTTTTAGCCCAAATAGTCCCAAAAACATGGCAACGGCTACCTCGTTTACCAGAGGTGATGTAATAAGGAATGCAAAAGTGACTCCTAAAGGAATTCCACCTTTTACAAAACCAATAAACAGCGGTATGGATGAGCAGGAGCAGAAAGGAGTGATAGCACCAAAAAAGGATGCGAAAAAATATTGGAGTCCGTATAATTTTCGGCTTGTCAGGTAATTTCGCAAACGGTCTATCGGAAAATAGGCGTTCACCACGCCCATCAACGAACTAATCACAAATAGCAAGATCAGGATTTTGATCGTATCGTAGAAAAAGAAGTTTACTGATGTTCCCAAATGTGAACCGGGATTCAGTCCCAAAAAATCAAAAGTGAATGCACCTATAATCTGTTCTAAAAAATAATACAATACAACAAGTGCGAGCAAAACAGTAAATACAGCAACCAATAGCCTGATTTCTTTATTTTTTCTCATTTAAAGCAAGATGATGTCCGTGAAAAAATGAACAATTTGTGTTTTAAAAAAACCACATGTAACTTTGCCGCTTAATGTGGTTGGCCTCTAATTCCCTACCCTTTTCGCGGGCCTTAAGGAACAAAAAAAATCATTACATAATAAATTCCTACAGCAATAAAAGCAACCGATACTATCCGCCGGAACCAAAGCTCAAATGTCTTGATTTGGTTATATAATTTCCCTACATTGCCAACCGCATAAGCCAGCAACCAAGCAAAAATAATGACAGGTAATCCCGTGGATAGGGCAAATAGTACAGGTAGATACAGACCACTTGCACTTGCTACGGTGATAGGTATCAGCATTGCAAAGTACAACACACCGCTGTATGGACAAAATGCCAGTGCGAAAACCATTCCGAGCAACAAGGCACTCCAATAGCTGCCCCTGCCTTTCTCTCCAATTTTATCTGTCAGTCCATTCAGTCCGGGGAATTTAAGTTTGATTACACCGAGCATAAAAAGCCCTATCAGAATCATTACCGGGCCTAACAGTTTTTCGCCCCAACCCTGAAACAGCATGGAAATATTCATTTTGCTGGCCCCCAAGAATATGATTAGAGCCAATCCAGTGTAACTTATGGCTCTTCCGAGAGTATAAACCAATCCGTTCAGAAACACACGTTTGCTGTCATTCAAATTGCGGCTGAGAAACCCGATGGCAGATATGTTGGTAGCCAATGGGCAGGGGCTGATGGCAGTCATCAATCCCAGCATTATAGCTGTGATAAAACTGTATTCCGAATTGTCTAGTATGCCCTGTAGGATATCCATGCGACTTGTCCTGAAATTAGAGAAGGGGGTCGATTCTTTTTTTCAACTCTTCTTGAAGTTTTTCCGGATTGCTTCTCGCATACATGAATCCTGTGTCTGTCAGGTCGATCCGCACGCGTTTGCTTATCACCAAGAGCGATTGACCTTCCGCCTTGCATTTATCGGCAAATACTTTGCTGCCTTTGTCATCCAGGTTTACCGATTTGAACGTGATTTTTCCTGATTTTAACTGGACGGGATATAGCAACCTGATGGCTTTGAGGGATTCGTTTTCCACCGCATTGCAGGTGGCGCATCGGCGGGTGTGATGAAAATAGTACACTTCTACTTTTGCCTCTTTTGCTTGAGGTTGTTTGCCACTGTTGCCTTTTGCGGCAAAAGCTAAAGTTAGCACCGAGACAAACAGGGCGGACAGAATGACCAGCTTCTTCATAATCGATAGATTTTTGTGGTTAATATTTCCTTTAATTCACTGTTGGATGGAACTCGCCCTTTGACCACCACATTGCCATCGACAACCAGGGCGGGGGTACTCATCACATCAAATTTCATTATCTCCAGGATGTCTTCCACTTTGGTGACATTGGCCTGGATGCCATTTTCTTCGATCACATCCTTCACTGCTTTTTCCAGCGATTTGCATTTGGCGCAACCTGTACCCAAAACTTTAATGTCCATATGATTACTTTTTTTTACTGATAATTAAACGTTAATTGCAACAAGTGGTTTTTGCTTTTGAACAGGAAAAAAAAGAAGCATACATCCTTTGGGCCTTTTCCCAGTTTTCTCGATTGATACAATACTTCACTTTGGGGGTTTCGATTTCACCCTGGATGAGTCCCGCATCTTTTAGTTCTTTAAGATGTTGGGAAACAGTTGCCTTGGCTATGGGCAATTCGTTGTGGATGTCGCCAAAATAGCAGCTATCCAAAGAAGCCAGAAAGCGCAGTATCGCAATACGCGTAGGATGTCCCATTGCTTTGGCATAGCGGGCAAGGGTTTCGTTATTGATGTTTACTTCTTCGTTTTCGGGATAAATCATAATCGCAACTTTAATATCATGTTTGTTGTTCGCAAAATTACAAACAATATTTTACCCAAACAAATAAATAGATTCAGAAATTGGAAGAACTAGAAAGGAAACAAGCATGCTTAGCTCTTCATATATCTTATTAGGAGAAGTTATTGTTTGCAATTGCTCTTAATTCATGCAATGATTTACTCTTCTTGGAGTACATACACAAGCGAATTTAGCTGAACTCGTGACATAGGTTTTCCTTTATACAAAACAGACCCAACATATATTGCCATCTCTATTTGCGGAACAGATGACTATTTTTTGGAACATCCGCTGCTTCTCCTGAACAAAAGAGATGCGCCATGCTATTCACAAATAATATGGCGCATCGGCATGCAAAAGAAAACAGTTTAAGATCCTGAACAGGTGGTGACTAATTTATATCCACGACCTCCACCGGCAAACCATGTTTGGCCTTCCACTGTCTGCCTAACGGTGACCACATTCGGTGAATCCTTGTTCCATATCACTGTGTTGAATTTTCCACCAGAACTAGCTGTAAACACAATGGGATAGAGTCCCCAATTGGCACTGCTGGCACTATATTTACTTCCAAATACAGAAACCACCCCATCCGTATCAACCGTAATCCTGAAACTTGGCTTGCCTCCTTTCCTATTTCCAAAAATGTTCCAAATATTAGGAACTGTCCCGTTGTTCCAGTAGCTGCCGTCAGCAAATTGAACGTTCTGAGTCAACCCTGCTGTATTTTGAAGCTGAAGCTCTTGCGTGGCTATCTTGACACCATTTATTTCTAGCATAAACGAGTTGTCCAAACTGTCTAAATCGAACACAAAACCATAGTCTGCAGCAGGCAAGGTGTCGCGGCTAACTATCTGGCTGCCTTTTGGACCAACCTCACTCACGCTATATTTCCACGAAAAATCTTTGGTCACTTCCACCACTTTAACACATGGAAGATCAATATTCAAATTCAAGTTGTACCTGTATCCCGGTGTAATTTTCAGATTGGATACAGTGACAGCCTTGGTGATGTCGGTTCGGGAATCACTCACGTCACCCCTGATCGTTAAGGCATCAATATAGAATGCGGCGGCACTGGTAGCAGCATGAACCAAAGAGGTTGAATCACTTGTAATTGACTGTGTACCTTCTGAAAACGAAGGAAACACAACCGTTCTTCCCGTACTTTTATCACTTCCGTAGGCAATTGTTCCATCCTTCAAGCTCACTGTTGCACTGGTCGCCATTGGTGCAATGCGAGGATTGCTTATGCTCACTAAATAAGCCCCTTGAGTCAAGGCATCCCCAGTAATGGCCAGCTTGGTAGTGATTTGGCTGAATTGGTGCGCCAACGCAACATCCAAGTAGTTTGTTCCTTGCTGAACGGTGAGTTGCTTGATGTAATACATGAATTGATCACTACCCTTGTCCGTAAAAGAACTGAAGACAATCTTCGCATTAGCCAAAGTGGATGAATCGCCGAGGCTTATGTCCGGCAAGCTTGTTGTGCTATTCACCGAATAGACTACAAAAGTATAAGTTTTTCCCACCGTAAGATTCATGAAACTCCCCACCGCACTTTCATTCCCGTAGGCAAAATCCTTATAGGCCACAAACTTCCCTTGACTATCATAAACCAGAGCGCGATATTTCACACCACTGTCCAGATTCTGACTGACAGCAGTGGCACGTGTGGAAGAAGATGCTTCGGATTCCGACGCAGACTGAGAAAGATTCTCTTGCTCCAGAGTAGCTACGATTGCATAGTCATCATTAAAAGGGATAATTATGGGTTTTAGGCTTTCCAACGACGAATCGCTATCAACCGAAACCAACTGTGCTGACTTCAGGCTTTCGGTGTTGGACCCGACACTGACCAGATTCACGCTGACGGAAGCAATACTCTCGTCTCCTTGAATATCTGATTCCAAATTTTGGCAGGAAACCACAGAGACAAACAATGTCAGAAATAGAATTGAACCTGCTAGGTTTTTAAAGTAATTTATATCCATAAGAATAATTCTATAAAAAATGCGTTTCATAAAATCTCACCATTCAATGTCACGGTTGACATCGTCCTCTTGTTTCCAGGTTTCCTCTATTTGCCCGTTGTAACTCTTCACCGACGCAGACGCAGCAATACATTCTTCTAATTCGACCAAAACAATCTCAATTTTGGGAGAAACATACTCTAATTTCATAATTGGCTACTTTCATTAATAATTTGAATTCCTAACTTTACCTATTTAATAAAAATGTGTAGTTCAGTCATATGAGAACAATCGGAAATGTCAATTTTCGTGCCATAATACTAACACCCTATTTTTACCAGCCTGAAGGATGATAATGTATTAGCACATTGTCTTCTATGAAACATAAGGAATCGCATATATAAAATGTAAATTCTTAGTAATCAATAGAAAACACAAACAAGTAGCTCAACCCTGCGACTACGTAACAACAGGCAGATAAACAAAAAGAACGAAATAACAAACTTTTGGAGATTGAAGAAAGAGTGGAATTCTTCCACAGTATATCGCAAAACCTGTGGAAATATGCCACAGCGAGTTATCGCAAATTATGTAAGGGGCAAAGCCATTGTCTTTTCAAGTCGAAGGTTAGAGAAGATTGGCAAAAACTCTCGGAACGAAGATTTTTTCGTTTAATGGTAAAGAGAAGGTTGCAGCACAAGCATATTACATCACTGCGTCGCTCGCAATCACTCCATTGCGACACTCGTACTAGCATTGGTGTGTCCGGCACACAACCTGCCGGAAGTTACCCGCTGCGCTTCGCATCCGGTTATGCACAACATCCCGCACCACTGCGTGATTTTATCCAACCCTCGCCGTTTCGATACTACCTACTAATCTTCGGGCAAGCGTCGCCTATAATCGATTTGCGGTTTGAGGCGTAAAAATATGCTATCGGATTTGCGCAGGGTTTAACAATGAATGCCAACTGCTAAGGGGAAATAAAAAAAGAGTCCTTGCGAGTTTCCCAACCCACAAGGACTGTAATACAAACTTAATTAACATCTCGGTTTGGAAACTGAACTACACAAAACATTTTGAAACCGAAAGAGTGACATTCCCGCAGGCTTTCCAGCCTGCAAAGGGATTAAACGCATAAAAGACTAGCTACATCCCGACAGGCGACGATAATACCTCAACAACAGTGACGGCAATCCCCCTTGCGAATGTTGTACCCAATTCATGCTTTATGGCTTAGAAGAACCCGATTTGTTCCACAAACAAGTACAGCCCCAGGCTTATGTGAACTTTTCCTACGGGAGTGCGACTTCGAGTCGCCGCCCAGGTTAAGCCTTCAGATAGAGGAGCCTTAGCCCTGAATGGTGAGGACCTTCTGCCGCAGCAAAGATCCCCGTCCGCTTCACTCGCCCGATAGCGCCGGTCTATACCGCTCGGTATCGTCACCTTATATCGCCCGATAGCACCGGTCTATATCGGGCGATATAGGCAGGCAATAATATTTTTATTGCACGGTGAGTACTTCCCCAAAGGCTGCTGTTCTTGGCTCTTTAAGCAAGACACCGGTCGTGTACTGCGTCACCACCTCCACCACATATTCTCCGGCAGGCAACGCCGGGATCACCACCAGCAGCTCCGATGAGTTATTGGTCAGCAGGTTATCGTAGAGATAAGCCCTGATGCGATGTAGGATTACCATAATTGTAAGGTTTTAGAGAGTAAACTTGGATTTTTATGTTTATCCGACTAACCGCTCCAAAACGGCTACTTCAGATGTCCTGCCTTCCTTCCATGATGCCGTTCACGGGATTTGTACCCGTCACGCCGAACATCTGCTGGAAATTGTGTTACATCATTCGGCAGCATCCCTTGTCGGCGGATGCAAAGTAAGCCTTGTGGACTTCACAGGAGACAAGGCCTCAATCTTAACACAAACTTTACTTCAACAGGCATTTCAGAAAAACAACATGAAGTCGATATAACCAATGAAACGCATAGGATATATCTTGTATTCAAAACTCTTATTTTAAACACTTTAGCACTGATGGTATCGAATCGGAAACTCTTAATTCTCCAATCCGACCCCCAATCCCGGCCTCACGCTTTTCGACCCGTCCGTCGGGGGCAACCCTGAAGATCGTAGGCGTAGCAGGCACCCCATAATTCCTAAAATTCAGCCCATCCATTCCCGCATAGTCACAGTAGCTGTCTTCCCAAGGAAAAGCTTTGGAACGCCCCTTTAACGAACTCTCGTGAAGGTTTACCGAAACGGCGATCATCCACACCTCGTTTATTTCATCTTTACCTTCTAGCCCGAATATTAGGAGACGGATGAAACTGATTCCTGATTTTCTGCGCCCAGTATCCTTTTTCCTTTTTCAATTTAGGTTAATCGTCTTACTGCCCTAAGTAGATAAAAGTATTTACTACCAGATAAGGAGATCGGTTATCCAGAGTGGTGTCACTACCTCCGGTACTTACCGTGGCGGTACCGCTCACGGTATGAGTATGCGCACCGGCACTTGCTGCTGTGCCGGTTACAGTATGGGTATGGGCGCCGGCACTTGCCGCCGTCCCTGATACTGTATGAGTGTGGGCGCCACTTGTGGCTATTCCCGATGCTCCTGTCCCTCCCCAAGCAACATTACTTGTTCCATCAGCATAGCCAGTTCCATCATTACCATTTGATGTCCCTGCCACTAAAAAAGCATTACCAACCGAAGGACTATGACTGTGGCTGCCAGCACTTGCCGCCGTCCCTGATACCGTATGCGTATGTGCACCTGCACTTGCCGCAGTTCCGGTTACGGTATGTGTGTGAGCACCTGCACTTGCTGCTGTGCCGGTGATAGTACCGGATAAATTAAGGCTAGGTAAATTAGCTTGAGCTATTGATAACGTATTAGCACCGCCTGTAGCACCTATGGTTTCCGATCCACTATTGGTTTTGAGCACTCTGTCCGTGGCATCGGGAATACTGGAGGTAAATCCCAGATTATTTGCTGCTGCCTGTGCATTAGCTGGAAGGTCGGAAACTGCCCGCCCGTCTAGCAAGTACCACCCGTTGTGGTCTGCCGTTATGATGGATCTTTTGATATCTCCTGTAATGGCATTTATAGGAATATTTTCTGCTACAACCACATTTCCTGAAACATCCACGCCCAACAGTGACGTTCCTGAAATAGTTGTCGCAGTGGCATTGTTTACATTATCAAATTTCAGCCCGGATACACCGTCCGTTCCTGACTTAATTTGTAATTTGACCGAAGGCCCTACGACTCCCATCCCCACACTGCCGGTAGCGGTCACCACAAAGTCATTGGCCTGTTGGGCAAGAGAAGGTATGCCAGTAGTGGGGTTATCGCTAGCCCCGTCTATATGTAATAGCTGCTGAGGATTTCGCGTATTGACGCCCACTTGGGAGAAGGCGAAAATGCTGGATAATGCCATGATGACAATAAATATATTTTGTTTCATTTTATTATTATTTTGGGTCATTGTACATTTTAGTTTATCCTAAACTATCTTTTGATGAAGTGGCTGTGTTTTGTCGAACCTGCCTTTCAGTGCATTCTTCCTCTATTGTCCTAAGTAGATGAAAGTATTTACCACCAGATAAGGAGATCGGTTATCCAGGGTAGTACCACTACCTCCTGTACTTACCGTGGCAGTACCGCTTACGGTATGTGTATGCGCACCGGCACTTGCTGCTGTGCCGGTTACAGTATGGGTATGGGCGCCGGCACTTGCCGCCGTCCCTGATACTGTATGAGTGTGAGCGCCACTTGTGGCTATTCCCGATGCTCCTGTCCCTCCCCAAGGAACACTGTTTGTTCCATCAGCATAACCGGTTCCATTATTACCATTTGATGTCCCTGTCACTAAAAAAGCATTACCAACCGAAGAACTATGACTGTGGCTGCCAGCACTTGCCGCCGTCCCTGATACCGTATGCGTATGTGCACCTGCACTTGCCGCAGTTCCGGTTACGGTATGTGTGTGAGCACCTGCACTTGCTGCTGTGCCGGTGATAGTACCGGATAAATTAAGGCTAGGTAAATTAGCTTGAGCTATTGATAACGTATTAGCACCGCCTGTAGCACCTATGGTTTCCGATCCACTATTGGTTTTGAGCACTCTGTCCGTGGCATCGGGAATACTGGAGGTAAATCCCAGATTATTTGCTGCTGTCTGTGCATTAGCAGGAAGGTCGGAAACTGCCCGCCCGTCTAACAGATACCAACCGCTGTGGTCTATGGTTCTTACAGAGTTCTTAATATCTCCAAGAATGGCATTTCCTGCGTTTTCTGTCACAACCACGTTTCCAGAGGCATCTACCCCCAGCAGTGCTGTACCGGAAGTTGTCGCAGTGGCATTGTTTATATTATCAAATTTCAGGCCGGACAGCCCGCTTGTTCCTGATTTGATTTGCAATTTGGAAGAAGGAGATGTAGTTCCTATGCCCACATATCCCTGCGCGGTCACAATGAAATCGTTGGCTTGTTGGGCAACAGAGGGTGTGCCTGTTGTGGGGTTGTCTTTAGCCCCATCTATATGAAATATCCCCTGAAGATTTTGCGTGTTGATCCCGACTTGAGAGAAGGCAAAAGTAGAGAATAATGCCATGATGATAAATACATTTCGTTTCATGTCTTTAGTGTTTTAATTTATTAATATTCAATTAATTTACGCTTGTAATTGTTTGAAATATCACCGTATAAACTTAGTTGTGAATTTTCGTTGCCCATCAATCTGGACGACATATATTCCTGGGGCGAGACAGCCAACGTCCATCGTCTGAGCAGGAATGTCGGTGATAGTGGTTGCAAGGAGACCCCTTCCCTGCATATCAAGAATTGCAACCTTGGAATCCTTGTCGATGTCTCCCAAGTTGCATAGAGTCAGCACTCCTCCCTCTTGAATTGCGGTAATGGCAAGCAGTGAGCTATTGTCGATCCCAGATGTAGATTCGGGCTTCACAAAATACACAGTGAACCGGTTGGCATCATCCTCTGGCGAGGCAGTAAACCCGTAAGTGTCACCTGCTGACAATTGTTTCAGCGTGCCATTTAGTTTATCTTGGAGCCAAAGCCCTTCGGCATTGACAAGATCCAATTGCGACACATTCATCTGAAAGTCTGTGGCGAGGGTGGTGACCTTAAAACAAAGAGGAATGGAGTCGGTGACGATTGGTGTGATATTGGCCGACAAAGGAGTACCATCTTTTGAAAGAGTGTACAAGCCAAAGGGATAGAAACCATCCTTGTAGGCATCATAGGAGTCGTAATTGGAGGAGGCCAAGTCATAAACCGCCACTGAGGCCATGTCGAAGATGTTAGGATTGCTGGCAAGGCTCACAATAAATTCAGCCTTGTCGGAAACCGTTCCGGAAGATTTGAGAGACTTGGCTAGCGAGGACTTTGTCAAACTGTGCGAAAGCAATCCGTGTGCCAGCAAATCTTTTGTGACGGAGAATGTTCCGGTAGAGCTTCCCGGAGCAAGCTTGAGCATGAAAGTGGTAGTGGCTGGTATCTCTGTGAGGGCAGCCACTGAAGTGGAGTTCAACGTGGGGTTGGTATAATTATACCCTACAAAAGAAGAACTTCCCGCTGGTAAAAGATAGATCTTACCGTCAAAAGCCAAAGAACTTGTCTGCAAACCAGTAGCCAACTTGTTGATGCTAATAGGTGCAGTGAAGGAATTGCCTATTACCCACTTGATGGAATCGGACGAGGAAGACGAAACAGTCCGCGATAAAGCATCGCTAGCAAACAATTGTTCATCGGCAGTAGAATAGTCATAGACATTTCCGTCGAACTCAAACTTCGTTTTTGTCTTGTTGATGTCTTGTCCGCTTACAATAGGCAGGACACCTGAAGCCAAGGCTTGGATGTAATCCGCCTTCTTGTCGCGTAGCCGAACGTATTGCGCATCGCCTGCACCAAGAACCGTTCCATTGTTGCTGAAATAAGTAGTGTTAGAGAGGGGGAAAGCCACATCACCGTTTGCCCCTGATTGAACTTCACTGACCCAATTACCTGCAAAGTAGCCGGCAACTTGAGTGCCATCAAAAGGGCTAGCGAACCCGAACATCGGGGTATTCTGACCCACGGCAACAGAGTCGATATAAGGCGTAACATCTCGCTCCACAATGACCGCACCGGCAGTGACAAGGCCGGCTGAACTTCCCGACCCGGTGATGCGTAGCGAGGCATCGTAAGCATACGCTTTGCCATCTGAAATATTCGATTCAGACTTTAAACGGAGCTTGCCGTAGTAGCCTGCCGGGCGGATAACCGAGATGGCATCAATCCCCATGCGACTCGGCACAACAATCTCATCGTTTGTTCTAATCTCTATGTGAGGAAAGGTTATATACCTGTCGCTGCGGTCAAAAGAAAGGTTGGTGGTGTCGGAGCTGATGTAGCGCAAGCCTTCGCTTGTCTCTCCCGAAAAGACGAAAATGCCCGTACCAGTAGTATAGCCTGTAGCACTCGTGCCAAAGGCATGTGCTTTGGCGTTCTGCACAAAATGCCCCGTAACTTCAGTAATGCCATCCTGATTGATATCGGACGAATCCCGGACTAAAATCGACCCCTTCACATACAAGGTTGTCTTGGTGGTATCAGTCGAGTTGGATCCAACATACAATTTGCCCGTGTTGACAAATATTGGAGCAGGCTGCCAAGCATTTTGCGCAAAGGAAAAGCTCTGCAATAACAGCCAAGCCAGTAATATTCTTGCTAAATTATTCTTCATGTCTATTCATCTTTTTAGTTCGTGATTAAATTGTGGGGAAAAGTCCGTCACACCGTCTTCTTAATTCGTACGCATCTTACAGGAAGAGCCGCAGAACGGTAAGCTTGGGCTGTTCCAAATTCCGTGGAGCTGAAATAAAATGAATACGCTTGATAGGCCGTGCCATTGGTGGAACCAGTCCAGTAATAGCCTCTTTGTCCTGCGGCATAATAGACCGCGCCATCTGTTCCACGCATCCCTGATGCAGGGAAAAATGCGGCCAACTTTTCGACTCCATTGGCCACGGAATAGGTGCCTGTAGTATTAGTAGGGGATATTTCAGTCCATGTGCTACCCACCTTGCTCCACCCATATGTAGCCGTACTTTCCCAACTATTGCCAGACCCTGCTTCCACATAGAGCAATTCACGGGAGGTTGGCATGCGCCAGTTGTAAGAAGAATTCGGCGAATAACCTTGAGAAGCTAGAAAGCGGCAGATATCGCCGGTGCCCGCACTCGCATTGTCCGAAACATTAGCATAGATATAATTGACCGTCTTGTTATTTGTGCCAGAGGTACTGATATAAGGTATGCCTGCCCATGAAGAAGCCGTGGTGGCATTCCAACTCGATCCACTGGAATTCGGGGCATAGACAGGAGTAGTGTCTGCCACGAATTCGGAGTTTTGCGCACCACTTGGTGAAATACCATAAAGCGATCCCCACTTGAACAAAAGCCCCTGGTATTGCTCGTTAGTAGTGGTGCCCTTGTCCTCGAATGCAGGTCGTGTGCCATTCCAATAGATGTTACTGCCAGCAAATGCAGTCCGCGCCAAAGTCACGTTGACTGTATAACGAACGCCTTGTTTGAGGTTGCGGTTGAAATAGGCGGTAAGCCCTGTCCAAGTTGTGTCAGCAAAAGCTATTTCGTCGATGAAAACATAGAAGTTGTGGTAAGCCAAGCTTGCCTGCGCAGCAGTAGCACCGGAGACCGAATCCGGCACATAGACCGTCTTCGAGGTATCGGTGACGGCAAGCCCGGGGGTGCTAGAGGCATTGAGAGTCCACGGGAAAGACGTGGTGACAGAGCCTGCTCCGCTGGATAAGGCGCCTCCTGTGCCTACTGTCGCATACATGTAGCTTTGGGCGAATTTCGTCCCTGTCCCGATGGAGTTAATCGTTATTCCATCGGCGGAAGCATCAACCTTTAATGCCACCCTAGTCAGCATCTGCTCTAAAGTGACGTTCATCAACGTGTAATCTGTTGTCGTAATTGTTTTTGTCACTTTGGCAAAAAGAAAGTCATTTTCTCCCATCTTTATATTTTCGAATGGAGGGACAGTGTCGGAAGGAAGACTATCCGTACGATTATAGGAGATAAAGTAGAAATCATAAGTTTTATCAACCGGCAAATGAAAGTTCGCATCAGAATCAGATCCTCCAACCGTGAAATCGCCTCGCGAAACATAGTTGGTGGTGCCTTCATTCACGGCAATGACACGAATTTTTGTTCCAGTAGCAAAAGCCTTGGTCGTCCTTGTAATTGAGGAAGCAGCCGTTTCCAGCGTGGCAACCAGAGCCACTTCGCTGTTCAAGGGCTGGATGTAGGTATCAATAATGGTGCTACCGATTGTTCCACTTTTCAAGGTGGAGTTATCCCCTTCGGTGTAGCCACCAAACTGGATTCTGAGAGAACTTTGTCCGGTTTCAGAAGGGTTCGTTACATCATGGTCTTCCGAACATGAAAGCGCTCCAACAATCAGGGTCATTCCCAAGACAATGGAGGGCAAATTCTTGATGAGGGTATTTCTTTTTCGAATCATAACTTGTGTGATTTTGTTTTGAGTTTGATTAATTATAAAACAAGAATGTAAGAGGGAGGAACTGATTCAGTAAAGTTCTAAGTCGGAGTTGCTATTTATCTGTTCCTGATCATATTCATTGTAGTTAAGGGTTTCTGCATTGACCTTGATTCCCGGAGATGCCGCAAAGCAGCCTTCCAGTTTCACTTGCAGTACATCCACCGATGGGGTGAGATAAGATAATTTGCCGCAAGCACCGGTCGACAGCTTCGGTAGCAGTTCTTTCTTTTTAATCTTCTTTGCCTCTTTCGGGGGCATGCTGTTGTTCGTTTCATTTTTCTTTTTCATATTCATACCTTTCTAAATAAATTGATAATTTGTTAACAAAATAGAGCCGCTCCACACCACTCTCTCGAAAAAGCAGGAGAATAGCGCAGGACACATTTCGAATACATCGGACGAAAGCCGCAGGCTTTTGGAAAAGCTTGCGGCCTATTGTTGTTGTGAAAAACAATGTTATATCTTAAGCCATATGTTGGAAAAACAGTTGGAGTATCAAAGCTAAATTCACTGAAAATAAAAAAATATGCAAGAAAAGCTACCCAGAAACTGGGTATTAGGGTAGAACTATATGTAGATAGAATGAGTTTCACTTAAGGATGAAAGTTTGGTGTTATAAACTTATTTTTCCGAAAGATAGCGTATTTTTAGAATATAGATTTGCTCAAAATCTATATTTCACTTATTTTAAATAATGAATTGGCCTCAAAAAAAAGTTGCGGCTGATCGATAATATATATTTTATTGGCGTTATTGAAAATTGGAGGTGAAAATATCCGGGAAGATCGATTATATTTATTTAACTTTTCGTATCACTGATTTTTCCCGGAAGTCCACTCGAAAGCGACCGCTCGAAGTGCTACGGTTTGTGATATCTCAGAACAAACAATCTGTAGGTTACCCCCGAATCTGATTGCAGCTTGCCCTCTGGCATCGAGGTATCAAAAGCTTGCAGATAAAAACCCTTTGACCCGAAGGAGGCAAAAGGCTGCTGAAGAAAAAACAATCGAATCCAAACTCTAACAGGGAAGATCCTGTAATCAAAATATATAGCCAGAAGGGGATTTCAACTTTCATTCTCCAAGAATGAAAAGATTTTTGTGAAGGGCTGAGAAAATGAGTTTTACCTTTGTTTCCAAGAAAAGGAAAAATGGTATTCTGGACATAAGACTTATTTCCGGAACGCCATTTTAATTAACTTTATTGCGCTTGAACTTACAACAACCGCCCAGCTTCCTGATCTATGAACCAATGCAGATTTCCGGAGGTTGGATTTACACGGGCTGCAGGATACCGATCCGAGAAAGCTTCGCTGTTCTCAATGATGGAACGTACTTTTTCGCGTTTACTGGAACCGGTGGTCAAAAATGCAACCTGAACCGCATTATTTACAATCTTTCCCGTAAGGGTAATCCTGTTTTGCCCGCTTCCTGGATGCTGCGCCACTACACAGTTAGCGTAGTTTTCCCACAAGTCAATCTGATGCGGAAATACGGAAACCGTGTGGCCGTCAATGCCTAAACCCAAAATCACCAAGTCAAATTGAGGAATTCCATTTTCTTTAGGAAGATTCTGGTCCAGCAATTCACTATAACGAAGAGCTTCTTCGCTCGGATTGTTTTCACCAATGATACGGAAAACCTGACTTTCAGAGGCAGAGATCTTGTCCAGCAGATGCTCTTTAGTCATCCCGTAGTTGCTTTCGGGATCGCTGGGTGGTACACAGCGCTCATCCCCCCAATAAAAGTCAATGCGCCTCCAATCTATTGATTTATCGTCGTTTGCCCAATAATCGAACAATCCTTTTGGTGTTTCTCCTCCCGACAGACTTATGCTAATACGCTCTTTTTCACTCAATAATTGGACGATAAATGCGGTGAAACCTTTATGCAGGTTTTCTAATTTATCAAAAATATGGATGTTGTCTGAACTCATTTTATTATATATACATGAATAACAATAAGCAAAAATAATGATTTATGCTTAAGATTGAGAAAATTTGATAGCAATTTTGATATTTTTGCACAAAAAAGTTTCTCAAGCAGGCAAAAATACTTTTTCTTCTTGCCAAAATTAAAAAGAATAAGTCACCACCGTATAAAAATTTCATTACAAGATGGTGACTTATTTGTTTCAGCAAATCTTACAATTCGCAGTAGATGCCGTCATCCGAAAGGTTTTTGCAGGGATAGCGCCAGGTTTGTTCTTTTCCTTCTATCAAAGAATCGGCGCAATCTGGCCCCCACGAACCGGAAGGATAACCGTAAAGCGGAGCATCAGGATTATTATTCCAAAAATCAATAATCGGTTGCACAAACCCCCAAGTCGATTCCAAAGCATCGGCACGGGTATAGAGAGAGGCATCTCCGATCATGCAATCGAGGATCAAGCGTTCGTAAGCATCAGGAATATAGCTATTTGCCAAATCAGAATAATGAAAATCCATATTTACGTTTTTCACATTAAAGCCTGTACCTGGAATCTTCATTCCAGTTTTAAGCAAAATGCCTTCATCCGGCTGGATGCGAAGAATCAACTGGTTTCCATCGTTCCTGAATTCTGGATTGTCGATGAACAGTGTTTGCGGTGTGGGCTTGAAGTGAATCACTACTTCCGAAACTCTTGTTGGCAAACGTTTTCCAGTGCGGATATAGAAGGGAACGCCGCTCCAGCGCCAACTGTCAATGAAGAGCTTCATGGCCACGTAAGTTTCCGTGCGGGAATCGGGGGCAACGTCTGCCTCATTGCGATATCCTTTCTTGTATTTGCCTTTCACATTGGCTTCGGTGTATTGTCCGCGGATGACATTGGTGATCAGTTCACTGTCGCTGTAGTGGCGGATAGCCTGAAACACTTTGAGCTTTTCGTTGCGGATAGCCGATGCGTCGATCGACATGGGCGGCTCCATGGCCACTACGGCAAGCAATTGCAACAAGTGGTTTTGAACCATGTCGCGCAAAGCTCCCGAATTGTCGTAATATTTTCCCCGGTTTTCTACACCGATGCTTTCAGCGGCCGTGATTTCTATATGCTGTATGTAATTCCTATTCCAAAGAGGCTCGTAAATGCCGTTGGCAAAACGGGTTACCAAAATATTCTGTACCGTCTCTTTTCCCAAATAATGGTCGATGCGGTATATTTGATCTTCGTCGTAGTTTTCGTACAATTTTTTATTCAGGTCGATTGCCGATTGCAAATCTGTCCCGAAGGGTTTTTCAATAATGATCCGGCGAATCTTATCCTCTTCTTTGTTGAGCCCCTGTTCTGCCAAGTAAGTAGGCACCAATGGATACAGGGAAGGAGGCGTGGACAAATAGAAAATGTAATTGCCTTTCACATTGCTTTTCTCATCCAACTCAACCAGCCGTTGCTTCAACTTGCCGTAGTCTGCAGAATCGCTGGTGTTGATAGAAACATAGTGCAACATGGAGCAAAACTCATTGATGATTTTTTCGTCAGTTGTCTTCATCGAGGCAAATTCGATGACACCCTCTTTCATTTTTTCACGGAAAGCATCGTCGGTCATTTCACTGCGAGCTACGCCTAGCACTGCGAAATTATCGGGCAACGATTTTTGCATGTACAAATCAAATACAGCAGGGATTAACTTTCTGTGGGTTAAGTCTCCGGAAGCCCCGAAAATAACAAGGGCCTGATCTTTTATTTTCTTTTCTGCCATAATTTGTGATACTTTTTTTATCTCTCAATCAAAATTGATATGACTAAACAATAAACATTTATGGATAATAAAATCCCCTTAGCTATTTTTTCTAAGGGGACAACATTATTTTATTTTCGAAATAAATTTCTTATCCTTTCTTTATTTCATGACCACCAAACTGGTTTCTCATCGCAGCAAGCAATTTCATCGCATAAGATGAATCCTGTCGAGATTCGAAACGGGTGAACAGAGAAGACGTAATGACATGTGCTGGAACATCGAAGTCGATGGCTGTCTGCACCGTCCAACGACCTTCGCCGCTATCTGACACATAATCCTTGATTCCATCCAACTCAGCATTTCCATCCAAGGCATTCCCAATCAGTTCCAACAACCAAGAACGAACCACAGAACCTTGCATCCACACGCGGGAAATTTTTTCAAGATCTACATCGTAAGGTGATTTCTTCATGATCTCGAAACCTTCCGCATAAGCCTGCATCATTCCGTATTCGATGCCGTTGTGAACCATTTTCACCATATGTCCCGCACCGCTTTCTCCGCAGTACAGGTATCCATTTTCAGGAGCAAGGCTTTTGAAAATTGGTTCCGCAAAGTCAGCAGCTTCTTTGTCGCCACCGTACATAAGGCAGTATCCGTTTTGCAATCCCCAAACGCCGCCACTCGTGCCGCAGTCAAGGTAGAAAATGCCTTTTTCTTTCACCCGTTTCCCGCGTTCAACGGTTTCGCGCCAATAGCTGTTGCCACCATCCACGATGACGTCTCCTGGATTGAGCAATGTAAGCAGCTCGTCAATGTTAGCTTCCACCGGCTTACCGGCAGGAACCATCAACCAAACCAATTTGCGTCCTTCGAGCTTACCTACCAAATCTTTCAAGTCTGTAGAAGGAGTTGCCCCCTTTGAGGCAGCTTCATCCACTTCTTTCGAAGTCAAGTTATACACTACCACTTCGTGTCCGTGGTTGAGAAGGCGTTCCACCATCTTGCCGCCCATTTTGCCTAATCCTACAAATCCTATTTTCATCTTTTACTTGTATATGTATAATTTCATTTTCGTTCTATCTGGCAATACATGCGATTCTTAAAAAGAATACAACATTAAAACATTTAGTAAATCGAATTGTTGTTTGAGGGTACAAAAAAAATAATTTTACTTATAAGAAACAACTATTAGTCGAGAATCAAATATCAATATTATCTATTTCAACAGGGGCTTATTGCCATTGGATATTTTTATGTATTTTTGTCAAAATATTCATCAGGAAAACAACTCTTCGTATGAGAAAAAACATCCGGTATTTTCTTCTAATCATCCTGCTTTTCGTTGCAATTTCTTGTTCTTCATTGGATCGTGATGCTAAAAAAGCTGCTGATTTGTCCAAGAAATCAATTGAATATACGACAGAAATGAAATTTGACAAAGCTGAACAAAGCTACAAAGAAGCCCGCGTATATTTCAGGAAATACGAAGAAAAAGGGCAACTGAAAGAATTCACAAACCTCTACAACGAATACCTGATTGGAAAATAGGCTAGCAGTGTCTTATTCTAACGACAGGTTTTGACTCAATTTTTGAAACAAATCCCAAACAACAATTCCCGCAGTGACAGACACATTTAAGGAATGCTTGGTGCCGAATTGGGGAATTTCGATGCATCCGTCGCACACATCCACCACTTTTTGGTCAACGCCCTTCACCTCGTTTCCGAAGACAATGGCGTAACGGATGCCTTCCTCCACTTCAAAATCTTGAAGCATCACGCTTTTTTCAACCTGTTCGATGGCGAATACCTTGACGTTTTCCGATTGCAATTGCCTGATAGCATCCACCGTGTTTTCAAAATATTTCCAATCCACAGAGAATTCTGCGCCAAGAGCCGTTTTGTGTATTTCTGAATTAGGCGGAGTTGCGGTAATGCCACAAAGGTAGATGCTTTCTACCCGAAAAGCATCCGAGGTACGGAACACCGAACCAATGTTGTTCAGGCTGCGTACTTGGTCGAGGATGACGATAAGGGGAATTTTGTCAACTATCTTAAATTCGGCCGTCGTGATACGCGATAGTTCGGTAATTTTTAATTTACGCATGGAATCTGGAATTCTTCAATCTCTATTTTTTGCTGCTTAATCTAATACAAGTCGTACGCCAACACCTTCCATTTGTCCCACAATGGGTGGATTCTTTTTGGTGACGGTAATGTCTATTTTCGTTATTGACGGAAATCGCAGTTTCAAAGACTTTGCAATTCGTCCAGCCACATGCTCCAGTAGTTTGGAAGGAATTGCCATTTCATTTTTCACTACATCAAATATTTCGGCATAGCTCAAGGTGTCTTCGAGCCTATCCGATTCGGTAGCCGCAAGCAAGTCCACTTCCACCGTCAAACTAACCCAAAAAGCGTTCCCCACCACTCTCTCTTGGGGCATCACGCCGTGGTAGGCATAAAACTCGGCTTTATCTATGTTAATATAACTTTTCATAACTGAATAGGAGGAATTAAAGAGGTGCAAAGTTATGTTTTTTTATTTACATTTGTTTCCGATATTTATTTGACTGAATTAGCATGCTTAACAAGACCAAAAAGCAGACTGACGTTGGAGAGGTTCACAACGCTCTGTCTTTAAATACCGAGATAACAGGCAATATTGTCACCCAAGACGACATGCGCTTCGATGGCAGCATCAAGGGCGACATAAGCAGTGAAAAAAAAATTGTTATCGGCGACAGGGCCGTGATTAACGGGAATATCCGCTGTGCCAATTTGGATTCGCTCGGGCAAATCACAGGCGATGTGTTTTGTCAAGAGAAAATTATTCTTCGTGCCAACTCCCGCTTCAAGGGAAATGTCTCCACCAAATCGATAGAAATCGAGCCGGGTGCTTTTTTTGACGGCACTTGCCAGATGCACGAATAAATATTCACATGTTCGAATAAACAGAATCATTTATGTCCGAAACAATAAAAAATAGAATTTGCGCTTTAAGAAAATATCTTGTTGCGCACAATTTGCATGCCTTTATCGTTCCAAGTTCCGATTCCCATTTAAGCGAATATCCAGCCGACAGGTGGAAATCGCGCGAATGGATAAGCGGGTTTACCGGTTCCGCAGGAACCATTGTGGTGACATTGCATCAAGCCGGATTATGGACAGATTCGCGCTACTTCTTGCAGGCCGATGACGAATTGGAAGGCACGGGAATAGAATTATTCAAAGAACGAATTCCCGAAACACCTACCATTGCCCAATGGCTTTCTGAAAGCCTAAAGCCCGGCGAAACGGTGGGAGTGGACGGCAAAGTATTTTCGGCAAAAGAGGCAAATGCTTTGTTGCAAACCTTTGCTCAAAAAGGCTTGCAGTTGAACACCAAATTTGATCCACTGGAAGAGATCTGGGAAAATCGACCGCAAATTCCTCAAGCATCCGTATATGAATTGCCCATTGAATTCGCCGGAATTTCTCCAGCTGAAAAAATCCAAAACATTAATGCGGAACTCGCCAAATTGGGAGCGAACGGGCTTTTGGTGTCGTCGTTAGATTCAATCGCATGGATTTTCAACTTGCGAGGAAGCGATGTGGAGTACAATCCCGTGTTTGTCTCCTACGCATATGTTTCGCCCAAAGAAACAGTGCTGTTTATCGATCCTAAGAAGGTGAATCCGGATGTTGCCTCCCATTTGCAGAAAGAAGGGGTAGTTTTGGCTCATTACAGCAAATTTTTCGATTATGTGGGTGCGCTCAAAGGACAAACGATCTGCATCCAATCCGACAAAACGTCCTATTGCTTGTGGAAACAAGCCGCAGCAAACAATCAGATAATTGACGCTGTGTCTCCTGCTGATTTGCTTAAGGCACAAAAAAACAAGGTGGAGATAGAAGGCTTTCGCCGGGCATTGATAAAAGACGGGGTTGCGTTGGTTCGCTTTTTCCGTTGGTTGGAGGAGGCTGTTCCCACAGGAATCGTTACGGAACATCTGATTTCCGAGAAATTGGTCGAATACCGAAGCCAGCAAGAAGGTTTTGTGGGCGAAAGCTTCGGCACGATTGCCGGATTTCAAGGAAACGGAGCCATCGTCCATTACCATGCCGACAAGAACACGGCGAAACAAGTTTGGAACGAAGGTTTGTTGCTGATCGATTCGGGCGGTCAATATTTTGACGGCACCACCGACATCACCCGCACGGTTGCTTTGGGCGAACTGTCTGCGGAGATAAAACGCGACTACACCAATGTGCTGAAAGGGCATATTGCTTTGGCATCCGCCGTTTTTCCAGAAGGAACAAGAGGCTCACAATTGGATGCGTTCACAAGGCAGTTCCTTTGGAAATCGGGTGCAAACTATCTGCATGGAACAGGCCATGGAATTGGCCACTTCCTGAATGTGCACGAAGGACCGCAAAGCATCCGGATGGAAGAAAACCCCGTCACTTTGCGTGAAGGGATGGTCATGTCGAACGAACCTGGGATTTACCGTACCGGAAAATACGGTGTCCGCACCGAGAATTTGGTGGTGGTAAAAGAATGCTGCGAAACCGAATTTGGCAAGTTCTATCAATTCGAAACGCTAACCCTTTGTCCGATAGACACTAGTCCGATAGACATCGAAATGCTTTCGAAAGAAGAGATTGATTGGCTGAACGAATATCACCAAAGGGTATTTAACTCGCTTTCACCTTATTTGAATGAAGAGGAAAAGGCTTGGCTGAAAGAGAAAACGAAAGGATTGCCTGTTTAAAAAAACCGTTGAAACAATCAGCCCTATATTTTTCAAAAAATGGAAATAACCTATAAGCACGACATCATCCCGGATACCGATGCCATCATTAAGCTTTACATCAGCTCGGGACTCAATCGCCCGGTAGCAGACAAGGATCGCATCATCCAAATGTATGCGAATTCCAATTTGGTGGTTACGGCTTGGGACAAGAACAAACTTATAGGGATCGCACGTTCGTTGACGGACTTCTGCTACTGTTGCTATTTGTCAGATCTTGCGGTATGTCAAGAGTATCAACGCGGTGGCATTGGCAAAAAACTCATAGCTTTGACCAAAGACAAAATAGGTGATCGGACAATGCTATTGCTCCTTTCTGCGCCGGGTGCAATGGACTATTACTCGAAGGTGGGATTTGAAGCTGTAGGAAACGGCTTCATTATTAAGCGGGTTCACTAAGAAATAAGTAAGTAAAAAAACAATCCATAAAATCCAACCGTTAGTCCCAGGCTATCCGCTAAAAGCTAACGGCTAACAGCTAAATAAAAACATGGCACTTATTAAAGAAGTTCGGGGATTCACCCCCATCATTGGAGATAACACCTACTTGGCAGACAATGCCACCATCATCGGAGACGTGGTGATAGGAAAAGACTGCAGCATCTGGTTCAATGCCGTTTTGCGGGGCGATGTCAACTCTATCCGCATTGGCAACCGAGTGAATATCCAAGACGGAAGCGTGCTTCACACCTTGTATCAAAAATCGGTGGTGGAAATTGCCGACGATGTTTCCATCGGGCACAATGTCGTTGTTCACGGTGCAAAAATTGAAACTGGCGCCCTTATCGGAATGGGAGCCATCGTGCTGGATCATGCTGTGATCGGAGAAGGGGCTATTGTGGCCGCTGGCTCGGTCGTGTTGAGCGGAACCAAGGTGGAACCGGGAAGCATTTACGCGGGGGTACCCGCCAAATTTGTGAAAAACGTTGATCCGGAACAAGCCAAAGAGATGAATCAGAAAATTGCCAAAAATTACCTGATGTATTCCGGTTGGTTCAAGGATGAAGATTGAAGCTGTAGAAGTTATTACTCATCCATTGAAAGGACATAAAGAGTAATAAGATTTTAAAAGAAACATTAAACGAAATCTGATATTTTATATTATCTTTGTGGTCTAAATCACAATAATTTATATCTATTCTGCTTAAGACGGGTTTTATGAAAATTCTCATCATCAATGGTCCAAATTTGAATCTACTTGGCACACGCGAGCCGGATATTTACGGCAAACGTACATTCGACAGCTATTTTCAAGAACTTCGTCAGCTATATCCGCAGCACGAATTAAGTTATTTCCAATCAAATCATGAAGGTGCTATTATCGACAAACTTCACGAGGAAGGGTTTTCAGTTGCCGGCATAGTACTCAATGCAGGAGCCTACACCCACACCTCCGTGGCTATTCACGATGCTATCAAAGGGATAAAATGTCCAGTAATTGAAGTGCATATCTCAAATATTCATAATCGCGAAGAATTTCGCCATAAATCTTTTATTGCTCCGGCATGTAAAGGCTCGGTCGTAGGATTGGGATTTGACTCATACCGGTTAGCGATTGAGCATCTTATCCATCCTGAATAAAGTGAAATCAGAAGGAAACAATTAAGGCAAAAAACATCCAACTATTAATTTCTATTTTTATGTTTAAGAAAACAAAGATTGTAGCAACCATTTCCGACTTACGCTGTGATGTTGACTTTCTCACGTCATTGTATGAAGCCGGAGCTAATGTAGTAAGAATGAACTCAGCGCACATGTCCGAGGAAGGGTTTGTGAAGGTGATCAACAATGTCCGTGCAGTTTCCCCCACTATCGGTATCATGATGGATACCAAAGGGCCGGAAATTCGTACGACAGCAACTGAGAGCGGAGAAAAGATTAAAGTTAAGACTGGCGACAAGCTAAGAGTTATTGGCAACATTGATGTCAAATCGACTCCTGAGCAAGTATCAGTTTCTTACCCAACAATTGTTGAAGATGTTCCCGTTGGAAACATATTGTTGGTCGATGATGGTGAAACGGCTTTGAAAGTCCTAGAAAAAACAAAAGATTACTTACTTTGTGAAGTGCAAAACGATGGAACCATCGGAAGCCGCAAGAGCGTAAATATTCCGGGAGTGAGCATTAATCTTCCTTCGATCACCGAAAAAGACAAACGTTCTATCGAAATTGCAATCGCCAATGACTGCGACTTCATCGCTCACTCTTTTGTTAGAAATAAACAAGACGTGTTGGACGTTCAGAAGATCTTGGACGAACACAATAGCAAAATCAAGATTATCGCTAAAATTGAAAACCAAGAAGGTGTTGACAATATCGATGAAATCTATGAAGCTGCATATGGCGTGATGGTTGCCCGCGGAGACTTGGGCATCGAAGTTCCTCAAGAACAAATTCCCGGAATCCAACGTTTGTTGATCCGCAAATCTGTGGAACACAAAAAACCAGTTATCGTGGCAACCCAAATGTTGCACACCATGATTGAAAACCCACGTCCAACCCGTGCCGAAATTGCAGACATCGCAAACGCAGTTTATTACGGAACAGACGCCGTGATGCTAAGTGGCGAAACTGCTTATGGAAAATATCCTATCGAGGCAGTTGAAACAATGGCTTCAGTGTGCCGCGCTTCTGAATTCTCCAAATTAGCAGAACGTGTAGTTCCTGTTCCATTCAAAGATTCTGAATACGACCGCACTTCATTCCTCGCAAAACAAGCTGTGAAATCTTGCAGCCAATTGGGAATCAAGGCCATCATCACCGACAGCGTGACAGGACGTACAGCGCGCACAATTGCCGCCTTCCGCAGCAAAAGCCCGGTTTATGCTTTTTGTAGCGATATTCATGTGGCACGTTGGCTATCCGTTTGTTACGGAGTAGATCCCCGTTACCAAGACGAACTTCCAGTTGTCAAAAATCGTCATAAGGAATACTTCCTGAGAGCTATCAGCACCCTCGCAGAAACAAAAGCCTTGGATAAGGAAGACTATGTAACTTACCTGAGCGGCACTTTCACAGACGGAAAAGGTGGAACATCTTTCCTTGAAATTGAAAAAGTAAGCTCGGTGTTGGATTCATCCGATAAATATTTTATTCCAAGAGACTAATTCCTTTCGTAGGGTTTTTCCATAAGGAATAAATCAAATAATTGAAAATGAGATAATAGCGGACATTCTCCGGCCTATTATCTCATTTTTCACTAATAAAACCAATAAGCTCTTAGTCAATGGACAACAACGATCTGGAACAATACATCCTGAACCATATAGATGAAGAACCTACTTTGTTGAAATCTCTTTGCCGTGACGCACACGTGAATTTGCTGCGCCCGAGAATGATTTCCGGCCATTTGCAAGGACGAATCCTGAAAATGTTTTGCCGGATGATCCGCCCCAAGCACATTCTTGAAATTGGCACCTACACGGCATATGCCACTCTATGTCTTGCTGAAGGGGCGGATGAAGATGCTGTGATCCATACCATTGAGGTAAATGACGAATTGGAGGATTTCATCATGAGACACCTTCATGAAACCAAATTGAAAGAAAAAATACACCTGCATATCGGAGATGCGACGCAAATAATTCCAAACCTTAATTGCACATTCGACCTTGTTTTTATCGATGCTGACAAACGGGATTACATTGAGTACTACAATCTGGTGTTTGACAAAATTCGCCCCGGCGGTCTAATTATTGCGGACAATACGCTTTGGAGCGGAAAAGTGCTAGAAGAAGCACACCACACCGACAAGCAAACGATCGGGATTCAAGAGTTTAATGAATATGTGGCCAAAGACACCCGCGTCGAAAAGGTGATTGTGCCGATTCGTGATGGGCTGACTTTGATCTGGAAAAAGTAGAGAAGCCATACTTCGCATCTCTACTTTTTTGTTTGCCTGCCCTTTCCGTGACAGAAAAAACATCATTCCACTGCTTTCACCAAGAAATTTGCATCCCAAGCAATTTATAAAATGCACTCAACATAGTTTGGTGCCCTGGCCAAGCGGGAGACGTGACAAGATTGCCATCGGTCACAGTTTCAGTAACGGGTACTTCTTTGTAAGTTCCTCCGGCAAGTGTAATTTCGGGGCCAACGGCCGGATAAGCCGTCAACGTTCTGCCCTTCACGACGCCAGCGGCGGTGAGGATCTGAATGCCATGGCATATGGCAGCTACGGGAAGGTTTTTCTCAAAAAAATAACGGGTATATTCAATCACCTTCGGGTTCAATCGAATGTATTCCGGGGCACGGCCTCCAGCAACATACAAACCCGAATATTCCTCCAGCTTCACAGCATCGAATGACTTGTTGATCGTAAAATTGTGTCCTCTCAACTCGGCATAAGTTTGAAAACCGACAAAATCATGAATGGCAGTTGCTATTTGTTCACCCGCTTTTTTGTTGGGACACACCACATCCACGTGAAAACCAATACTCTCCAAGGCTTGAAAAGGCACCATTAATTCGTAGTCTTCCACAAAATCTCCGGCAAGTACTAAAATTTTTTTACCCATGGCGTTTAAGAATTAGATTGTTCATTAAATACACGCAAGCATTTGTGTATTTAACACAGCTACAACCGAAATGTTCAATACTAAATGGCTCTTTAAGGATTGATTATCAAAAATATCGGAGAGTGTGTGCAACGATCTACCGTGAGGGAGTGCAAGATTCCCCAAGAACAAAAATTAATGTGCGACATCTCTCCGGGAAGAGTGCCGGAATACGATAGAATTTCATACCTTTGCACCAAATTTTCGAGCCAATCAAAAATATGGAAACTACCAGACAAGAAAAAATAAACCGCCTCCTTCAGAAAGAACTTAGCGAGATTTTTCTGCTTGATGCAAAACATGTGCCCGGCGTGCTGATCACGGTGAGCATGGTGCGGGTAAGCCCCGACTTGGGATTAGCAAAGGCATACCTTAGTTTTTTCCCAACAGCAAAAGGCAAAGAATTGCTAAGTGCTATCAAGGCAAATGCCAAAACCATCCGCTACGATTTGGGAAAGCGTGTGGGTAAACAACTTAGAGTGGTTCCTGAATTAGTTTTTTATTTGGACGATTCACTCGACTATGCCGAAAATATCAATAACTTGCTAAAAGAGTAATCGAGTTTGAATCTTTCCTTCTACATCGGTCGCCGCTACCTGTTTTCGAAAAAATCGCACAACGCAATAAACATAATTTCGTTTATTTCGGTGTGCGGCATCACCATTGCCACGATGGCTTTGGTGTGTACGCTTTCGGTTTTCAATGGATTCGAAGGTATGGTTGCCGGAATGTTTAGCTCGTTTGATCCCGATTTGAAAATCACTCCTGCCAAAGGAAAAGTCTTTTCAGTGGATGCTGCGGAAATAAAAAAGGTTTTGAAAATCAAAAACATAGACAAAGTAAGCCAAATCATAGAGGAAAATGCCCTGTTGAAATACGGCGATAAGCAGGCTCCGGTAGTGGTGAAAGGGGTTTCGGACAATTTTTCTGAAATTGCCGACATGAAAAAGCTGATGCTGAAGAGCAGTTTTATACTCAAAGATGGAGACATTGACTACGCAGTGATGGGCATCGGCCTAGCAGCCAAATTGGATGCCCGCCGCGAATACATAACTCCTCTCGAATTGTATGTGCCAATACGTAATGTGAAGGTGAACTTGGCAAATCCATCCAGTGCTTTCATTCCAATTTATCTCTATCTCGGGGGCGTTTTCAGCCTCAATAACTCAAAATTGGACGAAAATCTACTGATTGTTTCTATCAAGATAGCTCGGCAGGCTCTGATGTATGACGCCAACCAAGTTTCCAGCTTGGCGGTCAAACTAAAGGATGGAGCCTCCAGCGAAAGCGTCAAAAAGCAGATGCGGAAAATCCTTGGCGACAAGTACGAGGTGAAAGACCGTTTCGAGCAACAGGAAAGCACTTTCCGGATGATGCAAATCGAAAAATGGGTCACATTTTTCATCCTTTCCTTTATTGCCATCATTGCCATATTCAATGTTATTGGTTCACTCACAATGCTCATTCTTGAGAAAGAAGGGGATATTACCACATTGCGCAGCCTAGGGGCGAATAACAAAACGATCACCTCCATTTTCATGATTGAAGGTTGGATGATCTCGTTTATCGGAGCCATATTAGGTGTCGTTTTTGGACTTGTCCTTTGTCTTTTGCAGGAACATTTTGGATTGCTCAAATTAAGCAGCTCCACAGCGCAATTTTTGATCAACGCATACCCCGTGAAAGTGGAAATTTCCGACTTGGCGATTATCTTTTCGAGTGTGGTTTCAATTGGCTTTTTGGCCGTGATTTACCCTACCCAAAGCCTTCGAAAACGCCTCAACGAAAAATTCATCAAGAGGGGGTGAACGAAAATCTATTTGTCGCGCTTGTTCGTAATTCCAGAGTGTCAACATTTTGAATTTTAGGGTTTCACTGCGGTGATTTATAGATATTTTTTAATCCGTTTTATGTTTTATCTCAAAGAAAATATTAGTATCTTTGTGTGCCTGAAAAAAAGAGGTGATTCTGGTTTACGATCAAGGTCTTAAGGCTCTGAATCACAAGATTATTTTAGTATCTAATGATTAACTGACTATTTTTTAACCAATAAAATTATAACAAAAATGATTAAAGTAGGTATTAACGGTTTTGGACGAATTGGTCGTCTTGTATTCCGTGCAGCACAAGAAAGAAGCGATGTTCAAATCGTTGCAGTAAATGACCCATTCTTGGATATCAATTACTTGGTGTACATGTTGAAATACGATACAGTACATGGTAAATTCCAAGGCACAGCTGAAAACGTAGATGGTAAATTGGTTGTCAATGGTAAAGAGATTGCTTTCTTCGCTGAAAAAGACCCTGCTGCTATCGGTTGGGGTGCATCGGGTGCTGACTACGTAGTTGAATCTACCGGTGTTTTCACTACAACTGAAAAAGCATCTGCTCACTTGAAAGGTGGTGCAAAAAAAGTAGTTATCTCTGCTCCTTCTGCTGACGCTCCTATGTTCGTTTGTGGTGTAAACTTGGACAAATACACAAAAGATTTGGACGTTGTCTCTAACGCTTCTTGTACTACAAACTGTTTGGCCCCTTTGGCTAAAGTAATCAACGACAAATTTGGAATCGTTGAAGGTTTGATGACAACAGTACATGCTGCAACAAACACTCAAAAAACAGTGGATGCTCCTTCTGCTAAAGACTGGAGAGGTGGCCGTTCTATTCTTGGCAACATCATCCCTTCTTCAACAGGTGCAGCTAAAGCTGTAGGAAAAGTAATTCCTGAGTTGAACGGCAAATTGACAGGTATGGCATTCCGCGTGCCAACAGCTGACGTTTCTGTAGTTGACTTGACTGTGCGTCTTGAAAAATCTGCTACTTACGATGAAATCAAAGCCGCTGTGAAATACGCTTCTGAAAACGAATTGAAAGGAATCCTTGGTTACACTGAAGATTCAGTTGTATCCACTGACTTCATCCACGAAGTACGCACTTCTGTTTTCGATGCTGGTGCAGGTATCGCTTTGAACGGAAACTTTGTGAAACTTGTTTCTTGGTATGACAACGAATGGGGTTATTCAAACAAAGTTTTGGATTTGATCGCTCACATGGATACTGTAAAATAATCCAAACCAAAATAATAGGGAAGCGCCGGAGTAATTCGGCGCTTTTTTTCACTCTTCACTACAAAATAATGAAAAGGAAATTACTGTTTATTATTATTGCGATCGTTTCGTTCGCTAACACACTGTTTGCCTACGATGTTGTAGGTCATAGAATTGTTGCTGATGTTGCCTACCGAAATCTTACGGAGAAAGCGCGAAGCCAAGTGGACAAAGTTTTAGGGAAACGTGGGATCATCTATACCTCATCATGGGCGGACGAAATCAAAAGTGACAAATCCTACGATTATTCATATGTCTGGCATTACCAAAACTTAAAAGCAGGCATGGGGAATTCCGATTTACAACGTCTTCTTGACAATCCTGCATCCAACGGCGAACACCTCTTTTTGGCTATGCAAAACATGATAACCCGCCTCAAAAAAAACAAAAACGATCAGGAAGCCTTGAAATTTCTAGTGCACTTGACAGGCGACCTTCACCAGCCGCTTCATTTGGGTCGTCCCGAGGATTTGGGCGGAAACAAAGTCATGTTCGAATGGTTTGGACGGCAAATGAATATCCACCAGATTTGGGACGGACAACTGATCGACTCCAGAAAGATGTCTTCTTCCGAATATGCCCAATATCTTGAAGATAAATTTGAAAAGCAGAAACGTGGAATCAAATCTTATACTATTTTTGATTCAGTGAAAGCTTCGTACGTCCTGGCCAATTCCATTTACAACTACGACATGTCAGATACAAATTCATATCATTACATCTATCGTTTCATGAATGATCTGGATATAATGCTATACCGCGGAGGAATTCAGCTCGCAAATATCTTGAACGATATATATAAATGACGGATAAGCTTCCAGCAATCAAGTTTACAAGCTAAAATAATTTGAGTATATTTACCGCCGAAAAAGAGAAAGATAAACCTAATTGACAGGTATTTTGTTGTAAGTGTATGATTAAACTTATTATCTTCATTCTGATATTTCTCCTCTACATAGGGGGAAATATATATATTGTTGCGAGTGTCAGCAAAATGCTACCGCCCCTTCCTTTATTAAGAATCGGGATTATAATGCTTGTTGTCTGCGGCATAGCCTCATTCCTGTTATATATGCTATTTCACAATGAACTCCCTTATAAGCTTTCAAAATTCCTATTTTTTGCAGGCACTACATGGATGAATTTTTTTTTCTATTTGCTCTTAATCACACTCATCAGTTCCCTTATCCTTTTTGTCAATCGGTTTATTCCGTTGTTCTCACAATCGGCTCTTTTACATTATACCAAGGAAAATACCTTGGGCTTAGGATTGTCACTCGCTTTTGTGACTATGCTTTTAATCGGTGGATACTTTAAATACTTGTGGAAAAAACAAGTCGTCATTTCCATCGAACTATCCAAAAACATTCGCACCGACTCTATTCATGGGGACTCACTCAAAGTATTAGCTATCAGCGATCTACATCTTGGCTATGCAACCGGTGCTGCAGAGTTGAATGAATGGATACGCCAGATCAACAACGAACAACCCGATGTCGTTGTTATTGCCGGAGATATTGTTGACATTTCCACAAAGCCACTTATACACGATTCCCTTTACTTGTTGTTTAAGAAAATTGAAGCCCCTTTGGGAGTTTACACCTGCTTGGGAAACCACGAATATTATGCAGGGGTGGATAAGTGTGTCGATTTTTTCAAAAAGGCCGGTATTCATCTGTTACGCGATTCTGTCGCCTTGGTGGACAGCACATTCTACATTGTGGGCCGTGACGACAAAACAAACCCTGAAAGAAAGCCCATCAAGCAATTGATAGCCGGGATAGACCATTCCAAACCCATCATCTTGCTTGACCACCAGCCCTACGACCTCCAGGAGTCTGCAGACAATAAGATTGACTTGCAGTTTTCAGGACATACCCACGATGGACAAATCTGGCCTTTTTCATTGATAACCAAAGCGATTTACGAGAATTCGCATGGATTCATCAAGAAAGGGGAAACAAACATTTACGTTTCGTCGGGAATCGGGATTTGGGGAGGCAAATTCCGCATTGGTACGCAATCAGAATTTGTTGTTTTCAATATCAAAACATCATCAGATAAGGTAAAAGGGGAAGCTGGTAAAAAATGAAAATCGCTTTTTCACTATTAATCATCAGATAATTAAAATATGGAAGGTATCAAAAACCTACTTTTCGACTTTGGAGGAGTAATCGTCGGAATCGACAAAAATGCGGCAGTAAAACGCTTCAAAGAAATTGGAGCAAGCAACATAGAAGATTACCTCAACGAGTTTCGTCAGACAGGGATTTTTCTTGAACTCGAAGAAGGCAAAATTTCGTTGAATGAGTTCCACAACAAATTCAGAAGTACCTTTGGCCCGAATATTTCGGACGAAGACATTGACTCGGGATGGATGGCATTTTTGACTTACATTCCCGAATACAAACTGGAACTATTGGACGAACTCCGCAAGACATACAAGGTATATCTTTTGAGCAACACCAATCCTGTTATATCAACTTGGGCGCATTCGAAAGAGTTTTCACCGTCTGGCCGGACGATAGATTCATACTTCGACAAATGCTACCTGTCGTTTGAAATCGGTTGTGCGAAGCCAGAAGCAGCCATATACGAGTTTGTAATCAAGGATTCTGGAATTAACCCTTCCGAGACGCTTTTTTTTGACGATGGTCAAAGCAACTTGGATGCCGCCGCTAAACTGGGATTCAAAACTTGTTTAGTGAATCAAGACCAAGACTTAAGAAAGATTTTTGAAAAAAAATAAAGGAAAAAATCAGCGTGCAATTATTTGACATTAAAGATGTAACCGGATTGCAACCGATTGTTGCGACTGTTGGTTTCTTTGACGGTGTGCATGCAGGCCATCGTTATTTGATCGAGCAGGTGAAAGCCATTGCTCACGAGAAAGGGCTGCGCTCGGCGGTGATTACATTTAAAGATCATCCCCGAAAAACATTGCAGTCTCAATTTATTCCCGAACTGCTTAGCTTGTATTCCGAAAAACTACAACAACTTGAAACTACAGGTGTTGACATCTGCATTTCGATGGACTTTACCCTCGAAATGTCTAAACTTTCTGCCCGGGAGTTCATTCAGGAAATTTTGAAGGGAAAGTTGAATGTCTCTACTCTGCTAGTCGGCTACGATCATCGTTTCGGGTACAACCGGGAAGAAGGCTACTACGACTACAAGAGGTACGGCGAAGAGGTGGGTATTGAAGTACTCCAAGCGACGGAGTACAACCCTTCTTTGCACATCAGCTCTTCCCATATCCGCAAATTGCTTGAATGTGGCGAAGTGCAGAATGCGGCTAGGTTGTTTACCTACAATTACACATTGGTGGGCATAGTGGTGGAAGGCTTCAAGGTGGGACGCACAATCGGTTATCCAACAGCGAATGTGGAAGTCTGTGATAAAGAAAAGATTGTTCCGGCTAATGGCATTTATGCCGTTTGGGTATTTTTGGAAAATCACCCCCAGAAATACAAAGGAATGCTCTATATTGGCAACCGCCCAACGCTTTACAGCGACGGAAAGCGAACCATAGAAGTTAATATTTTTGATCTGGATGCCAACCTATATGCTAAAAGAATCACGATCGAATTTGTGACATTTATCCGCGGCGATCACCATTTCGCATCTATTACAGAGCTGACCGAACAGATCAACAAAGACAAACAAGCCGTTTTGTCTATTATGAAGTAGAGGAACAGAAGAAGCTACCAATAAAAATTACCTTTTCAACCATTTTGCCAAGAAAAGCAGAATTTGAAAAGGTAATTTTTTGTTTTGGAAGGATAGGCTCAGGGTATCTGCTAAACGTAGTCCTCTCCATATTTGAATTTCACATCAGCCACAAACTGCTTGATGCGCTGCTCGTCCGATTTTTTACACACTAAAAGCACTCCCTGCGATTCGGCAACAATATATCCATTCAAACCTTGCAGGACGGCCAACTTGTCTTCTGGAAGAGCTACTATATTTTCAGTACTGTCAAAGAATAGCACCTTTGCGGACAAAGCAGCATTCGCATTTTCGTCTTTTTCAGATATCTCATACAAAGAACCCCAAGTTCCCAAGTCAGACCACCCAAAGTTAGCGGCCAACACACAGCCGTTTGGAGCTTTTTCCATAATTCCATAGTCAATAGAAATATTGGGGCAGAAAGGATAATTCTCATTGATGAATGCTTGTTCATTGGGAGTATTCAGAATACCGACGCCTGCATCAAATTTAGATGCAAGCTCTGGAAGATGATCGTGAAAACTCTTCAAAATAGTCTTAACATTCCAAATAAAAAGTCCTGAGTTCCATACAAACTCACCGCTTTCATAGAACACTTTGGCCAATTCGAAATTAGGCTTTTCGGTAAACACTTTGATCTTGCTCACGCCATCCACTTTTTCTTCACTCATCTGGATATAGCCATATCCAGTTTCGGGGCGGCTTGGCTTGATTCCCAGCGTTAAGAGAATCTCATTTCTTTCCACATATGCGAAGGCCTCTTCAATGGTTCTCAAAAAGGAATCTTCATTCAAAATTAAGTGGTCTGAGGGAGCCACAACAATATTTGCATTTGGATCTATTTCGTTGATCCTATAAGATGCATAAGCGATGCATGGAGCTGTGTTCCTCCTCATCGGCTCAAGTAGTATCTGAGTTGAACCCAATTCAGGTAGCTGTTCTGTTACTAATCCGTAATAGGACTCATTTGTTACGATGAAAATATTTTCCTTAGGTATAATCTTATTAAACCTATCAAAGGTCATTTGCAACAAAGAGCGACCTGTTCCGAAAAAATCCAAAAATTGCTTTGGTCGATTTTCCTTGCTAAATGGCCAGAAGCGGCTACCAATGCCACCTCCCATTATCACGCAATAATTTTTGCTATTCATATATACGGTGTTACAAAATTATTCAACAAAACCAAAACATTGGCTTGGCGACCCACGGGAATAGGGTGAAGCGACTCTTTTCCTTTTTATTTCTGGTTCTGTTCCTTTTACAAAGTAAATGATTTTTTTGATACAACAAAAAAAAACTTCTTATTTTCAAAAAGCGAAAGAAACATTTGCAAAATAAAAAAAAACAGCTACCTTTGCACACGCAAATCGCCCAGATGGCGGAATTGGTAGACGCGCTGGTCTCAAACACCAGTGGATTCACTTCCATCCCGGTTCGATCCCGGGTCTGGGTACTTAAAAGCCCTTGTATTAATCTGAAATTCAGAGAAATGCAAGGGTTTTTGTTTCGACTACTGAAACACTACTGAAACATTTTCAGCGTGGTTTTCCTCGATATTTCGTGAGTTATGATTGAATTTTAAAATCATTTTACTTTTTTTCCCTAAATAACAGCCAATTACATTTATTTTCCTATTTTTTTTGCACTCTTATACGCTTATTTTTACGTTGATAATTCAATGTCGGATTATTCTAAAAATTGGTATAAAATGGCACAACAGGTTGGTGTAGTCAAGTACAAAGGGACGATTGGTGATATTCGTCACTTCAAAATTAAAGGTTTATCTGGCAACTATGCCGGATTAAAAGGTGGTGCATCGGCAGAACAGATTAAAAATGACGCTGCTTTTGCAAGAACTCGTGAAAATATGAATGAGTTTGGGGGCTGTGCCACAGTAGGCAAATCCATTCGTGCTGGACAGGCTCAGTTGGTGCAAACCATGAGCGATTCTCAATTTACCGGACGGCTTACAGGAATCATTAAAAAGATTAATCTGGAGGATCAATCGGAGGCACGTGGTTACCGTGCTATTTTGATTACTGGAGCTCCTCAGTATTTGGTTGGCGTGAACTTCAACCGCAATACAAGCTTTGATGGTATTTTCCTGCCTAAGGTTCAATTAACGGCTACTGCCGAACGCAATTCAGTTACTTTGACAACGGAAGAGTTTGACGCATTGAAATTGGTAAAAGCTCCATCGGGTGCTACTCATTTTCGATTGGCAAATTCGATTTCGGTAATTTCTGACTTTGCATTCAATAGTACTACCGGCATTTATGAACCGATAGAGGCAACTTTGAATGAACTGTCAAAAGTAACTTATTCGGATTATACCGCTATTGTAGCTGGAACAACTCCAGCAATTTCAATTGTCAGCTCACTTGACGGAAGTCCTGCTGTGACTGCAAATGTAAGCCTTTTGGCTTGTGTAGGGATTGAGTTCTATCAGAAAGTCGGCGATAACTATTACACCTTCAATGACGGTAATTGTTTGAAGATTCAAAGTATTTTTTGATTGAAATCTTTAATCGAATTGAAGTCCTGCCTTCGGGTGGGACTTTTTTTGTGCTTGTTAGTCATGACTTATGGTTGGCTTATTTATGCTTTATGGTAGTCTTACCTATGAATTATCCCTCAATAACAAGTAACCCCACCATCCTTAATAGTGGTATCAAAGCAAAAACAACAATTATTTTTCCCCCGAAAAAGAGAAAAAAGGATATGCCTTTCATTCAGCCAGTGGAGCGGCGGCTGTCAAGGTTTTTTGGCAAAATACTACCTGAGGCACGAAGGTGGAGATTTTGGCGAAAACCCGTAGGGCTTGACCTTTACTGCCGGTAAGCGAAACGGCTATCTTTGCATATTCATTTTTTTCGGGGAATAAAATTCAAATACCCTGCATCTAATTTTTCAAACTGCCCGTAGGGCTTAAATACGAAAAATTCAACTGCATTTCTTTAGGGGTGGGTGGTCGGGGGCTGTGTGTGGGCGAAGCAGGATTAAACAGAAAACAGGTAAAGCAGCCTTGAGCCGGAACGAAGCGGTAAAAAACAGGCGGAGCAATAGCGGAGTAGTTTTTTGCAGCATAGTGGAGAGGCGCGAGCCGTCTGCGAGTGGAGCAAGGGCGCTGGCAGCAGACAGCCCGAAGTATGAGGGCGGCGGACGGCTGCCGTTACGGCAGGGCTGGCGGAGTTTTTTGCTTGGAGGCGTTTTGGCGGGAAAGCAAAGTGCCGGAACGAAAGAACGAGCGTAGAGAAACGTAGCGGAGTGAATGAGAGATGGCTCTTGCTTGGGATAGATAATGCTTTGCGGTGTAAGTGCAGGGAGGTACGAACGCAACGAACACGGCAATGACCGCTGAAAAGGGTTGGGAGCTAAACGCCGTAAAATGCAAAAACTGTGACAGCCCGATTAGCCCGCAGCGACCCGCAGGCGAGCACAACAATAAGCGGCGGCTGACCCCCTGTATAAAAATGAATGAGCAAAGCGAATACCTTATTGGGGTTTGATGGAGTGCAACGGCGGCAGCGGCTCAGCATAGCTTCAGCGAGCTGAGCTCTGCATTCGCCTTGCACGCCGTTTCAGGGGGCAGGAGTAGCCGCGAATGAGGAAATGAACGAACGTGTGTAGCAAAACAAGCCGACACGAAGCATGAGCACCTACCGGAGCGCAGTGCTTAGTGTGGCTGTGGTAGCTGTCAAGGGCAGACGAAAAAATACTACCCGAAGTGAAACGAAGGTGTGGAGATTTTTTAAGACTGCTTGTTTTACCCTTGCAGCTATGTTTTTGCGAACAAAGTGAGTGATTGACGAATACCTTTTTACCTGTTCGGTTTTATTATCCTGCGTGGGCAGGATGGAAGATGATTTGTACCTTAAAGATTCACAAGAATATTTCTTGCGTATAGTTTTGAATTTTGTCTTCAAAAATTAATTTCTTGGAGATTTTGACACTATCAATAAAGTCTAAGGCATTTTGATAAGAGCTATTTAAGTCTTTGTTTAGAGGTTTTGCAATTAGAAAGTCAAAATTTGCCAATTGAACACCATAGTTTTGAAGATCAGTTAGATAGCCGACATGTTGTGCCGCTTTAGTACTAATGTCTATTTCAGAGGATAAATCAAAACTAATAGGCTTTATATAATTTGTTGTATTAGCAAAATTCCAAGAATAGCTGAATTTGTGCTCAAAATGATTGGTCTTGATGATAGGCTCTTTTACCAACCGATCCAATTTTTCTTTGCTGCCTCCTAAAAGATACTGGGTAAATTCTCTTATTATGTAATTTTCATTACGCTTCTCTATCTTAGGTTTGATAATGTCAATACCAGGTAAAAACAGCTTTGAAATTTCAGAAATGGCTATTTCCTTATTATTAAATACATTTGGGATTTGTGATGGTTGAGAAAAAACAAGACCAGCAGCATCTTCTGACAAAATATTTTTGTGGATAAAATCAAAAAAAGAATCAATATAGGGATCTCTTGAGAATAAATCAAAAGCTTTATTTATATTGTTTTGAATAGCTTTGAAATAGGAATTAAAAAGAGCGTTGTTGAACTTCGGATAAATCGCCTTAACCCTTGTTCCATCACCATGAGCAAACTCTAAAAGTTTGTCTTCGGGGAAGTACACAAGAATCCCAACATTAAGAATTTCACCCAATGTTAAGCTATGCCTATACTGCAATATGCTATATATAAGATTGTTATTGTTCATTGGATACTTCCTTTTAAGCAGTCCACAAATATACTGCTTTTTTGTTTAATCTGATTGAGTCTTTTCAAAATAGGTGCTGAGTAATCAGTAAAACCTTCATTTACAATAAATTGAAAATATGGATTTAACGAATTGATATTCAAACTATGAAGATAAAACGCAAATTCTGCAAATAAAGTTTGTTTGTCTCTCTTTCTTTTTAAGGTCGAATGAAATAAATGGTGAGTTGAATGTTTTTGCTCTAACTGACAGGTTTCAAAGTTGAAGCTTTCAATGCTCTCTTGACTAAAAGTAAATTCGTGGTCAATTAAATATGAATCATCTGCATCTAATAACAAATTTGGTTTTGCATTGCCTCTATCTGTATTAAGTATCAAATTGTCAAACGCATATAGAGTGTCTAAAGATATTCTTTTAGTGCATTCCTTTTTGATAATATCGGGAATGGCAGTCATAATACCTTGTATTTCGACAGTAGCGAATTTCGGCCTATGATCTGCATGTTCAAATTGGTGCTGCATGTCTATTGGTAAATTTGCAGCTAAATATTCAGGAATATTGATTAATGCACAGTCGGGGGCTTTAAAATCAAATTCTTTTGCTAATAAATTACATATAATTTCGTTGGTGACGCAATGAAAATCATCTACCTGAAATCTATCGTAAAGTTTGACAACAAAAGTCTTTAAACCTGCCGGTGTCATGGCAATTACTTTCCACGGTCTATTATGCCCCGATCTTTCAGGAATCGGGGAGCCTACAATTTGTATGGCATCATAAACCGGTATCATTGCTACTGTTTTGCAATTAGATAGTCTAACGTTATTGTTTTGGAAATGTCAGTATGTGGAAGCAGTAGATATTTCCATGCTTTACCACCATGCTGTGAGGTGAAGTCTGAGGTATATTGACAATACTTTTGGGCTGCTTCCTTTTTTGCTAAGACATCTGCATCGTTTATGTCTGCCAATGCTTTCGTTTCAACCATGTAAATGGTGTCGGTAGTTTCAACGATAAAGTCGGGTTCATATTTTTTCGAGTTGTTGTCCCAATAAATACGAAATTGATTGGGAGCTGGTCGAAGCCATTTTATTACTGTTGCATCATTTTCAAGAATGAATGCAAAGTCCTGTTCGGTTTTACTGTCGAATTTATACTCAAAATGGCAGGCTTTTTCAAAACCACGGAAAACATATTTTGGAATAGAGCTAACAGGTGTTATAACGTCCCGATAATCGCGATAACCGGCGTTTGTCAAAGCCGAAAAATTCCATTGCTCGATACGGACAAAAGGCAACACATTGGGTGCTATGTAATCGGGAGTATGCAATTCAAAATGATTCTTCATTTGCAGATATATTTTCTCTGCAATGGCCGATTTGAATTGGAATATGGTTTGAATTAATTCTTCCGACTTTTCAATGTTAGTTCTGGTAGCCTCGTACGCTTGCGTAGCAAGTTTATATAGCAGTTCCGCATTGTCGTCGTAATCAATCTCAGGGTAATCAATTAACTCTGCGATTATCATTTTGACCGGATTGCCATACGAACCGCTTGACTTCGCTTTGATAGTTTCAACCAACTTATCTTTCAGCCCCATCCGAATGATTTCCTGTTCGAGTGCCTGAAAGTTAAACTCCGCAATATCCAATTCAAATGGTAAAAAAGAGGCTGTAATCTCTCCCTGCACCAAGTCCATACGAGGAATTTCAATGAGATTCTTCTTGTATTCGGTAACAAGCGTATCATAGATAGCTTCCGCTTCTTTTATAATTTCTTCTTTGAATAAATTCTGTTGGCCTTGCGACAAATTGATTTCGACCTGACGGATCACTTTTCGTTTCACCTCTTCTTTGTTCAGGTCATCCACCCGGCGAACTTCGGGCAATGTGTTGAAATCGGGCAGAACATTGATAATCGCTTTTTTAGCATCAAGCGTGTTTTGTGCAGATTGTTTTTGTGTCTGGTCGGGTAGTTGATTTATTTGTTCTTGTTCTTTTTCAAAATTTTGCTCAATTATTGGTTTAGATGTTACGGGAACTGTCTTTGCCGATAAATCTTCATCGGATATTTCAACAAAACTCATTTTGTTGAGAACCGAATCAGGGTTTTGGGCTGCTTCGATCACTGCGTTGAAATTTTCGTGAGCTACTACGGTAAGTTTGTCTATTTTGTCAACTCCTGTGCGTTTGCCATCGTAAGGCAACCGTAACCCACGACCTATTGTTTGTTCTACCAAAATAGCTGCATTTGCGGCACGAAGCGGCACAATGGCATAAAGATTGGTAACATCCCAACCCTCTTTCAGCATGTTGACATGGATCACAATTTCTATCTCATTATCGGGATTTTCCAACGAAATGAATTGTTGCTCAATATCTTCTTCACGTTTGGTAGAGGAGTCTATTTGCAAAGCCTTGCCTTTATATGCACCTTCGTAGAAGGCATCGGAATTGATAAGTTCGTAAATGTCTTTGGCATGGCTTATATCTTTACAAACAACCAATATAAAAGGTTTTACCAGCTTTACTTCATTGTTTCGGGCATATATTTCAAGTTCGGTTTTTGTGTCCTGGTGAATACTAATGGCATCTTCGAGTTTGATAATCTCAAGCTCACGGTCGGACATGTGCCCCCTATCAAAATTTTTACGGGTAGCAATGGCCGGATTTTTTACATATTTACCCTCTGCCAGAGCCTGCGCCAACGAATACTCGTACACCACATTTTTGAAGGGATTCCCTTTTTCATCAAAAGGGGTAGCGGTCATTTCTATGCCAAGAATAGGGTTTAGTTCGTTAATGGCATTCTTTGAGGCATCGGCATGATAACGGTGTGCCTCGTCCATCAAAATAACAAGATCGTTTAGCCCGGAAAGATAATCCCAATAAGATTGTCCAAGGTATTCGGACAGCCGTTTGATTCGGGGAGCCAGACTAACGCCATCTTTCTTTGAACCTTTATTGTCGGAGTTGAACTTGGCAATGTTGAAAATATTGATTCGGATTTCCGATTCAGCAAATAGGTTGCCTTGTTGTGCGTAGTTGTCGCCGGTAATAATTACGGGGCGGTTATGCACAAATTCGGATATGCCGTTGAATACATATTTGGGATATGCCGGATTGCCAAAGTCTTCAATCAGTTTGTTGTAAATGGTGAGATTGGGTGCCAACACAAAGAAGTTCTTTATGCCTTTTCGGAGATACAAATAAGCAATACACGCCCCCATTAAACGGGTTTTCCCCACACCGGTAGCAATGGAAAAGGCAAGGGAAGGAAAATCCCTGTCGAACTTGCTGACGGAGGGAAATAGTGCTTTTACTTTTCGCAGTTCTTCGTGGAGGAATGCTTTAGCTTCGTCTTCCTGCTGAGGGCATTTTACCAACGATAAAGTGTCGGCTAACTGAGCGACAATATCGAGCGATTCCTGTAAGGGTTCGCGAAGTGAAAGGCGGAGTTTTATGTTGTTGGCGATTTGATTCATTTCCCTGTTAATAATTATTATGTTAAATGTCAATCGTATATTGATTTAATGTATTACCTTTGTGGCATCTCATTAACCATGCGTTAAAGGAGAAACGAGTCCGTTTGACTTTTGTCAGGCGGATTTTGCATTTATATATGCTTCGTATTCCTTTAGTAATTTCTGTTTCCTTGCTTCATGTTCAACAAAATATGCAGTCCATGGCAATAGGTAGTCTTTCCCTTTTCTCAATACAACTAAGTATTGTTCTTTTTCGTGAAAAATAAGGATATTAGATTTAATGCCCCTTTTGTTTTCCCAAACTTTCAGATAAGAGTGGTTGGAGTTGTTTATCATTGGAGCAGGCCATTTAATACGCTCTAATCTCCGTAAATCCGGAGTTCTTGTAGCTTCATCTTCTCCCTCAGAAGTCATATGCCAAAAGGTTGCTTCTTTCCCCTCTTGCATAGGATATTTCTTTAACCCCAGTCTAATGCCTCTAAACGTTGGCTTTTTATCTATGAAATCTTTCTTGAATGCAGAATATACAGCCTCTAAATAGGCAGGAAAATTTCCTCCATATTGCTCTAATAAAATGAGATCAGGCAGTGGAAATATGTCAATCTTTACCATTTCCAGCCCTCCATCTGAAAAGATTAAACTTATCTTCTTTATACAGCGTAGATCGGTCTAACGAATATCCTGATCGTTCTCTTATTTTCTGAATTAGTTTGAGCTTTGCTTTACTGCTATTAAGACCTCTATACAAATAGGAAATTGCTCCCGTAAAAAAGTCGGCAAGCGTTATTAATTCAACTTCGTCTGATCGTACCTGTTGAACTTTACGAATAACATCATGAGAGAAATCGTATTGACTGTTGCATAACACTTCATGTAATTTTTCTACTCTTTTCGCTCCAATCGTATCCTTTATATCTATGTAAATATTATAGGCACAATGCGGAGAAAAGATTGTTTTCAACATATCAAAGTACATCTTATAATAAAACTTGTTGTGTGTTTGGCTATATATTTCATGATTAAGTACGCTTTTATCAGGCACAACCAATACCCTAAAATGTAAATCGTTGTTGTCGAAAAAGTAATCAAGAACAGCTTCGTAGTAATCAATTTTTGCCATTGAAACTTTATTCCACTTTAACTCGAAAGAAGAACTCAAGCCATGTTCAATTTTTATTTCACGAAGTTTTTTGAAAATGGCATCCTTTTTATTATATGGACACCAAATCGCACCTAAAGTCATTGCCTTTTCTTTGTCATTTTCAAGGTGGCAACTTTCATCGCAATAAATATTATATAAATCGTCCATGTTTTATCCAAACAATGTAGGTTCGTCGTTCGTTTTGATTTTATCGCATAGTTCTTGTACGCTTTCGGGCGTATCTTCAACTTCCGTGTCCATCTCCAAAGCTTCGGTCTCTTCTACCGGCATATTTACGATATTGAGGCTGTAGTCGTCTTTGCCAAACTCGCAACGGCCAAGAAGCATTTGCGGAATTTTCTTTAGGGTGATATTGCCAAAACGGCCTTTGCACTCTTTCTGGAACGATTTGCAGCAAATAAGCAGGCTTTCGCCGGGTTGCATTTCGTCGTGTATGCTTTCGAGCGTTTCTACGGTGAGAAATTGGGTGGTTACATAGATATAATCCTGCTCCGACGAACGGCCTTGCTTCCAGTAAGTATGTGTATCGGGCTGATAGCCGAAACCCTCCTGCTTTGCCATGGCGGCAGCCAGCATGGCGGGGTTGTACTCGCGGCTGATAATCCAGTTGCCAAACCGATCCTGATTCAGCAAACTGGGTGCAAGGGTATAGAATCTAAAACCACCGCCACCTTGCCAGGTGACTTCAGCAGAAATACCTGTATTATCAAGCCCATTAATGATATTTTTTAGTCTTGGAATACAATGTGAAAAAGCATGTTCACCTAATTCAATCCCAATCCATTTTCTTCCCATTTTGTGAGCAACGGCAATAGTGCTTGCCGAACCTAAAAAACTATCTAAAACTAAATCGCCTTTGTTTGAAAAATGAGAAAGTATTATGTTTAAAAGCTTTTCTGGTTTTTTTCCACTTCTAAAATCTACACCTCCTTCGGTACGACAATTTCCAAAACTACCAGCTAAATCATAAAAATTATTTATGGGAGTATATTTAATATTATCAAGACTTTCTAATTGAGAAATAGGAACGCCTTGAAAATATTTACCTTTTGTAGCACCTTCTTTTTGAGGCCCTGTAAAATAACGAAAATCAAATTTGTCATCCCCTATGCCATAAATTTTATATAGTGCTCCATATCCATCTATTTCGTACCGACCATCAAGATAATCTCTAAAAAATCGACCAGAAGAATTTCCATCTAAAATACTCCCTGTAGCCCAAATTTCTTTACGACCATCCTCTGTCCCTACCCCCTTTTCTATCTTCCATGCACCTTTTCTAAAAACCTCAACCCTCTTACCGCCAAGTTCTATTGTTTCAAAGTTGCCTTTTTCTGTAAAATAAAAATTGAATTTCTCGAAATTTGCCTGAGATTGATTTCTGTTTGGTTTAGCACCAAACTCTTTTCTATAGATATGAATTTGTTCTATTTCTTTATGAAAATCCATATCTTGCTTTAAAGTTTTGTCGGGATACCTAACTCTAACATAAAAAGTCGTTAAGTAATTATTTCTACCAAACACTTCATCCATTAATACCTTAAGATATTGTCCTTCACTATCATCAATATGACAACATATAAATCCATCTTTACTCAACAAGCTCCTTAATAATATTAGCCGCTGGTGCATAAGGTTTAGCCAAGTTGAATGCTCTAAATTGTCATCATAGTATTCAAAAGCACTCCCCGTATTGTAAGGCGGGTCAATGTAGATACACTTCACTTTTCCGGCATATTCCTGTTCGAGTGCCTTGAGGGCGAGCAGGTTGTCGCCGTGAATAAGCATGTTGCCCGTGTTCGGGTCTCCATAGCTATATTCAGGGTTTTCAATCAAAATACGAGGTTCGAGCTTGGGTTCTTCGCCTTTGCCTATCCATGTTAGTTCGAGTTTTTGGAGTGGTTTATTAGACATCTATATGATTCTGTGTGATTTTAATTTATTGGTTATAATTCAATCTTTTGAAAATAGCTATATTTCCAACCCAGCATGTTTAGTTTTGGCATTTTGCGGGCAAAACGGCCAATGATACACGCCGGGTGAGTATTGAATTTTGTTGCAAAGTGTACTATCGCTTCTTTGCTCAGAGGAAGATTTTGCTTTATTTCATTCTCTTGCAGCAAAGAGAGGGTATATTCAATAGCCACAGCATCGGCTTCCTGTTCTTTCTCACGAGCTTGTTCGGTATATTCGAGACCTTCGATAAACAGAGAACGCTTGCCATGCTTGAGAATATGCCCAGCTTCGTGAAAAAAGGTAAACCAGAAAACGTCATTTCGTGCATACCGATTAGAAAGTTGGATTATCGGATTGTCATTCATCCAGCGGGTAGAACCATGCAGGGTGGCACCGGGCAAACATGGGGTGTGAACCACTTTAACGCCGGCTTCGGTACATAAAAGCTGGAGTTGAGAAAAGAAATCGTAGGGTTGCCGGGCTGCAAGCGACTTTATTTTCTTCAGATTTTCTTTGAATAATACGGCTGAATATGGGGCAACTTTTATCTCTTGGGACTGAAGTTCGCCTTTGCGTAACCACGCAGCAATAGCATAATTGTTGTGCTTCCCTTTGTTGCTGTCCATCCTGTAATTGGCAGAGAGTAGTTTTTGCTCATACACTCTTTCAAAACCTTCGATACTGGATACACTCAAAAAGGAGAAAACAGATTTCATTTTAGATACAATGGTATTCTCGAATGAAAGCCAACCTAATTTTTTCATTTCATTAAGCGGAAAGTTTTTCAGCCAGTCCTGTTGCTTTAGAATGATTTCAGCTTCGGCAATTTCAGCTAATTCCATCTGATAATTTGACTCTCTGTTTAGCCAGAAGGTTGCCGGTATTTTAAGCACCCGCTCCAACTGGATAGCTGTTTCGGGGGTAATGGCCGCTTTTGCATTTACAATTTCATTGATAGTTTTCAACGGTCTGCCCATGCGCGCCGCTAAATCAGCCTGAGTAATATCCAATGATTCAATCGTTTCGAGCAATGTGTCGCCAGGTGGAGAAATAAGTGCTTTTGCGAATTGAATGTCTTCTAAATTATTGTAACTCATTGTGATTGTTTTTTTAGTGATAATCTTCAAAAGAAAGAATTCTAATTTTAATAATGGCTTTTAGATTAAAACCACCATCTTCGACAAGAGGGATCGGAATGTGATCAGGCTCGAACACAATCCGGTAGTTTGCGGAAATATCGACAGCTAAACATCCTTTTTTGTCGCCATGCAATTTATGTAAATTGGCTTTAGGCAATAAAGAAATATCAAACAAAGAAGTCGCGGCCTCAAACTCACTTAACCGTTGTTTCACCAGCTTTGCCCTTGTTCCGTAATTAGCCATAATATCACGTGGGGAAGCTACGGTTTTTTTTAGTTTATTTGTTTTGTAATTTATTTCCATGCAAAGATAATTCAATAATTTGATTAACCCAACAGGTTAATCAAATTATCTTCCATTTTAAATTGAAAATTTCAGTTTCGCTGATATGTTGTTTCAATCTTCGTTCAATATCGGATAAGAGGTCGTCTTTTCTTTCATCAATATCATCCTGAGCAGCATAAAGTGTTTTGCGTTTTTCGCTACGCTTTTTTTCCAGTTCCTTAATGAGGCGTTGAGCTTTAACCTTTGCTTCTAGATTCATCATTTTCTTAGCCTCAGATTTACGCAATTTTATTTCGGCATCGAGGTCTTTAATTTCTTTTTCGAGTCCAATTTTCATGTCTTCCGCCCACTGGTCGAGCTTGTCCATTTCGGTATCAAAGAACTCGCGATTTCGTTCGGCGTTTGAGGAAACAATGTTTTGTTGCTGTTGGTACAATGTTTCTTTGAAAAGGGGTAATATGTCGGGCAGCAGTTCTGTGGGGTTTTGAATAGTCGCATTTAAGGAAAATAACCGTTCGGCAATGTCTTTTTCAATAACATCTCCATTGTCGGCAATGCAAGCCAACAAAAGATGGTCTTCATTTTCAAAAGAATGAATGCTTAATTGTACTACTTTCATCCAGCCTGTGCATCCCAAATACTTTTCAAGGACTGTTATTTTCGTATTGGTGTTTGAATAATCAAAAACAACTTCTGAAATCGGAGTGTCATATTGTTTGCATGCATTTAAAATGCGCTGTGCAAGTTTATGACCAATGCGGTAAATATTTGTATCATCAGGAACAATGACATCCGATTTTTTCTTGTCATTGTCGGCTTTCAATATCATGTAGGGACCCGGATAGATATGCTCGTCGGGGAACGGATTTTTTTTTAGTGTAAAAGCATATTCATTTTCGGAAAACGAGGCGTAACCCTTCAGAAAAAATTGAGTTGTTTTCCATAGTTTCTGTTCAAAAGCGTTTAAGTAAGCCCGGGCTTCATCATAATGCACTTTCAATTTGTCGCGTACTTCTTCGTCAAACTTTTCCAGTAGGGTAGAACGTACACTTTGCATTTTTTGGTTAATCTCCGGTTGCAATTCATGTTGAAGATTATCGAAAGCTTTTTGTATTTCTTCTGTAGTACGGCAGTCATTATAAATCTGGGCTATCCGTTTTTCAAAATCAACGCCATTGCCAATTGCCCCAAGCACATCATCGCTTGCTCCGAAAACACCATTGAACAAACGAAATTTTTCGTCTAATAATTCATACACGCGAATATCGGCAGCGTTTTTCTTGTTGAGAAAATTAACGACCACTACATCAAATTTCTGTCCGTACCGGTGGCAACGCCCAATACGCTGTTCAATTCGTTGAGGATTCCAAGGTAAGTCGTAGTTGACAAGCAACGAACAAAATTGCAAGTTTACACCTTCGGCAGCCGCTTCGGTGGCAATCATAATGGTGGCTTCGTTTCGGAAATAATCAACCAATGCAGCCCGTTTATCGGCAGTAGGTGAACCGGTAACTTTGTCGGTGTCTTTGTGTTCCTTTAGCCATGCTTTATATATCCGATTGGAAGCAGGATCATTGTTTACGCCATTGAACAACACTACATTATAACCTTGGGCAGTAAGGATGTTATTTAGATATTCCTGTGTCCGGCGGGATTCTGTAAAAATCAGTGCTTTTTCATTCGCCCCTAACTGTTTAAGCTCAACGAAAGCTTTCTCTAACGCCGTAAAAAGGTGATTGGCTTTTGAGTTAACTCGGATACTGTGTGCTAAATCACGAAACTTTTTCAAGTCTTCAATTTCTAACTTTATAGCTTCGACATCTTCCTCAGAAAGAGCTTCTTCTATATTTTCATTTTCTTCATCTTCGTTCAGCCATTCATCCTGAATGTCGTCTAAACTTTCATAATCAGTTTCGATATCATCTACAAGAGTTGTTTCATTGTCTTGTAGTAAGTTTTCAAGTCTGACAACCAAAGAATCTAATGTGCCAAAAATAGCATAAGTGGAAGAAGCAAGCAGTTTTCTGAGTATTAAAGTCATCAATTGCCTTTGACTATTGGGCAAAGCATATAATTTAGGCCGTTGAAGGTATTCAGAAACCCAAAGATATAGTTGGTGTTCTTCGTCGGACGGCGAAAACTCTTCGCGAATAGCTCTCCGTTCGGTGTAGTTGATATAAGATAATACCTGCCGTCTCAAAGTTCGTTTGCAGACAGATTGCATTCTGTTTCTCAATTCTGCATAATCTTCTTCTTCGAGTTGGTGGCTGTATTTGCTTTTGAAGCTTTTGAGATCGCCAAAAACATAATCGTCAATGATGCTTATCAAACCATATAATTCAAGAATTGAATTTTGAAGAGGTGTGGCTGTCAATAGCACTTTTTTTCTTTTCCAGAGAGCTTCTTTTAGTGTATTCCCAATTTTATTTGAAGGCTTATAAACATTGCGTAAGCGGTGAGCCTCATCAATAATAACCAAGTCCCATTCCGTTTTTTCCAAATAAATTTCTTTTGTTTTGGCAAACTGGAACGAACATATTACAATGCTTTCGGCAACATTAAAAGGGTTGAAATTACCGTCTTTAATAGCCAAGTTAAACGATCTGGTTTCCAAAATAGTTGATGGTAAATAAAATTTATCCAGCAACTCTTGATTCCATTGTTTACGAAGATTAGCGGGGCAAATAATCAGAAGTCTACGCTTTCTCTCAGCCCATTGCTGTGAAAGAATAATTCCCGCTTCAATCGTTTTTCCCAAGCCTACTTCATCCGCTAATATTGCCCCATTAGAAAGAGGAGATTGAAATGCAAACAAAGCCGCTTCAACCTGGTGTGGGTTCAAATCTACTTGTGCATCCTGAAGTGAAGCTGTCAACTTTCCAATATCATTGGCGGGTAATTGACGAGTTAACTCGTATGCAAAGTATTTGGCGTGAAAAGGGGTTAGTTGCATGTTAATGGAGAAAATATTTTTAATAAAGAGCAAAGGTATAAAAAAAAGCAAATTAATCATGCCTCAATCAGGTCAAGAGTGTTGATTAGTTTAAGAATAGTGGGATTTTTTTTAATCATAAAATTTAGCTGAGAGCTAAAATTGTTAATTGTGTCAATGGTTTTTTCTTGATTAATTATATAATCAGCAATATCAAAACCGTTTTCTTTATCTTTCTGTGTGGCAGAGTCTTCTAAAAGAGTGGATACTTTGATTTTGCAATTACAGGCTATCTGTATTTCTTTGGCTTTTTCAGTCCATTTGTCGAAAGCATTTAAGTCCGGGAATAGAATTGCTTTTCGACCCTTTAATACTTTGCATTTGTCAATGGAAAGTCCGTTGATATTTCCTGCTGCTATCCAAATTAAATCAGGGAAGAAGACGCAGGCAATAACAGCTGATTTTTCACTTTCGACAATGGCAACTGTTTTGGTCTGGTAAAGTTTCAAAAGGTGTTCACCGAAGAAACATTGTTGCAGGTTGAAATCTTCGGGGAGTTGCTTTGTTTGTTTTAGCTTGTTGTGTACCCAATCAATTGCTCCACTCTCGTGCTTTATTCGCTTGCCAGATTCGGGGTTATATTGCATGATTTTACCGGTTCGGACTTTACCTGTAATGTCGATTTGCCAAAAGATAACTTCTTTGTTTTTGGTTGCCCCCAGAGCATAAATTTCTCCTATCCAAGTCATTTGCTCGGTAGTCATAAACTCACAGAGGAAGCGTACAAAATTGCTTTGGTAGCTGGCGGAACGTTCGACGTAGGAGAACGGGATAGTGCCGATAGGCTTTGGTGGTTCAATTTGTTTGAATGCGTTGTATTTAGACGTTGCATGCAACGTCTCTACATGAGGTGACGGATTATCAATGAAAAATTGTTTTGGGGTGTAGTGATAGCCACATTTAGATTCACGGTTGCATTTGCCAACCTTTGGGTTTATCGGTTCGTGCGTTTCTCCATTCAGATACAGGGTAAAGCTCTCTTTTGACCCGCAAGCGGGGCAAATGTGGCGGGTAGCTTTGCCTTTGTAGGGTTGTAGATATGGAGGTTTGAACATAATGATTGATTGTAAGATTGGTAACGAATAGTAACATTGGTAACAGGTGTTACTATTGTTACTACACGTTACTACTGTTTGGTTGACGATAGTTTTTTGATAATTCGGGCAATTTTTACTTTGAAACAATTGAAATTGCCACCATCTGGACAAAGTTTTTGTGCAATTGCGTAGCCGGTCATGTTCGGGTCGGATTCTAAATGAGCTTTTACCTGAGCTTCTAACTCGTCTTTGTCTTTATCGCTAAAGACTTTGAGGTGTGTAGATTCCCTGCTAAAATTCAGAAATTCAAACATCAGGAAGTTATCGGGTTTGCAGATATGGCACTCAATAACATTATCGGCATCATAAACGATTTCCGTGTTGCGGGCTTTAATCATTTTGAAATAACGGATTGACTTATCGGTAAAACTCTCACCGATAGCAAAGCAACTATCACAAAAATTGATGAGCATCTTGCTTCCCTGAAGGTCATTCCGGTTAAGCTGTTTTGACAAATCCCGTTTGGGTGTATGTGCCAAAATGAGCAATGATAAATTGTATTTGTTTTTAAGCGCTTTGAGTTGTTTCATTAACGGCAAAGCATCTTTCGCCTTTTCAGTTTCGGAACGTAAATAAGTAAGGTTATCGATAATCAGGATTTTGGCTTCCGTCTCAATGATTGAATGCTCAATGGATTGGTTTAGATAATCCTCAAAAGTAGAGCCATCGGGAATTTCGCTATCAGGATTAATTTCAATACGAAATAAATTGTCGGAAAACTGATAGGGGTTTTGATAATCTTTGGAGTAACGATTTTGAAACTGCTTGTCAGTTAATTCAAAATCAAAGTAAAGTACTTTTTGCGTACCGGCGTCTAATTTAAATGCAGGGATTGGCTCACCTTTGGAAATGCTGTTGGCAATTTGTACGGCAAGAATTGATTTACCCAAATTGGTATCTGCAAACAAAATACACACTTCACCCTCGTACCAAAATTCGCTGAATAGCATTTTTGGAATCGGACGGGCTTTTGCCTGTTCAATCCAATCATTTGCAGGCAAAACTGTAAACAAGCCAATGTCGGATTGGGGGAGAGAGGCTGTGTTTTCTTCGAAATTCTTTTCAATAGTTTGAATTTCTGATTGTAGAGCGGAAATAAAGTCGGTATTTTTGTAATGGTTGCTATTATTTGGCTCGGAGGACTTGGCGAAGTCTGACGAGCCATTTTCTTTTATGGTCATAGGCAATTAAATGGATTGTTTGTGGTGTTTGTCGAGTACCGTCCGAATATCCGACACGCGGTAATAAATTTTGTTGCCAATTTGGCTAAAGCCAATAATGCCTTTATCACGCCATGATTGGGCAGTTTTTGCACTAATGTTCATTAATTGCAAGAAACGGAAATTGTCAATAATAGGGTCATCGGCAAATTCCATATTATTTGAAAACTTTGCAAAATGAGAGTCAATCTTTGTCAGCAGTTTTTCAAACTGATCGTTGAGGTAGTCTTCGTCGTATCTCATAAACTTTTCTTACTTAGATTCTATGTAATGTGATTGCATGAATTTTTCGAGATCGGAACGTTTGACAAAGATTTTTGATCCAATTTGTGAAAAGGGAATCAGTCGTTTGTCCCGGTAAGTTTGCCATGTCTTTTGACTAATGCCAAGAATCTTTGGGATTTTGACAGATTCAATCCATTTAGAATTGATTTCCTGATCTGACTTTTCCCGAAGTATGTTTTCGAGTGTGTCAATTTTCTCTTCGATTTTGTTGAGAAAACTTTGCGGCACAACGGCCATTTGGAGACTTGTTTCTTTTGTTTGCATACGAATACTATTTTTGAATTACATTGTTTGTTTCGATTTATGCAAGCAAAGGTAATGCGGTATATTTATGGTGTTTAGATAAATAAAAAAGGTTTTTTTGTCGGAAAAAACCTATCAAAAAAACCTAATTATATGTGAAGGAAGTGTTGAATTTATTTTCGGAGCTCTTTTTTTATAAACTCGTATTTATCGTTGTTATTTGCAGCAATATCAGCATGTATTATACCTAAAATGTCAAGTGAATCGTATAAAAAACAAGCTTCGTTGGTGGCAATAGTCTTTTTTGTTGAATCAAAAACATTATCCTCTCTGTAATGAAAAACAAACCTTTGGATTATCAATGCTAATCTTTTTTTGTTGTTTTTCTGTATCCTATTGACAGTTTCTCTTTCGTATTGAATGATTTTTTCTAATTCTGCATTAGAATAAACCTCTGTATAATTTTGATAAATGCCGTTATATTCATCTCCCAATCTTTCCTTAAATGGTATTTTAAATTCATATTGATATAACCCGTCTTGTATTTCTTCTAAAATAGTATTTGAAAGCATCCATAAATGAGTTTTAAGTGAAGAAAAACTACTTATGTTTACCTCTCTTTTAATACCTTTGATTGTTGTTGAAATATTTAAAGTGCTCTTTTCTTGGAGACTATCATATAGTAATTGTATTAGTTCCGCGATTTCCAAATTCTCCTTAAAAACATCCATTCCAGATTTTTTTGAAGCATCAATCTGTTTTCTAAAATCAAAAATGCTAAATGCTTTCAAGTGAATATCTTCAGGTATAGCATTATGCTTTTCAATCATCATACGGGTATTTAATCTATATGGTGGATAGCCCATTAGATTAATATTGTATTTAATTGCTAATTCTTTTATTGATTCTACTTGTTGATTGTTCATGATCGGATATTTTGCGTGTAAGAATAGCTCTCAATGATATTAGATTGCTTGAAGGCGTCTTTTGATGAATTGGTATTTTTCTTGGTTGTTCGCAGATGAATCGTGCTCAATAAGCTTAGCAAATGCAAATACATCATATAAAAAACACGCTTCGTTGGTTGCAATTGTCTTAAGATTTTTATTGAATAAGTCTTTCTTTTTGAGTGTAGAAATGGTTTCTTTTAGAAGATCTTTTAGTTGTTCTTTTTTTAATTTTGAGTATTTATTGCTTTGAAATCTACCTTTTTCTTTTACAATGTCTATGATCCTATTTATTTCTTGATTACTATATAACACTTTTGAGAAATCAATAATTTGAAATACGCTGTAATCATCCTTATCAGATGATTGTTCATACATTTCCATACAGATTTTAATGCTAGGTTTTAGACAAAAATCTTTAGATAAGTCTTCAGGGAAACGCAAAGAATAATTTTTTCTAACTTCATGTTCCAGAAGTGCATTAACAACATAATTCAGCCTTGTCTTATGAAGATCATTATTAATCTTAATTTTTTTGTTGCCGTATTTTACTTCAATTGGATTATCCGTTTTTTTAGAATTGAGTAAGATTCTTGTAAATTCAGCCAGCTCTAAAATAAAGGTATCATCAGAAATAAAAGTATCTCTATAAATCCATATTTGAGTTACAATAGTACTTGTATATCCAGAACTTTCTGGTAGATTGTACAATTTGACTAATCGATCAATTTCAGGCTCAAGACTGTTGTAGTAATCTTGTTCTTCTTTATCAGTGACTAATTTTGTGTCTATCATGGTTATTTGTTTTGTGGACTATTTAAGGACTTTAATAATACCGTTATTTCATCCTCGCTCATTTTATTTATTTTTTCAAGTAAATTTTCTTTCGGATCTTCTTTTTTCTTGAAAATGGAAGCCATAACCTTGTCTGTTTCTTGTGTTTCAAAGTTACCCATGTAAGTTTCGGTAATTTTGATATTTGAATGACCTAAGAGGTTTTTCAAATGGTTGTTATCAATATGATTGTCCTTGGCAATTTTGGCGAAACTGTGCCGGGCAATGTGCATGGAAATGTGTTTTTCAATTTCAGCTTGCTTGGCTATTTTATCAAGGTATTTGTTTATTAATGCGTTTTTAGCCCCTACCACATCATTCAACTTCATAATCATTTCAGTTGGGAGTGTTGCTTTCTGCTCGGGTGTTACTGCTTTGGCATAAGGAGCGTTGTTATCCAGTAAAGGGAAAATATAGTCGGTTGGCTTGCAACCTTGTGAATAATAATGCTCTAAAATATCTCTTGCTTTTTCGTGCAGAAAAATGCTGCGGTCTTTTTTTGTTTTGGCCATACGATATTCCAAACGGCCATCGGCTGTAATATTGCACCAACGAAGTTGAATTAAATCACCGGCTCTGATTCCTGCCAAATAGAACGAGAAAAGAAAGTAGTTCCGGCAATGCCAGATTAAAGAACCTTCTTTGAGATCGAGGTTGTCAATGGTCTCAATTTCGGTTTCGTTGAGTTTTTCTTTTGTAGTACTGATCTCTCTGGTGTATTTGTAACCTAAGAAGGCATTTTGTTCCGGTTTGAGTAGCTTGTCAATTTCAACCGCACGATTAATAATCGTCTTGAAGATATTCAGATTTATGGCTATGGTGTTGGGGTGTAGTTTTGCTTCGGGATTGCGTTCGTTCTTTAGCGTGTGAAGAAATGCTTCGAACTTAGAAAGCATGGCGGTGGTTACTTCGACAAAAAGAAGGTCTTTCTTTTTGTTGGCTTTGAGAAAACCTTCCAACTTATTGCAAAAACCATTGTACTTTTTAAAGTTGCGGTGTCCTCCTTCGTTGAGAATGTCCGAAGTTCTTTGCTTAGCATAAGCCAGGAACGAGGGCGAAACCTCTGATTCTTTCAACGTGACCTTAATAAGTTCGGAAGAGGCGAGTCCTTTTTCTTTAAGGTCCCGGTAGGTTTTCTTCGCTTCTTCAATTTCATTTATCAGGGCTTCATTCCAAACTTTATGGTTTGGTTCTGACGTCCTGATCCAGTAGCCATATTTAGCCTTAGGGTTGTAGTCTTTTGGACTCTTGAGTTCAATAGACGTGCTAATTCTTTTGTGTTTTCTGTCCTGAGTAATGCGAAGCAAAATATTATACGTATTTTTGCGTGTCGGCTTGTTGTTCAGTTCCAGATTAAAGGTGGTTGCCATAATCGTAAATATTAGAGAACTAACTATTTACAAATATACAAATTAAATCTGAATTACTGAAACATTACTGAAACATTTTCTGCTTTTGACTACATTTTCTTGCTTTTTAATGCCGTGGTCTAAAATATAAATAACTGATATACAGAATATATAAGTGTAAATGAAAGTAATTGAATACCACGTATGTAGTTCGGGTCTGGGTACTTAAAATAGCTGTTAATCTTTTGATTTTCAGCTATTTTTGTTTTATCAAGTGAACTGGGTGTAACATTCTAACAGATGTAGAATTTTCCCCTCTTTCAAATAACGTTCAGTAAGCTTGTTGAGCGTTTCGATCGCCGACAGATCGGTTACACAACTTTCAGTAAGATTAACAATCGCTTCCTTGCGGTCATTCAAATGCCTAAATTCCATTATGACATAGTTTTAAATCATGAAAAACGTATCCCATCCCTTCCTTCTAGTAAGAGAAAACATAATGCTCGTGTTGTAACTAAAACTTAACAGGCATTATTTGCTTACAAATCAACTATGTCGTATGTTTGCAACATAAAACATTTCTGGCATGATAAAAAAAGAAGTATTTGATAATGGGTTGCAAGAATTAGCTTTATTTGCTAAAGTTCTTTCGCACCCGGCACGTTTGGCTATCCTCCGCCATTTAGCGGAAACGAAGGCTTGTATTTCGGGTGACATTTCCGACAAATTGCCTTTAAGCCGCACTACGGTGTCCCAGCATCTCAAAGAACTGCGGGAGCTTGGCTTGATTCAAGGGGAAATTGATGGACTGAAAATCAACTATTGCCTTTGCAATTCTACAATAGGAAAATTCAAAATCATGTTTGACCTCTTTTTTGAGAAATTAGAATCTTCCGTTGTGGAATGTAAGCCAAATGGCGAATAAAAAATATTCAATATTATCAACAAACATAAAAGAACATGAAAGTATTAATCCTTTGCACAGGAAATTCTTGCCGCAGCCAAATGGCACATGGTTTCCTACAATCTTTTGATTCCCGCATCCATGTTTGCTCGGCTGGTACGCAAGCAAGCGGTAAACTCAACGAGAAAGCTGTCCAAGCAATGGCGGAGGCTGGCGTTGACATCAGCCACCACACTTCCGATTCGGTGGACAAATATATTGGAGAAGAGTGGGACTATGTGATTACCGTTTGCGGCGGTGCAAACGAGGCCTGCCCAACCTTCACAGGCAAAGTAAAACACCGCTTGCACATCGGGTTTGATGACCCAAGCCATGCCAAAGGATCCGAAGAATTCATCTGGAATGAGTTCATCCGTGTCCGCAAGGAGATTAGAGATGAATTTTATCAATTCTATACAGAACAGATCAAGCACCAATTATGAAAACACGCCTGAAATTTCTCGACCGTTACCTCACCCTTTGGATCTTTCTCGCTATGTTTGCCGGAGTATTCATGGGGTGGACCAACCCTTCTGTGGCTGACTTTTGGAATAGTTTGTCCATCGGCACAACCAATATCCCTATCGCAGTCGGCCTCATCGTCATGATGTATCCCCCACTAGCCAAGGTGAGATACGAAGAACTGGGTGATGTATTCAAAAACACCAAGATACTGGGATTGTCGCTTGTGCAAAACTGGATTCTTGGTCCCGTATTGATGTTTTTTCTCGCCATCATCTTCTTGCAATTCAATATTGACTACATGTACGGTGTCATCCTCATCGGGCTAGCCCGGTGCATTGCGATGGTCATTGTTTGGAATGATTTGGCAAAAGGCGACAGACAATACGCCGCAGGGCTAGTGGCCTTCAACTCACTTTTCCAGGTTTTGCTATTCTCATTCTATGCTTGGTTTTTCATTGCAGTGGTGCCCGGCTGGTTTGGGCTGCCGGTGAACGATTCGGTGGCAAACATCACCATGGCTGCCATTGCGGAAAGTGTATTTGTTTACCTCGGCATCCCGATGCTGGCAGGCTTCCTCACCCGTTTCATCCTGATTCGAGCGAAGGGTAAAACCTGGTATGAAACCAAGTTTATCCCCAAAATCTCACCCCTGACCCTGATTGCCCTGCTCTTCACCATCGTGGTCATGTTCTCACTAAAAGGCGAATACATCGTCAAAATCCCGATCGATGTTGTGCGCATTGCTATCCCTCTGGTTATCTATTTTGTACTGATGTTTGTTTTTTCATTCTTTATGAGTAAGAAAATGGGGGCAAGCTACGAACAATCAACCACACTCTCTTTCACAGCCGCCAGCAACAATTTTGAATTGGCCATTGCTGTTGCCATCGCTATTTTCGGCATCAATTCGGGCGAGGCTTTTGCGGCTGTTATTGGCCCCTTGGTAGAGGTGCCGGTGATGATAGCCCTTGTAAATGTAGCCTTCTGGTTCAAGAAAACTCTTTGGCAGAAAGAATAACTTCTTCGGCAAGCCTTGGCGAATTTTCATCGAAACACCTATCCCAAATAGATTCCTCCCAATCTGTTTGCAACAAAAGGAATTTGCATATGCACATCCCTGTCGACTATACGCAGTTGTCAGGGTTTGTTTGCTGATTCAGGGACAAAATAATCTCTCGATTTGGCAAGCCTTACTCATCCATTTTCCAGCTTTGGATATTACCGAGCCTTTCACGTGTATCCTCATCAAATACTTTCAACAAGCCTTCATCGTTGGCAGGAATATGGAAGTGATATTTCTTATCCAAATACTTTTCCGTTGGTATCAAATAGTATTGGAATTTTTCGTTCAATTTGCCTTTGTGTACAAAAAAAGGCAAATAACTAGCATCCAAAATCTTACCTGTAGATTTGGAGATTTCTAATCTTGCTAAAATTCCGCCATTCGAATTTCCCCAGCGCTGGTTAGAAATCATATTTCCCAAAGAATAAAATACGGGGACGGTTGTTTTGCCTTTTCGCTCGATCCATTCAAAATTCTGAACCACGTGGGGATGGCTGCCAATCACAGCATCTATTCCAATATTGGCAAAAAACCGGGCAAGCATTACTTGCTCATTGTTCGCTTTGAGTTCATACTCAATGCCCCAATGAATGGTCATCACCACGCATTTTGCCCCTCTTTGACGAGCCGTTTGAACATCTTTCCGGATTTGTGCCGTGTCAATCAGGTTGACCACATACGGTTCTGACACCGGATTTCCATTCGTGTCATACGTGCAATTCAGAAAAGCCACCTTCAATCCTTTTACGCTCATTATCAACGGATAAATTGAATCTCGTTGGCTTTCTCTCAAATATATCCCTACAGAAGGGACTCTCCTATTCACGGTGCTATACGTCCGCGCAATGCCATTTTTTCCTTTGTCGGCAATGTGGTTGTTTGCCAGCTGCATGGCATCAAACCCTGCACTCAATGCACCGTCAAGTAATTCATCTGGGGCCGAGAAATGGGGATATCCGGTGTATGGCTTTCCAGCCAAAGGCACTTCGAGATTGGCCATGGCAAAATCTGCTGGTTGGATGAAAGGCGCAATAAATTGGTAACAGTCGGTGAAACTGTATTTTTTTGTTTTCATATCGAAAGCTGCCTTTTGCTGAGGCATATGCCCCATCACATCACCGGCAAAGACAAATGTGAGCGTGTCGCTTTCATACGGTTTTTTGGTTTGCTTTTGATCCAGTATCGTTCCCCGACAATTTAGGATTAAAAATGCCGGAAGGAGAACAGGTAGCAGGATGTATAGATATTTGCGAGGCTTCATGAGGTGATTGGCTTTAGCTGATAATAATCTGGTGTTATATGAATGGGCAAAAGTAGTTGAAATAATTTATTTTCATATTACCGCTAAAATAAGCTTTTATTTTAGACTCATTTTCCTCTTTTTAATATCTTTAGCGTATAAAATAAAAGACAAATTTCATTTATCAAGGAACACCATAGACCATGAAACAAATCCTGTTATCCGTTTTTTTCTTGATTAGCCTCACGAGCTTCGGGCAAACTGACTTTTTTGCGAGATTAGCCGATTCGGCAGCCTCTCTGACACGCCAGGACGTGAAGTACGACCCACACTACTTTGTGATAAAATATCCCGGGGGAGATGTTCCTGCGGGAAAAGGGGTTTGCACCGATGTCGTGATCCGGGCGTATAGAAAGCTTGGCATTGATTTGCAGAAAGAAGTTCACGAAGACATGAAAACCAATTTCTCGAAATATCCAAAAAAATGGGGAATGAAATCACCCGATAAAAACATCGACCACCGGCGCGTGCTCAACTTGATGAAATTCTTTGAAAGAAAGAATGCCCAACTCGCAATAACAGCTAAATATTCTGATTATAAGCCTGGTGATGTGGTCTCTTGGGACTTAGGGGGTGGAATCACGCACATCGGAATCGTTGTGAAACGAAAATCTCTTGATGGACAGCGCAACCTGATAGTTCACAACATTGGAGCAGGCCAAGTTATTGAAGATGCTTTGTTTGCATTCAAGATCATCGGGCATTACAGGTACAGAAAAAAGCTTCCGCAATTTTAGTTTAGTGAAACCAGGAAGAGAAAATAATTCTCATTGCCGACAATTATTCAGAATAAAAATAAATAGCGGAAGATAATTCGGTAAATATCAATATAGACAATTCATATTTTGCTATTTTTTGCTATATCTACATGTCATATTAAAGGTAAATATGCTAAAGAACACACATTTCTATAGCATTTTATGAAACTGCATTAACTATATTTGCTCGTCCTCACTTAATCAGTTCGAACTCAATTTGACTAGTTCCGCTTTTTTGGAAAATTGCATTGGGATGTGGATTGAAAAGCGTATCCTCAAGCCAAAACGTTGAGTCGAGGAAATTGGTTATGATTTAGCTGAGTGCTGGATAGTTTATTCAAAAAGTAAATGTGAAATACTTAAAATGATAGCCATGAACTTTATTCTGTCCATATTCTTACAAAGCCAAATACAACCTGCTGGGATCGGGCTAATTTTTTTAGCTGTTGCACCTGTCCTACTTCTTGTAGCACTGATGGGATTCCTTAAAATGCCTGGTGACAAAAGTGCTTTCATTACTCTTGTGGCAACAGTCCTGCTTGCCATCCTTGCATTCAAATTTCCTCTTATTGACACCGGTTTATCCGTGTTGTACGGCACACTCAAAGCCATTTTCCCGATCCTGATTATCATCATGATGGCTATTTTCAGCTACAACGTACTGGTATTTACAGGAAAAATGGAAATTATAAAGCAACAATTCACATCCATATCGTCCGATCGCGCAATTCAGGTGCTGTTGCTAACTTGGGGATTCGGTAGTTTTCTGGAGGGCATGGCTGGCTTCGGCACAGCGGTGGCCATTCCAGCGGCATTGCTGATAAGTTTGGGATTTAAGCCTGTCTTTTCGGCATTGGTGAGCTTGATCGCAAACAGCGTGGCTACCGGTTTTGGGGCTGTGGGAACTCCTGTGAAAGTGCTTGCCGAGCAAGCCGGGATTACAGACATTCAGACATTGAGCGTGCAAGTGATCTTCCAATTAGCACCCTTGATGATTCTTATTCCATTTGTATTGATGTACCTCACCGAACCTAAGGCAAAGGCTATCCCGAAATACATTCTCGTGAGCTTGCTTGTTGGAGTGGTTTCCATTGTGGTTCAATATTTGGCTGCCCGCTATATGGGAGCCGAAACTCCTGCCATTTTAGGCAGCATTGCATCCATTATCACCATTGTTTTGTATGCAAAAATCACGGGACGGAAAGAGGCAGCAACCACCCCGGAAAAATCGCCAACCCCTTCAACATTCGAAAGCCTCAAGGCTTGGAGCGTATATGGTTTGATCCTGTTGCTCGTTGTAGTGACAAGCCCCCTACTTCCTTTGCGGGAAATCCTTTTACCACTTTTGAAAACAGTATTCAATTTTGAAATATTTAATGTTGCAACCAGACAAGAAGTTTCCCATACGGTCAAAATCTATTGGCTGGTGGATGCCGGAGTCTTGCTCTTTCTGGGTTCTATGCTGGGGGGAATTATACAAGGAGCAGGTTTGGGAGAATTGTTCAAACTACTTTGGAAAGTATTCAAATGGCAAAAAAAAACCATCGTGACAGTATGTTCTTTGATTGCTTTGTCGTCGGTGATGGATTTTTCAGGCATGATTGGCATCCTCGGCGTAGCTTTGGCATTTGCCACAGGTTCGTATTATCCCTTGTTTGCTCCTACGATTGGCTGTTTGGGAACATTCCTCACGGGAAGCGACACTTCGTCAAATATCTTGTTCGGAAAACTGCAAGCATCGGTAGCCCATCAGATTGGAGAAAACGGAAGCTGGCTAGCCGCCGCCAACACAGCCGGCGCTACCGGAGGAAAAATCATTTCGCCCCAAAGCATTGCGGTTGCCACATCGGCTATTGGCCAGCAAGGCCAAGAGGGCGCAATACTCAAGAAAGCTGTTCCCTTTGCGTTGGGATATATTGTGATTGCTGGATTGATGGTCTATTTTTTACCAAAAATCCTAACAGGTTTGCTCCAGTAAACACATTTCTCGAATTATTCATTCTGAAAATCAACTATCAATTAAAACCATCAATAGAGAGAAAAGATGAAAGTAGGCTTGTTTATTCCGTGCTATGTGAATGCCGTTTTCCCCGAAGTGGGAATTGCATCCTACAAATTGCTCGACCACTTTGGTGTGGAGGTGGACTATCCGATCGATCAGACTTGTTGTGGCCAGCCTATGGCTAACGGAGGATTTGAAGACAAAGCAATTCCTCTGGCAAAGAAGTTCGACCAATTGTTTGAGAAATACGATTATGTGGTGGCGCCATCGGCCAGTTGCGTTGCTTTTGTAAAGGAAAATTACCCCCGCTTGCTCAAAAAGGAAGAGCATTTGTGCCAGACAAGCGGCAAAATATACGACATCTGCGAGTTTCTTCACGATGTCTTGAAAGTGGATAGCTTGCCGGGAAAATTTCCGCACAAAGTGAGTGTACACAACAGTTGCCACGGAGTACGCGAATTGCACCTCTCATCAGCAAGCGAACTCAATATTCCGAAATACTCGAAGGTGAAAGACTTGCTCTCATTAGTGGAAGGAGTGGAAGTACTAGAACCCCAAAAGGTGGACGAATGTTGCGGCTTTGGCGGCATGTTTTCGGTGGAAGAGAGCGCCATATCCTCTTGCATGGGAGAAGACAAAGTAAAAAACCATATCGCAACCGGAGCCGAATACATCACCGGCGCCGACAGTTCTTGCCTGATGCACATGGAAGGAGTGGTGGATCGCCAAAAACTCCCGATCAAGTTTATTCATGTTGTAGAAATTTTAGCTGCAGGATTATGAGCACAAAACACACAAAAGCGGCAGAACATTTTCTGTCGGACAAAGAACAAGAAACCTGGCACAACGAGACACTATGGTTTGTCCGCGAAAAACGTGACAGGATGGCTTTCTCTATTCCCGAATGGGAAGAGTTGAGAGAGATGGCCAACAAAATAAAGATGCACACCATCACTCACTTGGATACATACTTAGAACAGTTTACCGATAAGGCCGAAGCCAACGGCGTGGTGGTGCATTGGGCGAAAGATGCCGCCGAGCACAACCAAATTGTGCTTGACATCCTGCAAGGCTTACATGCAAAAAAGATGGTGAAAAGCAAATCCATGCTCACCGAAGAATGCCATCTGAACGATTTCCTTATCAGACATGGCATCGATGTGATTGAGAGCGATTTGGGAGAACGCATCTTACAATTGAAAGGAGAAATGCCCAGCCACATCGTGCTGCCAGCCATTCACCTGAAACGGCAACAGGTCGGCGAATTATTCGAAGACAAGCTGCATACCGAGAAAGGGAATTCCGACCCGACTTACCTTACCCGTGCTGCCCGCCAACACCTTCGCAACGAGTTCCTGACCGCCGATGTGGGAATGACGGGTTGTAACTTTGGCGTAGCCGAAACCGGCGACGTGGTGGTTTGCACCAACGAAGGCAATGCCGATATGGGAACTTCCATGCCTAAAGTGCACATCGTGTCGATGGGTTTGGAGAAAATTGTGCCATCCATCCAATCTCTTAGCGTGTTCACCCGCTTGCTTGCCCGCTCGGCCACAGGACAACCATCCACAACTTATACATCCCATTTTCGCAAACCAGTGAAAGGCGGACAAATGCACTACATCATCGTGGACAACGGGCGCAGCGAGATTTTGGCCAACAAGAAACATATCCAGACCTTGAAGTGCATCCGTTGCGGCGCCTGCATGAACACCTGTCCCGTCTATCGCCGAAGCGGTGGATTCTCCTACACCTATTTCATTCCTGGACCCATTGGCATCAATCTCGGCATGTTGCGCCATCCGCAAGAATATTCCGACAATGTGTCTGCTTGTTCGTTGTGTTATTCTTGCAACAATGTTTGCCCCGTCAAGATCGATTTGGCTGACCAGATTTACCGTTGGAGACAAAATTTGGATTCCTATGAGAAAGCCGATCCGTTGAAAAAAACAATGTCAGCAGGATTGAAGTTCCTCTTTGAGCGCCCCGGACTCTATAATTTCGCCCTCAAATTTGCTCCTCTCGTAAATTACGCACCTCGATTCCTTATCTATAATGGATTGAACGAATGGGGAAAAGGGCGAGAGTTGCCAAGGTTTGCCAAGGAATCATTTACTTCGATGTGGAAAAGCGGAAAAGTGAAACCAAAGAAGTAGGGTCGTCTTGATCATTCATCATTTATCACTTATCATTCATCTTTTATCATTCATCAACAATCATGAGCAGCAAGAAAGATATATTATACAGCCTCAAACGGAATATCGGCGAACGCTACGATATGCCCGACATCGGTCTTTTGGAAGGGATCATCTATCCCGATCCTCTCGAAAAATTCATAGAAGTGAGCAAAGCCGTGGGTGGCGATGCCCTCGTGCTAAAGCCGGAGGAAGACATCAACGTATTCATCAAAAGCCATTATCCCGAAGCCAAAACCATTGCTTCCAATCTGCGGGAAATTAAAGTGGCAACATTCGATCCGGATCAGGTGGAAGATCCGCATACGCTCAACGGTACCGATCTGGCCATCGTTCAAGGAGAAATCGGCGTGGCCGAAAACGGCTGCGTGTGGATTCCACAGAACGTGAAGCACAAGGGCATCTATTTTATTGCGGAGTATTTAGTCATTGTGTTGGACAAAGCAAAAGTGGTGAACAACATGCACGAAGCCTACAAACAGATCAACTTCGGCGAAAAAGGCTTCGGCGTATTCATTTCCGGCCCATCCAAAACGGCTGACATCGAACAAGCCTTGGTGGTGGGAGCGCACGGCGCCAAAGGAGTAACCGTAATTCTTAGATAAAGAGTGAGATCGTGAATTCGTAAATTGGCGTATTAGCATATTGGCGTATTAACAAATTGACACATTAATTTTGAAAGTCATGCTTCCAGAAAACTATCAACAAATCAGAGATGAAATCGGCAAAGTGGTGGATCCCAAACGGATCATCACAAATCCTTTACAATTATTGGCCTATGGCACCGACGCCAGCTTCTATCGGATGATACCGAAAATGGTCGTACAAGTCCATTCCGAAGAAGAAGCGGTGGAGGTGATTCGCCAAGCGAACCGCTTCAAATTGCCAATCACTTACCGAGCGGCGGGAACGAGCTTGTCTGGCCAGGCAATTTCTGATTCCATTTTGATGGTAGCAACCCATCAATGGAAACAATCCCAGATTTTAAACGATGGATTGAAAATTAAGCTCCAGCCAGGAGTAACTGGATCAAAGGCGAACATCTCGTTGCAACCTTTTGGACGGAAAATCGGCCCTGACCCTGCATCTATCAATGCGGCAATGATTGGCGGCATTGCTTCCAACAACGCCAGCGGAATGTGTTGCGGGACCAGCCAAAATTCTTATAAAACGGTTGCCGATGTGCGTTTGGTGTTGTTCGATGGCACTATTTTGGACACAGCCGATGGCGAAAGCAAGAAAGCATTTTCGGAAAAGCATCCCGAAATTATCCGTGAAATAGAAAAGCTAAGGGACGACGTGGCTGCCGACGCTGTGTTGACCGAACGCATCAAAAAGAAATTCAAAATCAAGAACACAACGGGTTACAGCATCAACGCATTGGTGGATTATAGCGACCCGTTTGAGATTATCAAACACCTGATAATTGGGGCCGAAGGAACCCTGGCTTTTATCTCCAGCTTGACTTACAACACCGTGGTGGACGAAAAATTCAAAGCTTGCACCTTGATGATTTTCGAGACGATTGAGAAGGCTTGTGAGGCCGTCCCTCATCTCAAGAAAAGTCCCGTGTCGGCAGTGGAGTTACTGGATAGGGATTCCATCCGTTCGGTGGAAGACGATCCGGAAGCCCCAGATTATTTTCGCATTTTACCCGAAACAGCTTGTGTGCTGCTGGTAGAAATTCAAGGGCAATCCAAAGAAGAAATAGCTGGAAAAGAGGTTGAAATACGCAAAGCGGTTGAATCTTATCCTACTATCCAGGAATTCCGATTCACATCCGACCCAAAAGAATACAACTTCAACTGGAAGGCTCGAAAAGGGCTATTGTCATCGGTGGGCGGCCTGCGCAAAACCGGTACCACCTGCATCATCGAGGATGTGGCTTTCCCGATTGAGCGATTGGCCGAAGGGTGTATTGCCCTGAAAGAAATTTTCAAGCGATTGGAATACAACGATGCGGCTCTCTTTGGCCACGCCTTGGACGGAAACCTGCACATGGTGTTTTCGCAAGATTTTTCGACCCCGAGCGAGGTGAAACGCTATGCCCAATTGATGGACGAGATTTCCGACATGGTGGTTGGGCAGTTTGATGGTTCGTTGAAAGCGGAACACGGAACGGGTCGCAACATGGCTCCTTTCGTTGAAAAGGAATGGGGCGAAGCGGCCTATCAGATTATGTTGCGCATCAAAGATATTTTCGATCCGTACAAAGTGATAAATCCGGGAGTGATTATCAACAAGAATCCTGAAATTCATTTGGAAAACCTGAAACCGCTTCCGGCTGTCAACGAATTGGTGGACAAGTGCATGGAATGCGGATTTTGCGAACCCAACTGCGTGGCTGAAGGACTGACCCTTTCGCCGAGGCAACGAATTGTGATTGCCCGTGAAATCTCACGCTTGCGGGCTGCGGGGGACGATCCCGAGCGTTTGCTGAAAATGGTGGAAGAGGCTCAGTATTTTTCAAACGAAACCTGCGCCACCGATGGGCTTTGCGCATTGCTTTGCCCTGTGAAAATCGATACCGGAAAGTTCATAAAAGATGTGCGCCACTCGGAAGCCAGCGATAAGGCAAAGAAAATAGCTCGCTTCATTGGCGAACACATGTCAGAAATCACGGCTGCGGGACGTTCCGGACTCAACTTTGTAGGTTTCTGGCAAACCGTTTTGGGCGACTCGCTGATGGGCGGCATCGCTGGAGGAATGCGTTCCTTGTCAGGAAATGCCATCCCGAAATGGAGCAAAGACATGCCGAAAGGTGGACGAAAAATAAAACATGCAGTAGCGAATCAAGGGCAAATGGACAAAGTGGTTTATTTCCCGTCTTGCATCAACCGGACGATGGGTAAATCGAAAGGATATGCTCCCGAAGAAGTGGAATTGACCCGTAAAACGGAGGAATTGCTCGCCCGCGCCGGATTCACGATCATCTATCCTGAACGATTAGACAATCTCTGCTGCGGAATGGCATTCAGCAGCAAGGGGTTGAAAGAAGAAGGAACACGCAAGTTGCAAGAATTGGAATCGGTCCTGTTGAGGGCTTCCGAAGGGGGAAAATATCCAATCTTGTTTGATATGAGTCCCTGTTTCTACACATTCCACGAAGGATATACCAATCCAGACATCCACATCTACGATCCCATCGAATTCATGTTGAAATACGTGATGCCGAAACTGGAAGTGAAACATCCGCACGAAGAGGTGGTGGTGTTCCCCGTATGTTCGGTCAAGAAAATTGGCATGGAGGAAAACCTCAAGAAACTGGCCGGAATGTGTGCCAAGAAAGTTGTTTCGGTGGAAACCAATTGCTGCGGATTTGCCGGCGACAGGGGATTCACCTATCCCGAGCTGAATGAACACGGCCAACGGCATCTCGAAGAACAGATTCCAGAAGCATGCCACGAAGGGTATTCCACCAGCCGGACCTGCGAAATCGGGATGAGCGAACACAGCCACGTCAACTTCAAATCAATTTTCTATTTGATTGATGAAGTGACGAGGTGATTTCAGTCGGCTATACGATAAAGTGATCGGGTGGATAATTGAGAAATCCTGCGTTTTTCATTATCCACTTCTTTCCTTATCTTTGCGTCCTGAAAATTATCCCAATAAAATTATGGCTTTACTTTTTTCCAACTATCTAAAACAGAATACCATGAAACGGGCAATGCTGATAGGAACCGTTGTAGCATTTACATTGTTGTCAGGTTCGGCCTTTTCCCAAACATCAAACGAAAAATTAATTCAAAAATTAGTTGACAAAAACATCCTTACCCAAGAGGAAGCTTCACAGCTTTTATCAACAGAAAAAACCAAGGAAAAAGCTCCGGAAGGGCAATTTCAGGGGCTTATCCGAAAAGGATTTAACACACCTTATCTCAGTTTCGGAGGTTATGGGATGCTGATGTACCAATACAATAGCCAAGCTACCGCCCATAATGATTTGCGTCCACGAGCACTTTTTTTGTGGATGGAAGGGAAGCTAAACGACCATTTCCGCTATTTCATCATGCCGGAATTCGTTTCACCCACATTGTATGAATACTATGCGGAATGGATGCCCTCTACGGCTTTCAAGCTGCGTGCGGGACAATTCAAAGTGCCATTTACCTTGGAAAATCCGATTTCGCTAGTCAACCTCGAATCGGTTCAAAACACGCGGACAGTAGCTTCTCTAGCAGGGATGAGTTCCGATGTTGGAGTAAACAACGGTGCAGGCCGCGACATAGGGGTGCAGGCTTGCGGCTCGTTTGCGAAGATCGGCGACCACGACTTGATTCAATATTCCGTAGGTGTTTTTGAAGGAACGGGCATCAATACGAAAGAAAATAACAACGTGAAAGATTTTGCAGGAACTTTGGCCGTGCAACCGGTGAAAGGATGGCGAGTTGCCGGTGGACTTTATGCCGGTCAATCGCCCTATACAAAAACGGGAGAATCTGCTTCAGCCAACCATGTTCGCAACCGCTGGGCATTGAGTTCGGATTACACTTCCAACCGCATCTATGCCCGTGCCGAATGGGTGCATGGCAACGATGGCGGAATCGAAAGGGAAGGCGTTTATGGAATGGGGTCTTATTATTTTGTCCCAAAGAAAGTGAATGCGTTTGCCCGCTTGGATCATTACGAAAACGATAAATCGCTGGATCAAAAGGTGATGGATTACTCAGCAGGAGTCAACTACTACTTTGCTCCGCTTTGCCGCTTCCAACTCAACTACCAGTATTCCGACTATTCCACCGAATGGTCCGGCAAGAAAGACACGCACATGCTTTTGGGCGAATTGCAGCTGTTTTTCTGATTCGATAATTTATAACTACTTTTTCTAATTGACTGTTTATTTTCTGTAAAGAAATCTAATGTTTAGCAACATCTTTCTCTTTGGATTGTTTTATTTGGCAAATAGATCTTCCAACTTGCCAAGCGGTATCCCGGCAAAATGATTGCAGCCAGAAGCAAGATTCGAAAGAGAGTGGATTCATGGTTTTATGAGAAACCGGGGTCGTGATTATCAGAAAATAGGCCAATCTTATTAGCTCTTTTTTTGTTTGGAATAAATATAATATGTTTATTATAAATGTATTATACAATGAAAGATGTCTAAAATAAAGTCAAATTAAGTCAAATAAATAGTATGTCAGAAAGCATCGAATACGAAGAGTTTTTTATCCCGCAAGACGTATTAAAATCCGAGTCTCTTGCCATTGTAGATGTTCGTACCGAAGAAGAATACGACTTCGGACACATAGAACGAAGCATCAACATCCCACTTCACGAACTTCCTTACAACTACCAACAGCTACGCCAGTTCGAAAACGTTGTTGTCGTTTGCAAAAGCGGCATCAGGAGCGAGCATGCGATGGTGTTTTTGCGAGAAGTCGGTTTTCCACGCGTGTACAACGGCGGAGGATGGGATTATTTTGCCGCTATGTTAGGTGAAAATTAAGATCAAAAATAATGATGAGAAAGAGGAGGTCTCATTTCTTTTGATACCTCCTCTTTCTTTTATTTAATTCAGTGATCGCCGAACAAACATCTGCTAAACATCCCGAAAAAAGCCATATATTTGGAGCTTAATCTAAATAAAGCATTCCATATGAAATGTCGCTTCGCCTGCGTTTTGGCCTTCTGTCTTTTTGCTTTTCTATCAGTCAATGCAGCCAGGCCTCTTCGGGTTGCTGTTATCAGCGACATCCACTACCTTTCGCCCTCGTTTATGGACAATGGATCGGAGATTCAGAGGTATGAGAAAAACAGTGCCAAGAATATCCGCGACATTCCAGCCCTACTGGAAGTGGCTCTTAAAGATTTAGAATCGGATGCTCCGGATGTATTGCTGATTCCAGGTGATTTGACCAAAGATGGGGAGCTTCAAAGCCACTTGGGTTTGAAAAAACGGCTGGATAGATTGGCCGCATTGGGCACAAGGATATTTGTGATCCCTGGCAACCACGACATTTCGGTGCCGCATCCTGTCCGCTTCGAAGGGGACAAAACGATTCCTGTCGCCAATATTTCCCCTGAAGATTTTGCGCGTATCTATCAAAATTACGGATTTGCTCAATCTTTTTCTCGCGATTCCGCTTCCCTGAGTTATGCCGTGGCTTTGGACGACAACACTTGGCTGATAGCTATTGATTCCAACCGGTATAAAGAATATTCAACGGGAACTATTTCTTCAGGACGAGTACTTCCCGAAACCGAAAAATGGGTGGTGAACTTATTGAGTGAAGCAAAGAAAAAACATGCCACCGTCTTTGGAATGATGCATCACGGATTAGTAGAGCATTTCATGTATCAGAACCTCTTTTTTGCCGACTATTTGGTGAACGATTGGAAACGTTTGGCAACCGTGTTTGCCAACAACGGAATGAAGGCGATATTCACCGGACACTTTCATGCAAACGACATCACGCAGTTTGATTCCCCCGAAGGAAATCGTATTTATGACATCGAAACCGGATCGTTGAGTTCCTTTCCTTTTCCATACCGAAAAATAAACTGGGATGGGCACAGCCTCGCTATCCGTACAACCAAAATATCCTCCATTCCCGGAAAACCCGATTTGGCGAAACAAGACAGCATAGCCAAATTGAATTATGCAACGCAAGCAGCAGTAACAAAAATAAAATCAAAATTCCCTTTTTTGCCGGATGACACGGCAGAAGGTTTAGGCCAGTTGATTGGCCGGATTTACATTATGCACGTCAGGGGAGATGAAAAGATGGACAATGAAATGCGCAAAACCATCGAAAATTTTTCATCCCTGATGGGCGGTGATTCAGAGATAGATTTGACTGATTTGGAGCTTGATTTTCCGCCCCAAGACAACGAGCTAAGCATTGAAATAAAATGACTTGCATCCAGAAACAGAGAATCCGTCACTTTTTCCAACGCATATTTGCTGGCATTATCCGATAGTTACAATATACTAAAAACGAGTCCTTACGAAAATGAGGTATGGTATTTCCAATATCTTTTACTTTTTCGAAGATAGGGAGAATTTTGAAATCGTTTCGAACAATTAGCCCAAACTCATATTATTTAATTGATTTTCAATAACAAATAGCTTTTTCAACGAAGACCTTTTCGCTCGTTGTCCTTGAACCAATCTTCAACAGCTTCTTCGAATGTGTAATGGAACTTGTAACCGGATGCAGCCAGTTTTTTACCCGAAATATTGGTAGAGACCATCAGTTTTTTCACCCTTGCCGGATGAATCCCCAACGCCCGACCACCCAAAGCGCCGACAACAGCGGCCACTCCGATCAGCAATCCTCCTGGAATCATCACCAATCTACGTTTCAAACCCGTTGCCCCCATCATGGCGTGGCAAATCTGCTCAATGGTGAATGCAGGTTCATACGTACAATTATATAATTCTACCCCTTCCTGATGATATTCCAGGCGGTAGAGCATAAAGCGCACCAGTTCCTTCACATACATGCAAGCCTTGATCGTATCCTTGCGCCCGGGATAGAAGAATCTGCGGCATCTAATTCCCCAGTAGAGGCGGGTGAAATTGCCATTCTCGCCCGTTCCAAACACCACACCCGGACGAACAATCGTCAACTGCCGTTCCTGCTGATTCTTTGCTTGCCAAATGCCGTGTATCTTTTCCGCAACCAATTTGGATATACCGTAAGGCGTATTGGGTGTGGTGAGGGTTGTTTCTTCTTTCAACTCTTCGGAAGCGCCATAAGGAGCAATGGAGGAAGTGAAAACGATTTTCCGTATGTCATGCTTTTCAGCAAAGTCGGTCACATGCTCTGCACCACGTATATTGGTTTCGAAATAGTCGCGGTCGGGATGGCCGGGAGTGCGGTGCACAGCCGAAAAATTGAAGATCACATCTTCGGCAGATAGTGGAACATACAATTCGATTTCCTTGCGCACATCGCAATGCACGAAGGTGGATTTACCACCGTGGTTGCTTTCCACAATATCCAAGTTGTAGATTTTTGCCGCTGGATATTGCTCGTGTAACAGGTTTACCAAGTGGGTGCCGATAAATCCGGAACCGCCGAAAATAAGGTAGGACATATTAATATTCTTTACTTTCTCGAAGATAGGGAGAATTTTGAAAGAAATTGCAAAGATGACGAATACTTATTTTAACCAAGAAGTGATTTATAAAGCTCTCTGAATGATTTCTGCTCCTGCTCAACTGTAAACAATTCAGTGACTCTCTTTTTGGCTGCAATCGAGTAACTGATCCGAAGTTCGTCGTCAGCTAAGAGAGTGTCGATTGCGCGGGCATATTGTCGAACATCCTTGTTCTTTACTTCTATTCCAGTCACCCTATTTATGGACACTTCGTTTACACCCGATCCAGGTATAGTAAAGGTAACCGGGACACATTGGCAATACATTCCTTCAGCCAAAGCCAAGCCAAATGCCTCGTTTTTAGTAATCGAGGGAAATGCTAGTATATCTGCTGCATGAAGATAACAACGGAGTTCATTCTCCGAAAGTCGTCCAACAAAGACAACCCGTTGGGAGTGTGTTAACTTTTTAAGTTCCTGTGTAAGAGGTCCTTTCCCACCGATAACAACAATGCAGTCTTCTTTTACATATTTCTCTGCTTGGAGTAAATACTTCAGTCCCTTATATGTCACATGACGACCAATAAAGAAAATAATTTTTTTGTGCTGGTACTTCTCTTTAATGGAGTCTATTCTTTCTTCATCACAAGGCAGTTTGTCGAAACGACCTGTATTTATTCCATTATATACCACCTTCACCTTTTGCTTGTAGTGCGCCAAAGGTTTTGAATAGGCCATGTAGTTATTACTGGTTGCAATCAGGGCGTCCGCTCTATCTAACATTTTATTTTCAACGCCCTTTAAGAACTTGTATATGAACTTTTGTTTCACGATATCCAAATGCCAATGCACAATAAGCTTTGTGTCTTTCGGAATAATGTAGTTGAGGAAGAAGGCCACAAACAAATTGGGATGATGAAAATGAATTACATCCGGCTTCCACGAGCGAATAAGGTCTTTGAGCTTTGTGTAATATGAAAATGAAAGCGACTGACTTGACACTTTGGCAAAACAATTTATTCTAATAACTTCTATGTTGTTTATATAGTCGATACGAAATCCTCGTTTATGATTAAAACATATAATCCTGTTCTCGTATTTTGTTAAACATTCCGCAATGTCTTGGCATACAGCCTCGGTTCCCCCAGTGAAGGGAGAATAATATTTAGATATGTGTAGTATTTTGTGCTTCATTGCCAATTGAGAATCTGTATATATAAAGTATCAAATAATTTTATTTTAGAAATATCTGCAATAAGTTCCTAATAATTTGTGCACTTTGACTCCATCGAAAACGGTTAACATTTTCCGCTCCCTTTTCTATCAAAATATTGCGCAAGGCTGGAGAACTTATTAACTTTACAATTTCTTCTTTTAGACTTTCTATTGAGGTTGGGCTACAATAGAGAGCACTGTCATCAAAAACTTCAGGAAGCGAACTAGTTTCGGATACTATAACAGGACAGTTACAAGCTTGCGCTTCCAACGGAGGAATCCCAAATCCCTCATAAATAGATGGATAAAGAAATGAAAAGGCATTGCTGTAATATCTAATTAGCTCTTGATCGCTTACTCGTCCGAGAAATTTTATCCTCGCATCTTTTCGATACCGTTCAATATCTAAATTTCCAAAATTTCCATTCTTTAAATCACCAATAATATACAGGTAGTAATCTGGATATGCTTCTTTGATTTCCAAAAAAACCTTCAATATAAAAATAAAATTCTTCCGGTGATTGAGAGAAGATACTGCTAGAAAATATTTATGTTGTGATAACTCCTCGTTCTTTTGATAAGAAAACTCATTATTCACGGCATTATACGCCACACTAATTTTATTCTCATCAATATGAAAGTATCTCTGAATTTCTTTTTTTGAAAAGTTACTCACCGTGATTATATGCTTTGATGTTTTTAATACTAGCGGAATCAAAAAGCAGTAAAACCAAAGAAATTTCTTTGAATAAGTTTCAGGATAAGCAAGAAATGCTACATCGTGCAGCGTTGATACCTTATTATTATAGAATATAGGGGCTGTGTTTGCCAAATTCAACAGTAAAGGACTACCATTGGCTTTCAAATATTTTGGCAAATCCAATTGCTCCCAAGCATGACCAGTTCGTTTGCCAACAACCTCTGTTTGAAGTTGTTTTGCAATATCTATATGTACGATATTGCGCGGAGTCACAAAAACAATTTGATCACCCAGTAACGTCTTTAGTTGTAGGGAGATTTCTATGCCATAACGCTGAACACCAGTTATTGGTTGAGTCAAAAAGCGAGCATTAACGACTATCTTCACTGCGTTTGATTTAATTACAATTTAAAAGCTTATTAACTCTTTGATCGTTCAATATCATAGCAATAATGAACCAACTGATAATTACTGCCGTAATTTCTTGAAACGCTGGAAACACAAATGAATATGAAAACCAAGGGATAGAAAACAATATGATTTTTTTATCAATTGTTTTAAAAATAAACAGATATAAAAAGAACGCTATCAATAATACACCAATTATACCAAAGCTATTAATAAATGGCAAATAAGAATTTTCGAAAATCATAACTTTTTTTGACCGGGTTGAAAAAAGCTCTCCTCCTATTCCAAACGTAATATTTTTAGCTGAATTTTCAATACCAGAACTAATTGCGGCAATTCTCATCATATCTGATTCCGACGCATTTGCATTCTTTCCCTTTTGTATTGATACAAATATTTGAACAAAAAGTATTGTGATTAGTGATGCACTAATGAAGATTATATGCCACGTGCGAGTTTTTTTTATCAACTTTGAATAAATTAGTATGCAAACGGAGAATATAACTAATAATACACCAGCCCGTGTATTGCAAGTGAAAATAACGATAAATGATGAGGCTATACATAAAAACTTAAAAGCCTTATTAAGATGCTGGTTTGTAAAAATAACTAATAGGCCAAACCAACAATATTGGCTTAATGCCATAGGACTCACGAAAAAATACCGAAGTCGGACCAAGCTGTCCCTCATGTATGAATATACTGCATTCTCACTCACAAAGGTATATGCGTATTTTCCACTTTTTTCAAAAAATTGAGTCCAAATCAATGCAGATATAATAATTATTCCGATAATAAAGCAATCGAAATTATAGTCTTTCACACGAATGTACTTAAAATAAAGAGCTAAGGGAAGCCCCATGATAAGCCATGTGAAATATTCAAAATATGGGTGAACGCGAAAAATCTCAAGAAACAATGTGCATAATATCAAACAAATATACATCAATATATATTTGTCTCTAATTAAATATATAAAGCCAAATATAAAACATATTATATAAGCAGCTTCTTTCCAGTAGGTAATTGAGGGCCATGCTGCTAATTTAACAATCAACATATAAGCCGGCATGAAAAGAACGTAAAAGCGGATTAGATTGTATAAAATCTTATTTATTCCTAATTTTTCTTCCGGTTTAACAATATCACCGGCTAAATATATTTTATGAAATTTCCCCATTGCCCCTATTTCTTTTCGTGTGTTTTGGTCGAGTCCGTTTTTTTATATAATGCACCAATTTGCAAAAATAAATCAATCACAATATTCTGCCAATTATATTTCTCAGAAAGTTCCTTGTTGTATATTTTCTTTCTTTCTTTCTTCACCACATCAATAATTATATTTAGCCATTCTTCTTTATCCCAGCACTCAATCATGATGCCATATCCTTCAACAACCTCAATCATCGCAGAATTGCGTGGTGAAATAACTGGGCATCCGCAAAACAGAGCTTCAAGCTGAGGCATTCCAAATCCTTCATTTAAAGATGCTGAAACAAAGCAACCTGCCATATTATAAAGCGAAACAAGCTCTTCCGTTTCTATATATCCAGCAAAACAGGTTGAATCTTTTGGATAGGAAGGTTCATTTACAATGTTGCTTATCTCTGAGTTTTTCCAACCCTTAGCCCCCACAACTAACAGTTGAATTCCCGCCCTTGAATACAATTCGGGCATGAGGCTGAGTAAAAAGCTAAGGTTTTTTCTAGGTTCAAGAGATCCAACAAAGAGAATAAACTTATCCCTTATCCCATATTTTTCTTTAATAGAACTAGACTCACCACTACTTATTTGCCTGTTTTTGAAAACAGCAGTATCAATAGAACATCCAACAAAGATTGTTTTAGATTTTCTTTCCGGAAAATAATTCTCTACTTTTTCTTTAGTATAATATGAATTAGCCCAAATCAAGTCCGCCTTTTTCAATGAACGTTTAAAGATCAAAAAGTTACTAATTCGGTTATTCAACCTCATTGTTTCTGCAAATTCAAGATTAACAACGTCATGCACAGTTATTATCTTGAATACATCCGAAGGTAATAAGAAAGGGATGGAAGGCGTTGGCGAATAATAAGTTTTCGCCTTCAACGTTCTAATCATCAATGGAATCATTACAAACAACCAAATAAGTTTAGGAAGAAACTCTATATTGAATAATGGGCATTTGATTACCTCAACATTAGGCGCAAAAGCATCAGCAAGTGAATTGTGAAGAGCTTTGGGGGTCAGAATGAATATTTGTATATTATTTCCCTTAACTTTAGACATAGCTTGAATTCCTAATTTCAAAAAATTAGCAACACCTGTTATTTCTCCAGTGAGAGTTCGCCCATCAATAACTATTCTATCCATTTTCTCTTTTTGATTTGTCCTCCATTCCAATAAGAAAATATTGATTCTCTAATCTGGTTTTTGCCTTTAAATATTTAATAAGAAAATAATATCGTTTGATGCCAAAGAATATGATGAATAACCTAAATAGAGCGTTAAATACTTTATCAATATTCGAAACACTTGATTTATCCTCTTTCTTTATTCCCAGATTGAAATCTTGATTTTTATCTGTCAATATTAATCGCTTTGTTTTTAATAGATTATAAAATGCACCTTTTATTTCGAACGGATTTTCTTCAATAGGATTATTTTCCTGAATATATCGCCTGTATAGTCTTCGGTGAAGAGGCAGTACTGTTTCACCGCTATCATAAGCATTAAACGAATATTTTAGTTTTGAAAATTTATCGTAACCATTTTTATATTCCAAATTGGCATATTCCTCAATGATTGGGATAAATGAGGGAAAGACATCTATATTGAATCTTGGATGCCTTCTGTTTATCACGGTTCTATTATATGGATCAAACCCTGAAAAGTGGAAAAAGAGCAATGGGTACTCTTTGTCGACTCGGAAGTCTTGTATTACATATTTACTGTCTTGAATTATCAGTTGCCTTTCATGTAAATTCCATATAGCGATGTTTACTCCCGCATGATGAGAAATTAGAACATCATCTGGGAAAAAACCAGGAAGGAAATCTATCCATCTTTGATCTACATGTAAGCTATCTTCTTTATCTGCATAACATTTATCATATAATCGATTCTTCCACCATTCGACTATTTGTTTCCCGACCACATTGTTTCTAATTGCACCAAAACCTAAATTATATATTCCAACAAATAGAAGTTCTTCTTCAGTCACGGAGCCCGTATAGTTTGTTTCTATATGATTATAATGGGGTGTAACCACCATTGAATAATTATCCAATGAACTGAATATCTCTTCCAAGTTGTCCGTCACATATATATCTGGATCAAGATAAATAACCTTGTCATAGCCTTGCTCAAATAATTTTGAAAAACAAAAAGGCTTTATTGATGTAGAAAATTCTATAACATTATATTTGAAAGCCAAACTTTTCCAATTTGGTAACCAAGAATCATCAAGTGCTACAAGCTCAATATCACTGACCGCTGCTGTTTTTTCATCAGCAAGAAAAAGAAAAAAATCAACACCCTTATTATGCTTATAAATTGATTCTTTCAAGGTTAAAGCTTGAGCTAAATAATTTTTGGCGCAAATAGTGAAAATCGCATTCATAATTTAATAGATCTCTAAAGTTGTTTTATCAATTTGGCTGGAATTCCCCCAATGACTGAATTTGCAGGAAAGCTCTTCGTGACCACTGAATTTGCGCCGATTATAGTATTTTTCCCAATGATGACATTTGGCAATATAACAGCACCTTCTCCAATCCAGACATTATCTTCAATTATAATAGGCCCTTTTGATACGATTTTCCTTTTTGACGGCGGAATGCCTAAGGCTTCTGAGGAAATTTCACCATGCGAATGATCCAAAATTGAAACTCTGCTTGCAATTAATACATTATCACCGATTTTAATTCTATTGATACATCCAATATGACAGTCAAAATTTAATGAAACATTATTTCCTATGATTATTTCCGGTGAAAACTTATATCCATTATGATTATCAAACGCTTCTAAGCGAAGTCTTCCAAATGCGTTAAAATAATTTCCTATTGAAATATCTTTTCCGCCTAAAAGCCTTAAGGGGTATTCAACACGAAAGCCCTTGCCAATCATCTTAAAGCATTGTTTAAATGCCAAAGAATAGATAGTGTTTTGGATACACCTAATTTTGTTAAATAGTCTCTCTGTTCGCATTTTTTATGTCGAATATATCAGCTACCTGTTGTATAAATTCATCTTTCTCTTTTCGAGTCCTTTCTTGGTAAAACTCAAAGTTTTTAATATGTTCTTCATGGTTTTCCAGAATCTTTTCTATAAGTTTCCCAATATACACAATATTACTATCTGTTTTTTCTATTTTATACTGATTGTATATTGGAACGTCTTCGAAAAAGCCAGCAGATCCATCAAAACCTGTTATTATGCAAACCTTAGACATTACTGCTTCTCTTGGTATTCGATCTTTTCCAGGATGAAAACCAAAATCAATATATACCTTTGCTTTCCTTAACTTTTCGATCATTTCCTTCCTTGACATATTTTCTAAAGGAAGCCAATTTAGGCTAGGAAATCTTTTAATAATTTTATTTGTAAATTCGATACCCTTCTTCGGGTTATAGAGTATCAGGTCTTCTTTGTCATATATGATATTTTCATTGAAAAAATCATCATTTATAAAGTCCTTCAAGGGCAACATCTCCTTAAAATGTTGATTTTGGAGAAAATTCTGAGCGTATTCAGATTGATATGTACTTAGGCAATTTCTTTTTGCTAAATATTTGATCGAAATATTTCCTTTAAAATAATTGCGGCCAGTCAATAATTTATACAACCTATAAAATAAAATTTTCAAGGCGAATGATTTATTCCATTTAAAATAATCGATTAATGACAAATATTTGACTGAACAATAAAAGAAATTGTCTACACTAAGCCACCACAAAATAGTTTGTGCTTTTTGAATATTTTTTATTTTATCAAAAATTGCTTCATATAAAACGATAACATTATTGGAAGTATCCTCAATCTCTGTTGCTAAATTTATATTGTATTTTTTATATTCATCAGGAATTTGTGCATTACAGATTTCATTGGTTGTGGTATTAGGATTAAAATAGATGAGAGATGCTATTTTATGGTTTACATTAAGGACATGAACCAGCTGATGTAATAGCTCTGCACCTCCTGTTACTGAATCTTTGGGACAGAACACAAAGATTTTCATATCATTATCGACTCTTAACATAATCTACTATTGTTAGAATATTTATTTTAAAATGCTTGTTTTTCGAAAATGTGCGCAGCTTTTCCTCCAGACCTGCTGTAGTTTTACCCAACTCCTGCGCAACTTTTGCCCAACTCTTGCGCAGCTTTTTTCAAAAAGAGAAGCCTGCATACAAATTAATCAAAAAAAGGCTCGGTCATTTTAAATTAGCATAAGCTGAATGAGCCTCAATTCATTTTATTCCATTTTTTTCATCCAACGGCATTGATGTTTTTTTGATGCCGTCGCAGGGCTGGCCAGTCATAGAAGCCAGTTCGTTCTGCATCACATTTTCTAAGGCGATAATTACACCACGGATGTCTGCTTCGGAAAGGGCGCTGAATTTCTCAATCTCTTTCGTTAGCTCATCGACGGTGGTTTCGCCTGTGGTTACTACTGCGGCGTACAATTTCTTGACGCCTCCTCCGGCAACTCCGGGTTGCCCTCTTTGCACAACTTTATAAGGTATCGACATAAGAATAAAATTTAAAGGTAGTTTACTAATTTGTTTAATGGCCTCGTTTGTTTTCTTGATGAGATCTTACTCCTACTTTATCCGTTTTATGTCGATTACCTCTCTCCACTCAGACTAATCCAAAAGACTGTATTGTGTGCTTTAGAAACTAATTATTCATTTTGGAATGCAAATAACGTAAATTCTGCTGACATTTAATCAATAATTTTATAATAAATTAGATCTTAAAATGATTGTCTCCTCTTCTTTTAACTTTTCAGCACGACTTATGTGTCCGGTACTACCCGTAAGTTCTGCTGCGCTCCACATACGGCTACGCATGATGTCGTCCCTACGGGACTTCCAGTGCGCTTTCCCCGGAGGGGATAGATGATGCCTAACGGCCGGTGGAATGTAGTGAGACCCGTGGTGGGGACTCCATACCGAAACCAAAGCCCTGCAAGGGCGGCATCATTATTAGCCAGATAGATCCTTCAATCCTTCAGCTTTTCCACACCGCATCTTTCCAACGCCAGCTCCACAATCTTATGCATGTCGTAATATTTGTATTCGGCTAGCCGGCCTCCAAAGATATATTTTGATTCGGCATCGGCGAGGGCCTTATACTTTTCGTACAACGAGTTGTTTTCTTCGTCATTGATGGGATAGTAGGGCTCTATGCCGTCTTTCCATTCGGTGGAAAATTCTTTCGATACTACTGTTTTGGGGCAAGCTTCTACTTCATCTCCAAACATTTCGAAATGTTTGTGTTCGATGATCCGGGTGAATGGGATTTCTTTTTCGGTGTAATTAACGACCGCATTTCCTTGAAAATTAGGCGTATCATGGATTTCGGTCTCGAAAGAGATGGTGCGGTAGGCTAATTTGCCAAACTGAAAGCCATAGAACTCATCGATAGCTCCGGTGAAGACAATTTTATCGGCCAAGGATTCGTAATATTCCTTGTTTGCGAGGAAATCTACATTGCACCGCACTTCTATGCCTTCCAGCAGGCCGTCAATAAGCTTGTTGTAGCCGCCGATGGGTATTCCCTGGTAGCGATCATTGAAATAGTTATTGTCGAACACCATGCGTACGGGAAGCCTTTTGATGATGAATGCTGGTATTTCTGTACAAGGCCTACCCCATTGCTTTTCGGTGTATCCTTTGATGAGCCGTTCGTATATATCTTTTCCGATCAGCGATATGGCTTGTTCCTCCAGGTTGCGTGGCTCGGTGATTCCATCGGCCTTCATTTGTTCCATCGCTTCGAGGCGCTGCTCATCTACTTTGGCTTGGGCTTCGGCTGGAGTAGTCACTCCCCACATTTGGTAAAAGGTGTTCATGTTGAAAGGCAGGTTATAGAGTTTGCCTTTGTAATTGGCCACGGGACTATTGGTGTAGCGGTTGAATTCCACGATGGAGTTCACAAACTCCCACACCTGTTTGTTGGATGTGTGAAAAATATGCGCACCGTATTTGTGCACGTTGATTCCCTCCACTTCTTCACAGTATATGTTGCCTCCACGGTGGGGACGGCGGTCGATGACGAGGCATGTTTTCCCTGCTTTTCGAGCCTGATGTGCAAATGTGGCACCGTAAAGCCCTGCACCAACAATGAGGTAGTCATATTTTTCCATATCGTCTTAGTTATTGTTTTCTTTTTACAACCATTGCTTTCAGTTCTAAATAGAATGGATCTTTGGCAACTACAAGGAAGAGCGCATACACCAAAGTGCCGGAAACGACTGAAAACAAAAGGGTGAATATATTATTCAAATCTAAAAATTTGCAACAGTAAATAACAAATCCCATCAACAGGCTTGCGGCTAGGTATGTCCAGTAAGATTTATCCCACTTGAGTGGGAGATGCTTGCGCCCAAGAGCTATCATAGAAACCGTAACTAACAATTCGGCGACGACAGTGGCCACAGCCGCTCCATCTTGGGCAAAAAGGGGAATCAACCAGAGATTTAAGGCGAAATTTGCAACGGCACCAATCGCTGTGCAGACGATGACCGTGTTTTCTTTTCCTTGGGGATAAAGGATTTGAATTCCAAGGACATTGGACATGCCGACAAAGAGCACAATCGGGGCAATAATAAAGAGCGTAGGTATCGCCTTGTCATAAGATTCTCCGCAAAAGATGGGAATGATGTAAGGTGCCACCAGCATCAATGCAACGGAGAGTGGCAGTGTCACAGCTACTACGAATGACATGGATTTTTGCGACAAAGCCCTGAATTCATCCCATTGTTTGTTCGAAATAAGATTGGACAAGCGGGGAAGCATCACTGCGCCGAGTGAACTAACAATACCCAAGGTGACTTGAGTGAGTTTGGTGGCAGCCGTGAAAAAACCTACACTTTCATTATTTTTCATAAATCCGAGCATCACCGAATTGAGATTAATGTAAATGCTGATAATCAGATTCAAAACAAAAATATGCATTGCCGGGAGCAAATGGCGGAAAGGCCTCAATTCGCGCCAATCGAAGGTGATGTGGGTGATGTATTTTCGTAGTCGGATGAAGTTGAAAATATTCCCTCCAACCGAACCTATAACGGTATAAAGAGCATACCAAAGTATGTCGCCCTTGGTTTTCACCAATAGGAACAGGAACACAATAGCAACTGTTTTTACAACTATCCCCCGGATGGTGATGTACTTGAAGTCTTCCACCCCTTGGTAGAACCATTCGCAACCAATGGCCGTGAATAGAATGGAAAGGCTGAGCAACAAGAAAAGGGGAATATCCACCTGAATTTTAGCAACTGTGACAGCCAAAATGGCTACAACCAAATATCCCAATGCGGTGAGCATAGTATGCAACAGGAGAATCTCAAGTGTGATCTTGTTTCTTTCTGGCACATTGTCTCTGACTTTGGCAATTTCCCGTATGGCATACATGGGTATTCCCAAGCAAGAAAGCAACGAGACGTAATTGATGATAGATTGAAAAAAGTTGACTTGCCCAATGCCATCCGCCATCAAAATTCGGGAAGCATAGGGGAAGGATATCAACGGGAAAAGAATCCCGGTGACCGTATTGACTAAATTGAATATATAGTTGACTTTGAGGGATCTGGACATTTAGCGATGGAGGATTATTTTTGCAAATAAGCAGATATGCAAAACCTGCTTATTTGTTTTTATACATCTCTTCGTAATATTTCTGGTAATCACCACTTGTCACCTGATCCATCCATTCCTGGTTGTCCAAGTACCAACGCACCGTCTTTTCGATACCTTCTTCGAATTGGAGGCTCGGTTCCCATCCTAATTCGTGTTTCAGTTTATTCGAATCGATAGCATAGCGGAGGTCGTGTCCGGCACGGTCGGTAACATAGGTAATCAAGTGTTCCGATGAACCCTCCGGCTTACCAAGCAAGCGATCCACTGTTTTGATAATCACCTTAATCAGGTCGATATTTTTCCATTCGTTGAACCCTCCGATGTTGTAGGTGTCTGCAATTTTTCCTTCGTGGAATATCACATCAATGGCACGTGCATGATCCACCACGTAGAGCCAATCGCGGACGTTTTCCCCTTTACCATACACTGGAAGCGGTTTGCCCTGACGGATATTGTTGATGAAAAGCGGAATCAGTTTTTCAGGAAATTGATAGGGGCCGTAGTTGTTGGAACAGTTGGTCACAATGGTTGGCAAGCCATAAGTGTCGTGAAAGGCGCGCACAAAGTGGTCGCTTCCTGCCTTACTCGCAGAATAGGGGCTGTGCGGATCGTATTTGGTAGTTTCGGTGAAGAAAGTGCCGTCAAATTCCAAAGCTCCGTACACCTCGTCAGTGGAAATGTGGTAGAACCGTTTTCCTTCAAATTTTTCGGGCAACGCTTCCCAATAGATCTTGGCAGCCTGAAGCAATGACAATGTTCCCATCACATTGGTTTGGGCAAAGGTGAAGGGATCCTTGATGCTCCTGTCCACATGGCTCTCGGCTGCCAAATGGATCACGCTATCAATATTGTAGTGCTTAAACAAGCCTAATATCGTATCAAAATCACATATATCGGCTTTCACAAAGCTATAGTTTGGTGCTTTTTCAATGTCTTTGAGCGTGGCTAAATTACCAGCATATGTCAATTTATCGAGATTGATAATATGATATTCGGGATATTTGTTGACGAACAAGCGTACAACGTGGCTGCCAATGAATCCGGCACCGCCGGTGATGAGGATGTTTTTTTTATTCATATTGTTGGTTTCAATAATTGCGGATATTCAAATTTGCTGATTAACGAACTACCGTCAGCAAAACCTATCAGTATAATTTTTCGTCAATCCTAAAAGGAGATTGAAAGTCTTTCAAACAAGGGTGTCTTTTATCTTTTTCCGACAATACAACATCTTGGGCAGGTACTTTCCAATCGATGTTCAAATCTGGATCATCCCAAGCCAGTGCTCCCTCATTGCCGGGTGCATAAAAATTGTCGCACTTATATTGGAAAACAACCTCATCTGTCAGGACACTAAATCCATGGGCAAATCCTCTGGGAACGAAGAACTGGCGGTGGTTGTCTTCGGTAAGCTCGACAGAGACGTGCTGGCCATAAGTTGGCGAACCAAAACGGATGTCAACGGCTACGTCCAACACAGCCCCTTTGATTACTCTTACTAATTTGCTTTGGGCATAAGGTGGTGTCTGAAAGTGCAAACCTCGCAACACGCCATAAGCCGATTTGCTTTCGTTGTCTTGGACGAAATTGGTGGCCAACACTTTTTCTTCAAATTCCCGTTGGGAAAAGGATTCAAAAAAATATCCCCTATCGTCTTTGAATATACGTGGTTCGATGATAACTACGCCTTCGATTTGTGTTTTTATTATTTCCATTTTTTTATTGTTGTGACCCTGGAACCAAGTGACCAAGTAGAGCCTTTTGGAAGTAGGAGCTTGATTATTCTTTGGTTATATTATTTTCTAAATTTTGAATGAGTTTAAGCAACATTCTGCGAATATATATCATCAAATCCGAAAGAATTGTTGTGTCAGAAATATATTTTAGCCGTTGAGCTATTTGCAATTGCGTTTGCAATTCGTTTAAAGAGCCTAATGCGATAAACAAAAATTGAATAAATTCCTTTTTTGACCTGCGTCCGGCTTCTTCCGCAATATTTGAAGGAATGGACACAGAAGCTCTTCGCATCTGATTTATCAAACCAAATTTCTCATCATCTGGAAATGTTTTTGAAATTTTGTATATCTCATCAACCAAGTCCATTGATTTCTGATATACAAGTAGATCAACATGGAATTTATGTTTTGACTCTTCCACGCCCATCCATCTAATTTCAATTCTTGATCACTCGATCACTTGGTTTCATGGTCACTACTTGCCAGTTTCAACAAATGTTGCCCATATTGGTTCTTCTTCATCGGCTCAGCGAGTTCGATCAATTTTTCCCTGTTGATCCAGCCACTATGGTAAGCGATTTCTTCGAGACAAGCAATTTTCAAACCTTGGCGTTTTTCAATCACTTCGATAAAAGTGGATGCTTCCGAAAGAGAATCGTGAGTGCCGGTATCCAACCAAGCAAATCCACGACCAAGCAATTGAACCTTTAGTTCTTTGTCGGCTAAAAATTCTTGGTTGACAGTCGTTATTTCAAGTTCTCCTCTCAGCGAAGGTTTGATGTCCTTTGCCACTTTCACCACTTTGTTAGGATAGAAGTAGAGTCCAACTACTGCATAATTTGATTTGGGATGTGTTGGTTTTTCCTCAATACTGATCACATCTCCAGCAGAGTTAAATTCGGCAACGCCATAGCGTTCCGGGTCGCTCACCCAATAGCCAAAAATAGTCGCTTTGCTGTCTTTATCGGCATTCGCAACAGCCTCTAAGAGCATTTTGGAAAAACTTTGCCCATAAAAGATATTGTCTCCCAACACAAGGCAAGCCGAGTCATCTCCAATGAATTGTTCTCCAATAATAAAAGCTTGCGCCAAACCATCAGGTGAGGGCTGTTCCTTATATTCAAAATGAACTCCAAAATCGGAACCATCACCCAGTAATCGACGAAACCCAGGTAGGTCGTGAGGGGTTGAAATGATTAGAATCTCCTTTATTCCGGCAAGCATTAGCACGGAAATAGGATAATAGATCATTGGTTTGTCAAAAATCGGAAGCAACTGTTTGCTTACCCCTTTCGTTATCGGGTACAACCTAGTACCAGATCCTCCTGCAAGAACAATACCTTTCATACTGTTTGATAATTAAGAGTTATTTTTTCTTTCTTGGCTTTACATCAGCAGATTCATAGCCGTATCCATATTTGTATTTATAGCCATACTTCTTCTTATTGTCTATTGTGTTCACATCGTTTATCACCAAATATGGATTCGATAAACGCTTGTCCTTATAAATAGAATTGATAAAATCGACAACTGCTTTCGGGGTTACATTTTCACGCGTCACATAAACGGTGGCATCTGCATGTTTGGCGATAAGCAATGTGTCGGAAACGACCCCTAAAGGAGCTGAATCAATCACGACAATATCATATTCGACCCTCAACTCTTTGAACAATTCGAAAAGAATTGGCTTCATCAATAATTCGTTCGGGTTGGGAGGGATTACTCCTGCTTGCAGAATGTCCAGATTAGGGTATTCGGGTATATGGGACAGTAAATTTCCCCATTTCTCATCTCCAGTGAGGAAGGATGTCAACCCCTTGCCCTTAGTGAAATTCATGTCAACCGCCAATTGGGGATTCCGAATATCCATGCCAATAAGAAGGACTTTCTTGTCCGAGAGGGCAAAGGATGCTGCAAGGTTGATAGCAACAAATGTCTTGCCCTCGTTGGGTATGGTAGATGTCACCAAAATGACTTTTTTGCCGGGTTCACTAAGAATAAACTGAAGATTGTTTCTAAGCGACCTGAATAGCTCCACGATTGGGGAAGTAGAATTTCGGCGCACCACCATAATTTCACCTTCCTCACTCCTGGCAATTTCACCTATCACATTAGGAGTGGCCAATCTTTCAAGTTCTTCTCTGCTGCTAATGTTCACCTTGAAAAGATCACGGATGTAGATGACCAGAACAGGAACAATCAGGCCAATGAAAAAGAATGCAATAAGAATCAAGTTCCGTTTGGGAGATACGGGCGTTGGTGGAATAATTGGGTCTGTTATCACTTTAGCTTTGTCGGAGGTCGCAGCCAATGTGATGTTAGATTGTTCGCGTGTCTGCATCAGGAAAATGTAGATTGCTTGGATCACCTGCTGTTGGCGAAGGATTTCTGTCAAACCATATTCTTGTTGGGGTATTGAACCTTTGCGGGATGTGAGCAAGTTTGCTTGGTCTGCCAAATCTCTTTTATTGATGTTCATCGCTTTTTTGACATTCAGGACAGCCGACTGAATGTTCTGGCGCATATTCTTCAGACTAGCCAAAGCTCTCGCTCTTACCGGATTATCTTCACTCGAACTTCTTTCAATCCGATCGTAAGAGAGCAACATGTTGTTATATTCGCCGATGATTGAAGCTAATCCCTCATCCGAAATACCTAGATTCGGAATCAGTTTATTGTGGTTCTCGTTTTTGTTGATGTAATCTTCGATGAGTTGAACGAGCTTGAGTTGTGTTTCCGCTTCCACTCTCTTTTTCTCTATGTCAGCATTCTGTTCCAAGAACACTTTCGTTTCTGCACCCACGTCTGTGATGCCTTGTTCTTTTTTGAAACTAACCACCTTGTTTTCAATTGACTTAAGTTCAGTGGAAATATCTAACAAACGGTCATTTACAAACCGGGAGGTATTGTAGGCAATCACGTTGCTTTCCTCGACATTGTTGCTGTTGTAAATTTCAACTATTTTCCTGAGAATATCCACCGACTTATATGCATTCCCTGAACGAAGGATAATATCCAGCACCGAAGATGTTTTGCTTGTAGATTCAACACTGATCTGTGAAGTAATGTTTTCCACCTCGGCCTGGGTGTTGGCAATGTTAACAATGTAATCACTTTCGAGCGATTCTAATGGGTTATTTTCATCGACAGGTCTTAAATCAATAATGATCCGCCCTTTCTCGGATGGTATTTTAATGGCACATGGCAATTTATATTCTCCGGAAGGGAAATCGTATTTTTTCTTTTTAATCTGATAGACACCACTCACATATACAAAACCTTTCGAAGTCTGCGAAATGACTATTTTGGCGTCACCCTTTAGCCTGTGTGGGCTGATCCCATCTAATTCAACCGTATAAGGACATTGCTTGTAAACTTCTGTTTGTCGGAATAAACCTTTTTCGAAATATGTTGTGAACAAGCCAAGGGTGTCAATCGTTTGACGAATCAGGTTTGGAGAAGAGAAAACGGCAATTTCGTTGTCAACATTATTCGTTGTGCTTAGCAAACCCAAATCTTCAAGGTTGCTGATGGCACTGCTTGCAGAAGCTTTGCTCCCTTCTTCTTTTATCAACACGGACGTCGAAACCTGATAGCTACGAGTCCAACTTAAATAAACCAGTCCTCCCAAAAAAAGAAATACCAAGATGGAAGCAACAAACCATTTCCAATAACGTAGATAGTAGAGTAGTATTTCCCGGATATCGATGCCGTCTTCCTGTTCATCATATGCGTCTTTTTTCTCTATTCTATCTGAAAGATTACTCATATCACTTATTTTTTCGTTGTGTTATCTGATGATTATTGCGATTACGGAAACCAATAAGGAAATGCCTGATAGGGTTAAGCTTTCCAATGCTCCGATTTGGGAATTGTTTCCTTTTGTTTTGTTCGGTTCAACATACACCAAATCGTTCTGCTGGAGATAGTAAATATCGTTGTTCAACAAAAGGGATCTATCCTGTAAATTGACCGGATAAATATGCTTTTCTCCATTTTCATCCAAACGAACCAAAAGTATTTTATCGCGCTTTCCATAGATGGTCAAATCTTCCGCAGATGCAATGGCATCAAAAATGGTCATTCTTGCATTTTCGGATGTGTAAATACCTGGTTTGTTGACTTCGCCCAAGACGGTTACGCGATAGTTAAGAAATCGCATGGTAACTATCGGGTTTTCTGTTGTATAGGCTGGATATATGGCGTCATGGATTAATTTTTCTACTTGCGCTTTTGTCAGCCCAGCTACCTTTATCTTTCCCAATACAGGAAAGTTGATATAGCCGCTGTTGTCAACAATGTAGTTTTGTAAAGACCCGTAGTTTTCTGTAGCAGAATTCACCTCAGAGGGAACAATACTCTTGGATGATTGAGGGATCAACGGCAAATTAAAATCTTTTGCTGCTTCAGGCGTCAGAGTGTTCACGGTGACAAGCAAAATGTCACCCGGCATGGCTTTAGCTTCGTAATTCAGTGCCGTTTTTGCAAGTTCAGTTTGTTCGAGAGCGGCTGCATTCTCCATGTAAGGAATCTTCTTATAACCCGTACAGGATGAAATCATCAGAATCATCAGAATAGCCGTAAAATAAAAACGAAAAGTGGGTTTCATTATAATAATTTCTGTTGTTAGAAAATTTTTCTGTGTAATGTTTTTTAACTATCGGTTCGGCTTTGTGTCCCACCTCCGATGTAAAAGTAATCAAATCCAGCTTCTTTTAACTCAACTTTATTGTAAATATTTCTACCATCAAATAAAACGGGATTTTTTAACAACTTTTTCAATGCTGTCCAAGATGGTAAACGGAATTCATTCCATTCGGTGAGTAGCACCAAGGCGTCTGCATCAACGGTAGCATCATACGCATCGTTTGCATAAGAAATTGAATCGCCCAATATGCGCTTGGCTTCGGGCATCGACACTGGATCATAGGCCCGAACCTTTGCTCCTGCGCCAAGCAGGGCTTTGATCAATTCCAGAGACGGGGCTTCCCGCATATCGTCAGTTTTGGGTTTGAAGGCTAAGCCCCACAAGGCAATTGTTCTCCCCGCCAAATCTCCAAAATAAGCATTAATTTTCTGATAAAGAATCTTTTTCTGAAAATCATTCACTTCTTCCACGGCCTTGAGCACCTGCATTTCATATCCATTAGTCTCTGCCGTTCTTATTAACGCTTTCACGTCCTTGGGAAAACAAGATCCTCCGTAACCACATCCAGGATATAGAAATTTTGTCCCGATACGCGCATCAGAGCCAATTCCTTTTCTGACCATTGTGGGGTCGGCACCGACTATCTCGCACAAGTTTGCGATGTCGTTCATAAAGCTGATTCGAGTGGCCAACATGGCGTTTGCTGCATATTTTATCATTTCGGCAGATGGAATATCGGTGAAAATCATCCGGTAGTTGTTCAGGATGAATGGTTTATAAAGTTTGTCCATCAATCCTTTAGCCGGCTCGGAATCCACACCTACAACGACACGGTCAGGGTGCATGAAGTCATCTATGGCAGCACCTTCTTTCAGAAATTCCGGATTAGAGGCTACATCAAAGGATATGTTAACTCCACGTTTGTCAAGCTCTTCCTGAATAGCCGCCTTTATTAATTTGGCCGTTCCAACAGGCACCGTGCTTTTGGTCACAATCAAGATATACTTGCTGATGTGTTGTCCTATAGTTTTTGCAACACCCAAAACATAGCTTAGATCAGCACTTCCATCTTCGTCGGGAGGTGTTCCCACTGCCGAAAAAACAACTTCCACATCATTCAATACAGCGGGCAAATCTGTTGAAAATTGAAGCCGTCCCGCCTGATGATTTCGAAGTACCATTTCTTCAAGACCTGGCTCATAGATAGGGATAATTCCCTTTTTTAACTTTTCGATTTTTTCCTGATCGATATCGATACAATGAACTTCCGTTCCCATTTCGGCAAAACAAGTTCCTGTAACTAAACCAACATATCCTGTACCAACAATTGCTATCTTCATATATATTCAAAAATTGCAAGACTTTTCCCGCCTTGCTTTAAATATTCGTATTTGTGAAAACCATGCAAAATTACTAAAAAAAGTCTTACTATGGGTATCACTTCTACAAAATCAAACCTTTATGCCGAATCTATACTGTAATTTCAGGCATTGAACAACAACAAAATGTCAAAAACTTGCCCAATAGATTATGCAATAAAAGTCAATCCAATTCCAAATTGAATTCATCTTTCAACTTCAAAAGTGCCGAATTTTGCTCTACCATAAGCCGGAACTTTTCTTCAGATGTGAACGCAAGCTTTTTTTCATTGTTTTCGCTCACCCGCACTTGCATCTGGATGGAAAAGTTCTTGATTTTCAAACGTAATGCCGACAATATGCTTGTGGCTTTTTCTTCAAGCCGATCTTTCTGCCCTGGATTGTTTACTATAACTTCAAATTCGAAAGCTGAAATCAAGACAGGAGGACATTGATTCATAGTCTGGATCAAAAGAACCTCTTCTTCACTAAGTTCTTTTATATAATTTGCCCATTCCAATTCCAACTGTTGTTGCGTGAATGGCTGCTTTTCGTTGCCAGTTATTAAGTCCTTATCTTCTTTTTTCTCTTCTTTCTGCTGCCCCAAAGATGATAGAGAAACACCAATCCCTCCAAATGAGATACTTTTTTTGTTTATCTGGGTTTTTTGGGTATCTGTTTGCTCCTTTTCGGGATAAACTTGCTTCTTATGTTCAGATCTGGCAAGATTTGACTTTGCCGGGCTTGAATAATAAGGTGTATTCGCCGATTTTGGCTCATTTACAATAACGGGGTCTGCATTCCCAATATTGCTTGCAATGGCTCTAATTATTTTTTTTTTTTCATCGCCAGTTTCGTTTGGCGAGACTGCTTGGCATAAATAAACAAATAGCAAATCCATCAACAGCCTTTTGTTTCGGCTGAGCCTATATTTCATGTCGCAATCATTCACCCATTCGATAGCTTTGTAGAGGAAATTGGTTTCGCATCGCTGCGCCAATTGGATGTAGCGGTCGCGAATAGAAGATCCAACTTCAAAAAGCTGTGCCGTCCGCTGGTCTTTGCATAAGAGCAGGTCTCGAAAATGGGAGGCCAATCCTGTGAGAAAGCTTTGTCCATCGAAACCTTTGTTGAGAACTTCATTCAGCGTGAGCCAGCTCTCAACAACATCTTGCGACAAAATATTTTCCGTAAGCTTGAAGAAATATTCATAATCGAGCACATTCAGGTTTTCGATCACAGCCTTGTAGGTGATGTTTCCTCCCGTAAAACTCACAACCTGGTCTAAAATGGATAAAGCGTCCCTCATTCCCCCGTCTGCTTTTTGCGCAATCACATTCAAAGCTTCGTCTTCCGCCAGCACGTTTTCCTGTTCCGCCACATACCGAAGATGGTCCACTGTGTCGGATAAGCTTATCCTCGAAAAATCATATATCTGGCACCTAGACAAGATGGTAGGGAGCACTTTGTGCTTTTCGGTGGTTGCCAAAATGAATATGGCGTGGTGCGGTGGCTCTTCGAGCGTTTTCAAAAAAGCATTGAATGCCGCGGTGGAAAGCATGTGAACCTCATCAATGATATAGACTTTGTATTTTCCTATTTGGGGAGGAATCCGCACTTGCTCTATGAGGCTTCGAATGTCATCCACAGAGTTGTTGGAGGCTGCGTCGAGTTCGTGAATGTTGAACGAGCGTTGCTCATTCATTGCAACGCAGGACTCGCATTGATTGCAAGCCTCACCTTCAGGTGTCAAGTCCAAACAATTGATGGTTTTGGCAAAAATACGTGCACAAGTGGTTTTACCCACGCCACGAGGCCCACAGAATAAATAGGCATGAGCCAATTTGTTTGAAGCAATGGCGTTTTTTAATGTCGTAGTAAGAGCCTTCTGACCGACAACCGACCGAAAAGTGGCAGGACGGTATTTTCGAGCTGAAACCAAATAGTTGTCCATGAACAATTCTTTTTTTAGCGAAGGACAAATATAAAAATAAAACGGTGGAATTCAAAAAGGAGTTTTTATGACAAATGCATAAAAAGGATAATCCCATCAAAAAAGCAAAAAGCCCAAGCGGCATTTTGCTTGGACTTTCTTTTTACCCCAAATTAAATAGACACTGATACTAAAACTCTCGCATATCTTTATAAAGGATATTCCTCGAAAGCGTATAGCGCTGTGGAAAGATAGCGTTCGCCTGTGTCGCAAAGTATGACCACAATGTTTTTGCCATGGTTTTCGGGAAGCTTGCTCAATTGAAGGGCGGCATAAACTGCTGCTCCCGAGGAAATCCCAACTAATAGTCCTTCTGAACGTGCCAATTCACGGCTTGTGCGAATGGCATCATCATTGCCAACCTGAAATATCTGGTCAACATATTTATCATTGTATGTTTTTGGAATAAACCCAGCTCCGATTCCCTGGATTTTGTGAGGCCCGGGGTTGCCGCCCGAGAGTACTGGGGAATCTGCTGGTTCCACGGCTACTATCTTGACTTCCGGCTTGTATTTTTTCAATACCTCACCCACACCGCTCACCGTGCCGCCCGTGCCGACGCCAGCTACAAAAATGTCAACTTCCCCATCGGTGTCTTTCCAAATTTCTTCTGCTGTGGTTTTTTTGTGTATCGCCGGGTTGGCCGGATTGGCAAATTGCTGCAGTATTACGGCTTTTGGATTACCTTCCTTCAATTCTTCAGCCTTAGCGATGGCACCTTTCATTCCTGCTGCTCCGGGAGTCAAAACAATATTTGCCCCTAATGCTTTCAGCAAGTTGCGGCGTTCGACACTCATCGTTTCGGGCATCGTCAATGTCAGTTTATACCCTTTGGCGGCAGCAACGAAAGCAAGTCCAATACCCGTGTTGCCACTTGTTGGTTCTATCAGTTCACTGTCTGGACTAAGAACCCCGGATTGCTCTGCATCCTCGATCATTGCAAAAGCAATACGGTCTTTCACGCTGGATGCTGGATTGAAATATTCGAGTTTCCCGATAATTGTAGCATTTGCTCCATGCAATTTATTGAAATTTGCAAGTTCAAGTAAAGGAGTATTTCCTATAAGGTCTGTTAGTTTTTTTGCAATTCTTCCCATGACTTATTTGAATTATTTTTTAGTGTGTATTTTAATTATTACAAAGTTATGATCATTCTGACATATAAGCAATCCCATAAATGTGGTATTTTTGTAGAGGTATGTCGATGATCACAAGGTGTGCTTTATTTTTTTATTCAACAAGGACGACACTAGAACAGGGAGGCCAAAAGCAAATAATATCAGCAGTGTCTGACGATCATAGATATTGTCCAGAAAGCGGTCAAACAATATCCCTTTCAAAAAATAAGGATAGACCAAATATACAGCCACACTTATTTGCGAGAGGTTTTCACCGAGGTCTTTTTTGCTGCGGATTTCGAGCCGGACAAAGCACATACAGGCTGATTACAATATCGGATGAACCATTTGCCGTGAGATGATTCATGTAAGAATTTCCCAAGCATCCACCAAATTCTTATCGAAAAAGAATCAGAATACCTGTTGCATTGAAGAATAGAGAGCATAAACAGTATGTATGAGGTTGCTCTACTCATCTGTCAAAAAAGTGGGCATCACGCATTAATTCATGTAATCCCACACAGGAAGCTGGATCGGTTTCTGCTTCAAGCTTTGGATGGCTTTTCCATCCAGGTAGCGACGGTGGATGACAACACGGAACAGGTATTCGCTGAACCAATCGTCGGTGAAAGTGAGGTACCCGTTGTTGCCGGCACTAGTCCCCCAGCTGTTTTCAAACTCCCATTTCAATGGTTTGTCATTTTCATCGGTGTCGCATCCGATAAGCGTCATGGCATGGGTGGAACCGCTTTGGCGAGTCAAAATCCGCCCATTTTTATCCATATCCAGCTTCACGCCCAGCAAAGATTCGTAATCATACATCTTGGTGTCCATAATGCCCGCATCCTTGTTCAGCTGTTTGGCAACATCACAAGAGGCATACATCGGTTCGTTTGCCTTGATGGAAGCCAATGCCGCTTTTTTTATGTCTTCATTCGGCAGGTTGAGGTATGTCCAATTCAAGCCTTCGTAGGTGTTGCGGTAATTCTGGATTTCATACACCTTGTAATATTCACGTGTGGGGTCGTTCATTATCATCACGTAATTTTCGGAAGTATAATCCTCCGGAGTAATCTCCTTGTAAAACTGCTTGGGAGTGTAATCCTTCAATTCGCGGATGTTTCCATCCTTGTCTTTGTACCTCCAAGTGAAAGTTGCGGGTGGTTCACCCAGGCAAAGGGCAAGGATGCGATACACATCTTTCAAGACTGCCATTTTTTCGGTGCGCAGAGTTTCGGCTTTTTTCCCTTTGGCTGCTTCGCCGCGAATATTATAGGCAGCCACTCTGAGCCGTTCGTTGAGAAGGCTGAGAAATTCGCGGGTGTTGTTGGATTGTGCCGTTTCGGGCATCACATCTTGGGGCACCACACCGTATTTTTCGGCAGCATTGTAGTACAGGTTCCAAACTCCGCCGTCCCCCACAGGCGATTGCAGGTATGTCACCAAAGCCCTGTCGTCGTACGAGAGGTTGGCCGTGGAGATGATATTTTCGAGAAATAGATTTGATTTTTCAAAAATATCCCAGAAATACAAATAGTTGTGCGAAAAGTCGAACTTGTCGATATTGAACTTGTCCATCACATTGGGCCGCAACACATTCATGGAGGTGAACATCCAGCACCGGCCAGAGCTTTTTTGGTCGGTGATGCCTTTCACTTTCACCCTGTATTTGAAGAAATGGTCGATTTTGCCTTGCAATCCATTGTTGAGGGCAAGCTCCTTGATGCTTTTCACCTCGGTAAGCGCATTCTGGATGGCTTTGTCCTGGCCCGTATTTTTGTAACTCGACTGGATTTCTTGTAGATCTTTTTGGGTGATAGATTGCGAAAAGGCAACGAATGGCAAACATACGGCCACTATTCCAAGCAAATATTTTAACTTCATTCTTCAATCAGAGAATAATTATATCGTTTACAAATATAGTTTCTTTAGTTCTCCGGCAAGTTCCGCCACTCCCTCCGAAGCCCCTTTTCTAATTATACGGATGCCTTCCCGATAAGCAGTGACCTCTTTGGGATCAATCAGATAGACAGGAACATCCTTCGGGACATAGTTCAGCAATCCTGCAGCAGGATACACATTGAGGGAAGTCCCGATGATGACATAAATATCCGCTTGAGCAGATAATTCGATGGCGGGTTCAATCATTGGAACAGCTTCTCCAAACCAAACAATAAAGGGTCTCAATTGGGCCCCATCAGAACCCTTATCGCCCACTTGGATCTCATAATTGTCCTTTTCGGTGAGTTCAACAATCAGACCAGGGTTTTTCACCGATTGCGCCTTCATCAATTCTCCATGCAAGTGCAAAACGGAAGAACTTCCCGCCTGCTCGTGCAAGTTGTCAATGTTTTGAGTAATAATCCTCACCTCAAAATCTTTCTCCAATTCGGCCAATCCAACATGCCCGGGATTGGGTTCGGAAGATAATAATTCTTTTCTACGAATGTTATAAAAATCTAGAACTAATTTCGGATTTTGAGCGAAACCTTCGGGTGTGGCAACTTGCTCGACGGGATATTTGTCCCACAAACCACCTGAATCGCGAAATGTGGCTATACCACTTTCGGCACTCATCCCAGCACCCGTTAAAACTACAATTTTTTTCATACTCCTTCTATTTGTTTGTGAAATAGAAAACAAGATCATTTAAAGACAAGAGAACGGATTGTATCCTCGCCTTCAATAGCCCACAAATTTACTTGCCCATCCACTCGTTATCAAGATAACTACCTATCTTTGTATAATTTAACAGACATTCGTGCAATTGAACTGATTTTATGATGTAAAAATAGCATTGTTGAAACGAAAAGCATTACTTTTGTGCGATTTTTATTTTTAAATTATCATTTCCCTCATAAATTAGTGAGGTTTTAACAAGACGAGTTGCATGAATAAATTGAGTTACGCCTTAGGCCTCAGCATTGGAAATAATTTTCGCACTTCCGGTATTTCACAAATCGATTTGGATTCATTTCAAAAAGGGCTTCAGCACGTGTTGGAAGAGACACAGCCCGAAATGACATACGACGAAGCCAAACAAGTCATCAACGATTATTTCGTAGAACTTCAGGAAGAAAAACTGAACCTGAACAAACAAGCGGGGGAAGAATTTCTTAGCATAAACAAAGGAAAAGAAGGCGTAGTTACTTTGGCGAGCGGACTTCAATACGAAATTTTAAAATCTGGCGACGGCCCGAAACCTGCCGCTACAGACCAAGTGCGTTGCCACTATCATGGAACCTTGATCGATGGAACCGTGTTTGACAGCAGCGTGCAACGTGGCGAACCTGCCGTTTTTGGAGTAAACCAAGTAATCAAAGGATGGGTGGAAGCCCTACAACTGATGGCTGTTGGTTCCAAGTGGAGATTGTACATCCCTTCCGACTTAGCATATGGAGCTGCCGGAGCAGGACAAACAATCGAACCAAATTCAGCATTGATATTTGACGTAGAGCTTTTGAACATAATATAAATAAGAATAATCAATTTTATACACTAACAACAATGAAAAAAATTCAAATTTTTGTATGTAGCGCAATCATAGCATTCAGCTCATTTGCTGCTTCTTGCAATGGTGGAGGTTCATCTTCCAACGTTTCTTTGAAATCTTCTGTCGATACCTTATCTTATGCTTACGGTGTAAATTTGGGTGAACAAGGATTGGAACAATACTTGGTTCAACTAGGAGTGCTTACTGACACAACCCAATTGAAAATGTCTTACAACGGCCGCATTAGCGCCGAAAGCGACAAAACTAAAAAAGAAGCTCTAGAAAAAGAATACAAAACAAAATTGGATTCTGCCATAAAAGCTAATGGCAAAAACATTACTGCATTCATTAGTGGTTTGAAAGAAGGTATTGCTGCTAAGGACGAAAAAGCTCCTTACATCTACGGTATCACGGTTGGAAACCAAATTGCAAAACAAATGTTGCCTAACCTTGAAAGCCAAGCTTTCGGCCCTGGCTCAAAAGATAAATTGAACAAAGATCTTATCTTGAGTGCTTTGGTTGGCGTTTTGAAGAAAGAAAAACCAGTTATTCCTAACTCTGCCGAATTGCTTCAAAAGAAAATGGCTGTTTTGCAGGAACAAGCCAAAGCGAAAAAAGACGAAGAACTGAAAAAACAATATGGATCGCAGATTGCTGCCGGTGACCAATTCTTAGCTGAAAATAAAACCAAAGAAGGCATTGTAACTACAGCTTCCGGTTTGCAATACAAAGTCAACACGAACGGAACTGGTGCAAAACCGAAAGCTACCGACCGCGTGAAAGTGAACTATGTAGGAAAACTTCTTGATGGAACAGTGTTTGACAGTTCTAAAGAACCTGTTACTTTTGGAGTGAACCAAGTGATCAAAGGATGGACAGAAGCACTAGAATTGATGCCTGTGGGATCTAAATGGACAATCTTTGTTCCTTATAAATTGGGTTATGGCTCACAAGACATGGGTAAAATCAAGCCTTTTTCTACCTTGATTTTTGAAGTTGAATTGCTTGCTATCGACAATGCAGCGTCAGCTCCTAAAATGCCACAACATTAAGACTGCATTCTGACTTTCTGTCATTTTGTTAGGAAAAAAGATCAAGCCGAGCTGCAAACAAGTCAGCTCGGCTTTTCTTTTATGCTCAATATGCTGTAAAATAAAATTAAATTGGAATGCATTATTATTTTTTTTTGTCAAAATGAACATATTTGAAAAAAATATGTTACTTTTGGAATTCAATAAAGAAAATCACCTTATTTATGGAGAAGATAGATAAACTTGACAAAAAGATTTTAGAAATTATTTCTCAAAACGCCAGAATACCTTTTAAAGATGTTGCTTTAGAATGTGGCGTTTCGCGTGCAGCTATTCATCAGCGTGTGCAACGAATGATAGAAATGAATGTGATTGTAGGTTCGGGATACATTATTAATCCTAAAATCCTAGGATACAACACATGTACATATATTGGAGTGAAACTCGAAAAGGGATCCATGTACAAAACCGTTATCCCCGAGCTCGACAAAATACCAGAAGTTGTGGAATCCCATTTCACCACAGGCCCCTACACCATATTGGTTAAGCTTTATGCAAAGGACAACGAACATTTGATGGATCTGCTCAACAATAGAATCCAAGAGATTGAAGGGGTTGTTGCCACCGAAACAATGATATCATTAAGTCAAGGAGTAAAACGCCAAATACCGATTTCAAAGCCAGAATAAATCTTCTCCACGAACCATATAATATGGCTGCCTGAATTTATTTTTTGGCAGCTTTTTTATTATATTGATCTCTTTTGGTTTATATTTGTTGCTATTATATATCTTCGCATCATGCAACACACATTATAGCATTTATGAGAATTCGTGAATTACTTCAAACAATAGAGCAAATGGCTCCGCTTCCACTACAGGAAAACTTCGACAACTCCGGAGTCCAAGTGGGTGATGCCAATCAGGAGGCAAAAGGAGTACTCGTATGTATAGATATCACCGAAAACGTAATTCTTGAAGCAGTGAACCTGAATTGCAACCTCGTTGTTGCACACCATCCCGTAGCCTTTCACAGCTTCAAATCGCTAACGGGAAAAACGTATCTGGAAAGATCGATGATCCTTGCCATCAAACACGACATCGTCCTTTATGCCGCACACACGAATCTCGACAACTCTCTTCAGGGAATAAACTCCCACCTGGCAAAAATGCTAAACTTGCAGAATGTAAGAATATTAAGCCCTATGAAGAATAATCTATTAAAATTAGTCACTTTTGCGCCCACAGCATACGCCGAAACCATTCGCAATGCACTATTCAACGCCGGTGCAGGGCATATAGGAAACTACGACTCATGCAGCTACAACCAGGAGGGAAAAGGCACATTCAGGGCTGGTGAGGATACCCGCCCATTCTGCGGAAACATTGGAGAAATTCACACCGAACAGGAAGTCCGCATAGAGACAATACTTCCCGTGTTCAAGCAGAAAGAGGTGCTTAGGGCCTTGATTGCTGTCCATCCTTACGAAGAACCCGCCTATGATTTTTATCCTCTTGCAAACGAATGGAGCGCAGCAGGAAGCGGCGTTGTTGGCACTTTGCCGGAGGAAATGGACGAAGAAGAATTTTTGTATCTGTTGAAAGACACATTCCGGCTGACTATGCTTCAACATTCGCCTTTCCGGGGAATCCCTGTTCGCGACGTTGCCATTTGTGGAGGAAGCGGGGCATTCCTCATACCCAAGGCGCTGTCTTACGGAGCCGACGTTTTCATCACCGGGGAAGCAAAATACAATGATTTTTACGACGTTGAGAATAAGTTGCTATTAGCCACGATAGGACATTACGAGTCGGAAGTTTGCTCAAAAGATATATTTTTTGATGTATTGTCGAGAAAATATCCTACCTTTGCCATTCATAAATCGGGATTTGATATAAATCCAGTAAACTATTTGTAGTCGGGCAGTTGACGAAATCCTGCAGATTGCAAGCATGTAGTAGATGAACAATGCCAATTAAGGCTTGTTTGCTGCTACTTTTTTTTTGAGAATAAGCAAATAACAATAGTGCATTATAATCTGTAAACTATAACTAAATTATGGCAACTAAGAAACCAGCAAGCGAACAAGAAGTTCCCGTTCAGGACAAACTAAAAACACTCTATCTCCTTCAAACAAAATTGACCGAGATTGACAAAATCAAAACCTTGAGGGGTGAACTTCCATTAGAAGTGGCCGACCTTGATGACGAAATCGCCGGCTTGAAAACGCGTGTAGACAAATATAAGACAGACTTGAAAGAGACCGAGGCAAATATCTTGTCGCACAAACAAAAAATACAAGAATCGGGCGCAAAAGTTGAAAGATACAAGAGCCAGCTTGACAACGTACGCAACAACCGAGAATTTGACCACTTGACCAAAGAAATCGAATTCGAGACACTAGAAGTTGAATTAGCAGAAAAACGCATTCGCGAATTCACCATAGAAGTAAAAAGCCTGTCGGAACAGATCACAAAAAGCGAGGACATGCTTAATGAAAAGGGAATTGATTTGTCTCACAAGAGAGACGAGCTAGATGAAATCGTTTCCGAAACCAAACAACAAGAAGAGGTGATCCGAGAAGATGTGAAAAACATCGAATCAAAAATCGAACCCCGTTTGCTCACAGCCTTCCGCCGAATACGTAAAAGTGCCCGCAACGGCTTGGCAATTGTAACCCTCCAACGTGGAGCATGTGGTGGATGTTTCAACAAAATACCACCCCAAAGGCAAATGGACATCAAGCTTGGCAAGAAAGTGATCGTTTGCGAGTATTGCGGACGCATCATGGTTGACGAAGAGTTGATGAATTAATCGTCTTTTTTGAAAAACAGAAAAAATAATTGGACTGAAAAACTATTGATTTTCAGTCCAATTATTATACTTTCAGAGCTTAGAACCTATTGGGGGAGCAAAAAAGGTAAAAAAAATCCCGTGCGAAAATTTTGCAGTTAAGAAAAAAAGGCTACCTTTGCATCGTCTTTAAGAGAAAGGCACAATTCAAAGAATAGGGCGTTTAGCTCAGCTGGTTCAGAGCATCTGCCTTACAAGCAGAGGGTCGGGGGTTCGAATCCCTCAACGCCCACAAAAGAGAAGACTTACAAGAGATTGTGAGTCTTCTCTTTTATCTGTGGACACAATCTGCACACAGAAATACCATGTAGGATCTGCTGAAAAACAACCCCCATATTGTTAATGAAATATCATTACTTTTGCGGAACTCAATGCAAGGAAATATGGCTTCACCCCGTTAAAAAGCGTGTACAAGCGAAGGTTTTGTTATCATGCCTCCATCACCCAGATAAGTCGTGGTATCAAGTTTTCTCTTGAATATGCATTCCTTGCTTCTGTCGAAGAAGCCATAAAACTCTAATATTATTATCCTGGGAATAGTTTATTTTCATAACATCCGTTTCGTATTCGATGTAGTTATCCATCCAATTTATGGAAGCCTACAAGCGCATTCTTCCTCGAAGCGTTCTTTGTAGATTTCGCGTTTAAGGATAGCTTTTTCTCAATCCACAAGCAATAGGAAATCACTTTGGCAATCGCACTTTTCCACTTCCTTTGGAAACCAATAAATGGATTATTACAAAGATAAATTATTTGGCAATTTATATTTATGAATTTCTCTCTTTTTGTGAATGTGAGGAAGTAAGAATAGAAGCTCACACAATCAAGCCAAGATGACGGGAGGTGTTTCGGCTTTTTTCATCAAACATCTTGTGAAAAGTGCATATCAGCCTGTGGAAATGATCGTGTTTTTGCATAACATTGCCCACTCGTTCCTCCTGCCGGGAATGACCAAAGAAATAATGTACACACGACGAAAGCGGATGCGGAGACACCTTGAAATACCAGATCAGGCCGAACTCGGAGAATGGCTGTCAGCCAACATAAGGCCTTCGCATTAAGAGTGAATGAAGATACACAGCCTTTAGCTTTCCCCGAAAAAAATGTATCTTTGCAGACTAAGAATTGAGGGACAGAAGGATTGAAGGGTTCAGTCGTCGAGTAAATCAATAAAATGAATAAATCATGTGTGATACCAACCAACAATTTGAAACCGTAATCAATATATGCCGTTCGCTGTTTGAAAAAAAACTGCGCGACTACGGCGCATCGTGGCGGATACTCCGTCCGGAATCCGTGACAGACCAGATCTTGATCAAGGCCAAGCGGATTCGCAGCCTCCAAGAGAAAAAGGAGAGCAAGGTCGGCGAAGGTATCGAGCCGGAATTTATCGGCATTGTTAACTACGGCATTATCGGGCTGATCCAGTTGGAGAAAGGGTATTCCGATTCGGGTGACATGAATCCTAGCGAAGTGATGGCACTCTACGACAACCACATGCAGGAAACCAAGGAGCTGATGTTTGCCAAAAACCACGACTACGACGAAGCCTGGCGGTTGATGCGGATAGAATCTTACACCGACCTGATTCTTACCAAGATCTTCCGGGTGAAACAAATTGAAGGGCGCGAAGGGGTGACGTTGGTTTCGGAAGGAATCAATGCGAATTACCAAGACATGATTAATTATGCCTTATTTGGCCTGATAAAACTGAATTTCAAGAACAAGGAATGATTTTTTTTAACACAAGCATATGGGTGTCAGCAAAAAAGATGTGTTTATCAAGATAGCCTTGGAGGTTTCGCGGCTTCTGCTGGGGACTACCTTTCTATTCTCAGGTTTTGTGAAAGCTGTGGATCCATTGGGTACGGCATACAAAATCCAAGACTACCTCACGGCAATAGGGATGACATCCTTGCATTCCATCGCCCTTCCGGTATCCATCGGCCTATGCGTGATGGAGTTTTTGTTGGGAGCATGGCTTCTATTGGGGCTTTACCGCCGCGTTGTCACCAAATTGCTGTTCCTCGTGATGCTCTCTATGGCACCGCTCACGCTCTATCTGGCGATAAAAAATCCGGTGCACGACTGCGGTTGTTTCGGGGATTTTTTGATTCTCACCAATTGGGAAACATTCTACAAGAATCTGGTTCTACTCCCCTGTGCCCTTACTACATTGGTGTGGCACAACCGCATCAGCCCGCTCTTTTCGCGGCACACTTATTGGCTGGCGGCACTTTCTTCGGCAGGATTCATCTTGTCTTTCACGGTATATAACTTTATGTTTCTGCCGGTTTTCGACTTCCGCCCATATAAGACAGGAACAGATCTTCGAAAACTAGTAGCCGAAAAATCGAAAGGGGATGTGTACCAGAATACGTTCGTGTATGAAAAGGACGGAAAACGACAGGGTTTCACCGAAGAAAATTATCCGTGGAAAGATCCAAGCTGGAAATTTGTAGAAATGAAATCAGTTTTGGTGAAAGAAGGCAAGAAGTCCGAAGTGGAAGATTTCGCAATCAATCACCTCAAGATTAGCAGCAACCGAAAAAGAATAGAAGATGAAACAGATATAACCGAAAGCGTACTTAACGATACCTCCTACACGTTCCTGATGACAGCTTATTCGCTCAAAGACATGAGCGAATCACATTTGTCAGATTTCGAGGACATTTCCTATTACGCCCAAGAACATGGCTATAAGTTCTATTGCCTCACGGCATCCAACCGGAAAAAAATCCTTGATCTGATTGAAGATTTGGGAGTGAATTACGATTTTTGCCTCACCGACGAACGGGTGTTAAAGACAATGGTGCGTTCGAATCCCGGGCTGGTTCTGTTGAAAAATGGAAAAATCATCCATATGTGGCCGGACAGCCGTGTTCCTCAAGAGAAAGAGCTAAACAAACCGCTGGATAAACTCTCTTTCACAAAACCAATCGACACAAATCAGGTGGATAAAGACAAATTCCTAATTTTATGTATTATCTTTGTATCGCCTCTTCTAACCTTGCAAATGATTGATTTGATTGTATATAAGCGTCCCAAAAGAAGAAAAGAGGTAGGAGATGCTCGTGAGGGAAGCAAAGAAGAAGAATTGTAATTTTTTTAACCCAATATTATATTTAAGTTTACGAATATGAGAAAGAACATTGTAGCCGGAAACTGGAAGATGAATAAATCTTTCGAAGAAGGAATTGCTTTGGCAAAGGATTTGAACGAAGCATTGAAAGGTAAGACATTGAAGTGCGATGTAGTTATCGGAACCCCGTTCATTCACTTGGCAGCAGCCGTTCAAACAGTTGATGGCTCAAAAATTGGTGTTGCCGCTCAAAACTGCGCCAACAAGGCTTCTGGAGCATACACCGGTGAAATATCTGCGGCTCAAGTGGCTTCGGTTGGTGCAAAATATGTAATTCTTGGACACTCCGAACGTCGCGAATATTACAACGAAACAAGTGAAATCCTAAACGAAAAGGTAGCTTTGGCGTTGGCAAATGGCCTTACCCCTATCTACTGTTGTGGCGAAGCTCTCGACATCCGGAAGGCAAACGCTCAAAACGAATTCGTTAAACAACAATTGGAAGAAACCATCTTCAAATTGAGTGCCGATGAATTCAAGAAATTGGTGATCGCTTACGAACCAATCTGGGCAATCGGAACAGGCGTTACGGCTTCAACGGAACAAGCTCAAGACACCTTGGCTTTCATCCGCAGCGCTATTGCGGAAAAATATGGCAAAGAAATCGCCGACAGCACTTCTATTCTTTATGGTGGTAGCTGCAACGCAAAGAACGCACCTGAATTGTTTGCTCAACCCGACATCGACGGCGGTTTGATCGGTGGAGCTTCTTTAAAAGCAGAAGATTTCCAAGCTATTATCGAATCTTTTTGATTTACAAGACAACTTTTTTACAAAAAAGATAAACTAAAGACTCATCCGGAAAAGGCTCAAATAGCTTTGACCGGATGCTTCTAATTTTAGCAGGTTTAGCTTTTCAATAATTAAATTTCAACTTATGAAGTTTCATTCTTACCTGACGGTCTTCGTTTTGTTCTGCTCAGCAAGTATTTCGGGACAGACAAAATCATCCATCGTGGACGAGCTCAACACTCCCAAGTCAGGGCAGGGAACAGTAAAAATATTTATCGACGACAAAGTGAAAGACATGCTCGGGTCTCCGGCTGCAAATTCACACAACAAAGACGACAACGATACGGTTCAGACAAAAGCCTCTGGAACAATTATCAAATGCCCCGGATTTAAGATCCAAGTGTTTTCGGGCAATGACCAGCGCAAGTCGAAAAATGAAGCCTATAGCAAGCAGAGTCAAATCAAGAACCTGTTTCCTGACATTGACACGGCGGTGTGGTTCCACTCTCCATTCTGGCGGTTGAGAGTCGGCAATTTCAAAACTCAGGCCGAAGCGGCACAAGCCATGGTGGAATTGAAAAAAGCATTTCCTTCTTTTGGCAAAGAGATGTATGTGGTGAAAGACCAAATAACTTTGGTTGTTGAATAACCACAACAACTGTGTTTTCAAAATTTATACAAACAAGTCAACATGACTGATTCAGAAAAAGAAAAAAACGCGGGGCTTCTAGCCCAACACTATAAAGAGGTACTCGAGCTGTTAGGAGAAGACATCAACCGGGAAGGTCTCCTCGAAACACCAAAGCGGGTAGCAAAAGCGATGCAGTTCCTGACAAAAGGTTACGACGAAAACCCCAAGGAAATTCTAGAAAAGGCTCTATTCAAAGAAGACTATCGCCAAATGGTAATCGTGAAAGACATCGACTTTTATTCTTTGTGCGAACACCACATGCTTCCTTTTTGGGGAAGAGCACATGTGGCGTATATCCCCAACGGATACATCACCGGATTGAGCAAAATTCCCCGTGTGGTGGAAGTATTTGCCCGCCGCTTGCAAGTTCAGGAGCGGCTCACTACCCAAATCAAAGATTGTATCCAACAGACATTGAACCCCTTGGGCGTGATGGTCGTGATTGAGGCACAACACATGTGCATGCAGATGCGTGGCGTTCAAAAACAAAATTCGGTGACGACAACATCCGACTTTACCGGTGTTTTCCATACGGCCAAAACAAGGGAGGAATTTATTAATTTGATTAAATAAATAGCGGATTTGCAAATGAGCATATCTGCAAATTCGCAAACCAAACATGAGCAAACCAAAACAAATACCCTCCATAAAACAAGAACAAATTGCGCATCAAGTAGGGTTTGTTTTGAGTGGTGGTGGATCCAAGGGATTTGCCCATTTGGGGGCGATTAAGGCACTTCAAGAGAAAGGTTTATTTGCCGATTGCATTTCCGGGACAAGCGCGGGAGCATTTTCTGGATGCCTGCTTGCGGATGGCTATTCGCCCGATGAAATCATTTCATTTTTCGGCAATCGTGCGTTTAACGAATTTGCCAAACTGATGATTCCTCGTTCGGGTTTGTTCTCAAGCGTTCCTTTTTATCGTTTCCTGCACAAGCACCTCCGTTCGAAAACGTTTGACGAACTAAAAATTCCATTAAACGTAACCGCTACCAATTTAGAGAAAGGACAGCCGGTTCATTTTTCCAAAGGATTGATTGTTCCTCCCGTTGTAGCTTCCTGCTCTGTTCCTATTATCTTCAAACCAGTAAAAATCGAAGGCGAACATTATGTGGATGGCGGGCTTTTCAAAAACTTTCCAGTGTCGCCCATCCGCAAACATTGCCGTTTCATTGTCGGAATCAATGTGACTCCGCTCGTACACCGACCGTACAAGGAAAACTTATGGAGCATCGCCGAGCAATCCTTCCACTATATGTTTGTCTCCAACACATTTGCTGATAAAAAGGCTTGCGATCTGCTGATCGAAATTATCCCTCCCGACGAGAAGGGATATTCCATGTTTGACCTCAATCACTCCCGCGAGATCTACGAGTTGGGATACGAAACAGCAAAAACAATTATTGAGAATAATTTGAATAACATTGAGAACATTATCGCTTGGCAAACCTATTACAAGAAGAAGCTAGGAGATAAAATCTTTTAGCAGGCGGTGTTCCTAAGCCTAATTTATACCAACCGATCCAAAGTAGATTTAACACTGCGAATTGTTATTGCCAACGGTCCTGGGTTTTGCGGAAATAATCCACATTTCTTCATTTTCCATTTCCTCCTTCTAGAAACATTGCATGCAGCGTCTCTACAAGAAACGTCCCCACTATAACGAATCATCCATTCCTGTATTCGCAAAGGCCCCAGCTTTCCAATCCTCAATCTGCATCACTACATGTGGTGATTGTAAATTGGCCATCTTTACGTTACATTTGTCACAATTTATTTCTAGATTTTGGTTGTTTCTCATTTCAACCAATGAAGAAACAATATAACTGAGTATATGAAGAATTTTGTGCTCCTTTTGCCTGCTTTTCTATTCGTGCAGGCCACATCCGCTATCGGCATCATGCCGCCGCCTGTTGTTCCAACGGAGAAAGATTCGATTGCCCATTCTTACGTCATTGATGAAGTTATCATTGAGTCATTCAAACAAAACCTAAATTTAAGTACAAAACCCATTTCTGCATCTTTGCTCACCGCCCTAGATATTCAAAAGAGGAACATTGTCAGTGTGAAAGAGCTTTCGGGCTTGGTGCCCAATTTGTTTATTCCCGATTATGGAACAAAACTTTCCACTCCGGTTTACATCCGTGGTATTGGTTCACGCACAAATGCACCTTCGGTGGGGTTGTATGTTGACGGAATGCCTTATTTCGACCGTTCGTCCTTTGATTTCAACCTCAATGACGTGGAGCGAATAGAGGTGCTTCGCGGTTCGCAGGGAACGATTTATGGACGCAATGCGATGGGCGGAATTATCAACGTTTATACCAAATCGCCGTTCACTTATCAAGGAGGGTATGCCTCCTTGATGGCGGGAAATTATGATTCTTACAAAGGGGAACTCTCTTATTACGGCAAGCTGGGAGAGAGCTTCGGTTACGGAGTTTCTGGAAACTATATCCGCAATGGCGGTTTTTTCAAAAACCAGTTCACCGGATCCATGGCCGACAAGATGGACGCCACCTCGCAACGCCTCCGCTTGAGCTGGAAATTCGCTGCCCAATGGACGGCGCACCTCACATCCACTTACGAATACATGGATCAGAACGGTTTCCCGTACGCCCCTTACGTTGACAGCACCAAAACGGTTCAGGATGTCAATTACAACCGCGATTCGTATTATCACCGGAATATGATAAACAACGGGCTGACATTCGTCTATCTTGGTTCATCCATCAAATTTGTTTCTCAGAGTTCTTTCCAGTATTTTGATGGAAAACAAGGAGTTGACCAAGATTTTACGACAACAGACACCTATTATGTCTTGTTCAACCAACGTCAACAAATGTATTCGCAAGAGTTCAACCTGCAATCGGCAAAGCCTGGAAGCTACGACTGGTTGTTCGGGGCTTTCGCCTTCGATCAGCATTACCGCCAGGCAAACGACGTAAATTACATCACTCGCAGCACTCATTCAACAAACAAAGTGACGAATCCGGCAACCGGATTTGCCTTGTATCACCAATCGACCTATAAAAATTTATTCTTCGAAGGATTATCGGTTGTTGCCGGACTTCGCTACGATTGGGAGAAAATCAAAATCGAAAGCATCACTGGAGACGGAAAAACAGAAAATGCACCCGTAACGGGGAAAGACCACTATGCGCAATTGACCCCGAAATTCTCGCTTGAATATGCTTTCCCTCAAGGAGGAATAACCTATGCAACAGTGACAAAAGGCTATAAGGCTGGAGGATTCAATACGGCTGTGGATACCATTTCCGAACGCTCTTTCAAACCCGAACACAGTTGGACGTATGAGATTGGTGCAAAAAAAAGCTTTTGCAATAACTTCTTGTACACCGAAGCCTGTGTGTTTTACATCGATTGGCGTGACCAGCAGGTGACTCAGGTTCGTTTGAGCGGTCAAGGAAACAAGACCCTGAATGCCGGAAAATCGAAAAGCAAAGGAGTAGAAGCAAGTGCCCAAATCAACCCTACGAAGAACCTGTGTTTTTTTCTGAACTATGGATACACGTATGCCAAGTTCAACGAATATGTTTACGATGTGAAAAAGAGCATCAACTACAGTGGCAACATGCTTCCATTGGTTCCCCGCCACACATTTTCCGCAGGATTGGATTACGGCGTGGAGGTGCGGGACGGTTTGCTTGAAAAAATAAATTTTCATGGCGAATACATTGGTTTGGGAAAAATGTATTGGAACGAAAGTAATGCCGCCGTGCAGCCTTTTTATGGGGTCGTAAATGCAAATATTGGATTTGAAAGACAAAATTTTTCCTTAGATTTGTGGATTCGAAATTTGACCAACGAAAAATATGTGGCATACCAGTTTACATCCAGCAGTAAACTTTTTGCCCAAGCCGGCAAGCCCTACACGTTCGGAGCAAAACTGAGTGTGAAATTTTAAAGAGCAAGAGGATATAATGTAACTAGCAGCCGATAGCTTTTAGCTTTTTCCAACAGCTAACGCCTAATAGCTTATATCCTAAAATCAACTAAAAAAAGGATCTGATTAAGTGCAAAATAAAGGGAAACTATTTACTTTTTTCTGCCTCTACATCGCTCAAACGATACCCATGAGTTTCTTCTCAACGGTGTTGCCGGTAATTATGAGGCAGCAGCATTTTTCACTCGAAACCATCGGTATGTTGCAGTTTCTGAAGCTTCCCTGGGTGCTCAAATTTTTATGGTCTCCAGCCATTGACCGGAGCAGCCAATCTCTTGGCGACTACAAGCGTTGGATTTTTTCATCCGAGATCATTTATGCAGTGGTCATTCTGGCGATTTCGTTTTTGGACTTCCAAATCTCTCCCTATTGGGTTATTGCCTTGGTTGTATTCTCTTTCATCGCCTCTGCCACGCAGGATATTGCGACAGATGCCCTGGCCGTTATCTCATTCGACAGAAAGAACAAAAGCCTTGTCAACAGCATGCAGTCGATGGGTAGCTTTGCCGGAGCAATGGTGGGAGGCGGGCTATTGCTTTTGCTCTACCACCAATTGGGATGGAGTTCGTTACTCCCTTTCTTGGCCTTGTTTGTGGTGATAGCATTGGTTCCCTTGTTGTTCTTTAAGGACAAAGACGGCACATTGGTGCAGCAGAAAGAGATCCCGAAAGCCAGCCCCAATGATTTGCTCGGATTCTTCAAGCAAGAAGGAATCTGGAAGCAAATTGTTTTCCTGGCCTTGTATTACGCCGGTGCCATCGGGACGCTTTCGATGGTGAAACCAATGTTGGTGGATCATGGCTATGGCATGAAGGAAATCGGCATTATGTCGGGCATTGTCGGCACTTCGGTGGGATGTGTTGCTTCCCTCGGTGGCGGATTTGTGATCCGCAAGCTTAGCCGTTACCGGGCGCGTGTGGTTTTTGCGATCCCCGTTTTATTGTCCGCCATTTACTTTTATTTGCTTGCTACCGAACTTCCCATAAACACAGCTACCCTCCACCTTGGCATAACGCTGCTTTGGGGAAGTTATGGAATGGCTACCATTGTGGTTTATACCACTGCCATGGACTGTGTGCGGCAAGGCTACGAAGGTACCGATTTCACTATCCAAACCGTGATTACACACCTCAGCGGGATGTTTATGGCAGCCGGTGCTGGAAAATTAGCCTCTTCTTTCGGTTACAGCGGCCTTTTTTTGGTAGAGGCAATTGTAGGTGCGGTTTCGCTGGTGTATATCGTGGCCGCTTTTCGCCAGCAAGCCGAATATGAAAATATAACAAGATAAGAAATTATGAACAAAGACATTCTCTCTAAATACAGCATTCCGGTTCCCCGCTACACGAGCTATCCGCCGGCAAATTTCTTCACCGAATCTTTTTCGGCCAACGAATTTCACGATGTGATTCTGCGCTCCAACGAGGAAGAACCTTCCCATATTTCAGTGTATATCCATATACCGTTTTGCATGCGCCTTTGCTATTATTGCGGTTGCAATGCAATCATTATGCAGAAGAAAGATGTGGTGGGCGACTACATTTCATCCCTGAAAACAGAGATGAAGATGGTCTTCGGCATGTTGTCGCACGAACGGAAGATCTCCCAAATTCACTACGGTGGAGGAACTCCCACGGCCATGCCTGTGGAAGTTATCCGGGGACTCAACGAAATGATTTTATCCGAATTCCAGTGCATCGAACATCCTGAAATAGCGATCGAATGCCATTCCGGATACATGGATGAGGCTTATTGGCGAGATTTATTGGATGCCGGATTCAACCGGGTAAGCCTTGGGGTACAAGATTTCAACGAAGAAGTGCTCAAAGCCTCCAACCGCAAACCTTCGCTGCTGCCTATTGAAGATATTTTGTCGATTCTCCGCAGTCGTGGGGTGGCCGTGAATCTCGATTTTATTTATGGATTGCCGCTCCAGACGGAAGAGTCATTTGCTGCCACGATGCACAAAGCAGCGAATCTTCGCCCCGACCGCTTGGTCACTTTTTCGTATGCGCATGTGCCTTGGGTGAATCCATTGATGAAAAAACTTGAGGCTGTGGGACTGCCCGACACGCAACGGAAAGCCGCCTTGTTTGAAACGGCAAAATCCATTTTGAACAGTGCCGGATACGAATCGCTCGGCCTGGATCATTTTGTGTTGCCCGACGATGAATTGGCCATCGCCTCTCGCAACAAGACATTAAAGCGCAATTTTCAAGGATATTGCACGGGAAGAACCACTGGACAGGTGTATGCTTTCGGTGTCACCGGAATCAGCCAATTGGCGACAGCTTATGCCCAAAACGAAAAAAATGTGGCGGAATATATTGCCCGTGTCAATCGGGGGGAACTGCCCGTGGCGAAGGGATATGAGCTTAACAAGGAAGAGCAGATTGCCCGGGAAGTAATTTCCGAGCTGATGTGCAACTACGAAGTGCGTTGGGAAAACATCGCATCCGGATTGTCGATCTCTGTTGAAGAGGTGAAAAATGCACTTAACTACAATGAAAAACGTTTGGCGGAATTTGCACAAGACGGGTTGATCGATTTTTCGCAAGAAAAAATCACAATGAACCCAAATGCTACACCTTTTGTGAGAAATGTGGCTGCCTCGTTGGATAAGCTGATGTTGAACACCGATAAGCGGTTTTCGAAATCGGGGTAAGGTTTCCCTTTCATTCATAGACAAAAGGCCAGCAGGAAAATAGAATATCCTGTTGGCCTTTTGCTTCGTAGGGTCTGTGTGGATCATTCATTTACTTTTTTGTTCCCGACATGATTCCACTGTCCGAATCATCGTTGTTGAGCCGTTTTTGTACTGCCTTGAACTTGCTGCCAAAATTCAAGTTCATGCTAAGCCGAACAACAAACGTCCCGGCCAAATTGTCGGTGTAAACATATGACGAACTTGAGGCCAACATTGAAACATTGCGGTTCGATTGATCATAACGTTTTGAAAACGGATTGAATATCATCGCCGTGATGTTCCATTTAGGTTTGTTGTATCCGGCTGTGAGGATGTGCATTCTTTCACCGTATTCCAAGTCTTCTCCCCACAAGTTGTCCCAACGGGAATATATTTCGGCCCCGGCAAAGTAATTCTTGTAGTTCAGGTTTACCGACACTTGCGTTCTCCAATAGGAAAAAGTGTGGGTGTAGTCGTTTCCCTTACTCACAAACCGATTGAATTCAGGCGTATATCTCAACGTGATGAAGTCTTTCCACGGTTTCAAGCTCAAGGATGCCTGGGTGTATAACTGGTGCATCGCTTTCTGGTTGATAATCATCCGTACGAATTTGTCCCCATTGTAGCTCACTTGCTCCATCATCGGTTCATTGTAGTAAAGATAGTGGGCAAAAAGTTCGAGCCCGAAAATACCCTTGCTGTAACCCACATTCAGCTTGTTGCTCAGAAACCACACTGTATGCAAATCGGGGTTTCCCTTACGGATTTGGAGAGAATCTATATTCTGCTCCACATTGTTCAAATCCGACAACGAAGGAGCCGTGCTAAGCACAGAGCTACTGTAACGGACATAGGCATTGTTGTTGATCGTATAATTCACCCGGATCGTAGGACGCCAGATATAGCTTTCGTTCTTTTGGTTTTCTTGACTATTGAATGTCCGCGTCCACCCTATCCCGAAGGTGTAATTGAGCTTGTTCTGACGAAGTTGGTATTCAGAATACAGATAGGTTTCGGCCACATGCAGATTGACATCCGCCGCCACATTTCCGGAATATTGGTTGTTGGTGAAGCTTTGACTGTGCTTCAAGCCCGCCGAAATTTTCCCTTTTTTCAAGGTCTTTTCATAAATTCCTTCTGCGATAAGAGAATATTTTTCGCCATCCACAGACGAAAAAATATCTGTGGACAAGTTGTTGCCACGAGTTTCCCGGTAGGTGCGGGCAGAATGCGAATCGATGTATGTGCCCACAACATTGAAAATCAGAAATTGCTCTTTTTTCAAGTTCTTTTGGAAATAGATATCCAAAGCGGGCGTGTTGCCCCGTGAGGAAGATAAATCCGAAATGGCAAGCGGCGTTGCATTGTCGGAAGAATACAGTATGCTCTCCCTATCCGAAAAACTGTTAGGCGTATGTTCGTAGTTGTTCCGCAAATTCACGTTCAGCATATATTTGTCAGGCTCGTTGAGGCTGTAGTTCAGGGCGTAATTCAACCTATCTTGTTCGAAACGGGTTGGCTGGCCCACTTCCTTTCGTTCCAAGGTTTTGTCTGGAAAGACGAAGGTTTCCTCGTTTTCGCGCACCCAATCAATGCCTCGTTTCGACCAATAGCCATAAACACTGAATTCTGAATTTTTGTTATTCACCTTGGCGGAAATAGTATTTTCGCCCCAGCTTAAATTTTGAAATAACCCATTCCCCAAGTTTGCAGACACACTTCCTCCGGTTTCCCTCCGGCGGGTGATGTAATCCAACACGGCAGGAGCATCGCCATAACGCATTCCCGGATCATCGTGGTATTCGATACGGATAATATCTACCGGTGACAAAGCCGTGATCTCAGCCACCGTGACCACCACGCCGTTGATGCGTAGTTGCACGGCCCCACTTCCCGGCACAGTCACCGTATTGTCAATCGGGTTGACCATAATGCGTGGGAGTTGCAAGTTCTTCAACAAAGTCATCCCGTTGTTGGATATTTTTATCTGTGAGGCTGATGGCAGGATAAGTTTTTTGTCAGCCTTCTGAATGATAGTATGGCCTGTGACAATAATGTCTTTCAACGCAAAGGAAGAGGGCGTCAGCAACACATTTCCAACTTTCGCATCCTTTTCGGTTGCATTTACACTTTGGAAAGCTTTGTTGTATCCCAAAGAAGAGGCAGAAAGAATGTAACTTCCGGCCGGGATATTATTGAAGGCAAACAGTCCCTGGTCGTCGGAAGAGGCTGCGGCTACAAAAGAGGAATCTTCCTTCAATAGAGCAAGATTCGCATATTCAACAAACTTCCTTGTGTCCGAATCTACAATCGTGCCGGATATTTTCACCTGGGCGGAGACCGACATCGCCAATATGGACAACGCCGTCAGAATGATGTATGAGTATTTCATCTTTTTATTTTATAATAGCCAATTTGAATAAATCTCTTTTTCCCGGGTTTATACATATGACGCCGTGATAGTCAAAAATGTTACAAAAAATGAATAGAAAAAATAGGCTTTCTTCTATTCATAGTCTTTATGTCAATAGATCTGCCCTACGGGATGTCCTATTTGCGTGAAATATCTGAGAAGAAGATCCCGGAAAATAAATTAAAACCCGACACAAGCAAACGGTTCTGGACAACAGAGAGGTCATCCCGCCCGTGTGGCAGTGCGCAGTGCGTTCATGCGGACTAGTACAGTATGCCCGTGCTAAGGCGATCAGCATGGATATACTGGCTACCTAAGCACACAGGGTTGGATGACTTGAAATCATCCAACCCTGCTGTTTTGCCCAAATGGGAAAAAATCGCACCTGCAAATAGCAGCAAAGCAATAACAGAAGAAACAAGAATATAGAAAAAAAACAAATGAATACGAAAAACCCGCTTGGCTTCATTCATTTTACTTAAGTCATAGCATATTTTTCACGTTAAATTTGGATGAATCAGCGAAATATCATATCTTTGCAATCGAACTTAAGAGGAGGAGGCTGTATGCTTCCTCTTTTTCGTCATAATACAGGCAATGATTGGCAAGGATTTAATAAAAAATATAGTTGAAGCCCATTTGGATAACGCCGACATTTTTTTGGTGGATGTGATCGTCAGACCGGGCAATGTTATCGTTGTGGAACTCGACAGCGAAGAGGGCATCAGCATTGATGACTGCGCTTCTTTGAGCCGCAAGATTGAAGCATCCCTCAACCGCGACGAAGAGGACTTTGAGTTGGAAGTTGGCTCCGCAGGAACCACTTCCCCCTTTAAGATTCTGCGTCAATATCAGAAAAATATTGGCAATGAAGTGGAAGTGCTCTCAAAAGACGGACGCAAACTTTTTGGCGTTTTGAAAGAGGCAAACGAAATCAATTTCACTCTCACAATCAGCAAAAAGGTGAAACCTGAAGGTGCAAAACGGAAAATAGACGTAGAGGAAGACCTGATTTTTGCCTACGACGAAGTAAAATATACGAAATATCAAATCAGATTCAAATAATAGACTGTTATGGCTAAGAAAGAAGTGATCAGTATGATCGACACCTTTTCGGAATTTAAAGAGCTGAAAAACATCGATAGAACAACGATGATAAGCGTGCTTGAAGATTCGTTCCGAAACGTCATTGCCAAAATGTTCGGCACTGACGAAAACTATGACGTGATTATCAATCCCGACAAAGGAGACCTTGAAATATGGCGCAACCGCACGGTTGTGGAAGACAATGAACTGGAAGATCCCAACGTGGAAGTGACTTTCTCGGATGCCCGAAAAATAGACCCGGATGCTGAAATTGGAGAAGAAGTTACCGACCAAGTATTTTTCGAAGACTTCGGACGTCGTGCAATCCTCAACCTACGCCAGACACTTGCTTCTAAAATCTTAGAACTGCAAAAAGACAGCCTCTACAACAAGTATAAAGAAAAAATTGGCGAAATCGCCTCCGGAGAAGTATATCAGATTTGGAAAAAAGAGATTCTTCTCCTGGATGATGAAAAAGAAGAATTGCTGTTGCCAAAAACAGAACAAATCCCAAGCGACTTTTTCCGCAAGGGAGAACAGGTGCGCGCTGTGGTGGCCCGCGTTGAAAACAAAAACAATAATCCGAAAATCATCCTTTCCAGAACTTCACCCGTTTTCCTCGAAAGATTGTTCGAACTCGAAGTACCCGAAATCAATGATGGCCTGATAACAATCAAAAATATCGCCCGCATCCCAGGCGAAAGAGCCAAAGTAGCTGTCGAGTCTTACGACGATCGCATCGACCCAGTTGGAGCCTGCGTGGGAATGAAAGGTTCACGTATTCATGGAATCGTGCGTGAACTCCGCAACGAAAATATTGATGTGATCAACTACACATCCAATATGTCTCTCTACATACAACGTGCTTTGAGCCCCGCAAAAATATCATCTATCCGCCTCACCGAGAATGACAAACGCGCCGAAGTGTTCCTGCGTCCCGAAGAAGTTTCACTGGCTATTGGTAAAGGAGGATTGAACATCCGATTGGCAAGCATGCTGACCGGTTACACCATCGACGTTTACCGTGACATCGACGATGTGGACGAAGAAGATATCTATTTGGATGAGTTCCGCGACGAAATCGACGAATGGGTTATCGAACAGTTGAAGAAAGTTGGTTGTGTGACTGCTAAAAATGTGCTGGCAACAAGTCGTGAGAAATTGATTCAAGAAGCGGATCTCGAAGAAGACACTGTGGATGAAGTGCTGTCTATCTTACGGGCTGAATTTGAAGACAATGAATAAAACTTTTGGTTATTAATCGATTTCTTAATACTTTTGTACATCATCCACCAAAAGGGAGATGCACTAAAGTTGTGGCTTCGACCAGCATCACCTTAATTGCATAGAAATTTAAAGTAAAGTATGTCTATAAAATTAATAAAGATCTCCAAAGATTTAAACGTAGGAATTAGCAGTCTAATTGAATTCCTACACAAAAAAGGTTTTACTACAGTCGAAGCAAATCCAAATACAAGAGTAGATGATGAACAATACAATTTGCTCCTGAAAGAATTCGGTAAAGACAAGCAAATCAAACAAGAAACAGATCGATACAAAGAGTTGCACACCCGCGACAAAAAGAAAGAATCTGTTTCGATTGAAGGTTATGAAGAACCTGTGGCTGCTCCAAAAGTCAAAAAAGTAGAAGAGATTAAGACAGAAATCCCCCAAGATAGAATTCCTCATTTTCAGATCGTTGACAAGATCAATCTTGACGGTGACAAGCCTGTAAAGGTCGCTGAGGAAAAACCTGCGGTTGAAGAAAAGAAACTGCCGGAACCCGAAGTTGTTGTTCCAGAGCCAATCGTTGTTGAGGAAGATATAAAACCGGTACAGCCGGAACCTGAACCTGTTGTTCAACAGGTACTACAGGAAGAAGTCATTGAAGCTCCTGCTAAGCCGGAACCGAAACCAGAGCCGGAACCAGAACCAGAACCAATTCCCGAAAAAAGAACAATCGCTATAGAAAAGGTGGTAGAACAACCCAAAGAGATCGTAGAAATAAATCAACCAGAGATGGCAGAAGAAATAACGGGCCAAACAACTGTAGAAGAAAAAATCTTCCGCCCGAACACCACAACCTTGAAAACCAATATCGTGGTGAAAGGAACTATCGACTTAAGTTCTATCAACGACAAAACGCGTCCTGCGAAGAAGACCAAAGCCGAAAAGAAAAAAGAACGCATGGAACGCACGCATGTGCAGGAAGTCAAGAAAGTGAAAGACGCTGCACCGGCATCAAACAACCTCAAATTGCTCAAGAAAGAAACTCTTGACGAACAGAAAAAAGCAAAAATAGAAAGCCCGGAAGATGCCGCCAAAAAGAAAAGGAAACGCATCAAAAAGGAAAAAATCGATATCGAAAAAGGTGCGACTAATTTCCCTCCAAAGGACAGAGCAAGCCACAACCTACGTAAACCTACCCTGAAAACAAACGTCAGCGAAGAAGACGTGCAAAAACAGGTGAAAGAAACCTTGGCAAGGCTCACCAGTAAAGGTGGAAAAAACAAGGGAGCAAAGCACCGCCGTGATAAGCGGGACGCATTTACTCAACGCCAGCAAGAAGAGCTTGAGATGCAGGAACAGGAAAGCAGAATCCTGAAAATAACAGAGTTCGTTACGGCTAACGACTTGGCAAACATGATGAATGTGCCGGTCGTACAAGTTATTTCTACCTGTATGAGCATCGGCATGATGGTATCTATCAACCAACGTTTGGACGCCGAAACCATCAATATCGTAGCCGACGAATTTGGATTCAAAACACAATATGTTAGTGCAGAAGTGGTGGAAGCCATTGCCGAAGAAGAAGATGCCGAAGAGGATTTGGAACCAAGAGCTCCAATCGTTACCGTCATGGGACACGTGGACCACGGAAAAACGTCTTTGCTCGACAACATCCGCCAAACAAATGTGATCGCCGGTGAAGCCGGAGGTATCACCCAGCATATTGGAGCATACAATGTGAAACTGAACGACGGACGTCGAATCACGTTCTTGGATACTCCTGGTCACGAGGCATTTACCGCCATGCGTGCCCGTGGAGCAAAAGTCACCGACGTAGCCATCATCATTGTGGCAGCCGACGACAGCGTCATGCCTCAAACCGTGGAAGCTATCAACCATGCTTCTGCCGCAGGCGTTCCGATCGTGTTTGCGATCAACAAGATCGACAAACCAGGAGCCAATCCGGAAAAAATCAAAGAAGCACTCGCAAATATGAACTACCTTGTGGAATCATGGGGTGGAAAATACCAATCGCAAGAAATTTCAGCTAAAAAAGGAGTTGGGATCAACGAACTGCTCGAAAAAGTGTCGTTGGAAGCGGAATTGCTGGACTTGAAAGCCAACCCCAACAAAAAGGCAGTTGGCTCCGTCATAGAATCTTCTTTGGACAAAGGTAGAGGATATGTATCAACGATACTTGTCGAAAACGGAACTTTGAAACAAGGAGACATTGTGCTCGCCGGAACTTACTACGGACGCGTGAAAGCGATGTTCAACGAACGAAACCAACGCATCGAAGAAGCCGCGCCATCAGCTCCTGCACTTATCCTTGGTTTGAACGGTGCTCCTCAGGCTGGTGACAAATTCCACGTGTTGGAAACAGAACAAGAAGCACGCGAGATTGCCAACAAGCGCGAACAATTACAACGCGAACAAGGGCTTCGTACCCAGAAACTGCTTACCTTGGACGATATTGGGCGTCGCATTGCTATCGGAAACTTCCAACAGCTCAACGTGATCGTCAAAGGAGATGTGGATGGCTCCGTGGAAGCGCTTTCCGACTCCTTGATCCGCCTGTCAACCGAAGAAATTCAGGTGAATGTGATTCACAAAGCTGTGGGTCAGATTTCCGAATCAGATATAACACTGGCCGCCGCCTCAGATGCCATTCTGGTCGGATTCCAAGTGCGTCCGTCGCAAGCAGCACGCCGAATCGCCGAAAAAGAAGGGGTGGACATTCGCTTGTATTCGATCATTTACGATGCAATCGACGAAGTGAAGGCCGCAATGGAAGGTATGTTGTCGCCCGAAATCAAGGAAGAAATCACCGCCAACGTCGAAGTTCGCGAAGTGTTCAAAATCACCAAGGTTGGTACTGTTGCCGGCTGTATGGTCAAAGAAGGAAAAATCAAACGCAACAACAAGATACGTCTTGTCCGCGATGGTATCGTGATCTATTCTGGAGACCTTGGCTCGTTGAAACGATACAAGGACGATGTCAAGGAAGTCGCTTCAGGATACGAATGTGGTTTGAATATCAACAACTACAGCGACATCAAGGTTGGTGACATCATCGAAGCATTTGAACAAACCGAAGTGAAGAAGACCCTCTAAAGCAAGAGCTTGATTGAAATTCTGACATAGCAAGTCACCAAGACTCCATGTGGATTATTCATTAATCGACCAAGTGTCTTCGTGACTTTAAATATAAAAACAAATCTCCATATTGGTTTAGATTCTTATCATTTGAGTTAAACTATTTAATTTTTAGCAGGTTATGAAAAGGATAATTCTTATTTCCCTTATTTGTATGTTTGTTATGTCCCCATTGACAAAAATGGCAGCCCAAGATATTCAACAATTGAAGATAGGCTATGTGAATACTACCGAACTTTTGGAATCTCTCCCTCAAAAAAAGGAAGCTTCAGCAACCTTGGAAGATTTAAACAAGAAATACAAAGAAGAATTGTCCCTGATGCAAAATGACTACAATAAAAAGTATTCAGATTTCATCACCTATCAAAATTCGATGGGAGAAAACATCAAATTGCGTCGTATGCAAGAATTGTCTGAATTGGAAAAGAGCATCAACGATTTCATCAAAGTAGCTCAGTCGGATGTTGAAAGTCACGAAAAACAACTTCTCGAACCTCTCCGGGAAATTCTAAAAAAAGCAATCGGCGAAGTTGGATTGGAGAATAATATCACTTGCATCTACGATACGGCTTCTCCATCTGTCGTCTTTTTGACTCCAAATGCGATCAACCTAAACGATTTGGTGAAACAAAAAATCACCCAAAGCAAATAGTTTTTTCAATTGCTTTTGTCTAATTTCTGATGTTAGATTATCCAGAACGCACATCCTCAAAACAACCACTTGTGCCAGGGCCTATCGGCCTCTTCGACTCAGGATACGGTGGCCTCACCATCTTGTCCGAAATCAAGCAATTGATGCCACAATACGATTATTTGTATCTTGGGGATAATTCGCGTGCGCCTTACGGGCCACGATCGTTCGACGTGATATACGAATTCACGAGGCAAGCAGTATTTGCCTTGTTTGACAAAGGGTGCAACCTCATTGTTTTGGCATGCAACACCGCTTCCGCCAAAGCTCTCCGAACAATTCAGCAAGTGGACTTACCCAAAGTGGCTCCCCAAAAACGTGTCTTGGGAATTATTCGCCCAACAGCAGAAATAGTGGGAAACCTCACCCAAACCCGCCATGTCGGTATTTTTGGCACATTGGGTACCATCCAGTCCGAATCTTATCTTCTCGAAATAAACAAGCTGTTTCCCGATATTCAAGTCGTAGGAGAAGCTTGCCCCATATGGGTGCCATTGGTCGAAAATGGCAAAGCCAACAGCGACGGGGCTGATTTTTTTATAAAGGAAAACATCGACTCCCTTCTTAAAAAAGATCCAAACATCGATGCTGTTATCTTAGGCTGCACACATTATCCCCTACTCTACGACAAAATCCGCAGATATCTTCCAAAACATATCCGCCTAATATCCCAAGGCAGTTACATTGCAAAAAGCTTGGAAGATTACCTTCGTCGGCATCCCGAAATAGATGCTGTATGCATAAAAGAAGGAAGCACAAATTACCTGACAACTGAGTCTCCTGAACGATTTCAAGAAAACTCATCTTTGTTCCTGAACGAAAAAATTAATGTAGAGAAAATCGCATTGGATAGATAAAATTTGTGTTTTTTAAAGAAAGATTTATTAATTCCTTTTCGATTTAATTTTATAGCACAATTTCAATCATGAACAGAGAATTCTTATTTGGTTTAACTGCCATTATCGCTTCCACGGCCTCAGCATAAGAAACGGATATCAAACAGTATGCTTTTTGGGACAACTGGTTTGTCCAAATTCAAGGAGGCATTTCCTTCCACACGATGCTACATTTTACCAAACAATTCTCAGTCGGCCAGTATAATTTGTATCTTTGCTATCAATCAGTTTGGAATCAACGGTGAAAACCTGATTCACCATAGAATTCCCAAAGAGAGGCCTCTCCCTGCTTTCGAATTTACAGAAAAACGCGTATCAGGTTTATCTATCAAGCATTTTTAATGACAGAATGAGGCAAAATCAAGTTAAAAATTGTACTTTTGCGGAAATTGAAAATTTTATAACAATACTATAACTATGCAAAAAATTAAAGTGGCAAATCCCGTTGTGGAGATGGATGGAGATGAGATGACCCGAATTATCTGGCAATTTATTAAAGACCGATTAATACTTCCTTATTTAGATCTGGACATCAAATATTTTGACCTTGGCGTCGAAAACCGGGATGCCACAGAAGACAAAGTGACGATTGATGCAGCTGAAGCCATCAAGAAATACCATGTGGGAATAAAATGTGCAACCATTACGCCCGACGAACAGCGAGTGGAGGAATTCAAGCTGAAAAAAATGTGGAAATCGCCCAACGGCACAATCCGTAATATTGTGGGAGGAACTGTTTTCCGCGAACCAATTATTTTGAAAAACGTTCCAAGATTGGTCACTACTTGGAATATGCCGATTGTGATTGGACGCCATGCGAATGCAGACCAATACAAAGCGACCGATTTTGTCACAAAAGGAAAAGGAAAACTAACCATCACCTTTACTCCTGAGAATGGAGAGCCGATCACCCGCGAGGTGTATGATTTTGCCGGCGACGGAGTAGGTATGGCAATGTATAACACCGATGATTCCATCTACGGATTTGCTCGCTCGTGCATGAATATGGCTTTGGCTAAGAAATGGCCGCTATATCTTTCCACCAAAAATACCATTTTGAAAGCATACGACGGACGATTCAAAGACATTTTCCAAGAAGTGTACGACAACGAATTCAAGGAAACTTTCAAAGCTGCGGGAATCACTTACGAGCATAGGCTGATCGACGACATGGTGGCTTCCGCTATGAAATGGAACGGTGGTTTCGTGTGGGCTTGCAAAAATTACGATGGAGACGTTCAATCGGATTCTGTGGCTCAAGGCTTTGGGTCGCTGGGATTGATGACTTCCGTATTGGTTACTCCAGATGGAAAGACTGTGGAAGCAGAAGCTGCACATGGAACGGTGACACGACACTACAGGTTGCATCAACAAGGAAAACCGACCTCAACAAATCCCATCGCATCCATTTTTGCTTGGACTGGCGGATTGAAATACCGTGGAAAATTTGACGGTAACCTAGAATTAGTGGATTTTGCCGAAAAACTGGAAAAAACGTGCATCGAAGTGGTCGAAAGCGGGAAGATGACGAAAGACCTAGCTATTTTGACAAAAAGCGACGTTGTGGAAGGCGATTATTTGAATACCCAAGATTTCCTGGATGCGATAAATGACACCTTTAAGATAAAACTTGGCTTGGCATAAGTTTAAAAATAATAATAAAATCAAATCTCCCGAATGTTATTCCTACATTTGGGAGTTTTTGATAAATCACATTTCGACGGGATGCAAGATCCTCTATTTAGCCCATCCCAATAAATAAAAATAGATAGAAATCTTATGAAAAAATTTTCCAGCATATTTTTGTTTGTTTTTTTGCTTTCTGCACACCATTCTTTTGCGCAAGCAGCCAAAGAAGAAAACGGCGGGTATATCTTGAATGTGAGCGATAAGGCGGCAAATTTTTCAGTCGAATTGCTCGATGGAACAGAGGTTCAACTTTCCGACGAAAAGGGAAAGGTAGTGCTGATTTCCTTTTGGGCAACATGGTGCGGTCCTTGTTTGGAAGAATTGCACCATTTGCCGGCAGCTCTTGAGACCTACAAAAATGAAGACTTCCTATGGTTGCCCATCTCACGGGGTGAAAAAAAAGAGACGGTGAGAAAAAAGATGGACGAATTGAAAAACGAAGGAATCCTATTTACTCCCGGACTAGACCCTAACAAATCGATTTGGGGCAAATATGCAACGATCTATATCCCAAAAAACTTCTTGATCGACAAAAAAGGAGTTATACGTTATGTTTCTACCGGTTTCGGGGATGATAAATTAAAGGAATTACTGGCCAAAATAGATGAACTGCTTTGATTGAGTTATCATACAAAATAAAACGAGGACAAACCTAAGCCAGGCTTGTCCTCGTTTTATTTTCCGTATAAAGTATTTCGCCTAACAACCAATTAATTACAGTGGTTATATACGATATCCCTGTTGTAAATGTTTTCTTTCGCGTTCCGCCACATAAACCCCACCCGTATAAACATAGCATGTGGTGCTTTTTGTCATGTATGGAGAAGAGAAATGGAAATAGTATCAGTTCGCGGTGTGATGAAAGTTTCCAAATCAACCACAGCAGAATTTTGGATCCAGAAATAAGAACCTGCGGTTGTCACAGCGCTCAAGCTCTTCAAATTCCCTCCATATTGGAAAATGAGACGTATCTTTTTCATAAATGCGAAGTTAATTGAGTGGCAATTATTGTCAAAAACAAACAAAAAAATGATCTAGTTTTACCTTGTTTATCTTTTAGCGGGAGAAACTATAAACAAATTCACACAGAAAAAATTAATTGTAAAAGACTCTGAAAAGCTATTTCATCTTGATTCCGATTTAATCTGTTCTATAAAAGGTCGAATCCCTTATGGTTAATACGCCGCTTATGGATTCTCCAAAAAAGATTTTGTATTTTTGCCAAACTAAGATTCTTTCATGGCCGATTATCTCGAAACAGACATCAAATTCCTCTCTGGCATTGGTCCACGTAAGGCGGAAATTCTTAATAAAGAAATTGACGTATTCACCGTGAACGACCTGTTGCATTATTTTCCTTACAAACATATTGACCGAAGCCGTGTCTATAGCGTTCACGAAGTGGATGCCAGCATGCCATATATCCAATTGAAAGGGCAAATTACGGCTTTCGAGACTGCAGGGGAAGGGCGCAAGAAGCGTTTGATAGCCCACTTTACGGATGGTAGAGGATTCATTGACCTAGTGTGGTTTCAAGGCCAAAAATTTATTACCGATAAATACAAAACATATACTCCGTATCTGATATTTGGAAAACCAACTCCGTTTGGGCAAAAAATAAATATCCCTCATCCCGACATCGATCCCTACAAAGAGGATTCGCTTCAGAAGATGGGCTTGATGCCTTACTACAACACGACGGATAAGATGAAGAACCACTACCTGAATTCAAAAGCAATTCAGAAGTGTATGGAAAACGCCTTCTCCGCCTACGCAAAACACATGGTGGAAACGTTGCCCGATTCGGTGATTCGCGAAGCCCGGCTGATGGATATTCGCCAAGCCATGGAGAACATCCATTTTCCGAAACAGGTAGCAACTCTCAATAATGCGCGCTACCGATTCAAGTTCGAAGAACTATTTTACATTCAGCTTAATATCCTCCGCTACACACTCAACAAGAAATCGAAATTCAAAGGATTCATTTTCAACAAAGTGGGCGAACCGTTTCTTGAATTCTACGAAAATAGCCTCCCATTTGAACTCACGAATGCCCAAAAGCGAACCATCAAAGAGATCCGCAAGGATTTGGGCAGCGGGGTGCAGATGAATCGCCTGTTGCAGGGAGATGTGGGCAGCGGCAAAACCCTTGTGGCATTCATGCTGATGCTGATAGCTGCCGGAAACGGTTTCCAGTCTTCGTTGATGGTTCCCACGGAGATTTTGGGCACGCAGCATTTTCATACAATTTCTGAATTTCTCAATGGGATGAACCTGCGGGTGGAATTGCTAACCGGAAGTACTCCCAAAAAGAAACGAGAAGCCATTCATGCTGGATTATTGAACGGCGAAATTAACATCCTTATCGGAACCCATGCCTTGATTGAAGCTACTGTGCAGTTTCAAAACCTGGGCTTGGTGATTATTGATGAGCAACACCGTTTTGGCGTAGTGCAACGCTCCAAACTATGGACAAAAAACGAATGCCCGCCACATGTTCTTGTGATGACGGCCACCCCCATTCCCCGCACGTTGGCGATGACCGTGTATGGAGACCTCGATGTATCGGTGATTGACGAACTTCCTCCCGGGCGAAAACCAGTGCGTACCATTCTGCAATACGACAAGCGGAGGGCATCGTTGTATGCTTCCATGCGGAAGCAATTGGAGCTTGGACGGCAAGTGTATATTGTATATCCTCTGATTGAAGAAAGTGAAACATTGGATTTGAAAAATCTCGAAGAGGGCTACGACGTGATCCGTGAAGTATTTCCTCAATATAAAGTGTGCAAGTTGCACGGTAAGATGAAACCCAAGGAAAAAGATGAAGTGATGGGGCAGTTTGTTCGCAACGAAGCGCAAATCATGGTCGCCACTACGGTTATCGAAGTCGGGGTGAATGTCCCGAACGCTTCTGTCATGGTGATTGAAAGCGCACAAAGGTTTGGGCTTTCGCAGTTGCACCAGCTGCGCGGCAGAGTTGGACGGGGCGCCGAGCAGTCTTTCTGCATTTTGGTTGCCCCATACGAACTTTCCGCCAACACGCGCAAACGGCTCGAAATTATGGTGGAGAGCAACGATGGTTTTGAAATTGCCGAAGCAGACCTTAAACTCCGCGGGCCTGGCGACATGGAAGGAACGTTGCAGAGCGGGGTTGCTTTCAATTTGAAAATTGCCGATCTGGCGAGAGATGGCGACATATTGACCTTGGCACGTCAAATGGCGGAAAAAATCTTGCTTGACGACCCCGAACTGCAACACCCCGAAAACCTCGTGCTGAGAAAGCAACTTAGCAAACTGACAGGCAACCGTTACAATTGGGGGATGATCAGCTGATATTTCCCAATACAGATCGGCATCATTTATTATGATATAAAATTTAATTGCATTGGTTTCATCCTCGAATCATTTTCGGCTATATTTGTAATGCGAAACAAAGATTATGGAAAAGCAAGGATCGACAAAAAAAATATACGACTACATTGTTATCGGCGGGGGGATTAGCGGGGTCAGCTTTGCATACCAAACCACCCGCAGACAAAATTCAGCATTGATTCTCGAAAGAGAACCCAAGCTTGGTGGCCGCATTCATTCCATCCAGCCAAAAGATCAGCCAAACTATTGGTGTGAATTGGGTGCTCACACTTGCTACAATTCCTACACCGAACTGATCAGCCTAATTAGAGATTCAGGCAACGGGGACAAGATCGTACCATTAGGTGCTTTACCCTATGTTCTTTACAGCCATAAAAAAATAAAGAAAGTTTTTTCAGAAATATCGTTCCTCGAAATCGGATTTCGTTTTTGGAGGTTTTTCTTTTCCGACAAAAAGGGGAAAACCACGCGGGAATATTTTGAGCCAATTGTGGGCAAATTCAATTACAGCAAGCTTTTTTCGAAACTCTTCCGCGCTGTTATTTCTCAGGAAGCGGACGAATATCCTGCCGAAATTTTCCTGAAAAAGAGAGCCGACAAAGATGAGTCGATCTCAAGAAGATTTTCCTACCAAGGCGGTTTGTCGCAGATGGTGGAAGATATTGCGACGGCAAGTGGTGCAGATATTATAACTTCATCTCACGTGACAAAAATAGCAAAAGCAGAAGACGGCATTTTTGAAATTGAAACACTTACTGGGGCAAAACACCGCTCCCTGAATATTGCAATAGCAACCGACATCAGCGCTGCGCCCAAGCTACTTTTGGATCTAAAGATGGACGATGCAGCCAAACTGCTTGAATCCATTCATCCATCAGCATCAATTGCCGTGAATGTGCTGATTGAAAAAGAAAAAGTACCGTTAAAGAAGATCGCAGGGATTATTCCTTTGTCGAATGAATTTTTTTCGGTTGTTTCCCGAGACACAATTGAAGATGAGGCATGGAGAAGTTTCACCTTTCATTTCGCCGAATCAAAAGTTTCACCCGCCGAAAGGTTGGAACTTATTTTTAGGGTCTTAGGCATAGAGGACGAGCATTTTTCGCGAACAGAAATCTATCGCCACATTTTGCCTGCTGTCCGTTTAGTCGATTTAGACTTAAAGGAGAAACTAAAAAGCCATCTTCAAGGAACAGGCGTTTCTGTTCTTGGAAATTATTTCCAGGGAATGTCCTTGGAGGACTGCGTTAAATATTCGAAAGAGGAAGCGGGATAAGCTTCTTATTGTTACAATCAAGAGCAGAATCAAAACTATTGTTTTATACTATGACCAAATTTCAGGACGATACGGTTCTTATTTCAGCTTCCACTCCACACCGTCTTTTCCATCTTTGATGTCAAAGCCGATGCTTGTCAGTTCATTGCGAATCTTATCGCTGGTAGTCCAGTCTTTGTTGGCTTTGGCTTCGGAGCGAATCTGGAGCAGCAAGTCGATTGCCTTTGAGAAAGCCTCATGCGATGCCGAGCCACTGTTCAATTCGTTTTTTATGCCGAGAATTTCAAATAGGAATGTGTCGAACAACCACTTCAATTCCTGAATATCTTCTTGAGCCAATGTCGCTTTCCCATCATGGGTTGAGTTGATAATGGTAGCCGCTTCAAACAAATGCGATATCACAATGGCCGAATTGAAATCGTCATTCATCGCATCGTAGCATTTTCCACGAAGGAGCTTCACATCTGCCGAAGAAGAGTCTGCCGGCGTCAGCTTTTCGATCTTGGTGTATGCGTCCATCAGGCGGCTCAATGCTTTTTCTGCAGCCTGCAAGGCTTCGTTGCTGAAATCGAGGGTGCTGCGGTAATGCGATTGCGCCATGAAGAAACGAACAGTCATCGGAGAATATCCCCGTTCGAGCAAGGGGTGGTCTCCCGTGAAAAGTTCCTTGGGAAGGAAACCGTTTCCGGCCGTTTTCGACATGCGTGTGCCATTGACTGTGAGCATGTTGGTGTGCATCCAATATTTGACTGGCATGGTATGGTTGCATGCCTGTGATTGAGCTATTTCGTTTGTGTGGTGTGTGGCTTGAAGGTCCATTCCGCCACCATGAATATCAAATGTGTCGCCCAAATATTTGGCACTCATGGCAGAACATTCGATATGCCATCCGGGAAATCCCCAGCCCCAAGGGGAAGGCCATTTCATCAAGGTTTCCGGTTTGGCCTTGATCCAAAGGGCAAAGTCAAGCCTTCCTTTTTTTTGATCTTGGCCACCCAATTCGCGTGTTCCTTCGAGGAGATCTTCTAATTTCCGATTTGTGAGAACTCCATAAGGATATTCTTGGTTGTATTTTTCCACATCAAAATAGACGGTTCCATCCAATTCATAAGCGTAGCCACTCTCTAGGATCTTCTTCACCATTTCGATCTGTTCGCAGATATGTCCGGTGGCGGTGGGTTCGATGCTGGGCGGCAAAGTATTGAAGATGGAAAGAATCTCGTGGAACCCGAGTGTGTATTTCTGGACTATTTCCATGGGTTCCAATTGTTCCAATTTTGCTTTCTTTGCAAATTTGTCGTCGCCTTCATCCCGGTCACCCTCCAAATGTCCAGCATCGGTAATGTTCCGCACATAGCGCACCTTGTAGCCGATATGCAGCAAATACCTGTATATCAAATCAAAAGAAACAAAAGTCCGGCAATTGCCCAAATGGACATCGCTATACACCGTTGGACCGCACACATACATCCCAACATGTGGGGGATTGATAGGTTCGAAGAGTTCTTTTTGCCGAGTTAATGTATTGTAAACAAAAAGATTATATTTCATTTTCATTTTATATTTTAGCTTGGAGAGTACAAAATAATAAATCTAGTGAAAATCACAGAATACCAAATCCGCGATTTTAGGCTCAACACCCTTAACAAGGAGTAAAATGGGAGATAAAACAAAAGATCATCTATTTGGTTCCCACGTTTGTTAGTTTTTCTTGAGCCCTTATACGATCAAACTTAAGTAGATAGGTGTCGGGATTGGGCAATTGCCATACCAGTGTAAAAAGATTCATATTTGCCCTGATAGCAGGATAGAGGTAACGGCCTGTTGAGCTGTATCCCAACTGCTCCAAGATAACGTAATCCACATTTTTATCTACTAGGTCTTTTATGAGTTCGTTGGGATCAAGAGTATATTTATAGTTGACCGCATAAATATTATCTGCAAAATATGAAAACAACTCGGGTTTACGACAACAACAAACAGTATTCTTCAATGACTGCCTATCCATCTCCTTGGCAATGGTAAAATAATTTTCGTAAGCCGGTGGATAAGGCTCTTTTGCGATCGATGCTTGCGCCTTCACCGATGGGTATATCGGCAACAAGAACAGAAGGAAGGCATAAGGGATATTATGCATCAATTTGCTTTGTTTTTTAACCTTTAGATTCACCATGTAGAACAAGCCTACATAAAAACAGATAAAAAGGACAGGAGCCAAAGGCACCACATAACGACTTCCATTTCCTCCATGCCACAACATAAACAAGCCAATTTGTCCAAATAAATATGTAATCATCGCCCACCTAAGTTTTTTTAGATTCCATGCCCCATAAAAAACAATGGCTACAATAATCAGACCTCCAATTATAGCCCAAAAGCCTGATCTTGTCTCATAATCTATCGTCATGAATGGGAATAAAATTTCTTTGAAACCCTTAATTACAGTCTCGTCAAAATTGACAATCATTTTATTGACCATCTCTCCGGTAGAGGAGATGGAGCCAAGTTCAGGTCTCCAAGGGTTAACCGTCATTATTGTACCGAAATATCTAGATTCGATTCCATGCACAGCATTTCTCAATGACCAAGGCAATATCAATAATACGCTCCCTCCTATAGCTGACAATGTCTGCAGCCATTCTTTTCGAAAAAGATAGAAAATAACCAGTCCGAAAATGAGGGCAGCACCGACCGCACGGATGTAATATGCGGCTATCACCGATATTATGCTCACATAAAACCAAGGGGAAGTCCAAAAGGCTTTTATTCGACACTCAGGTTGCCTGTCATATAGCAAAAGGCTCACGAAGAAAACTACAGAACAAAATAAAAAGAGCATTTCTGACATCACAATGGAAGAGAAATGAAGGACACTTGGGCAAAAGATGGCTAAAAGGACACTCGAAAAAGCTAACGAAATGTTGTCGGTTATTTTTCTCACCAAATAAAATAGCCCTAGGAGGGAGGTGAACAATAAGAGTCCATTGAGACACTTGAAGAATATTAAATTATTGATTCCTGAAAACATAAAAATGGAAAGAAAAAACGAATAGCCGGGAGGAAAGTGGCTTGAAGGGGTAAGTATGCCCGTTGAGGAAACATTCGAATAGCCAAGTCCTTCCGATATTCTTTTTGCCAGACTCAGGTATGTTGCATTGTCTCCGTTTAAGTCCAACTTGGGGTCAAAAGTTGAAACGTAAACCAACGTAAAAACAATTGCGAGAATCCCCAAAAGAATGTATTTGTCTTTTACCTTAAGCATTCTCGTTTCGCCCAATGGCAAAGGCACTTGCTGTTTAATATTGGTTTTCCGATTTGCCAGTTGTCTGTTTCTGGATTGTTTCATTTGTTACACCTTTACTATATCATTCGTATATAAAATTCTAACTATCCTATGTTTGCATTTTCCAAATCACGAGAGGCAAAATTAGTTGTTTGATTTAAACCCGTGACAAACTTAAATCTCTATTTTAATCCTCGCCAGATACTTACCATTCTTTCGCAAAACGCATCGCTATAGAATAGATAAGAAGGAGACTATACCAAAATATTCGCTATGACATTCGTCAATATAGCTTTGATTTCAGCAGCCCCCATTTACAGAGTCTGTAAACGATAGATACGCGAAGTACCCCGAACGCATATATCGTGCTCCTTCTCAAATTTATCGATGATGCCCCCTCAAAATATTTGGTTGGGCAAGTCACCTCTCCGATTTCATAACCTGCATAGAATATTTGTGACACCATCTCGTTGTCAAACACAAAATCGTCGGAATTCACGTCATATTTAATCCGCCGAAGAACATCGGAGGAAAAGGCGCGGTAACCGGTGTGATATTCGGAAAGCTTTTGATTCAGTAAAATGTTCTGTGTAAAAGTAAGGAACCTGTTGGCTATATATTTTATGATCGGCATCCCCCCTTTAAGCGCACCGCGACCAAGAATGCGTGATCCAAACATAACAGGGTAAACCCCATTTGCTATAACAGAAGACATCGAATGAATAAGCTTTGGAGTATATTGATAATCAGGATGAAGCATAATTACAATATCAGCCCCCAATTCGAGAGCATTGTTATAACATGTCTTTTGATTTCCACCATATCCCCTGTTTTGGGTATGCTTATAAATGTGTTTGATTCCTATTTCTTTAGCTTTTTCTAGGGTCTTATCACTACTGCAATCGTCAGTCAATATAACCTCGTCCACAATTTCCAACGGGATTTCCTTGTATGTCTTCTCCAATGTTTGCTCTGCATTGTAGGCAGGCATAACAACAACGACCTTCTTATTGTTTATCATTTTTATTTTTATCGAGACAATGCTACGGTTATTAGCGCAATCAAAAATTTATAAATACAAAAATAGATTTTTTTTTTATTGGATTCAGTAAAACCGTTTAATTTTTGAAGTTAACGCATGGTAGGCGTTATTCTATAAGCTACTATAATTACAAAACTATCCCAGCCTAATATAAAAATTTTATGACCAAACTATGGATTGCAATAAAAGGTAATCTAAATAATGATCCTAATACTTATTTTGCCTGAAAGATAAAAAACAGACAATCACATCCCTCTAATTAAAAAAATAATCTTATCTTTGCGGTTCAATTCACTAATTATTTTTTTAAACTCGTTATTAAGCATGTATTTAGACGCAGCTAAAAAACAAGAAATCTTCGCGAAACACGGAAAGTCTAACACTGATACTGGCTCAGCAGAAGCACAGATAGCTTTGTTTTCATACCGTATTTCGCATTTGACCCAACACTTGAGGGCAAATCACAAAGATTATAACACGGAAAGATCACTGAAAATGTTGGTTGGTAAACGTCGCCGTTTACTTGATTATTTGATTGACAAGGATATCGAAAGATACCGTGCAATCATCAAAGAACTGGGAATCAGGAAGTAGTCTTTCTGTAAGAATCTCAAAGTATTAATAATTAACGTAAAACAATTAACAAGCGATGAAACGTACATTTCAACCTCACAACAGAAAAAGAATCAACAAACACGGCTTCCGTTTGAGAATGTCAACAGCCAACGGACGTAGAGTGCTTGCTGCTCGCAGAGCTAAAGGTCGCTCAAGACTTACTGTCTCTGATTCAATGAGCGGAAAATAATCTTCCGTAACGAACGAACCGTTTTTTACAAACATTTTAAAAGTAAGAATTAACCGATAATTCTTACTTTTGCTTTTTATTATAGATGCCAAAAGCTATCAGCCAATGGCCTAAATGCTAAAGATATGACTTGGATTGATTTTGTAACACTCATTATTGCCGGATATTCGATCTTCAAAGGATACCGGGATGGGTTGATAATGCAGGTAGCATCGTTGCTCGGTTTGGTGTTTGGTGCAATCTTTGCAGGCAGCATTGCCCACATTCTTGAACCCGGCTTGTCTTTTTTATTCCGTTCGTCTCCACACATTGTTGGCCCGATTTCGTATCTTATTGCATTCATTTTGATCCTTGTCGGATTCTCGTTTCTCGGGAAAATGATCAGCGGATTTTTAAAAACGATCCATGTAGGATGCTTGAATAGCATCGGAGGAGCTGTTTTTTGTACCCTGAAATGGCTGTTGCTCTTTAGTGTTTTCCTAAATTTAGTTGAGGCAATGGACAGCCGCGAATGGATTATCAAGGCCGAAACCAAACAAAAATCGGTCACCCACAATTTTGTGAAGGCGCTGATGCCGACCGTTGTCCCCTATTTATCTTCTCACGACAAAGAAAAGGGTGAAAACCAGGATGCCAAGAGCATAAAACAAAGTCCCAAAAATCAAAATACACAACACTACCGTCAAACTAAACGCCATGCTGCTATCTGAACCCTCTTATTGGAAAGATTACGAACTGATTGATTCGGGTGATTTCGAGAAACTGGAACGTTTCGGTCAATTTGTAGTGCGCCGTCCCGAACCGCAAGCCGTTTGGCGAAAATCTTTAGACGAAGCCGTTTGGGAATCCAAGACAAAGGCATATTTCAAGAAAGAAAAGGGCAAAAACGCAACGGATGGCAACGACCGTGGCGAATGGGTGTGCAAGAAGGATATGCCCGACCAATGGTTTATCCACTACCAATACAAAGAGATGAACTTGTCTTTCCGTTTGGGCTTGACCTCATTCAAGCATGTGGGCGTTTTTCCAGAGCAAGCAAACAATTGGAACTACATTTACGATGCCATCCACGGCTTCGACACAAAAGAATGCCCTGTGTTGAATCTCTTCGCTTACACAGGCGGGGCATCGCTCGCTGCCCGCAGCGCCAGGGCGGAAGTGACGCATGTGGACTCGGTGAAGCAGGTCATCACTTGGTCTCGCGAAAACATGGAAGCATCTGGCCTGGACAATATCCGCTGGGTGGTGGAAGACGTGTTGAAATATTGTCGCCGCGAGGCCAAGCGGAGTAAAAAATATGCCGGAATCATACTCGATCCACCGGCTTATGGCCGTGGTCCCGATGGCGAAAAGTGGATTTTGGAAGAGAATATTGCCGAATTGATGTCTCTATGCCGCGAGTTACTTCGGGAAAAAGACGCTTTTCTGATCCTGAATCTCTATTCGATGGGATTTTCGTCCGTCATTGCCGAAAACCTGATTAAAGATTATTTTCCGGAGGCCAAACAACTAGAATTCGGAGAATTAGTGGTTTCCGAGCTGTCGGGCAAACGCCTGCCATTGAGCGTGTATGCACGGTTCAGGAAATAAAAACTCCATTTTCCCCAGCCAAGTTGCCTTCTTACCCCATCGACTCTCCTCCCGGAATCAATTTGCTTGATTTTTCGGGAAACTCCTTCCCTATGTTTTCAATCCCCTCCTTCATGTAGCGACGAACACCTGAAGCTGCGGTGAGCTGGTCTTTTCAATCAGATCGGAGAAAATTACATGCCCCAATCTAAACCGGGTAAGACACTTCGAATTGCAAACAATAAAAACATAAAGAAATATTATAACTTATTTTGATTTCAAAATGAAATAATATGCCTGTTTTAAGTTTCTTATTTATGTTTATTTTATACTTTTGCAAGCAATAAGAATATTTAAACATTTAAGTTATGTCACTAGAAAACAACAAAGCATCGGAGACCACATTGAAACGGTCAATTGGCACTTTCCAATTGTGGGGAATTGCAGTGGGATTAGTTATCTCGGGAGAATATTTTGGTTGGAGTTATGGTTGGGCTTCGGCCGGGACATTAGGGTTTCTGATAACGACAGGGTTTGTGGCATTGATGTATTTAACATTCATCTTTAGCTTTACCGAATTATCTACTTCGATTCCCCGTGCAGGCGGTCCGTTCGAATATGCCTACAAGGCGTTTGGTCCGCTCGGAGGATTTCTCGGAGGATTTTCAACTTTGGTGGAGTTTGTTTTTGCTCCCCCGGCGATTGCACTTTCAATTGGTGCCTATCTCAATGTGCAAGTGCCTGAACTCGATCCCCACTGGGTTGCCGTGGGATGCTACGTGATATTCATGAGCTTGAATATTTTGGGCGTTTCCACAGCCGCGACTTTCGAGCTGATTGTTACCTTGTTGGCTATATTTGAGTTATGTGTGTTCATGGGAGTTGTTGCTCCCGGATTTGAATGGGCAAATTTTGCGCATAACGGTTGGGCTGGCAGCGAGACGTTTTCCTCGGGAGCTTTTTCCGGGATATTTGCGGCGATACCGTTTGCTATTTGGTTTTTCCTGGCAATAGAAGGTGCATCCATGGCGGCAGAAGAATCGAAAAACCCCACAAAGACAATCCCCAAAGCATTTATTTTTGGAATCTTGACGTTGGTGGTACTGGCTTTAGGGGTGATGGTTTTTGCCGGGGGCGTGGGCGACTGGAGCAAACTGGCAAACATCAACGACCCGCTGCCACAGGCCATGAAAATAGTGGTAGGCTCTTCAAGCGGATGGCTGCACATGTTGGTGTTCCTTGGTTTATTTGGGCTTATCGCATCCTTCCACGGGATCATCATGGGATATTCCCGTCAGATCTTTGCCGTTTCGCGTGCCGGATTCCTGCCCAAAAGACTTTCCTCGGTAAACCCCAAATTCAGAACCCCTCACTGGGCAATCATTGCAGGAGGTGTGGTCGGTATTCTTGCCATTTTCTCGGACCAATGGATTGTGTTCGGCAACCAGCCACTCACAGCCAATATTGTGACTCTGTCTGTGTTCGGTTCCATCACGATGTACATCGTGTCGATGTTGTCCTTGTTTAAGTTGCGCCGCAAAGCCCCTGACATGGAACGCCCGTTCAAGGCTCCGTTTTACCCCGCTTTCCCATTCATTGCCCTTGTGCTTGCGGTCGTTTGCCTTGGGGCGATTATCTTTTATAATTTTGCCTTGTTTATTGCATTCTTGCTGATGATGTCTTTGGCCTATGGCTATTACTTCTTCTTCAGGCGGTCGGGTGTAAAAGCAACAAGGGATTTGGAAGAATTAGCAGTTGAATCCGTTCCGGTGGACTCAACAGCGAACAAGTTTTAATTGCCCACATGTATAAAATAAGTACCGGATCAACGGTCTATACATTTGATTCGCTTAGAGATTTGATGGCTAAATCATCTCCCGAACGCTCTGGGGATGATTTGGCTGGCATAGCTGCACGCTGTATGGAAGAGCGTGTGGCTGCCCAGATGGTATTGGCGGATTTGCCATTGAAGGTCTTTCTGGAGGAACCGCTTATTCCTTATGAAAAAGACGAGGTTACCCGGTTGATTTTTGACTCGCACGATCAGGAAGTATTTTTGCCCATAAGCAGCCTGACGGTTGGGGATTTTCGCAACTACATTCTCAACGAAAACACCTCCAGCGAGATGCTCTCGGCCATCGCTCCTGGAATAACTCCTGAGATGGCAGCGGCCGTCAGCAAAATCATGCGCAACCAGGATCTGATTCTTGCAGCCAAGAAATGCCGTGTCGTGACCAAGTTCAGAAACACAATTGGCCTTTCCGGACGGCTCAGCGTACGCCTGCAACCGAATCACCCCACGGATGACCTGAAAGGCATAGCCGCTTCAATTATTGATGGGCTCATGTATGGTTCCGGCGATGCGGTGATTGGCGTCAATCCTGCAAGCGACAGTATTCCGGCACTATCAAAGTTGAATTACATGCTGGATGAGGTGATACACCGCTATGCGATTCCAACTCAATCGTGCGTGCTTACCCATGTCACCAATTCACTGGAGATGATGGGAAAAGGCGTTCCTGTGGATTTAGTATTCCAGTCGATAGCCGGTACAGAGGGTGCAAACTCTGGCTTTGGCGTTAATTTGCAGGTATTGGATGAAGCGTATGAGGCCGCACTCCAGCTCAAAAGGGGAACCGTGGGGGACAATGTGATGTATTTCGAAACAGGGCAAGGAAGCGCCTTGTCGGCAGAAGCCCATTGGGGCGTTGACCAGCAAACCTGCGAGGCACGTGCTTATGCCGTTGCCCGCCGGTACAAACCGCTATTAGTTAACACGGTAGTTGGCTTTATAGGTCCTGAATATTTATACAATGGCAAACAAATTATACGTGCAGGCTTAGAAGACCATTTTTGTGGAAAATTGATGGGAGTTCCCATGGGATGCGATGTTTGCTACACTAATCATGCCGAAGCTGACCAAGACGACATGGACACTTTATTGACTTTGCTGGTGGCAGCGGGTGTCAACTTCATCATGGGTGTTCCCGGTGCAGACGACATCATGCTTAATTACCAAAGCACCTCTTTTCACGATGCTTTGTATGCTCGTCAGGTGTTTGGGGTAAAGCACGCTCCCGAGTTTGCCGAATGGTTGAATAAGATTCAAATTATCAATCAGGACGGCTTTCTTTCCCATAATGAAAAAAGTCCGTTGATCGACATCGGAAATTTTTAAAACAGACCGAAAAATGAATAGGGTGTCACAAATTCCAACCGAATCGATATTTGAAAAAGACAATTGGGGAGAACTAAAGCAATTCACCGATGCTCGAATTGCTTTAGGCCACACGGGAGCAAGTTTGCCAACCAAGGAAATGTTGAATTTTTCACTTTCCCATGCTTCAGCCCGCGACTCGGTGCATATGCCCTTCGAAAAGGAAAGGATAGGCAAAGAACTTGAAGGGCTTGGGTTTTCCACGCTGCAAGTCAATAGCCAGGCATCCAACCGGCAAATATACTTGACGCGCCCAGATTTGGGTAGATTGCTTTGTTCATCGAGCGAAGATTTATTGGCCAAATTGCCCACTATGGAGTACGATCTGACTATGGTCGTCGCCGACGGCTTGTCGGCAAAGGCTGTCCATCGGAACACGATCCCGTTGATAAAACAAATGCTCGGCTATCTGGCGCAATTGAAGTTCAAGTTAGCACCGATCGTCATTGCTGAGCAAGCCCGTGTTGGTCTGGGAGATGCTATTGGTGGAATTACCAAGTCGCAATTTGTGGCAATATTGATCGGTGAACGCCCCGGACTATCGTCTCCCGACAGCCTGAGTGTATATCTGACCTACAAGCCTCATACCGGCCTGCTGGAATCGGAACGAAATTGCATATCGAATATCCGTCCCGAAGGACTTTCGTATGAAAAAGCGGCATTCAAGCTGGCTTGGCTCATAGAACATGCCAATCTGCGAAAATGCACCGGCATAGAACTCAAAGATAATAGCGAAGACCCATCAACCTACCTCACGATTCGCCCAATCGGGCAGATTACGGGCTAAGTAGGGTCTGCTAAAAAACATAATAAATATTAAATGATTATCCGTTTTATTGCCTAAATTGATTTTTGTATGTAACCGAAGCTATCATAAGCCTGTCGAATAAGTTTTCTCCAAAGTATCTTCTGTTGAATTTGCAACAGAACCCGTTCAGGTAGTTTTGAAGATATTCAGGTTTGATACCGTGATAAATATCCAGCAACATCCGTTTGGCGTTACCGATTGCTATATGGACTCAAAGCAATGCCTTTCCAATTTCTTGTTTTAGTATCACTCGTGGCCGGTGTTCTTCGACAATATCCTTTAATTTGACGTAAGAAGTTGAATCATCAGAATCAATGGCTGATTCTTTAGTTACATGGTTTTCGACCACTGGGGTTATCGTCGCTTATTTCAAGTCATTTATGACAATCATCTTGACATGCCCCACTTGCCTGGGCTTACCGCTTTTGGTTGTCTGCCCTTTAACGGGCTGACTTTCTGCCATTACAAAAACTTTGCTCTTCTTCTG